>Ga0214919_10000128_pt1 | contig 121681 bp, 114 predicted proteins | sample LL1503_MetaG_FD_177994 | JGI IMG/M metagenome (GOLD analysis project Ga0214919, IMG submission 177994) | Freshwater microbial communities from Lake Lanier, Atlanta, Georgia, United States - LL-1503 | ecosystem: Environmental > Aquatic > Freshwater > Lake | place: USA: Georgia | collected...
GATGGCGTGGATTGGACTTCATTTTATAAATAATAATCCCCAAGCTACCGATCATTTGCAATACATTAAACAAGCCGGTTTGCAGGGATGTGCAGCTTGTTGCCCAAATACAGAACAAAATTATTTTGGAGCATTAGATACCACCATTTATTGTATTAATAATGGAAATGAGGTTTATTCTGTTTATTATTGGGTCTTAAATTCCAGCAACCAAGGCCTGTTATCTGCTGTAACTACTGCTTTTGATACCACTGAAATAATTTTGAATTATTGAGCTTCGACAAAGACAATCACTCCAATTAGAATCAGATAACTTGAGCGAACAATAGGATTCTCCCCTATTTAATTTTTTATTTAGTACAAAAGGTGCTAATTTTACTAAAAAAATGAAAAATAATTTAACCATGACTGTTTCAAGTCAGTATTAAAAATCCAAAAAAACTACAATGCAATTTTTAGAAAAATCTCCACGATTAAAAAAATTCTTACGTTATTTTTATTTTATTTCTTTACACATACTTGCAGCAATTGCAGGGTTCTTGATCTTAACAGCCCTTGCAGTTCAATTCAAATGGACAAATCAAAAAGGTTCTGTAGATATTAACAGTCGTTACTTTTCAGATATGGCTGATAAATACAACCAAGGTTTTAAAACAGATAGTTTATCAATTGCAAGAGATGAATTTATTATGTTCCGAACTATTGGCATACTTGCTAAATATTATCCAAGTAATGCAAAAACAATTATGAAGGCCTATTACAAATGCAACAATGTGCACGTTGTTCTTCGGATGTTGGATGCCATTAATTTAAAAATGAAGGATAATAAAGAATACCAGAATGAACTTGCTAGCATTCAAATAAATGGAGATTTAAAAACACTTTCAATATATCCTTGGTCTAATTGCCGTGAATGGAAACAATTTTGCAACGCTGTTAAAAAAGATAAACGCGCTATCGACTCCGTTTCAAAATTAACAGGTGTTGAATCACGTTTCATTGTGATGTGTTTAGTTGGAGAACAAGTTCGTATGTTTAATTCTGGCCGTGAAGCATTCAAAAAGTACGTTACACCATTTAACCATTTAATTCTTCCTACCAATAGAGGGTACGGAGTAACTGGAATATTAGAACATACTGCGCTAAAAATAGAACAGAATTTATTTGACAAGAAAAGCAATTTTTATGCAGGCGATTATTTTCAAAACGTCGTTAATCTTAGAGATTCCTTTCCAGAATTAGTAAATGATACAATTGCCTCCCATAAACACTTAACGATACAGCGCCTTATTAAGGGAGGTGATCATTACTACTCCTACCTTTACACGGCATTTTTCTTGCGACAATTTCAAGCACATTGGGTGAAAGAAGGGTTTAGTCTTGAGAATCGTCCAGAAATATTAGGTACCCTTTTTAATTTAGGTTATCAAAAAAGCAAACCCAAAAAGAATCCAGAAGTTGGCGGGTCTACTTTCAATGTTGGAGGTATTGATTATACCTTTGGTGGAATTTGTTATGAATTTTATTACAGTGGTGAATTACAAGACTACTTCCCATTAACCGGGGTAGGATTTGTGCCTGTATCTGAATTAGCAGTAAAAAACAAGGAATTTTTGGCACTAATAAAAGCGAAGATTCTTAAAGATGAAGCAGAAGAAAAGAAGCAGAAGAAAAAAGAGGAAGAATTAAAAGCAAGAGACGTGTTACATGAAGAGCAAAACTTGTAATTCTACTTATCTAATCAGCTAGCATCTTTAAAGTACCAAAAGGCTTACATATTAATATTCTATTATGGGGAAAGCGCTTATAAAGGCAGGAGTTAAATTTTCTTTTTTCATTATCCTATTATTTCTTTCTGGCACAAGTATTTTTATTAGTTGTGACTTTAAAAAATCGGAAAATGCGGGTGGCACTTACGTTAAGCCTTCCATAGACTACAAAGGAAGAATGCGAAAAGGGTACGTTCGAAAGAAAGTCAGCACGAATAAAAATGCCATAAAAAATCAAAATAGGTCAAGGTATTATTATCACACACGTGGAAAATATCGACGTAAAAAGCATTGATCTATTTCGTAAATCCATCCAATGAGAAGGTACACGATTTAGAAAGGCCTTTGGATAAACGTATCAAGAAATCTTCTCTGTCTATTTCAATCGCGCCATAGCGTAGGACATTATCGTTCATAAATTGAGTATCCAACAATTCAAACTTATTCGATTTTAATAGTTGGATTAAAGCATGAAATGCCACTTTTGAGGAATTTGAAATAGCTGAGAACATCGATTCTCCAAAAAATACACCACCTAAACAAACACCATAAAGCCCACCAACCAACACATTATCTTGGAATGCTTCGACTGAATGTGCGAAACCTAATTGGTGTAATTCGCAATAAACGGTTATCATTTCCTCAGAGATCCAAACGCCATCTATATCGGTCCGTGGTTTTGAACAAGACCGCATAACCTGTTCAAATTGTTCATTTATCCTTACTTCAAAAAGCTGTTTATTCAAAGTTGATCGCAATGATTTAGAAGGCTTATAGGTTTCTAAAGGGATAATGGCGCGAGGATCAGGACAATACCAACTTATTCGACCCTTCTCATCTGACATAGGAAAAATTCCTTGTGAGTAAGCTGATAATAAGTGGGATACCGTTAATTTGTTTTTCAAATTAGTAAAGCTATTAACGTGCTATTTGCGAAATACTACTTCATCAAAAGGAACTCTAAATCGAGGTCCCCATATTCCCTCTTCAGTTGCCATTCCAACAGATATTATCATATTAATTTCAGCACCGTAAGGCAACTTCAACATTCTCTTCACTCGGACTTCATCAAATCCCTCCATCGGACATGAATGAAATCCTTCAGCAGCGATAGACAGCATAAAAGTTTGCGCAGCAAGAGCACATGATTTGTGCACCACAATTCGTTGGTTGGAAGGACCACCAGTTCTGTAAAAAGGCTTACGTAATCCTGCGATAAAACTTAGTGTTCTTCTTATTGAAGCCATAATATAAAATGGATCATTAAAATACAAAAAAGGCATCAATTTACCATAGTAACCTAATCCTCTTTTTTGAAGTTTTGTAGGCTCATCATCTACCGTTTCTTTAATTTTTGAAAGATTCCATTTTGCACGCTCCCGCCATTTATCTTTTCGTGTAACAAAAACTACCATCTGCTTGGCTGTTTTTGCAGCAGATTGCCCTAAACAAAGTGGAATTAATTCTTCCAGTTTTTCAGGTGAGCTAATCCAATAAAACTCCCATAATTGCATATTGCTGCTATTCGGAGATAATATGGCCGCAGCTAAGCTCCGTTTAATTACTTCGTCTGGCACCGAAATAGTTGCGTCAAATTTTCTATTTGACCTTCTTAAATTAACGATGGCTTGGAATTCTTTTTGGTACATTTAATTATAATTAGTCTGCAAATATCTAATAATTTCATTGTTTTTCTTAACATTTCTAATCTAGTCACCAAAAATTATTTTGAGTATCTTTATACCCGAATAAAATTAATAAGGATGAATGACAAAAGGAAACGCGTAGAGGTTTGTTTCACGCCGGGAGAATACACTTATTACAAGGATGAATTTGAAATTGTAGTGGTCATTGATGTGCTTAGAGCAACCTCCGCAATGTGCACTGCCTTAGATTACGGCATTGCAGCAATAATTCCAGTTCCAACTGTAGATGAGGCATGGGCATACAAAAAGAAAGGCTATTTGGCAGGAGCAGAACGAAATGGTAAAATTGTGGAGGGCTTTGATTTCGGAAACTCTCCATTTTCATATATGAAAGATGAATTTATTGGGAAAGAAGTCGTCCTCACTACCACAAACGGAACGAAATCTTTAGAGGTGGCAAAAAATGCTGAAATAGTTGTTGTTGGTTCATTTTTAAACTTAACAGCCTTAAGTGTATGGCTATCAAAACAAGATAAAAACATTTTGTGCCTTTGTTCAGGATGGCAAGATAAATTTAACTTGGAAGATTCTATTTGTGCAGGTGCGATATCAGATCACTTGATTTCAACAGGAAACTTTATCTCCATTGAAGACTCCTCTATTGCAGCAAAATATTTGTTTCAGTCAGCAAGACATAGTTTTTTAGGATATTTAAAATCTAGTTCACACAGAAGACGTTTAAAAAACTTAAATTTGAATGATGATATAAAATATTGTCTCACGCCTGACCAAACTAATGTAATACCTATATTGAGAGATGGAAAACTTGTTAAAATTTAGAAGGTTATACCCCTTACTATTATTGCTTCCACTAGCATTTTCAACTGCTTACAAAGAAAATAATTCACCTGATTGGGGATTTTTTGGACACAAGCGCATTAATCGAATTGCCGTTTTCACATTGCCTCGTGAAATGATTGGATTTTATAAAGAAAATATAGAATTCATAACTGATCATGCAGTCGATCCAGATAAAAGAAGGTACGCTGTAGATGGAGAAGCACAATGCCACTATATTGATTTAGATCATTACTATAAGCCTGGTGAAAATCCCTTTTTGTTGGTTCCAAAAAAATGGACCGAAGCTGTCGCGAAATATACGGAAGATACCTTACAAGCCTATGGCATAGTTCCTTGGCACATTCAAGTGGTTAAATATAAATTACAGAAGGCTTTCGAATCAAAAAATGTTGAATTAATTCTTAAATATTCGGCTGATATTGGACACTATATTGGAGATTCTCACGTGCCGCTTCATACCACTGAAAATTATAATGGACAGAAAACCGGACAAAGAGGCATTCATGGCCTTTGGGAAAGTAGACTAGTTGAAATTAATGCCGAAGATTACGACTATTTTGTTGGTAAAGCAGCTTATAAATCAAGCGTCTTAGATTTTATTTGGAATGCGGTACAAGGTTCGCACAATGCGCTAGATTCGGTATTAAGAATCGAAAAGGAATTGTCATCAACTTTTCCAAGCGATTTAAAATATAGCTTTGAACAACGAGGAAATATGACTGTTTCCGTTTACTCAAGAGAATATAGTCAGGCGTATCACCGTCTTTTAAACAACATGGTGGAAAGACGTTTACGTGCGGCAATAATCGCTGTTGGTTCGATTTGGTATTCAGCATGGGTGGATGCTGGTCAACCTGATTTAAGTAAACTTCAAAAACTTCCTCCTTCTGCTGAATTACTTTTGGAAATGCAAGAATTAGATGCTCATTTCCACAATGACAAGCATTTTGGTAGAATTTGCGATTAAGCAACTAATGGATTCGCCCAATCCTCATTTTAGTTTGAATCGCTGATTAAAATTGATCATAAATAATAGACGCGATAATCCCAAGCTCCTAGTTTTATGCGAGTACCATTTTTAATTTTTTTCTTTTTAGAAGAAAATAAATCCGAATATTTTCCAATTACCTGTTCCCCATTCAATTCAATTGATTTTTTGGAATTGGATGTATTTAACACACACAGCACTTTCTGATTATTCTTTATTCTAATGTAGGCGAAAACATTCGTGATATTAGTATCAGATACGAATTGTACCTCACCACCAAAAGGTCCATTCCAAAGCGCTTGATTCGTTTGATGTAGCTTCAATAATTTAGTGTAAAATGGAAATAAGTCCATTTTTGACCAATCGATCGTATCTTTATCGTAAAGACGTAGTCGTTTGTCTAATGAAGCTTCTTGACCATTATAGACAAGGGGCATTCCTTGAAATGTAGCGCTCAAAACTGCCAATACAAAGCGAGCATCGCCAAACCTTTCTTTTTCGGTACCGGACCAAGAATTCTCATTATGGTTCGTTGTATAATGCATTCTTACTGATCCCACGGGATATTTTTTCTCGTCTTCCAAGTATTTCCGAAGATCAGCGCTATTCTTTTCTCCCTGAGCAATTCCATACATAAGTTGATTAAATTCCCTGGCACTTGTCATATCAAAAGCATTGTGTAATAACGGGGCTTCAGCATCAGCCAACATGATAACAGGTTTTATTTTATACAATTCATTTCGAGTCTGTTTCCAAAAATCCATGCTAGGCCAAACAACATTCATGCTAGGCCAAACAGCAGCATCGCAACGAAAACCATCCACATCCATTTCAGACACCCAATATTTCATGGCATCGATCATAGCTATTCTCATTGCCTTATTCTCAAAATTCAATTCAGCAACATCCTCCCATTCCCCACCGATTGGTGCTTGTGGATTTCCTAATGAATCTAAATTAAACCAATCCTTGTGACCTAGACCCACCCAACTATTATCGGGTGAGGCATGATTCGCGACCCAATCAATAATAATTTTAAATCCTTGTCTATGCGCTTCTTTAACTAAAACTCTAAAGTCATAAATGGATCCAAATTCAGGGTTCACTCCTTTATAATCCCGCACAGCATAACAATTCCCCAATCGTCCTTTTCTATTTAGCTCACCAATTGGATGAATGGGCATTAACAAAAGAATATCCACCCCCATTTCTTTCAAACTAGGTAATTGATTCTGAAATGCTATAAATGTTCCCTCTGGGGAAAATTGCCGCATATTCACTTCATAAATAGTTGCGTTTTTGGTCCATTCAGGCACTTTAACTTGTGCAAAAAAGCAATCAATGGCACCCAAAAGGATACTAAAAAGTAATAAGGTATTTTTCATGAAATAATTCTTAAACGTACTAATGACTGTCATTTAAGACATAATCCTTATGATAAGCAACAAGTCCTTCAATTGGTTTTTGTACAACTCTTCCTATTGTAATTCCTAATGAATTAGCTGCGCGATCTAAAGCACTTCTAAATATGCTAGATAAACTTCCAACAAAATTCACTTCAACATCTTTGTAATTGGAATAACAACATACGTGAACTTCCATAAAATGCTTTAGGCCATCTTCAACCATTTTCTGGAAGATAGCTTCTTCTTTATGTTTGGCAATAAAAGGCATAAAGGATGCAATGTATACATTTGCATTTCCTTCACGGTATACGCTATTCACAATAGACTCTTTATCAACACCATACTCACTAATAAAATCAGCTGCAACATGCGTTGGAAGTTGATGGTAAAGAAAGGCTGAAAGTAATTTCTTGCCGAAATATGTCCCACTCCCTTCATCACCAAGAATGTAACCTAAAGCAGGGACAACTTCCGATACAGAAACACCATCAAAATAACAAGAATTTGACCCTGTTCCAATGATACAACTTATGGATGCATTGCCCTTGTAGGTAGCATATGCGCAGGCCAATAAATCATGATCAACAGTTATAGAGGCATTTAGAAATACCTTGGAAAGCCCCAATTTTATTATTTCATTCATTGTAGCGTTGGAACAGCCAGCGCCATAAAAATAGATTTTTTTAATTTTAATAGCGATTGCCATTAAATCAACATGATTATTTAATTCCTTTTCAACATCATCAGACGAATGGAAATATGGATTAAAGCCCATTGTAACGTATTCATTTTGAGTATTTTCCGGACCTAATAAAACCCAATCACTCTTCGTAGAGCCGCTTTCAACTATTAAAACCATATTATTTATTTCAACTAAAATTCTTAACTATGTGTACTTTTTAAGCATCCAAAGATACAAAAAATCTAAAGAATTCATAATAAAAACTTTCGGTAGAGAATGGAAACAAGGAGTAAAAATTTGCTATTTTAGAAAATTATTTTTTGGGATACTATTTATTGTAAAAGGGCAAAAAATGACTAAAGGGATTGCTTGATTACTTCCAATATTAATTGTGAAGGGCTATTTATTCAATCAATTATATAAAATAGTCTCTTTTACTTTATATTAATATTAATTCTATTATTTTTGCTTTGCTTGGAATTATTTGTCAAGCTGTAACTTTTCGTGAGAGAAGATTGTTTTAACTGTAATTGTCACCATTTTGAAAAGACAAGAATTCAATGAAGTTGTAGAAATGCACAGCAAGAATCTATTCCGATTCGCTGTAAATTTCTTACGCTCATCGAATGATGCAGAGGATATTGTGCAGGATGTTTTTGAAAAATTGTGGATAAACAGAGAAAAAGTGGAATTGGAAAAGGCAAAAAGTTGGTTATTTACTTGTACACACAACGCGATGTTAAACTTTATTAAAAAAAGTTCGCGCTTGGAGTACATGGAAACCAGCTTGATACCGGAAAACACTGCTACGGCTACCTCAAGTTTCGAATCGAAACAAGTGGTTGATCGGATCGTAAGTATTTTACCTCCCATCCAAAAGAGTATTATCTTGATGCGGGACCTTGAAGGTTATTCGTATGATGAAATCAGCGACATGCTGGAATTATCTCCGTCTCAAGTAAAAGTCTATCTGTTTAGGGCAAGAATGAAAATTAAAAAGCAGTTAAAAGAATCAACTCAATTTGCGTGAATAGTCCCAATAGAGAAAATATAGATCGCTGGTTATTTGATTGGACAGAGGGCAACCTTACTCCAAACCAGGAATTTATGCTTCAAGAATTCTTACTGCTTAATCCTGATTTGGAAATAGATGCCGATGCTTGGGAAACTGCAAGCGTTTCATCAATACCTTTTACTTATAACAATCAGGAATCGTTAAAAAGAAGAAAAAAACGTGTTTTTGCCTATTGGCAATTTTACGCTGCAGCGCTTCTACTAATTATTTTTGGAACCAGCCTTTTTTTTAATTCTATTCCAAGCGAAAAAAGCACTAACGCTAAAAATTTAGTTAAGCAAGCTAAGTTAAAAAGCAAGCAAACGAAGTCATTTAAAAATACTTCTACAGCAACTAATTCAACAATAAGTAATCCATTACAAGTAGACCAAAACTTTTTAACGACGGAATCGTATGATGCTAACTTGAAAAATAAGAACTTGCTTCAGGAAAATAATAAGGAACTTTCAATTGAAAATGAGCTGAATACTTCTCCTATTTTAGAAGAAGTTGCAATCATAAAAGTTATCAATCTACCTACCAATTCTTTGTTAGATTATCAACTAGATCCTAGTATTTCATCAACAGGGGATTCAGACAATTTAGTTCTTTCAGGTGTTGCCGATTTGGAAGATGAAATCGTTGAGGAGAAGAAGAATAGAACATTCTCGCCTTCACTAAAATTAAATTCTTCCTCTGCATTAAGCAAGTGGGTTAAAAAAGATGTTACCAACACCAACCAAAAGGATCGCATTTACTCACTTCCAGAAAAATCAAATTTAGATTTGAATAGTTCTTTTGTGGGAAGTGTCTCTCAATTGAAATTTCAGTCGATGTCAACGGCACGCTGGATAAAGAGTTCAGACCAACAAAAAATAGCGCAGCAGATATCACTAGATGGGTATCTAAGAAAAGCAAAATCGGGACTAGGAATTGTTTCAAATTACACTACTTTTTCTAATGGATTAATACAAGATTGGAATATTAATTTAATCTACGCACCAAAAATTGCATTAAATCGTTACATCACTATCGAGCCCTCTATGAAATATACTTTTGGTAAAAAAGTTCTAGACAAAACAAAAATCATCAATAATTCGGTCGTTGAATTTGAAACCAACCAACTAGAAACATTTTCAATAGACCCTTCTCTTTCCATAGGTAAGAATTTATGGTACAGAGATTTAGGAGCTGGATTAGTTATTAATGCTGGTCCTGTTTATATTGGAGGACAAATCAATAATATTTTAAAGCACCAAGACAATCTTTATTCGAATGATTATTCAACGATTCGAAGAGCAAATCAAGAATTAACATTAATTGGCGGAACAGATTTTATTTCGAAAAATGGCAATTTTAGATTCTCGCCTTATGTTTGTCACACCATTAGTGGATCTTTGAATGCTAGTTACCTAGGGGCAAGCGTCCAAGTAAAATCGCTATTTCTAGGAGGCTCTTATCAGACAAATGGATCAAGTAGTTACATGATTGGAGTAAACAGTGATCGTTTTGCATTATTCTGCCAATCCTCTTATGTAAACAGTAGTTACAGTCAAAAGAAATCATTCATTCATCAGTTAACCTTTAGAATTAATTCTAATATTAGTAAAAAAACCAGACGTTATTTATATTTGTAGTTATGAAAATTAAAAATGCAGTATTATCATTGTGTATATTAGTAGGAAGTCAAGCAATGGCTCAAGACCCGACATTCACACAATTCTATTCAAATCCTATTTATTTAAATCCCGCGCTAGCCGGTTCAATTGGATGTCCCAGGATAACGATGAATTACAGAAATGAGTGGCCTCAACTTACTGGTAACTACGTTACTTACAGTATGGCATACGATTCATATGTGAAGAGTATTTCAGGTGGATTGGGCATCATTGCAACACATGACCAACAGGCTCGTGGAACGATTTCAACGACGATGTTAGGCGCAATTTATTCCTACAATTTAAAGGTAAATAGAAAACTTTCTATTATGTTTGGTGCTAGGGCTGCCTATTATCAAAAATATTTAGATTGGAGTAAATTGACTTTTGGAGACATGATTGATCCAAGACGAGGATTTATATACCAAACTGGCGATGTTCCAAGAGGTAATGGAAAGCGAGGATTTTTTGATGTATCGGCAGGAATGGTAGCTTACACACAGAATTTTTATGCTGGTTTAGCTGTTCACCACCTTAACCGTCCAGATGAATCAATGATTTTAGGTCAATCCAAATTACCAATGCGATTTACAGCACACGCAGGAGCCAATATTCGCATAGGAAACAAAGGGAGGTATTCAAATTCAACGGCCATTATGCCAAATATTATTTATCAGTACCAAAATGGTTTCCAAGAATTAAGCATTGGTACCTATTTGAAATATGAAAATTTTACTGTTGGAGCATGGTATAGAAATAAGGATGCATTCATTCTTAGTTTTGGAATAAACACTCAAAATTTCAAAGTTGGTTATAGCTACGATGTAACAGTTTCAAAATTAGGAAATGGTATATCGGGTGGTTCGCATGAGGTATCTTTAGGATTCAATCTTAAATGCAAGAAAAAACCTAAAAACTTTAGAAAAATTAATTGTCCTTCTTTCTAAAATAAAGACAATTATAATTCATCTTCACTGTAAACCAGATTTCCTAAAATATACGTTTTGTGTGCGAAGTTGGGTGTGAAGGTCGTTTCATTTCTTATAGGTCGCTGAACGATAAAAAAGGTAGCCTCTTTACCTTTCGTAATCGTACCCCGTTTATTTTCTTCAAAAGCAGCAAATGCGGCCCAGATGGTCATACCCTTTACTACTTGCTCCAAGGAAAGTTGTTCATCGATTAGAAAACCATTTTTCGGGAGGTTATTTTTGTCTTTTCGTTGCGTTGCAGCAAAAATTGTTAAAAATGGATTCGTTGCTTCAACAGGAAAATCTGTTCCAATTGCGATCATTCCAAAGGCCTCTAATAATGAACGATAAGCATAAGCCCCCTTCAATCTTTCCTTGCCTAAGCGCATTTCAGCCCAACGTTGATCCGTGACTGCATGTGTAGGTTGAACAGAAGGAAAAATAGCGTAATCAGAAAAGAAATGTAGCTCTTTTAAATCTACAACTTGTGCATGTTCAATTCTCCATCGATGATCTTTATTGATTAAATACTCCCTTTTGTATAGGTTCATGATAATTGTGTTCGCAGAATCTCCAATTGCATGTGTATTTAATTGATAGCCAATTTTAGAGCAAAAATCAGACATTTCTTTCATTTTCAATAGAGGCATAGTTAACAATCCACGATTTTGATGGTCATCACTATACGCATCTTTTAACAAGGCGCCCCTTGACCCTAGTGCACCATCCGCAAATAATTTAAAACTTCGTATGCTTAAGTTTTGAAATTGATAGACACCATTTTTTGCAGCAAAATTCTTATTTTTTTCTGATGGCATCAACATGGCATAAATATTCAATTTTAATTCCTTCGACTTAATGAGGGATTTAAATACATCAATATCTTCAAACTCTATCCCAGCCTCATGCACACCGGTGATGCCGTATTGAAATAATTCATCCTGAATTTCAAGAATTGCTTGCTTAATTTCTGTTTTTGTGTAGGGAGGAATATAGCCTTTTAATAAATTCATGGCGTTATCAATCAATAAACCGGAGCAATTACCATTTTTCAAAACAATTTCACCGCCATCTATAGTTCCCGGAGTGATTCCTACCATTTTTAATAAACAATCATTTACCAATGCAGCATGCCCATCAATTCTATATAAACATACTGGAATTGTTGGAAAGGCTTTGTTCAGCATCGCATTATCAGGTAATGAATCCATCTTCCATAATGATTGGTCCCAACCCCGCCCTACTACAAATTTTTTCTGTGTCTTCTGTTGATATTTTTCCGTTCGAGTTATTACTTCTGCTATCGAAGTACATCCGACTAAATCAACAGAAATTTTTTGATTAGCATAGGATAAAATATGTCCATGCGCATCAACAAATCCAGGGTATACTTCCCGATTTTCTGCATCGACGTATTCATCCGCAGTGTATTTATTTAATATTTGTCTTTCAGGACCCACCTCAATAATACGTCCATTACGAATAGCCATCGCTTCGCTAATAGTATTAAGATCATCCAAACAATGAATTGTTGCATTATGGATAATCAAATCAACATTTTCCCCCTTCATACACGAGGTGAGAAAGAATAGTACTATACTAAACAAAAATAAATAGGAAATTTTCATACAACTAGATTAAAACGGGTAGCCAATTCCAAATTGTAAACAAGGAGCAAAAGCTTTTGGCAATTTACTAAGTGCTCTTGCACGATTCATTTCCGGTGATAAGGTAGGAAGACCGTAATATCCAATCCCTTCCTCCACGTATGGTTCTCTACTCTGAAAAATCCAGCGTGCGTTATCAGGTAAGGCAGGATTATATACTGGAATTCCTAAATCTAAACGAATAATAAAAAAGTCTAAATCCAACCTAAATCCAATACCCATGGCGACTGCAAATTGTTTATACCAATCATTGGTAAATTTTGCACCTTCCCTTGATAAATCCTCCTTATAGGTCCAAATATTCCCGAAGTCAGCAAAAAACGCTCCCTTTAACGTACTGCCAAGCGAGTATCGGTATTCTATAGTTCCTCCTAGTCTGATATCACCAATTTGTGCAGAGGTACTTGTTGAATCAAGGTAATATTTAAAGGCTCCTGGACCTAAAGCACGTGCTTTCCAACCTCTATTATCATTTGCGCCACCTGCGAAAAAGCTATAATCATACGGCATGGATGTTTTCGAATTCCCATAAGGAACTCCAAAACCTGCTTGAAGTTTAAGATTTATAGATGATTTAGGATTAATATCTCTATTAAAAATATAAATATTATCATTTCTAATAAATTGAGCATATCCTACACCAAAAAATGAGTGTTGCCCATTTGAAAGAGTATCTTGCCATGTTTTAAATCTAGAAAGTAAGATACCTGCTGAGGAAAATGAGGAGGAAAAATTAATGTGTGCATTAAGAAAACGATGTTTAAATAATCTTTTTTTAGTTTGGAAAAAATCTTTCTTAGCATTATCAAAAATAAACGTTAGTTTAAAGTCTTCCCAAATAAATTGATCGCTGTAAGAATTTTTTAAAAACAAGTCGTTTTGTGTATTTATTTGAGCTTCAAATTCAGGACTTTTATTAATTGCAACGAATTTAATTACGGAAGCTAATGGTAATCCAAATTCGAAAATTTGGGTTTTATCAACCAGCATTTTCCACGTGTAATTCATCTGAAAGACACTTCGATCAAAAACATTTCTTTTTTCATAATTATAAGCCAATGAAATAACTGTTTTAGGTTTTTGTCTTTTTGATAACAACGTAACTTTCGTTGGAAACAAACCCGGTATTTCTAGTTTTAGACTAGGGCCAAATTCGAAGGTATTAAAAGTGGTACCAGTTCTAGCTCCATTATCAAAAATTATTGGCTGAGATTCAAATCCACCGCCAAAAGAAAAAGTTAATTTCTCTGCACCACCAAAAATATTTCTATCTGAATAATTAAAAGACGCATTTACACCTAATAAACCAAAAGAGGAGGTAAATTTTGGCTCAAAAGCAAATGTTTTACGTTTGGAAGGGGCTAAAAAATAATGGATATCTAATTTATTATTGGGCAATTCAATTATCAACGGTTTGATCGTTGAAAAAACGCCTAACTGATTGAAGCATTGATAACTTCTTTCAACATAGTATTCTTTGTAAATATTCGTCATCTCTAGGTAATTCTGAAGCTCTAGCAAATTCGCATTTATACTGGGCTTGTCGCCATTAAAATGAATGATTGCCATTCGCATGGGACTTAAGGAATCTTTTTGAGTAATTTTCTTATCTGCACGTTGTTTCTTCGTGTAGGGCAACTCAGCATACAAAAGCGTATTTTTTGTGGACAAAAATTGATTATCAATTGGATTAATTATGGAAGTCTTGAATTCACTATCTAGATATTTTGCAAATCTTTCATCTAACATGGAGGTGTCTGACAAATGAAAATGTACCTCATTGATGCGTGTGGATACATAGTATTTCTCAATTAGGCTATCCTTCACAATTGGATGCTCAACGAGCCTATTTTTAAACTCGATACCTAAAATCACCTTCATAGTAGTTTTATTGGTGTCTGCAAGTAAAGAAATACTTGAGGAAGTAAATCCATAAAACGTTTCATCCCTCATAAACTTTGCAATGCTCGCGCGATACTCTTCTAGATAATCTAAATCGAAGCGTTTATCTAGCAATGGGTCTACCTGTGTATTTTCAATTATTTTTTTTAAAAATTTATTCGTGTAACTACTCATAACAGAACCATTATTACTTATAACATATACAGAATCAATTACATAACAAGGACCTGAGTTAATCGTATAATTAACTTTTATTTTGTGTTTTTTGTCTGAAATGCTACTTCCACTTACACTACCATAATAATATCCTTTACGCTTTAGAAATAATCTAATTTGATCAATTGATTTATGGTATAAAATGGTATCATATACTATTGGCTTTTCAGCGATTTTATATTTCAACCATTCACGAAAAAACAACCTAGAGCTTTCAATGTCAATTAGGGGAATTATTTTTTCAGTATATAACTTTTTACCTTTACTCCTTGCTTTTTTAATTCTAGCATCGTTAATGCGTGTTGTTTTTAGAATTATTTTCTTGTTTTTTTCTGTTAATTTGATATTTAATCGCATTCTTTTTTCCGCAACCTTTGAGGAATCAATACTATTAAATAACATCAGTTTAAAGGGTATTCCTAGGATACGTTGATTAGGCTGTTGCCGGATTATACTATTAATTTCACTACTGATTTCGCCGGAAAGCTTACTGTTAATTGTGATTTTATTCTTTTTTAACAAATAATAACCATTAGGGACATTTTTTGTCACATGACAAGCCCCTAAAAAAAATAATAGAAATGGCAGAAATATGCTGTAATTTAGGACCCTCATAATTTATATTACAAAAATAGCAATATTGTACGAGTGGAAAAGCTTTCAATAAATAAGTTAAAATGGATTCGAAATTTACATTCGAAGAAATTTAGGGATAGTGAGGGTTATTTTATTGCAGAAGGTGAAAAAATACTCACAGAAATCCTTGAATTTGCACCCGCTTCTATTTGTTTAGTTGTTTGTACTCAAGAGTCGCTTGAAAAAATTAAGCAGCACGCAGCTTTTGATATTTTCATCGCTAGCCCAAGTGAATTTGAACGAATTTCTTTATTAAAATCGCCTCAAGGTATATTGGTAGTATTGAAAAACACGTTTTCAGAAGCGAATAAATTAGATCCCACTAAAAGCATATTAGTCCTCGACAATATTCAAGACCCCGGGAATTTGGGAACGATTTTACGCACTGCTGATTGGTTCGGGATTAATCAAATTTATTGTAGCCAACATACAGTTGATTGCTTAAATCCTAGAGTTGTTCAAGCATCAATGGGAAGTTTGTTTAGGTTGACAATTAACTACGGGGATTTAACCGAGTTTCTTTCCAAGCAAACATTGCCAATTTATGGCGCCCTATTGGAAGGAGAGTCGTGCTTTAAAGTAAAAATAAAGGAAAGTGCTATTTTAATAATTGGCAATGAGGGCAACGGAATTTCTGAGGAAATAATCACTAAGATTCAACACCCCATAACCATTCCAAGAACTGGAAATGGAGAATCTTTAAATGTTGCTGTTGCTTGCGGTGTCCTTTTATCTCAATGGACGAAAAGTTAATTGACTTTCAAGATTAATTATAAAGGAAAAGAACGTACTTTTGCGTTTTATTTTTTGCCGCAACAACTATGATAGATACTGATCTTTACGAAGCCAAAAAGCTTTATCCTTTTCAAGAAAAGACAGTAGAAACTGTTTTAGAAGAGTTTAGAAGTAATGGCAAAAAGTTTAATTTACTCTATCAGTTACCAACTGGCGGTGGCAAAACCGTAATTTTTTCAGCCATAGCAAAAAAATACATTGAAGAATGGGGATTAAAAGTGCTGATTTTAACACATCGGATAGAATTATCGGTTCAAACATCACGGCAATTACAAGCAATTGGGGTTAAAAATAAAATCATTAACTCAGAGGTCAAAAAATTAGAGGATCAAGATGAATTCTCTTGCTTTATTGCCATGGTCGAAACCCTGAACAACCGATTGCTCGACGATGTTAATTTCATCAAAGATGTAGGATTAGTAATTGTTGATGAGGCGCATTACAATAGTTTTCGAAAAATCTTTCAATACTATGAAGATGGAAATATTTTAGGAGTAACAGCCACGCCATTAAGCAGTAATAGAGCATTACCATTAAAAGACAATTACAACAAATTAATTACAGGCGAAAGTATTTCTGGCCTCATTCAAAGTGGCTATCTATCAGATGCTGAGACGTATAATTACGATGTAAATCTTCACGGATTAAAAATTGGTACGAATGGAGATTTCACCATTAGTAGTTCAGATGTATTGTATAGTAATTTTTTCATGCAAGAGAAATTAATATTTGCTTACGAAGAAATAGCAATGGGCCAAAAAACACTCATATTCAATGCAGGAATTGAAACTTCCATGCGCGTTTATGATTCCTTTAAAAAATTAAAATACAACGTTCGACATTTGGATTCAACCTTTAGTGATAAGGATAGAAAAGAGATTTTGGACTGGTTTAGAAAAAGTCCTGATGCCATCTTGACTTCTGTAGGAATCCTTACCACAGGATTTGATGAACCAACGGTGAAGACAATCATTCTTAATCGAGCAACGCGTTCCTTAACGCTTTACCACCAAATGATTGGTCGTGGATCAAGGAGTTTACCGGATAAAAATCAATTTAATATCATCGATTTAGGGAACAATGTGAGAAGATTCGGATTTTGGCAAGATTTCATAAACTGGCATGATGCTTTTCGTTTTCCAGATCGATTCTTAGAATCCAGGATTTCGGAATTAGAAGACATGGAATTTGAGATTGAATTTGAATTTCCAAAAGGCTATAGCAAGATGTTAAACACCTCGATATTAGAAGGTTTTAATATAAAAGAGAATTATTACGAGTGCCTAGATCGAGGAGAAAAAGGAAAAAATGCAGTAGATAATTCACTTGAAAATCATTTCGAATCTATTATTGGACAAGCTCAAGACCTTCAACATGCCCTCTCATTGGTTGAATTACTTCAAGAACACATAGAACATAGGTTAAAAAATTATACACGTTGCATTGCTAAATCAACGGATAATTACCTGAAATACTTGCTTGAGACTTACAATCGACATCTATGTCAAAAATTACGAGCACGCATTGTTGATTAGAAAAGTTTATTAATTTAGTAAAATGAGATCAACAATTGCCCTTGCACTTACTTTTTCACTCGCCATTACCATGCTAACTTTTGGGCAAACATCCAAAGCAAGAGCGTATTTAGACACCAAACAATTTTACAATCCTTCCATTGGGAATTACCTCGAAATTCAGCTTCAGTTTGTGGGTTATAGCCTAAATTACAAAGCATTAAAAGAAGGTGTTCAAGCCACCGTTGCGATCAGATTAAACATAATTTCAGAAAAAAATGATACGATTTCAGATGTTTATCTTTTGAATTCACCCATTTTTAAAGATAGCATCATTGACGATTTCTATGATATTAGGCGCTTCAAACTTACGCCAGGGAATTATCAATTATCCCTAGAAATTCAAGATGTAAACAACCTTACGAAGCCATTAACTGCTCAGCAAAGTATTGAAGTGATCGAATTAAAAGACAAAGCATCCATTTCAGCAATTGAAATTGCTGAGTATGCTTATCCAGATACAATAGAGAGTACTTTTCAAAAATCAGGATTTTATATTATTCCAAAAATTTCAAATTATTACCCTACCCAACTGAATAAAATGCCTGTTTATTTGGAAGTCTATAATCTAAATCTACCTGGAGATTCAATTGTAGGTATAAAACAATCGATCATTGATGTCGAAAATAAAATAGAATTAGAGGAATACACGACCTTTAATAGATTAAAGCCTAATGCAGTAACTCCCCTATTCAAAACGATTGATCTAAGTCTTTTACCAAGTGGCAAATTCGCCCTAAATTATTCGTTGGTAAATCGTAAAATGGAAGAGAAATACTTAGAAAGCTATGTTTTTGAGCGAACGAATGATTTTTTGGATAGCATCCAATCAGAAAACGTGATTTTAGACCCTTCCTTCCAGGAATCCATCAGCGAGGATAGTGTTATTTACTTTCTGGAAAGTCTAATACCAATTGCTAAACCGGCCGAAATAAAAAACATTATCTCGTCTATACAAACAAAAAACAATTCTTTAATGCGGAAGCACATCCAAGCTTTCTGGAAATATACAGCGCCAAATTCTCCCTATGAAGCTTGGATAAAATACAAAAATCAAATTTACTTAGTGGAACGTTCATTTGGAAATAATTTTCAAGAAGGATTTGAAACAGATCGCGGTCGCGTTTACCTAAAATATGGATCTCCTAGCTCTATCAATGCTAGAGAGACATCTCCAACTGAATATCCTTATGAAATTTGGATATATAACAAAATAGGATCTTTCAGCAACAAAAGATTTGTATTTTACAACCCAGATTTGGTTAACAATGCTTATCGATTGCTGCATTCCGATATGTTAGGTGAACTTAAGAACCCATCTTGGCAACAAATCTTAGTGAAACGTAATACAATGAACGGAGACGTTGATAATCCTAATAAATTTAATCAAAAAGTTTGGGGAGGAAACAGCAATGATTTGTTTCGGCAATACTGATAACTTATGCAGGAATTAGCCATCGTCATCTTGAATTTTAATGGTTTTGAACATTTAACTAATTTCTTACCAAGTGTTTGTAAATACAATGATAATTTTCCCATTGTAGTAATTGACAATGCGTCGACGGATGAATCTATTGTTTTGTTGAATGAAAAATTCCCTCAAATTGAGGTGATAAAACTTACTTCCAATTATGGCTTTGCAGCAGGATACAATGAAGGATTAGCTTTAATTAAAAACCGATTTAGGTTTTATATTTTGTTAAATAGCGATGTGGAAGTAACGCAAAACTGGATCCCTCCCCTACTTTCTGTAATGCAAGATGAAACAGTTGCTGCTTGTCAACCAAAAATTAAATCTTACTCAAAACAAACCCATTTTGAACACGCAGGTGCTGCGGGTGGTTATTTAGACAAAAATTATTTCCCCTTTTGTCGTGGGAGAATATTCGATCATTGCGAAGAAGATGTTGGACAGTACGATAGTCTTTCCAAGGTAACTTGGACTTCCGGAGCAGCCATGCTAATTCGAGCAGAATTATTTCATTCAATTGGAGGTTTTGACGCTGATTTCTTTGCGCATATGGAAGAAATAGACCTCTGTTTACGCTTAAATCATGCAGGTTATACGATGTTTTGCGAACCAAAATCAGTCGTTTATCACCTTGGAGGCGGCACAATGACTTATGAATCTCCTACCAAATTATTTTTAAATTTTAGAAATAATTTATTCATGTTACTGAAAAACAAGCCTAATTATTGGGGACCTCGCTTATTTATCCGAATGTGCTTCGATGGCATAGCCGCTCTTCAATTTTTAGTAAAGGGACAATTCACCAAATTTTACATGATACTCTTTGCCCATTTTTCCTTTTATGCTAAAATTGGCCAAACACTTTCGAAAAGAAAAGCTAACAAAAAGAATCTCAAGCAATTTTATAGCTACAAGGGAAATATTATTTGGGATTATTATTTTAAGAAAAATAAAATTTATAAAAGCTTAAACAAAAGACGCTTTACATGATGAAATTCGGTACAACAATTCTTTTCTTATTAGTATTCCTTTATTCATTTACGCAAAAGCCAATTAAAGAAATCCAAGGCGCAAGTGACAAAGCACAAGAACTCTTGTGGAGAAGTAATAATCGACCCTTAACACCAAGTAAATACGTCAATCCGTTTATTGGAACTGGTGGTCATGGACATACCTTTCCTGGAGCTACGGCACCATTTGGGATGATTCAACTTAGTCCTGATACACGCGAAGATAATTGGGATGGATCGTCTGGCTATCATTATTCCGATTCAATAATATACGGATTTAGCCATACCCATTTAAGTGGAACAGGCATTCCAGACTATTGTGATATCTTATTCGTTCCTCAAATCGGAAAAGCGAAATTAACACCCGGATATAAAAATAAAGATGGCTATGGCGCTCCCTTTAAACATATTAATGAAATAGCTAATCCAGGACTTTATGAAGTTAAATTGGATAATGGCATACATGTCCGATTAAGTGCCACCAAACGAGCTGGAATACATGAATATACATTCATGGAAAAGAAAGGAGCTAAAACTGTATTAATCGATTTAGATCACCGAGATCAGGTAATAAATGCCGCATTTACCTTAATTGATGATCACACGATTAGCGGGAAAAGAATTTCAAAATCTTGGGCGAAAGAACAGCATGTATATTTTCACATTGAGACCTCGATTCCCTATTCAAAAACTACCATGATAACAAAAAATGGCGCTCATAAACTACTCTTAACTTTTCCAAAAGACACCAAGAAATTATTAATTAAAACCGGGATTTCAGCCGTTGATGAACAAGGAGCGCTTACCAATCTTACACAAGAAATTCCACATTGGAATTTTAACGAAATTGTAGCAAATACTAATAGATTATGGGATAAGGAACTTTCAAAAATTGAAATTAGCGACAAAAACGAAACCAATCTCCGTATTTTTTATACGGCCCTTTACCACACATTTATTTCACCGAATATTTTTTCAGACCAAGATGGTCGATATAGAGGAAGAGATAATAAAATACATTCCCTTAGCAAGATGGACCAACAATACACCGTTTTTTCACTTTGGGATACTTACAGAGCTGCTCATCCATTATACACCATAGTGCAGCAAGACCTTACCAATCAATTTATAAGAACATTTCTTAGACAGTACCAAGAAGGAGGTGATTTACCGGTCTGGGAATTAGCAGGAAACGAAACCGAATGCATGATTGGTTATCACAGCGTATCCGTTATAGCTGATGCCTTTATGAAAAACTTTCGGGATTTTGATACCGTTGCAGCACTAAAGGCCATGATTGCTACCTCCAATTTTGATGAGTACGGAAAGAAAAAATTTGAAAGCGAAGGGTTTATCAGTGCCGACCAAGAACCCGAATCCGTGTCAAAAACCTTAGAATATGCCTATGACGATTACTGCATTTATAAAATGGCAGAGAAAATGGGAGAAGATGAAATAGCAAAAACCTACCTGAAAAGGAGTTTCAACTTTATAAATCTATTTGATCCCAACACTTCCTTCATGCGTGCTAAACGAGGTGCACAATGGTATTCCCCATTCCTTCCTAGCGATGTTAATTTCAATTATACAGAGGCGAATAGTTGGCAATATTCGATGTATGCGCCTCAATCGATTCCACAGTTGAGTAATATGTTAGGAGGTAAAAGAAAATTAGAAGCATGGTTAAATCAATTATTTACAACAGCCACCATCCCCTCAGGTCGGGAACAAGCCGATATTACGGGCTTAATAGGACAATTTGCACATGGAAACGAGCCATCTCACCACATGGCCTACCTTTATAACTATACGAATTCTCCGCACCTCACACAATTATATGTAGATAGTATATTAAAAACAATGTACTCAAACGAAGCTGATGGACTTTCAGGAAATGAAGATTGCGGGCAAATGAGTGCCTGGTATGTTCTTAGTTCAATGGGATTTTACCCTGTTACACCAGGAAGTACAAGCTACCAAATTGGAAGGCCTATTTTTGATTTTGTTAAAATAAAAATGGAGAACGGAAAAGAATTTACGATTCAAACCATTCAAAATTCTCCCGTAAATAAATACATCGATTACATAGAACTAAATGATTCAATAATTACATCTAATACATTGGATCATGCAGATATTGTAGCTGGTGGCAAACTTGTTTTCTACATGACCAACACACCAAATAAATCAAATAAACCAGACATAGAAAACAACGAATTTTATGAGGTAAATGTACCCGACAATTTTGTACCTGTTCCATACATTACCAATGAAACAAGGATCTTTGAAGAAGCTATAAAAATTAGTTGCGGTGTGTATGGTGGAATAAAAAATGACGATATGAACATTTTCTATTCATTAGATTCCATGGAATGGACTATGTATTCAGACCCAATACTTTTAAAAAATTCAAGCAGGATTTGGCTTAAAACCATAAAAGAAATTGGACGAAGGACTTATGAAAGTGCAATTGTATCAAGTTATTTCATTAAAAAAGATAAGGGCATTCAATTAACCTTAAAAACGCCCTATTCAAGTCAATACGCTGCGTCTGGAGCAAATAGCTTGATCGATGGAATACGCGGAGGAAATGAATTTAGAACAGGTGATTGGCAAGGATTCTTTGAAAAAGACATCATTGCTGAAATTAGCTTTGATACGCCCCGGCAATTATCTGAAATTGGCGTTTCTTGTATCCGAGATATTCGCTCTTGGATCTTTTTTCCTTCCAAAGTAACTCTTAGCATTTCAAATGATGGGATCAATTATGAAACATTATCACCAATTAGTATCCCTAAACTTTCCAAAGAGGATCTTAACAACATGGAAGGTGAATACACTACTCTATTTGGTCAGCGTTTAATAAAATCAATACGATTTGAAATACAAAATGGAGGCAATTGTCCTTCTTGGCACTTAGGAAATGGGAATCCGTCGTGGTTATTTTTAGATGAATTAATAATTCGGTAGATCGTTGAAAATAACAAGCTACACCATTCCACCATTCACAGAAATAGTTTGCCCATTCATGTAATTCGAATTTTCCTTAATAAGGAAAAGTACTAATTCCGCAATATTTTTGGAATTCCCCAATTCATGAGATGGAATAGTTTGTAGTAGTTCACTTCTCATTTCCTCCGATATTTCACGAATCATCCCAGCATCCATGTAACCGGGTGCAATCGTATTCACAGTAATTCCTGTCGCGCCAAGTTCTGAAGCCATAGTTCTAGACAAGCCAATTAATGCACTTTTACTAGCCGCATAAGTACTTGTGCCTGGAATTCCTTTTTGAGCAACTACTGACGAGAAAAATATAATTCTACCCCACGAATTTTGTCGCATGGTAGGAATGAAAAATTGACTTAAATAAAATGGTGCGAAATAATTAATGTGGTTTACTTTTTCAAATTCCTCTTTTGGCACTTTCCATGACATACCAGCGCTTGCAATACCGGCCGCGTGAATAAGTACATCCACGTTTGTGGTACTATTAAATAAATTTTCTAAATCCTCCGAAACGAGAAGATTCGCTTTAATACTTGCCGTTTGATTCGGGTATATAGAGCAAAGTTGCGCTAAGGCAGTTGGATTCGAATTATAATGCAAATAAACAAAGTGACCCTCTTTTAATAAAAAGTCAGCCATAATTAGCCCTAAACCACCTGAAGCACCCGTAAGTAAAATCCGTCTATGCATTATGTTTATATTTTTTGTCAAACAAACTTTTCAAAGGCCAAGGGAGTTTGTTGGAAGACAAAAGTAGATAATTCACGTCAATCGCCCCAAACTTCAAATTGAATTCGCGTAATCCCTTCGTATTACTGCCACCAAAATCAAAATAATTGTGAGATACGCTGAAAGTCTTTAACATATGGTCATGGAGATACACCATGGCACCGATGGACTTTCCAGCATCATTTACGGCTCCTTTCAAAAATAGAATGGCAGTTGTAGATACGAAATAAAAGGAAGAGGCAATTAATTCTCCTTCCAAATAGGCAGAAATTTGATAAGCAAATTCAGCCTTCTTTCCGTTATTCATAAGCTGAAGAATGGCTGCATATTCCTTTTTTCCGAGATGGCTAAATTCAGCTCCCTTTTCATTTCTAAACAATTCAATTAAAGCCAAAGGATCAAAATCCATGCGAATTTCAATCGTAGCAACATTCGCTTTTTTCAAAGATCGCTTAATATTTTGCGAGTAATTCTTATATACTTCGTCATAAGGAATGCCCAATTTTATTAGCTGATAATTCCTGTTTGACGATTTTAAATGGAGAGAATCAAAAGGAAATGAAGAAGCAAAATATAGCAAGCGGAAAGAATGTAATTCATTATTTATTTGAGCAAGCGTCTCCGCTGATGGTAGCTTTCCAATAAAATTAAACTCTCTGGTAAAGATTGCTTGGACAAAAATAGAATACCCGAATTTTAATTTTGGTGTAACGGGAAAAATAAGCTCGTAATCGCCATAAATTAAACCCTTCCAATTTGGACAAACCGCATCAAGGTACCAAGAAAAATGAAAAAACTGACTTGGGGCAGTATATTGACCCACCAAAGCATCCCATTTTTTCTTATCAATATCCTGTGAAGAAAGTAGTTTCATCATAGTAATTGACTTAAGGTGACAAATTCTACTTGTTGCTTATATTTTGCCATAAATTCATCTAGTTTCTCCAGGGAATATTTCGTACAAGCTTTTGGGTGACCGATTACTAGTAAATGCGTTTTTTTCTCCCGTATGGCTGTTGCAAGCGCTTGATCTAACTTCGAAATAAAATACCCATCAGCACTCAAACAAAAAGTATTATACTTTGTTAGCAATTGTTTCTTTGACCCTCCCCCACTTGCAGGAACACCGTTTCCAATTGGTTTGTGCCTTGAAGGGTCCCACCTTCCAAGTAAAAATAATCTCCAAAAAAATAAAGGAGAATACTTAAAAGAACTGATAGCTAACTCCGTGAAATTTGCAAGCACATTCTCTACTAATAAGTCCGATTCAAAACGCCATGATGCTTTATTAGGCGCATTTGAATAATCATAATTGTAAGGTGCATTGGTATTTTTTCCTTTAAAAAAAACAGAAGAATCTATTGTAATACCCAGTTCAGAAAATGCTGAAACAAAATCACTAAAAGGTTGGGCACACCATCCACCTGCTCTAAAAGAAATGATTGGTGAGTTGACAAACTCCTTAATTCCATTGAAATAATTATGAATAATCATATTAATTTCCTCAGGTGAGAAGTCTGAAATTTTATACCTTTTGGTATCATGTTTCCAGTCATTCTCTTCAAATGAAACATCTTCCCAATGCGGATGGATATGCAAACCCGTTTCATGTCCGCTACTATCCCAACGTTTAATCTGTTCAATAACTAAGGCTAAATCAGAAAGCGTTTGTTCCTGTTTTTTTGCGTGAACTAAATATCCAGCATCTGGAAAGAAGGTGAATTTAGCCCCGTGTTTTTCTGCCAATCGAAGTAATTCAGTGGTCGGTTCTAGCATGCATTGCTGAACAGATCCGGATTTTTCACCGAAAAACAATTCATAATCCCATGTAAACGCTATCTTCAAACCTTTATACCATTAGGTGTATACATTGTGACTCCATCTATAGCAAGCGCCTCTTTCATAGTGGTAAGCAATAGATCAGCATCAAATAACAAACAAGCAGCCTCACCAAGACGAACACGTTTACACGCCTTTTTTTCAATAAAAAGCGGAATTAACTCATCGCATCTCCTTTTTTTAGAATAAATCGGACTATGTACCTTCGTTTTAACCTGATGTAATTCGCCCTTTTCATCTTTAAGCATTAAATCAAAAATCTCTGAATGATAAACTGGATAAGGAAAATCAACAGCGTCCTCTAAAACATGAAGAGATGTTCCTGCATTGGCTAAGGTGACACCCACATATAAAATCTTTCCTTTTAATTCACATAGGCGATAAAAGGGAGAATTAGCATTATAGGGAGTTATTTGATTAAAATGACCTTCCGTTAAATAATCAGCTTGACTTCCAAGGGCACAAACAGGTTCCGTTGGATGAAGACTTCGTTTTACACCAACTAATTTTCGGAAATTTTCAGAAATAGCTCCCATACCAGAAGGAGTTGTTTTATTATCAAAAACTGGATTAGTTTTCACGTAATCCAATTGCAAAGAAACGACTGGAGAACTTGGCATCAAGAGATTTCCACTTTCTCCAACTGCATTTACCAAGGCTTCTATAACTGTATTTGCGCCCTCTTCAAGAAATCCCATACTCCGAAGGCTGGCGTGTACAAGTAGCGAATCACCCTTCACTATTCCCATTTCCTCCAATTGTTTAGCAAGCGTTGATAATGGAATACTATTCCCAGTTGAAAGTGCATCAGATAAATTTCTATTGAATTTACGGCGTTTGAAATTCCTGAATTCATTTAAAAGAAAACTAGGTAGAAGCGCACGAATAATTTTACGTAAATTCATTTTTTGCTAAGAGCTGTAAAATTAATCATTCAAAAAGGAAAAAGTCATTAATTACTTACAGGTATAGCCATCCGTAAAATGCACCCTCTTTATAACTACTTCGATTTTATTTGCATCATCAACCCAAGTTGTTGAGCCATCTTTTAAAGACTCACCTGGAAGTTTTGGCCCTAAAAAATTCCCCGCTTGCCAAGTAAATAAGCGTGTCCCTTTTACTTCATCAAAACCATTTTTATAAATCACCTTATAATCGATGGCGTCTAACGATCGAGTTGTATTATTCTTGAAAATCACAAAAAAACCAATGTTTTTCCCTAATACTTGCTGATTGTAAGATTTCGTCACGGTAATCCCGCAATCAGTTAATTGTACTTTTGTTGAACTTAGTGTAAGAAATAAAAATAAAAAAGCACCTAAGGCCAATACGAATAGAGTTAGAGATCGCTTCATTTATAGCTAATAATTAAGTTAAAATTAATTAATTGTTTTTAATAAATTCCTTTAATTTTCATAAAATTAGTTAAATTAGTGCCATTGAAAAATCTTAATTATCATTCTATGAAAAATATATTCCTACTATTTATTTCTTTGACACTTCTTACTACTGCTTATTCACAAACAAAATCTCCAGAAGAAAGAGCGAATGAGCAAACACAAAACATGAAATTGGAATTGTCATTAACGGCGGAACAAGTAAATAAAATTTATGAAGTGAATTATGGTATCATTCAAAAAAATGACGCTATAAAAAATTCAAATTATACGGAGGAAGTTAAAAAACAAGCATTAGAACAAAATAATCAAGCACGAAATTCTATGTTTAAGTCCATCTTAACTGAAAATCAATATGCCATTTTCGAAAAGAAGCTAATTGAACATAACATTATTAAAAAGCATTAAGCCAAAGGCCTAACATTCTAAGCAAAGGACCATTTATTCGCGCGCTTTCAATGTGGTCAATTACACTATTAAGGGACATTAAATCGCTAATTTTTCGTGACTAAAACCAATCCTTCAAGTTTACGATTTTTTGAAAACAACAAATTAGTTTATCTCGTTCTTGTTGTATTTTCCTTTCTACTTTATGGCAATTCAATCTCTCATTATTATTCATTAGATGATGACCTGGTAACAAGTACAGATCGATTTAGGCACGAACTAGTGGAAAAAGGAATTGGTGGATTAGTGCCAATATTTAAATCAAATTACGCCGTTAATGAAGAGCAAAATTATGATTACCGACCGATATCTACCTATAGTTTTGCCATTGAATGGACGCTTTTTGGGGATTCGGAAAACCATGTACATATTTCTCATCTCATTAATGTATTACTTTATTCAATAGTAGGAATAGTTCTCTTTCGACTTTTACAAGTTCTCTTTGGAAAAGGATATGAAGTATTTAATTTCCTGATTACGCTATTATTTTTGGCGCATCCTATTCACACTGAAGTCGTAAATAGTTTAAAAAATAGAGATGAAATTCTAAGTCTCTTGTTTGCGTTGCTCGCCACCATCCAAACCATAAAATACATCGATAAAAAGCAACTATTACAACTTCTATTTGCTACGATATTTATTTTGCTCTCGATTTTAAGTAAAAAATCTTCCATGCCTTTTATTATAATCATTCCATTGATAGTCTATTTTTTCAGAGCAGTATCTTGGAAAAAAATCGCGCTCATTGTACTGACATTATTTTCTTCTAGAATAATAATTTCTTTACTAAAAATAAACTTGATTGAAAAAGGAAAAATACGGGACTATCTATTTATTGAAAATCCCTTATTCAAAGCCAGTCTTTGGGAAAGAATTCCCACTTACTTTTATACTAACTATCTCTACCTTGAAAAATTCATCTTCCCATTTGATCTTAACTACTACTATGGATTTAATGCCATTCCCATAGTTGGGTATTCAAGCGTGCTATTTATTATTTCATTCTTACTATTTATTACCCTTTTCGCCTATGCTTTATGGACGATAAAAAAGAAAAGTATTTTTTCATTCGGCCTACTTTTCTTTTTCATTACCATTGGTGGAGCAGCCAACTTATTGTACCCTATGGTTGGTATTTTTGCAGAACGTTTGGCTTTTTTCGCTTCCCTTGCACTATGTATTCTTCTTACTGCGGGCATTTTTAAACTATGTAAACTAAATCCGAACGATGTATTAATTGGGGAAAAGTCAAAAAAAATATACCTATCCTTTGGAGCCGTACTGTTAATCATGAGCACACTGACAATTCAAAGAAATCCAGCATGGAAGAATAAACTCACCTTGTTTTTGGCAGATGCACCTTCCCTAAATAAGTCAGCTAAAGCAAATTCATTACTTGGTCAAGAGTTACAGTTTCAAGCAGCAATATCTTTTGGAAGTGACCCCACCAATCTTGAGAATTTCATTCCAAGGATTGACAGTGCTTATCATTATTATGAACTTGCACTCCTTACCTATCCTTCTTACATTCAAATGTATAATAACCAAGCTACTATAAAGTCTCAATATTATCAAGACTTTATGAGTGCTCGAGAACTTTTGGGCAAGGCGATAAAAATTGCCCCCTCATTCCAAGCAGCAAGAGAAAACTTGATTGACAATGAAATTAGGTACCTAAATGTGTTGGACAGAATCGAAATAGTAATTCCTTTTGAAGCGCAGCAACAAAAAGAATTAAAAACAGCCGCTCTTATCGATCCAAAAGCTAATTATGCAACGATCCAATCATTATCCCAGCTAAGCAACTTTGAAACCATTGGTAAAATTGCACTGAAAAACGGAATGAACCCATCAGTGATTCAGTATTTGATCAAGTATGCCCAACAGCTAGAAAGTATTAATAAAGAACTTCGTGAAATTGGCTTTTCGAATACTGTTTCAAGCGAATTAAACGCTTTATATTCAGGGACAAAGAAAAGTGGACAAAATATATTAGACCCGATATTTTATACCATTTTAGCTCGAAATCCAGGATTATTCCCTAGTAAATCCGCCTTGCTTCTCGCAAAAAATAATGCGAATCGTCAAATTGAAATAGAATTGGCAAATCTTTATAAAATCAACAAGATAAATAGAAAATATTATGAACTTGCGTCACAATATTATATTAAAAATCAAGGGTTTGAGTCATTGGTGAAATTACAAGAATTACAAATACAAAATTTCCCAACAGAATACCACGCAAAGCAATACATACAAATAGCCAATGCTTATTTTTCCTTAAAAAACCTTAAAAAATCGAAGGATTATTTCGAGAAAGGAATAAAAGAATTTCAAAATGAAAGAAATAAATTAAATCAAAAAGAAACACCAACTCAAATTGATTTAGATAGAATCGTTCAGTTAAGTTCCGAGATTAATAAGTTGACGAATTATATGAATGAATTAAAAAAACAACGCAAAAATCAAGAGTAATCAATTCAAAAATAAACTACATTATTGGCATTGGTCGGTCAGGAAGCACGCTACTTACCACTATATTGAATGCCCATTCAAGTATAAAAGCAATTCCTGAAATTCCCATCAGTATTTTCTTTGCAGCGAAATATAAAAATATAAATAAACGCAATTTAACATTAGAAAAACAAACAGCAATTTATTTGCGCTACATACAAAAAATCCGGCCATTAGCATTAGTAGATTTACACGCTAAGCAGCTATTCTCAGATAAAACCCAATATAATAACTACGAATCATTTCTTCAGCATGTTTTCGCCGAATTTGAAATAGCAAAAAAAATAGGTGCTGCGTATCAATATGTCGATAAAAACCCATTTTATACTTTTCACTACAAAGAGCTTAAAAAGTTAAGTAAAGATCCGACCTTCATTATCATTGTTAGAGATTATCGTGCGAATGTATTGAGTCGGAAATCAAAACCATTAAACAAACCCGGCAACATAATTTACAATGCTTTTAGATGGCGGATCTTCTTTAAAGAAATAAATAAGCTAAGCGGAAATAGCGATTGTCTAGTTATTCGGTATGAAGATTTAGTTGTAAATGAAACCAAGGAAATTTCAAAAATATGCGACTTTTTATCTCTTCCCTTTGAATCCACTATGCTATCGGATCGAATGGTAGATAATATTAGTGAGACCGTCGTTGAAGAAAAAACAAAACGATTTGTAGACGAGCACTTCGCAGGACTCTCAAAGCCAATGCATTCAAGTAAAATTGAAGCGTGGAGAAATCAACTTTCTACCACAGAAATTGATCAATGCGATTGCATTTGCAGCAAGTACGGAGAAAAATTTGGCTACCTACCTGCATCCGACAAAAAAATGAGCTATTTATTAGTCGTGATTTTCCATTTACCCTGGTACATGAGAGCGTTGTATGATGTGTACAAAGAACACATTATCTATCACCTGCCAATCAAGCTTAAATTATGGCGCCTAAGAAAAAAAACCAATTAAAAATCCCCAAAATCAAGGGGATTTTTAATTTTCTATTGCTTTACAATCTCCAATGGTTTAAAGTTCTCTATAGATAACAATTTGGCTTTAAAAAGATATCTTAATTTATTAGATATTATTTCAAAAAATGAAGTAATTTTAAATCACATCAAATTCTTGAAAGGCCTAATACTAAATTAATTATGAAAAATACAATTACAAAAAACTTAAAATGGACAGTTTTACTATTTGTCACTTTTATTTCAATAAATGCAATTAGTCAAAACAGCTTTGATTTACCTAAAGGGTACCAAACTTTCAAAGACTATGACGGCAATGAACAAAGGGCGCAAGGAGATTTTGATGGCGATGGTATTAACGACCTCATTATTTTATGTTCTTCAGAAGATGAGGAGACCATTATGGTTGTTTACTTAACCTCGCGTTATTTGGTTGACCGCAGTTATTTTTGGTTCCCTTGGGATTCTGACATGAATACTTTTACCTATGAAAATAATGTATTAACAATAGATGCCATATATGGAACGGGAAGATGGGGTACTAGCTTAAAGCTAAAATATTACACCAACTTAAAAAACATGAAATTAATCGGTTATGACGAATGGCAATTACCTGACTATGATCAAAATGGAGGTTATAATAAAAGTATTAATCTAAATACTAATGAATACCAAGTGAATGATGGGGTAAAGAAGAAAATTAGTATTGATGTAATAACGCTATCAACTATTGAAAAATACTTTGTCTATTTATCGCAAATAGGACAAAACGAAATAGATAACTAAAAAATAAGTGCAACTTTCCTATTTAGTTGATTATCAAGTTATTTTTCTTAATTTCAATTAATATTGAGGAAAAAAAAATAACAACTAAAATTTTAACCATGAAAAAATACAGCTACTTATTATTCTTAACGGTTTTGCTTCTTACTCAAAGTTCTTGCGAAAATAAAAGAGAGTTTTGCGAATGCATGGATATAAAAGCTGCTTTTACAGATGCTCTTGAGTTATCAAAAGAAGAACAAGAATTAAAAGCTAAGGAATGTGCTTGGATTGAAAAAGAGGTGTCATCTATTGACCAATTGCAACGAATGCTAGACTGTAATAAATAAGAAGAATAATTGTTAATCTCTATTGTTCTCCGCCCGGGCGGAAAAAATCGGACGTTAAATTATATGTCATTTTATCTTGATAAAAAGTTCTAAAAAATCCAATTATCTATTGAAGAGGTTCGTCTAAAAATTATCAATTTTTAGCGACTGGTTCAATCGTTATAAATCTGAATGAAGGCGCTGCGATGTAAGCGAAATTATACCCAATTTCAACTGTTGAATTTGAATTGTTAACTAATTCCTTTGTGCATGAAATTCCCAAGTTACAATTATTAAAATATGGATTATTTACAATCGGTTTGTTATTAACGACATGATCTCCGGACTGAATTTGTACTTTAAATAATTCCGTAGCTGACTTGCCTTCAAAAAGCGCTTCCAGGATTTCTTCAGGACCGCCGTAATAATTCGTTGCAAAATAGGCAGCAGCCCCGGACATAAAGAAAGGTAAGGCTGTATCCGTAACTCGATTAATAGCCTCTTTAATCCCAATATCATTTGGATCAGAAGCAGAGCTGCCAGCAGAACCACATGCATGGTTATAAATAATAACAGGATGATTTTCAAAATGCAATTCATTTACGATATCTTGAGCATAAACGAAATCATTAATAACCATACCCCCAAATTGATCATCCAATCCACAACTTGTACAACCATGTCCAGAGTAAAGGAGAAATGAACATTTATTAGCAAGTGGAACGATATCCTTCCAACTGGCTTTAGGATAGTAGAATTTGTAAACGAAGATCCCTTTGCTAGTAAGCAAGTTGGCATAGCCATCGAATGACTCAACGACACCCTCACTCGCCTCCATTCCAATAATCAAGACAGCCGTTTTTTGATTCAAAGCGGGCGACTTTTGTGCTGCTAATGAACCAACAAGGCACATAGAAAGTAGAAGAATAGTGAGATTCATGTTACTTGATTTTAGGTGTTTATTTGAATTAAATGTATTACCCTTGCATATCACTTTTTTCAGAATGAAATATGATTGAATGGTTACATAAGATCCATAAACGTAAAATCCCAGCACTAAATCCACTAACAACTTAAAAGATTCCTATTTTATTGGTATTTTGCAGGACGATTCTACGATCTACAAAATTGAATATGTCTACAGTATACGATGCGAAATCATTAGATGAAATAAGCATTCATTTTATTTTATGTACCGAACGGACAGGTAGTTCTTTACTGTGTTTGATGTTGAATCTACATCCTGAAATTATTTCGCCTTCCGAAGAACCGTTTGCGCTGTATTTATATCCTAACTACCATAAAATAGTAACGTGGAAGGATGAAGACATTGCCTCCTATGTAGATGATTTTTTCCTGCTAGCAGAGAAGAATATGGCGTTATATTTCACCCAAAGAGCTACTTTTCATGCGGAATTATTGGCAAATAAAGCCATACTTACCTATGAGCGCATCGTAAAGATTAGCTACCTCAATTATTATGAATCCGATCAAAAAAATAAATCAAGCGTTCGAGTGATTGTTGATAAGCAAATTAAGTATGTGTATCACCTTGATGCTATTCAACAATTATTCCCGAGCGCCAAGTTCATTCTATTAACAAGAGACGTCCGCGACAACATTGTATCAAAAAGCATCCGTAAATTAAATTGGAATAAGCATCCATTTTTCTTAACAGCTATCTGGAAAGGCGCTTACTCAAGAATGCTTGCCCTCCCTGAAAACAATCGCCTAATCATCAAATTTGAGGACTTGATTCGTAGCACTGAAACAGCACTAAAAAAGGCATGTTCGTTTCTATCGCTCGAATTTTCTTCAAACATGCTAAATACTGAAGGTGTTTTTGAAAACTACGTAGATAGTCAAAAGGAAAAATTAGATCCAGCGTTTACTGAAAAACTGCTTGCATTTCACGCTGGCATCCGATCTCCACTCGATTCAAAAAAGATAGGACAATACAAAGCATTTTTATCACAAAGAGAACTGCAAATCATAGAAGGCCAATTGCAACATTATTTGGAGATATTTAACTATGAACTTTCCAACAAGAAAAAAACTGGATTAATTCGCTTTTCTCTGTATCAATTTTTAGCGTTTCTATACCGACCTTTTTTGCTAAAACTCTATTTGCAGCTTCCCCTAGGATTGAAATTAAAATTAAAAAAACGTCGAAACCGAAGAAAATCGATCCCGGTTTAATTATACTATTTTTCGATATTTGATTCTTTTTGGACCTGCATCTCCCAATCGTTTTTTACGATTTTCCTCGTATTCAGAATAAGAACCTTCGTACCAATAGACTTTTGAATCACCTTCGAAAGCTAATATATGCGTACAAATTCTATCTAAAAACCAACGGTCGTGAGAAATGACAACCGCACAACCAGCGAAATTTTGAATCCCCTCTTCTAAAGCGCGCAAAGTATTAATATCGATGTCATTGGTCGGCTCATCCAACAAAAGTACATTTGCTTCCGTTTTTAAGGTCATCGCTAAATGCAAGCGATTTCGTTCTCCACCAGACAGAATACCAACCTTCTTATTTTGATCGGATCCACTAAAGTTAAATTTCGATAAATAAGCCCTTGAATTTATTTTCTGATTTCCAACTTCCACGTATTCCAAGCCATTCGAAACCACATCAAAGACTGTTTTTTCTGGGTTGACATCCTTATGTGATTGGTCAACATATCCAATTTTTACTGTTTCGCCTACTTTAAATTCTCCAGCATCAACGCCTAATTCATCCATAATCATTTTGAAGATCGTTGTTTTACCAGCACCATTTGGCCCAATAATTCCAACAATTCCAGCAGGTGGCAAACTAAAATTCAAATCATCATACAATAATTTATCACCAAATGATTTAGCGACATGCGCTGCTTCAATTACGTTATTCCCCAATCGAGGACCATTTGGAATAGGCATTTCAAGCATTGCTTCCTTAGCTTGTACATCTTCAGAAAGCATTTTATCATAATTCTGAAGTCTTGCCTTACTCTTCGCTTGTCGTGCTTTTGGATTCATCCGAACCCAATCTAATTCACGAAGCAACATTTTTTGACGTTTGGACTCTGATTTCTCCTCCTCTTTCAAACGATTCGACTTTTGTTCTAACCAAGACGTATAATTTCCTTTCCAAGGAATCCCTTCCCCCCTATCCAATTCTAAAATCCAACCTGCCACATTATCTAAAAAATAACGGTCATGGGTAACGGCAATCACTGTCCCAGCATATTGTTGCAAATGCTGTTCAAGCCAATCAATTGATTCGGCATCCAAGTGATTCGTAGGCTCATCTAATAACAAAATGTCAGGATTTTGAAGTAACAAACGGCACAACGCTACGCGTCTTTTTTCTCCACCGGAAAGCGTTGCAATCAATTGGTCATCTGGAGGACAACGCAAAGCATCCATTGCTCTTTCCAATTTATTGTCTAATTCCCACGCATCTAAGGCATCAATTTTATCTTGAACTTCTCCTTGTCTAGCGATTAATTTATCCATTTTATCGGGGTCATTCAAGACCTCTTCATCCATGAATGAGGCATTAATTTCCTCGTATTCTTTAAGGACATTAACCGTTTCGCTTGCCCCTTCAAGCACCACATCTTTCACTGTTTTAGTTGGATCAAGTTCTGGTTCTTGGGGTAAATAACCAACTGTATAACCAGGAGAAAAAACGACATCACCTTGAAAAGCTTGATCTAAACCTGCAATAATTTTCATTACTGTTGATTTACCAGAACCATTTAAACCAATAATTCCAATTTTAGCTCCATAAAAGAAAGAGAGGTAAATGTTTTTTATAATTTGTTTTCCTTGAGGCGTAGCTTTAGAAACCCCTACCATAGAAAAAATTACTTTTTTATCATCAGACATATACTACAGATTAAATTAAGTTTGTGAATTACTTTTTTGGAAGAAAAATGCTTGGCTTAGTAAGACCCCAACGTGCCAAACGATAACTGATAGAAACACCAACAACGCCAAGACCATATTGCACCGACCTACTAAAATTGATAGAAGAAGCCTCTTCAAAATATTTTGTAGGACAGGTAATTTCTCCAATTTCAAAACCTGCATAAAATATTTGAGCCAACATTTGATTATCAAAAATGAAGTCATCAGAATTCCGTTCGATATCAATTTTATCAAAAATTTCTTTTGAGAAAGCTCGGTAACCGGTATGATATTCTGAAAGCTTTTGTCCCATCAATATATTTTGACCCAAGGTCAAGCAGCGATTCGCAATGTATTTATATAAAGGCATTCCTCCCTTCCGTGCTCCTTTACCTAATATCCGTGAACCCATGACAACTGGATATACATCAAAAGCAATAACAGATGACATAGCATAAATTAACTTTGGGGTATATTGATAATCCGGATGCAACATAATTATAATGTCAGCGTTAAGGGACAGCGCTTTTTCATAACACGATTTTTGATTACCACCATATCCCCTATTTATTTCATGACGAATCAAATGTTTTATCCCCAGTTTCTTGCCGAGTTCGGTCGTTGCATCTTTACTTGCATCATCCACCAAAACAACTTCATCCACAATATCAAAAGGAATCTCATTGTAGGTCATTTCCAATGTATCTGCAGCATTATAAGCAGGCAATACGATACAGATCTTTTTTCCATTAAGCATATGCAAAATTAAGTATCTTTTATTGAACTGCAGCAAGAAATTATATATTGAAAATTAGAACTAAAAACTAAAAATTAGGAGCATTGTACTTTGAAAGAAATAGTTACATTTGTGCGTACGTGAAATAAATTTATAATTGGAACTTCAACTTAAAGTAAAAGGAATATTTGCTGCTTATTTAGCACAAAATGGGCATAGAAAAACACCGGAACGCTACGCTATTTTGTCAGAAATATACAATTATACTGGTCATTTTGATATTGAAACACTGTACATCAATATGAAAAACAATAATTACCGTGTTTCTAGAGCAACATTATATAATACAATTGATTTATTACTTGCTTGCAATTTAGTTACCAAGCACCAATTCGGTAAAAATTTAGCACATTTCGAAAAATCGCATGGTTCTAAACAGCATGACCATTTAATTTTCACCGATACTAATGAAGTAAAAGAATTTTGTGATCCAAGAATACAACAAATAAAAACAACTATTGAAAGCATATTTGATGTTGATATACAGCATCACTCGCTTTATTTTTATGGCGTAAAAAAAGAAAAAAAATGATCGAATTCAACATTTCTTCCACAGAAGTAACCCGCTTTTCCATTTCAGGAAAAATTTTATCAGACGCTGATATTCTTCCTATGCGAAATGAATTAGAAAACATTGTTAATTGGAAAATCATTCTTGATTTATCTGTGCTTACGCATACCAATTCCAGTGGCATTGCTTTTATGGTGAAAATTTTGACGAAATCAAGAATTAATGGTGGTGACACCGTATTATTAAATCCAAACCAAGGCCTCACAAAACTTTTTGAAATAACCAAAATTCACGAAGTATTTAGCATTTATGATTCATTAGAATTGGCCGAAAATCATTTTAATTAAGTTACAGATGAAAGTTGATGTTTTATTAGGCCTTCAATGGGGAGACGAAGGAAAAGGAAAAATTGTAGATGTATTTACACCAAAATATGATATTATAGCTCGATTTCAGGGTGGCCCAAATGCTGGTCACACCTTAGAATTCGAAGGTATTAAACATGTTCTTCATACCATTCCATCCGGAATTTTTAGAGAAAACGTACTAAATTTAGTTGGAAATGGAGTGGTAATTGACCCTATAATTTTTAAAGGTGAATTAGATAAATTAGCACCCTTCAACATTGATTTCAAAAAACGTTTGTTTATTTCCAAAAAAGCGCATTTAATTTTACCTACCCATAAATTAATAGATGCTGCTTCAGAATTATCAAAAGGTAAAAATAAAATCGGCTCCACATTAAAAGGAATTGGTCCCACCTATATGGATAAAACTGGTAGGAATGGCTTACGAGTAGGTGATATTTTCTCCCCAAATTTTAAGGAGAAATACCAAACCTTAATTGACAAACACATGGGAATGCTTTCCCATTATGAAGAATTTAGTTTTGATCTTCCGGCCTTAGAGAAGGAATGGATGGTAGGAATTGATGTATTAAAATCGTTAGATGCCGTTGATAGCGAACATTTCCTAAACAATGCCTTACTAGCTGGAAAGAAAATATTAGCGGAAGGTGCGCAAGGTACCATGCTTGATATTGATTTTGGAACCTACCCTTTTGTTACATCGTCCAATACAGTTACTGCAGGGACATGCACCGGTTTAGGAATTGCTCCAAATAAAATTGGTAGCGTTATCGGAATATTTAAAGCGTACTGCACCCGTGTTGGTAGCGGTCCTTTCCCAACGGAATTATTGGATGAAGTAGGTGAAAGTATTCGCCAAGAAGGACGTGAATTTGGTTCTACAACTGGCAGACCTCGTCGTTGCGGATGGATTGATTTAGTTCAGCTAAAGTATGCCATTATGATCAATGGTGTTACTGAATTGAGCATGATGAAAGCTGATATCCTAAGTATTTTTGACAAGATTAAGATTTGTACGCATTATGAAATAGAAGGTGAAAAAATCACTGAATTCCCATATGATGTAAACGATCTTGATGTTAAGCCAATCTATATTGAGATGAATGGCTGGAAAAAAGATTTGACAGCCTTAAGTCAATACAGCGATGCGCCTGTCGAACTCAAAAACTACGTAGAATATTTGGAAAAAGAATTGAATGTGCCTATTACATTGGTTTCAGTAGGACCTGACAGGAAACAAACACTCTTAAAATAAGATGCTTTACCTTCAAAAATATATGTCATATGCGTTCATTTTGAGCGCATTTTTTTTGGAGGGAATAGTCAATGCACAAGGCAATGTATTAGAATTATTGCCTGGAACAGAAAAAATTATTTTTAGTGATATAACAGGTGAGCACCGTCTGATTGGGACAGTCAACTTTACCTACCAAGGAAATACCATGTATTGTGATTCGGCGCATTACAATGAAAAAAGAAAGATTGTTCATGCGTATGGCCATGTACATGTGACAAAAAATGACATCAATTTATACTGTGATTCTTTATTGTATTATGGTTCCACTAAGTATGCAAAACTTTGGGGACATGTTAGAGTTCGTGATAAAGAATATAAAATTGCCACTGATTCCATTGATTACGATGCAAAAAGTGGTCGAGCCACTTATAAAAATTATGGCAGAATAGAAAGTATTGTTTCCAATGAAATGATCACCAGTAAATACGGTTATTTCTATCCCAACATTGGCAGTTTTTTCTTCAGTGGAAAGGTTTTATACAAGAAAGAAGATTTAACGATGACCACCGACACCCTGCAATTTGCCTATGAGAAACAAATTACGCAATTCTTTGGTCCTACCGAAATAAAAAATGACAGCATAACTATAAATTGTGAGCGTGGCTGGTACCATGTACAAAAAGAAGAAGGGAACCTGTATCGTAATGTTACAATTTCTCAGCGAAACCGCTCTGTTAAATGTGACACTGCTTATTACGCGTCAAAACCAGAAATATTCACCGCTAGAGGTAAAGTAAATGTAACTGACACTCAAAAAAATCAACAATTAATAAGTGATGTCTTTTATAGTAATAAATCAATTGGAACTACCTACATAACAGGAAAAGCGCTAGCGATACAAGTGAAAGAAAAAGACAGTATATTTCTACATGCAGATACACTAACCATACAGGAAGATTCCCTCGGAAACACAAAGTATATGAAAGGAAATAGGCAGGTGAAAATTTACAGCCAAGCCATTCAAGCTGTTGCAGATTCAGCCTATTATGATGCTAGTAGTGGGATCCTAACTTTGGCAAAATCACCTATAATTTGGGCGAAGAATGCGCAGTTAAAAGGAGATACCATTATTGTTTTCATGAAAGATAGCACCATAAGTAAATCCTTGGTAATCGGCAAAGCCTCCGCAATTATGGAATTAGATTCCGGATTATATTACAACCAACTATCTGGCCGTAAAATGACCGCATGGTTCGAAAAAAATGAATTACAGCGTGCCGATATGAATGGAAATGCATGGACCATTTTATACCCAATCGACGAACAAAAAACAGATTCAACAATCACCAAAAAAAGATTGGGCTTGAACCGACTCTATGCCTCCGATTTACGCGTTTACTTAGACAGTGGTGAAGTTCGTAGCATCACCTACTTTGATAAACCTGATGGAATTTTCTACCCAATGAATCAAATCAAAGAGGAAGAAAAATTTATCGTAGGATTTGCTTGGTTAATAGCCAAAAGACCAAGGGATCCGTTTGAGATGATAGCCAACGACTAAATGTCTATATCAGTATCTTTCGTATCCCAACGAACAACGCGCTGAACGCCTTCCACCTCCACAAACTTTTGAATTAGCAATTCTAAATGATTCGTATCTAAGACCAAGACGCTAATATGTCCTTCAAACACGCCATCATTCGTATCAAAAGAAATACTTTTCATATTGACCTTATTTTCCTTTGAAATGATTTCAGTGAGTTTATTAACCAAACCAATTCGATCGATTCCAATTATTTTTATGGCGGCCAATCTTTCTACCTCACCTTGACTTTTCCATTTAGCCTTCAAACAACGGTAGGCATAATTAGACATCAAGTGCACTGAATTCGGACAATTCGAACGATGGATCTTTATTCCTTGAGAAATGGTAATAAAGCCAAAAATTTTATCCCCAGGAATTGGATTACAGCATTTTGACATTTGATAATCGAAGCCTTTGAAATCGTCTCCGACCAAGATAATATCCTTTTTAGTATCTATTCCGTGTGAGTTAATTGACGCTTCATCAATCGACTTCCTTCTTAATTTTTGATCTTTTTTTGGATATTGCAATACACCATTTACCACTTCGATCTCCCTAAGCTTGGCTAATTCTATTTTACCTTTAGCAATCCGAAAATATAATTCCGTTGCAGAACCTGTAGCGAAATGTTTTTCTAAAAAAGTAATGTTTTCAGCGGTATAATGTAAGTTAAACTGCTTGAATTTTCGTGCTAATATTTCTTTACCATCGCTCGCAATTAACTTTCTTTCTTCGTTTAAAGAGGCCTTAATCTTTTGCTTCGCTCTAGCAGAAACGACAAACTTCAACCAGTCTTCATTTGGTTTTTGTTTCGAAGAAGTAATAATTTCTAATTGATCGCCATTATTCAACTGATAACTTAAAGGAACCAAGCGATTATTTACTTTAGCACCAATACATTTATCGCCAATATCCGTATGGATATCGTATGCAAAATCTAGGATGGTGGCGCCGACTGGCAAAACACGTAATTCCCCTTTTGGAGTAAAAATATAAATCTCATCATTGAACAAATTCAACTTGAACTCATTGATAAAATCGAGCGCATTAGTGTCTGGATTTTCTAGGAGCGCACGAACTTCAGAAATCCATCGATCAAATTTACTATCGTCCGTTTTCGACTCCTTATATTTATAATGAGCAGCAAGACCTTTTTCAGCAATTACATCCATTCTTTTGGAACGTATTTGCACTTCCACCCAACGTCCTTGAGGAGACATTACCGTTGTATGCAATGATTCATAACCATTGGCACGAGGGGTTGAAATCCAATCCCGTAAACGATCAGGACTCGGTTGATAATAATCCGTTACGATACTATAAATTCGCCAACAATCCGGCTTTTCTAATTCAGGTGGAGTATCAATAATAATTCGAATAGCAAAAACATCAAAAACTTCTTCAAAAGGTACTTCTTTGGTCTGCATTTTTCGCCAAATAGACGAAATAGATTTAGTTCGCGCGATAATTTCAAAGGCATAGCCTTCGAGCAACAATGTTTCTTTAATAGGAGACATGAAACGACGAATGAAACGCGCTCGCACATCTTGCGTGCTTTTTAATTTATTCTCTATAGACGAGAAGACCTCTGGCTCACAATATTTTAGCGACAAATCCTCTAATTCTGTTTTAATAGAATACAAGCCAAAGCGATGTGCTAAGGGCGCATACAAGAATTTTGTTTCAGAGGCAATACGTAATTGTTTATCGGGAGGCATACTTCCCAGCGTCCTCATATTATGCAAGCGATCCGCTAATTTGATGAGAACAACCCGAAAATCATCGGAAATTGTTAAAATCATTTTCCTGAAATTCTCCGCTTGAATGGAAGCATTTTCATCGAATACTTCAGGAATTTTCGTTAAGCCATTGATTATTTTTCTTGCCTGCTCGCCAAACATATCCTCAATATCCTCCAAGGTAATGTAGGTATCCTCCACCGTATCATGAAGCAAGGCACAAACAATGGCTGCCGTATCTAATCCCATTTCTTCAGCACAGATACGAGCAACCGAAATAGGATGATAAATATAAGGTTCGCCTGATTTTCGACGCATATCTTTATGCGCTTCCAACGCGAGATCAAATGCTTTACGCACCAATCTCGTATCTTTATTTGTCCGATCTTTAAAAGACCTTAGTAATCCCCGAAAAGCATTAAGGATCTCCTTTCGTTCCTTTTCAACATCATACTTTTCCGGTAATATTTCCATTTACTTCGCTGGTAACAATGTTGATTTCACCTCACCAAAACCGATTCGAATTCCTTCATTCTGACAATGTCCGCGCATGACTACCGTATCCCCATCTAAAATAAAACGGCGCTCCGAACCATCATTTAATGTCAATGGTTTTGTTCCTTTCCAAGCTAATTCTAACATGGAACCATAAGAGCCTTCCGTAGGACCAGAAATAGTTCCTGACCCAATTAAATCCCCCCCTCTGATGTTGCAGCCATTTACAGTATGATGTGCTAATTGTTGCGCCATGGACCAATACATGTATTTATAATTCGATTCACAAATTTGAGTCTCCACATTTGATTCTGTAACAATAGAAACATTCAACTGAATATCATACGAATCTTTCTCTGATCCCTTTAAGTAATCTAATACCTTTGGAGTTTGCACCGGACTATCCACACGGAAAGGTTGTAGGGCATCCAATGTAACAATCCAAGCAGACATGGTAGAAACAAAATTTTTGGCTAAAAATGGTCCTAAAGGAACATATTCCCATTTCTGGATATCCCTAGCCGACCAATCATTAAAAAGACAAAGTCCAAAGATAAAATCATCAGCTTCCTTTACATCGATTGAATCACCAAGCGGTTTACCATCAAACGTAATAAAGCCCATTTCTAATTCAAAATCAATTTGTTTAGAGGGAGAAAAGATCGGATCTTCGAGCTCATTGGGTTTTATTTGTCCTTTTGGACGATGAAAATTAGTACCAGAAACTACCACTGAAGAAGCCCTTCCATGGTAAGCAACTGGAATCCACAACCAATTTGGCAGAAGCGCATTGGCAGGATCTCTAAACATTACGCCTACATTCGTTGCATGTTCTTTACTAGAATAAAAATCAGTATAATCGCCAATTGCTACAGGCAACAACATCTCTACAAGAGCTTCATCGTGCAAAAATGAACTATGTAAGGCTATATTATCCCTAAGAAATGAATGATCACTTTGTAATAAAGTGGACAATTCATTTCGTAATTCACTGATTGCTCCTTTGCCTTTTTTCATCATTGAATTAAGCGTTGAGGAATCAAAATCAGTTACTTCAAAAGGTAATTTTGAAAAGCAATTTAGCTGAAATAACTCAAACAAATCAATCACCGTATCACCGATACGCGTAGCAACTCTTGGTGATTTATTTGCAGTTTTAAAAATTCCAAAAGGAATATTTTGAATGGGAAAATCTGAGTTTTCAGGGACGGAAATCCAAGAAGTAAGATGCGGTTGGTTAGCAGAAATCATATGTCAAAAATACTATTAAACATTAAATCTAAAATGCATTATATCGCCATCATCGACGATGTACTCCTTCCCCTCTACCTTAAACTTTCCAGCTTCTTTCACTGCATTTTCAGAACCTAGGGTAGTGAAATCAATGTATTTCATTACCTCTGCACGTATAAATCCTTTTTCAAAATCAGTATGAATTACGCTAGCCGCTTGAGGAGCTGTCATTCCCTTTTTTATTGTCCAAGCCCTAACCTCTTTAACACCAGCGGTAAAATACGTTTGTAAATTAAGTAGCGAATACGCAGAACGAATCAATCGATTTACACCTGGCTCTTCCAAACCTAACTCATCTAAAAATAATTGGCGTTCATCGTAGGTATCTAATTCTGTGATATCTGCTTCAATTTTTGCACCTATCACTAACACCTCGGCTTTCTCATTTGCAATAGCGACTTTTACTTGTTCAACGTATTGATTGCCAGTTTTTACAGATCCTTCATCCACATTACATAAATAAAGTACCGGTTTGGAAGTGATTAATTGAAACTTTTTAATGATTTCAAAATCATCAGACGTAAAAGGTAAGCCCCTCACAGAAATCCCCTTTTCCAATCCTTCTTTAATTTTCAAGGAAAGCTCATTTTCTTTTAGGGCATCTTTATCGCCTGATTTCAATACCCTTGATAAGGCGCTCAGCTTTTTATCGATTGTCTCTAAATCTTTCAATTGTAATTCAATATCAATAATTTCTTTATCTCTAACAGGGTTCACACTCCCATCGACGTGGATAATATTACCATCATCGAAACACCTTAGCACATGAATAATAGCATCTGTTTCGCGAATATTAGCTAGAAACTGATTTCCCAAGCCTTCTCCTTTTGAAGCGCCTTTTACTAGACCCGCAATATCAACAATTTCCATTGTAGTTGGAACGACACGTTGCGGAAGGACAATACTTTCTAGCTTTTCTAAGCGAGGATCAGGAATAGTTATTGTTCCAATATTTGGTTCAATGGTACAGAAAGGAAAATTTGCTGCCTGCGCTTTAGCATTCGATAAACAATTAAACAAAGTTGATTTTCCAACATTTGGCAAACCAACAATTCCACATTTTAATGACATAAAAATAATTTAAGCGTAAAGATAATAATTCGCATCGGTATAGGGGAAATTATGACTTGGTAATTGGTGTCTATTAGCAAGATTATTGACAGTAAAATTCAAATAAAAATATGGAAATCGTATATTCGTAAAAAAATATACATGCGACTTTTATTATTCCTACTTTTCATTCACCCTATTTTTTACGCACAAAAGACGCTCAATAGTAACAGCGACTCTTCATTCATTAGGAACATATATGACGAAGCACTATTGAGAGGCCAAGCATACGAAGACCTAAGAGAACTCTGTAAAAATATTGGTCATCGCTTAACTGGATCAGCTGAAGCGGAGATGGCTATACGATGGAGCGAAGAAAAAATGAAAAGCTACGGATTCGACAAAGTATACTTACAAGCGATTAAAGTCCCGCATTGGGAGAGAGGAAACACAGAAAGTGCTTGGTACAAAAACAGCAAAGGTGAAATTCAAAAACTTCATGTATTAGCATTGGGTGGCTCAATCGGTACGAACGGATTGTTACAAGCGCGAGTGATAGAATTCAAGACCTTAGATGCCTTGAAAAAAGCAAAAAGGAAAGAAATTGAAGGTAAAATAGTATTCATCAATCAAGAAATGGATGCCTCGCAAATTATAACATTTAAAGCATATGGCGCCTGTTACCCCATTAGAGGTGACGGAGCAATTGAAGCCGCCAAACTAGGCGCTATTGGTGTTGTGATTCGTTCCTTAGGATTACCTGATGATGATTTTCCACATACCGGATCTATGAAATACGACAGCACGGTAACTAAAATACCAGCTGCAGCGATATCCACTAATGATGCCGATCAACTTTCGAAAGCGAATGAAGAAGGTCCGATTGATATATTTATTGAATTGGATTGTAGAAATTATCCAGCTGTTGATTCCTATAACGTAATTGCAGAAATAATCGGTGATAAAAAAAATGAAATAATAACATTTGGAGGTCATTTAGACTCGTGGGATACCGGAGAAGGTGCGCACGATGATGGCGCTGGCGTCATCCATTGTTTGGAAGCATTACGAATATTGAAAACCTTGAAATATAAACCGCAACACACCTTACGTGTTGTATTTTTCATGAATGAAGAAAACGGTAATATGGGAGGAAAGACGTATGCTAGTTGGTCCAAGGAAAAAGGAGAAATTCAATATGCTGCTTTAGAAAGTGATAGAGGAGGATTCTCACCACGAGGATTTGGATGCGATGGAAACGTAAAACAAGTGGAGCATCTTAAAGGTTTTGCACCGCTGTTTAATAGCTACGAACTAAATCAATGGGAAAAAGGAGGCGGAGGAGTTGACATTGGTCCACTTAAAGACTCTTTTCCTGGGATTCCATTATATGGATTTATTCCAGATTCTCAACGCTACTTTGATTTTCATCATGCCCCAAGTGATGTGTTTGAAAATGTCAACAAACGCGAATTAGAATTGGGCGCTGCGGCAATAGGAGCATTTGTTTATTTAATTGACACCTATCCTATTCCAAAATAAAATAGGTGTCAAAAAAGATAGATTTTTTATAAAAACCAATTATCTTCTCATGTTAATAAACTCATTGTAAGAAGGACATTTCTTAAAATCTTCTTCCTTCTTACCCTTCATCGTTTTATTACATTTATCCATATCCTCTTTGTACTTTGCTTCAAGGGCCTTCATTTTTACTGGGTCGCCATTAGAAACTTTTACTTCTTTAATAATTTCTAAACTTAAATCAACACAATCGCACGTTGCTGATCCACCACATGATGAAAAAGTGTATAATAAAACGATAGCAGATAGGTAGGTTAATTTTCTCATATGGTTTGTTTTTGGTAGGTTTAAGCTTTTACTTCTTTAATGAGAAATTATCTCATTTTTTTCATTTGCTTGTAAGAAGGGCATTTATCCAATTCTTTTTCGATAGTTGCTTGATCTTGAGATTTGTCAGCGAAAATCTTTTCACAAGACTCAATATCGCGCTTGTATTTCTTTTGGATTGCGTCTATCTTCTTTTGATCTCCGTTAGCAGCTTTTGCTTCTTTCGTAATTCCTAAATAAATATCCGAACAATTACAAATCTCAGACCCTTTCATCATGCCAATTACCATCATTACGACTACAAATAAAATGGATGCTCCATTGACAATTAACCACAAAGTACCCGCTTGGGTAAGGTTTTTATTTTCGATGTCCTTTCCAGCTTGTCGTAATTTTAATCCAATAACAATTAAAAGTGCAAGGATTGAAAGCGCATAAATATAAGATGTTTCCATAAGTTATTTTTTTTTTTTAGAAATGCTAAATTAAACAAATAATTAAGTCTTGAACAGAATTATTTTTTATTCTTTGATACAAAATTGAGATAAGATGGGCAACTTTTAGATTCTTTATTAATCGCTGCTTTTTCCTTCTCACTAATATTTTCGAACATTTTATTACACGCTTGAATTTCTTTTTCGTGCGATTTAGTGTACGTTTTTAGTAATGAGTCATTCATCTTCGTTTTATTAAAAATTTCAATACTCATATCCATGCAATCACAAACCTGTGTATTATTGCATGAAAAGAACATGGAAGTTATAACGAATAAGGTGAAAGTCTTTAAAACTACCTTCACAGAACTTATTTTGATTCTAATTGATCATCACTTGAAGAAGCAATAGCTGATTTCTCAAACCTAATTTTACTACCTTCAGAATTAACTAAAACAGTTGTGTCAGCTACTTCTAAAATCTTCCCGTGAACGCCACCAATGGTAACAACCTTCTGACCTGCCATTAGATTTTCTCTAAACTTTTTTGCTTCTTTTTGCTTTTTCATATTCGGACGAATCATGAAAAAATAAAAAATTACAATCATAACGACGATCATGATTAAACTTGATGCTGATCCTCCACTTGCTGCTCCTGCTCCTGCTAATATTTTCATATTTTTAAATTTTATTTAATTTGTTATTTAATTACTCCTTTAATCATTAATACTGTAGTATTTGGTTCCGTATTCGTCATAATAGTAACTGACTTACTTACATTTTTCGTGTTCAGTTTATCCGTCATTACCTGCGCAACAATTTCCCCCGTTTCACCAGGCAAGATGGGTTTTTCAGGCTTGTGAGGAACTGTACAAGAACAAGAAGGTCTTACTTCGCCAAATACCAATGGGTAATCCCCGGTATTTTTAACCTTAAATTTAGCATTAATCACTTCGCCTTTAATTACATTCCCAGCATCATACACTAAATTAACCTCCATGGTTGTTTTTTGACCAACCACTACTTTCTTATTATCTTCACAAGAAAAAAGTAAAGAACATAAAGCTAAAAATACAAGCGTTTTTTTCATCTTATTTTAATTAATTAATCCTCTACCCGTTTTCACTATTTTTTTTGCCAAAGTTAACTTTCCAATTGCTTTATCCAAAATTCCGTTGATAAATAAATTGCTTTTGGGCGTACTGTAGAACTTTGAAATCTCAATGTATTCATTTAAAGTAACTTTGGTTGGGATACTTGGGAAGATTTGCAACTCCGTTAATCCCATTTTCAATAAGAACATATCCATTTTTGCGATCCGATCCAACTCCCAATTATCTGCTAATTCAGCAATCAGTTTTTCATTCTCCTCATTATTAAGAATTGTTTTTCTAAATAGTTCAATTACAAATTCCTTTTCATCATCGTTTTCTTTAAACAAAGGCATTGGGGTAAATTCCTCCTCGATTTTTATTCCTTTCAACGATTTTAACACCATTGAACAACACAAGTCTAAATCATCCAACCAGTTGATACTTTTTTCTTCAAAAAAACTGTAGAGAAGTTCGGAGTTGGCAATATCTTCTTTAAAAATTGACAAAGCAAAAGCGCGATCTTCTTCAAAACCATTCAAATTATTGTGCAAAAAGTCAAAATACGTTTCATTTTCTAGTGTATGCTGAAACATTTTGCGGAAAAGCTCTTGATTTTCCACCCCCATCCAATTGATCTTTCGTTTTTCACAAAGAGCGTTAAGACTAGCAGAATTTTCTATAATTTGAATAAGTTGATTATCAACAAATTTAAGATTAGGATGCAAATCATCTTCAGAAGGACGAATTTTTTTCTTTTTATCAGCTACTTTATTTTCTGCCGCTCGCTTTAATTCTGAAAGACTCAACAATAGGTATAAATACATATCGTACATGCGTTCAATTGTCAGCATTAATTCTTTTTCTGCCTTCGGAAAATTATCCTCCTCCGACTGAAAATAGGCATATAATAACTGTAAGACTTTAATCCGAAGATGCCTTCTATTTAACATTTACTTATTTATTTTAACAATTCCAACAGCCGCAATTCTTTCTTCTGCCATTTTATTTGCAATTTGATACGTTGGGATATTTGCTTCTTTAGATCTATGAATAATATTTAATATCGTAGTATAAATCTCACCTGCTTTTGTGTGTGCCCATTCACTTGAAAGCCCCTCCACTTCTGAAAAACAATTAATAACACCACCTGCATTGATTGTATAATCAGGAGCGTAAATGATACCACGATTCATCACTTCCAAGCCATGTTTTTGTTCAATTGCTAGTTGATTATTTGCTGCGCCAGAAATAATTGAACAAGTTAAACGAGAAAGAGTTTCATCGTTTATGGTAGCACCCATAGCACAAGGAGCATAAATATCCATTGGGACATCGTAAATTTCGCTTGGAGCCACGACTTTAACGCCGTATTCATTAGCTACTCGCTTTAGCGTTTCTTCGTGAATATCTGTAATAACAACGTTCGCTTTCTCCGCAGCTAAATGTTTTACTAAATATTCCCCCACGTGTCCAACGCCTTGCACAGCAATCGTCTTTCCTTCTAACGAATCAGATCCGAACTGAACTTTGGCACAAGCCTTCATTCCCATGTATACGCCGTAGGCAGTCACAGGCGAAGGATCACCACTTTTACCGGGTAATCCAGCTACATGATTCGTTTCCATATTCACCCAATTCATATCAGAAGGTGAAATTCCAACATCTTCAGCCGTAATATAATTTCCTGCTAAACTTTCAACAAATTTTCCAAAACGTCTAAATAAAGCCTCTGACTTCATTGTTCGTGCATCGCCAATGATCACCGCTTTTCCACCTCCTAAATTTAATCCAGAAATAGAATTTTTGTAGGTCATGCCTTTGGACAAACGAAGCACATCATTCAGCGCTTCCATTTCATTGGAATAAGCCCACATACGTGTCCCGCCTAAAGCTGGACCTAACACCGTATTATGTATAGCAATAATTGCCTTTAAACCCGTAGCAGAATCATTGCAAAATAAAACTTGCTCATGCCCCATTACGGACATTTGTGATATAATTGGATTTTCAGTTAAGCTCATATAGATTGACTAGATAGATATGCGATATTTTAATCATTGATTCATTCACATTAATAACGATTGGTTACTTTTGCAACGCTATCATTAGAGCGCAAATTTAGAAAATTATCTATGAAGTCACTTCGCCACCTTAATAAATATTTCATCAAATATAAATGGCGGTTTCTTTTTGGTATCTTTTTCACGATAATTAGTAATTATTTTGGCGTTAAGATGCCTATTTACGTTAAGGAAACGATTGATGGACTAATGACAAATGTTTCCATACACTCCGCCAACGATGCCTTGTATTTATCATTAAAAATTGGAGGGATTTACTTGTTTTTATCATTTGCGAAAGGATTTTTCCTTTTTCTAATGCGACAAACAATAATTGTAATGTCGCGCCATATTGAATTTGATTTGAAAAATGAAATATTTAATCACTACCAAAAACTAGACATCTCCTTCTTTAAGAAAAACAAGACCGGTGATTTAATGAATCGAATTTCGGAAGATGTTGGACTCGTTCGCATGTACCTGGGACCTGGAATTATGTACACCATTAACTTAATTGTACTGGTTACGATGATCATATTTCAAATGGTTCAAATAAGTCCAATACTAACCCTTTATGTACTTATCCCCTTGCCTATCATGTCTATACTTATTTATAAGGTTTCGACAAAAATGAACAAGTTAAGTAGCTTGGTCCAAACCGAACAATCTACTATATCTACAATTGCGCAAGAAACATTTGCAGGAATATCTGTCATAAAAGCATACAGTCGAGTAAGTGAAACATCGGAAAAAATGAATAAATCGGCCGATGCCTATAAAAGTAAAAGCATGAAATTGGTATTAATCAATTCCCTATTCATGCCTACCATTTTATTTTTAATTGGAATAAGCACCATTTTAGCCATATACATTGGAGGTATTATGACCTATGAAAAACAACTATCATTAGGCGGAATCATCGCATTCATTTTCTTTGTCACGAACCTAACATGGCCTTTCGCTAGTATTGGTTGGGTAACGACCATTATTCAACGAGCGGCCGCTTCCCAGAAAAGGATCAATGAATTTTTATTAGAAGACCCCACTATTGTCAATACAAATCACGATATAAAACCATTTAAGGGAGGGATTATTTTTGATAACGTTTCATTTACCTACAAAAACACTGGAATCACCGCACTAGAAAACATTAGTTTTCATGTTAAAAAAGGGGAAACACTTGCTATATTAGGACATACAGGTTCAGGAAAATCAACGATATTGAGTTTATTACTTCGTCAATTTGATGTAGACCATGGAAAAATAATGATTGATGAACAAAATTTAAAGGATAGCAATTTAGATGAATTAAGGGAACAAAGTGGCATGGTTAATCAAGATGTTTTCTTGTTTTCGGATACCATAAAAAACAATGTGCTATTTGGCTCTAGAGACGATGCCGCGAGCGAAGAAGAAATAATTGGCGCATTAACTGATGCGCATGTATTTCACAACATCGCTGATTTCCCGAATGGAATTGAAACAGAATTAGGAGAAAGAGGCGTAAACTTAAGCGGTGGACAAAAACAACGCATTAGCATCGCAAGAGCATTGATTAGAAAACCATCTTTATTACTACTAGACGATTGCCTTTCAGCTGTAGATACCGAAACCGAAGAGACGATATTAACTAACTTAAATAAGAACAAGGAAGATCGTACAACAATAATTGTAAGTCATCGAATTTCAACCATACGAAATGCATCAAAAATAATCGTTTTAGAGGCAGGTAAAATGGTAGAGACAGGAAATCATGAAGATTTATTAGCTAATAATGGCACCTACGCAGCAATGTATCAAAAGCAACTTATTGAAGGAGATACCAAAGAATGAAACGCATAGGATTACTTTCCGATACGCACGGCTATTTAGATCCGCGAATATTTGAACATTTTAAAGACGTAGATGAAATTTGGCACGCAGGAGATATTGGCACACTCGATGTACTTGATCAATTAAAACAATTCAAACCTACAAGAGCCGTTTATGGCAATATTGATGATCATTTAATTCGAATTGAAACTGTTTTAAACAATCGCTTTAAAATTGAAGAGGTAAACGTACTAATGACCCACATCGCCGGACGACCAGGGAATTACTCCAAGCCACTTATGGAAGAAATTGAAAAAAATGGAGCAGCTCAATTACTAGTTTGTGGGCATTCACATATCACCTTAGTACAAATGGACAAGCGCTTTAATATGCTTTGGATGAATCCCGGCGCTTGCGGAATTAAAGGATTCCACGCTGTTCGCACCTTACTTCGTTTTTCAATAACGGGTGATAAATTTCATGATCTTGAAGTAATTGAACTGGGAAAAAGAGCCTAGAAATTATTTTGTATACTAAATTAAGAATAAGCTAATCAAAAATAAATAAAGAAGAAATTATAATACTTCCAAAAGAGAAACTAACTCAATCAGACAAAATCTAAGACGCAACAAGATCCGTAAACTTTATGGTCCTGAAAACTTACCCCTACAGCCGTATATCCAGCTGTCAAACAAATTTCTCTGTGTCCAAGAGAAGGTACACCTTCATCGATGAGTAATTGTCTAACGACACTTCTTCCGCTACCCATCCCATACGAGCAACATTCACCAAAAAAATACGATTCACAATTTTTTCTATCGTGACCAGTTTCTCCAGATTTAGCTTGTTCTAGTGCAAAACATTTGGCAGATTCATACGCCTTTTTATCTGTAGTTATGGGGAGAACTGGCTTCATTGAATTTAAAGTTTTTACTAAGGACTTATAATACGTGGTAGTTTTATCAGCATCTACCAATTCAATTTTTGCATATTTAGCCGGATACATTCTAGCTAGATTGACGTATTGGATTACTTCTTTTTCATTTTTTGTTAGGTAATTGATATTCGCACAAGTGTTAGCTTTCGATAATTCTGCAGCAGTCCATGTTTGACAGATTGCAAAAGTCGAAAATAGTACAAAGAATAAGGAAAGTTTCATAAGTAAGAATTTAAAAAAATAATCTAAAAACTAAGTTTAGTTACATTTTACTAACTACTTGAACGAAGTCATCCATGGCCACTTTTGTTTGTTCGCCATTCACCATATTTTTCAGCGTTATTTGACTGTTTTTCAACTCTTCTTCACCCAAAATTGCCACCCAAACACAGCCACGCTCATGCGCATATTTGAGTTGTTTTTGTAACTTAACAGCACTTGGATATACCTCACAATCAATATTTAACGCCCTTAACTCTTTGGCTAGTTTAAGCGAGCTTAGCGATTCTTTTTCACCAAAATTGACAAACATCAACGTTAAACCTTTAGAAACAACTTCAGGGAACAAGTTGAGTTCTTCCAGAACATCAAATATCCGATCTGCCCCAAATGAAATACCAACACCCGACATCCCCGACAAGCCAAAAGTTGCTGTTAAGTCATCGTATCTTCCTCCTCCACAAATGCTACCCATATTTACATTATCCGCTTTCACTTCTACAATTGCACCAGTATAATAATTTAAGCCTCGAGCAAGGGTCACATCTAATTCAACTTTACCACGAATTAAACCCAACTCATTTACAGTATCTATGACAAATTTTACCTCTTCAATTCCCTTTAAGCCAATTTCAGAATCGCTTAAATAAGCGGATAAAATGGTGAGTTGCTCCGAAGGCGTTCCTTTCAGGGAAAATAGCGGCTTTATTTTTTCAATAGCTAAGGAACTAATTCCTTTTGCTTCCAATTCAGCAATAACCCCATCCTGACCAATTTTATCTAATTTATCAAGTGCCACTGTTATGGTAATAAGCTGCTTTTCTTCACCACAAACTTCAGCTATTCCACTTAAAATTTTTCGGTTATTCAACTTAATAGTAAAAGCAGGAATGGCAAGTTCCGATAAAACAGCGTCCACAATTTGAATAAACTCCACTTCATTCATGAGCGAATCACTTCCGATAATATCGCCGTCACATTGATAAAATTCCTGGTACCTCCCGTGCTGTGGTCGATCCGCTCGCCAAACAGGTTGAATCTGATACCGTTTAAATGGAAAAGTCAAGTCATTTTGATGCTGCGAAACAAAACGAGCAAAAGGAACTGTTAAATCATACCTTAATGCTTTTTCTGAAATAGAACTTGTAAAACGCTGTAAATTACCGGTGTTAAGTGCTTCTACATCTGCTTTTTTAACCTTTTCACCTGAATTTAAAATTCGGAAAATTAGTCGATCGCCTTCTTCCCCATATTTGCCCATTAAGGTTTGAGATAATTCAAAACTAGGCGTTTCAATGGGAAGAAATCCATGGAGTTGAAATACTTTACGTATCACAGAAAACAAATAAGTACGTTTTGCGACATCTAAAGGTAAAAAATCACGCGTTCCTTTAGGAATAGAAGGTTTTTGACTCATTATTTTATATTTTTTTTATACATCTCGTAAATCAAGCCATCCGCTAGACCTACTTTAGGAACCATCAATGAGTCAGCTCCAATTTCATTTAAAATATAACTATAAATATCCAGCGCTGGAACGATTACATCCGCCCTATCAGGCTTCAATTGATATTGATTGATTCGTTCATCATTCGACAAAGAAGCCAATTTATCTCTTAATCCTTTCATTTCGGTTAATAAAATGGGCTCTTCAAAACTATTACCCAGCATTTTATGCGCTTTATTTATGTTTCCTCCGGTACCAAAAATGCGATGTTCACTCGACAAGTCAACATATTTAAGAATCCAATCGTGCATATTTGCCCATACAGAAGGATCCGATTTTCCTTTTAAAATTCTTATTGTCCCAACATTAAATGACATGGAGGCAACTCGTTGACCATTTTCAAAAACACTTATTTCAGTAGAACCTCCTCCCACGTCAATCACGATGAAAGGCATGGAAAAATCCATTTTAATGATCAAAAAATTACTAAAGATTAATTCCGCTTCTTCATTTCCTGATATAATTTCAAGGTTAATCCCTGTTTCTTTTAAAATACGCTCCGTAATTTTCGCCGCATTGGATGCCTCTCGCATAGCAGAAGTTGAAACCGCTCGTATTTCTTCCACATCAAAAATTTCAGTAATTAATTTGAAAGCTTTCATCGTTTTCACAAAATCATCCGCTTTATTTTTGGAGATTTTACCATCTTCAAAAACATCATCCCCTAATCGCAAAGGAAGTCTTGTATAGGAAATCTTCTTAATAAAAATGCCTCCCTCATTTGACACCACCTCCCCAACGAGTAAACGTGCTGCATTTGTTCCTATATCGATTGCTGCGTATTTCATATTTTAGGACAAAGTTAGAAATTCAAAACAAAGTTCATCGTATGTTTGTAAATTGATCAAAAGTAAATTATGAAAAAATTGGATTTATCCTTTAAAAACAATCGTAAAGCAACACAGGGGTGCCTCTTACTTTCCGATCCATTTATTAACGACCCCTATTTTACTAGGGTGGCAATTTTGCTGTGCCGACATAATAAAAAAGAGACCTTTGGGTTCGTACTAAACAACTTTATTGAACTCAATTTAAATGAACTCGATGGGAATTTTATAGAAATTCCTTCAAAAATAAGTATCGGAGGACCAGTAGAAGAGAACAACTTATTTTATATTCACACGCTTGGGAATAGGTTGAAAGGCTCAGAACAAATAGTGGGGAATCTTTATTTTGGTGGTGATTATGACAGCCTTAGCGAATTAGTTAATCAAGAACCAAGTTTAATGAAAGAAATCCGGTTTTTCATTGGTTATTCTGGGTGGGATTACCAACAACTTGAAGACGAAATGAAAGAACATGCTTGGGTGGCGGTTAATAACATAACTGAAAATGAAATCCTTTACTCAAGATCCGATGATTTTTGGAAGGAATGTATGAATAAACAAGGCCCTAAATTTCAAATGATTTCTCAATTCCCACTAGACCCGAATGATAATTGAGGGTGAATAACTTTTGTCCTCCGCCCCCGCGGAAAAAATAGGACAATCAATATTGTTTCTCAACAAAAAAAAAATCTCTCAACTATTTCCAACTAAAAAAGAAAATACTATCTTTGCACCCGAATTTAGCGTCGAATCTCTATTAATCGACATTTTTAAACCCCCTTTCCCTTGAGTAGAGACAAGTGAAATACAAAACTTAAAGCCAAATGGCAGAAGATACAAGAACGCAGGGAACTGCAGATTTTGATTGGGAAGCGTTAAACCTAGATGGTTATACCCTAATCGAACGGTCAGAAATGTCTGATCAATACGAAAAAACCCTTACATTAATTAACGAAAAAGAAGTAATTAAGGGAACCGTAGCAATTATTACCAAGAAAGAAGTAATCGTTAATATCGGTTACAAATCTGAAGGTGTTATCGCATCAAACGAATTTAGGTATAATCCAGATTTAAAAGTGGGCGATTTAGTTGACATCTATGTTGAATGTCAAGAAGACAAAACAGGGCAACTTGTAGTATCACACAGAACAGCTAGAATGCATAGCGCATGGTTACGTGTTAATGACGTACTTCGAACAGGAGAAATCATTACAGGTTTCGTGAAATGCAGAACTAAAGGTGGTTTAATTGTAGATGTTTTCGGAATAGAAGCTTTTTTACCTGGATCTCAAATCGATGTGAAGCCAATTCGTGATTACGATGTGTATGTTGGAAAAAACATGGAATTCAAAGTTGTAAAAATCAACGAAGAATTTAGAAATGTAGTTGTTTCACACAAAGCACTTATCGAAGCGGAAATTGAAGAACAGAAAAAACAAATTATTTCAGGTCTTGAAAAAGGTCAGGTATTAGAAGGAATCGTTAAAAACATCACTTCTTACGGTGTATTCATCGATTTAGGTGGAGTTGACGGACTAATTCACATTACTGACTTATCATGGGGACGTGTTACGCACCCAGAAGAGTTATTAGAACTAGACCAGAAAATCAATGTCGTTATTCTTGACTTTGATGACGAGAAAAAACGTATTGCTTTAGGTTTAAAACAATTACAACCACATCCATGGGATGCATTGGATACAGCACTTAACGTTGGTGATAAAATAGCAGGTAAAGTAGTTGTTATGGCTGATTACGGTGCATTTGTAGAAATTGCAGCTGGCGTAGAAGGATTAATTCACGTTTCAGAAATGAGTTGGTCACAGCACTTACGTTCGGCTCAAGACTTCTTGAAAATCGGCGATGCTGTTGATGCTGTTATTTTAACACTTGATAGAGAAGAACGCAAAATGTCACTTGGAATCAAGCAATTAATGCCAGATCCTTGGGAAGCAATTGAATCTAAATACGCTGTTGAAACAAAACATACTGCTAAAGTTAGAAACTTTACCAATTTTGGAGTTTTTGTTGAATTAGAAGAAGGAGTTGATGGCTTAATCCACATCTCTGATCTTTCTTGGCAAAAGAAAATTAAGCATCCATCAGAATTTTGTAAAGTAAATGATGAAATGAATGTGATTGTATTGGAAATCGATAGAGAAAATCGTCGAATTTCATTAGGACACAAACAATTAGAAGAAAATCCATGGGATGTATTCGAATCTACTTTTGAAGAAGGATCTGTTCATCAAGGAACGATTATCGAAATGAAAGATAAATCAGGAATTGTTTCACTTCCTTACGGTGTTGAAGGTATTTGTCCTGCTAAACACATGAGAAAAGAAGATGGAAATAATGCAGTTCTTGAGGAAATATTAGATTTCAAAGTAATTGAATTCAATAAAGAATCTAAGAAGATTGTTGTCTCTCATACTCGATTATTTGAAGAAGGAGAAGATCGTCCAACAACATCCTCTTCGTCTGCTACTTCAGCTGCAACTGCAACAGGAACTGCTAAAACAACCAAAGCATCCAACAAAAAAGTTGCAGGCACTTCAAGTACAGATCAAGCTGTTAAAGCCAACAATAAAAATTCTGAAAAATCTACCTTAGGTGATTTAGATGCGCTTTCAGCTCTAAAAGAGAAAATGGAAAAAGAAGAGTAATTGCTTTCGCAAACTTGATAAAGAGGCTTTCGGGCCTCTTTTTTTTTGCTAAAAAGTGACAATACTCAAGGAATGCCATTAAATTTACCTAATGAATATTTCAAGCCCATTAGCCGAACGTATGCGTCCCAAGAAATTGGATGAATACATTGGGCAGGAACATCTATTGAACCCTGAAGCTTCTCTGCGCCGTGCCTTAGAAGGAGGAATGGTTCCATCTATGATCCTTTGGGGACCGCCAGGAGTGGGAAAAACAACCTTGGCTTATCTTATTGCCCAACACCTCAATAGACCTTTTCAATCCTTATCAGCTATCTCCTCTGGAGTGAAAGATGTGCGCGAAGTAATTCAGCGGGTTGAAAATGCCGGAATGTTTCAAGAGAAAGGAACCATTCTATTTATAGATGAAATTCATCGCTTCTCAAAATCACAACAAGATTCACTCCTTGGCGCTGTGGAAAAAGGTACCATCACCTTGATTGGAGCAACAACTGAAAACCCCTCATTTGAAGTCATTTCCGCCTTGTTATCTCGATGTCAAGTCTACACCTTAAAAGAGCATACGAAAACAGATCTAATCCAATTACTTCAAAGAGCGATCGAAAAAGACACCTTTCTCAAAACGAAAACCTTTAAACTAACCGAACTAAATGCCCTATTGCTTTTGTCAGGGGGTGACGCGAGAAAGCTATTAACCATTTTTGAGATTATTGTAAGTACTTTTCAAAATGCGGATACCATAGAAATAAACGATGACGTTGTCCATAAAAATGCGCAGCAAAGTTTAATTCGTTATGACAAAGAAGGGGAACAACATTACGATATCATTTCCGCCTTTATAAAATCCATAAGGGGCAGTGATCCAAATGCTTCTATATATTGGTTAGCACGAATGGTCGAAGGTGGTGAAGATCCAAAATTTATCGCTCGTCGCCTCATTATTTCTGCAGCAGAAGATGTTGGATTAGCCAATCCAAATGCTTTATTGATGGCAAATAATTGTTTTCAAGCAGTTGAAAGTGTCGGTTTTCCAGAAGCACGAATCATCTTAGCCCAATGCACCCTTTATTTAGCAACAAGTCCGAAAGGAAATGCTGCCTACATGGCCATAAATAAGGCACAAATAACCGTGAGAGAAACTGGTAATTTAGGCGTCCCCTTACCTCTACGGAATGCACCAACCGCACTCATGAAAGAATTGGGTTATGGAGAAGGCTATTTTTATTCACACGATTATCCCAATAATTTTAAGGAACAAGAATTTTTACCCGATGAATTAATAGGAAAGAATTTCTTCAAAGCTGGAAGTAGTCCCAAAGAACAAGAAATAGGAAAATCAATAGAACGAAATTGGAAAGAAAAATATAAGCCGAATGAATAGAATTGCCTATTATCTTTTCGTTTTACCCCTTTCCTACTTGCCATTATATCTCTTATATGGACTAAGTCCAATCATTTATTTTATATGTTACTATGTTATTTCCTATCGGAAAAATATAGTCAGATTAAACATTCAACATAGCTTTCCAGAAAAGACAGCGAAAGAACATGAATTTATAATGCAAGCCTTTTACCTTCATCTAAGTCAGGTCATCATAGAAGGAATTAAGAATTTAACTATTTCACAAAAAGAATTAAGTAAGCGATTTAAAATTACTAATCCTGAAGTAGTTAATGATTTATTGAAAGTTCAAAAAAGTGTCATTTTAGTTGGAGGGCATTATGGGAATTGGGAATGGTTGATTACCAGTCAAGCGTTTCAATTTGATGGAAAAGCGTTTGGTTTAGGAATGCCCATGAGCAATAAATTTTGGGGACAAGCCATTAATAATAAAAGAGAACGCTTTGGATTGAAGGTCATACATTCAAAAAATTACAAAGAGGCATTGGCCGCAGAAAAAAATCCTTATACACTACTTATGCTCGGAGATCAAAGTCCAGGAGATACCAATAAAAGTTATTGGATGAACTTTCTGAATCAGCAAACAGCGGTTCAATTTGGTACAGAAGCATTGGCGAATACGTATGATCTAGCAGTTGTCTATTTCAACATCGAAAAAGTGCGTTATGGCCGCTATGAAATGACGCTTACCTTACTAAGCGACCGTCCAAAGGAACTTAGTTGGGGAGCCATCACCCTACAACACACTGAGTTATTAGAACAGCAAATTAGGAAGAAGCCCTACTTGTGGATGTGGTCGCATAAACGATGGAAAAGAGAGTTGCCTGAAGATTTAGACTCCTTAAGAACAGAACAAGAACAACGCTTTAACAAGCAATTTAGATAAAGTAACTTTCATTTATCCTAGATTTCAATGATGATAAAACACCTATTCATTCTTTTTGCCTCTCTTTATTCCCCGTATTACTTTGCACAAGAAATTGCAATATTGCAATATTGCAATAAAACGATTTATGCAAGTGAAATAGCAGTAAAATACCTACTTATTCTCTTCGTCTCTCTTCAGTTGCCATCTTTCTTCGCACAAAAAATTGCAATATTGCAATATTGCAATAAACCACTGCATGCAAGAGGTATAACAATAAAATACCTACTTATTCTGTTCGTCTCTCTTCAGTTGCCATCTTTCTTCGCACAAAAAATTGCAATATTGCAATATTGCAATAAACCACTGCATGCAAGAGGAATAGCAGTAAAATACCTACTTATTCTGTTCGTCTCTCTTCAGTTGCCATCTTTCTTCGCACAAGAAATTGCAATATTGCAATATTGCAATAAACCACTGCATGCAAGAGGAATAGCAGTAAAAGGCAACTTTATTTTTCTAGGAAATAACAACGGAGAAGTAATACGCTACCATCTCAAAAATGGAAAAAGCAAATCGCTTAATCCCAAAGATACCTTTCCTGAAATAAGAGATCTTGCGCTGCACAAGAATTCCATTTATGCCATGCAAAGTGCCGACTACAGCTGCATACTTAAGTTTAGTCGCTTTGGGAAGTCTAAGAAGCGGATTCATTTAGTCACCACGGAATTAAACCCGCAATTATTTTTAGATGGAATGGCTATAGAAAATAAAGAGTCATTCGTGATGGGCGATCCAGTTGGAAATGAATTTTCTTTATTTCATTCTAGCGACTTGAAACATTGGGAGAAAATCGCACCCACTCTTCCCTCTTTCGATGGAGAAGCTGGATTTGCTGCAAGTGGCAGTACCGTACAAATTAGCAATGGGGTATATTATTTTGTCTCTGGAGGAGAGAAATCGCGCTTTTTCAGGAGCAAAGACAAAGGTCAAACATGGAATCAGAGCGAACTTCCTTTTAAGAAAAGTAATGCAAGCGGTGCTTTTTCATTAGCCATGAAAGACACTAACAACGGAATCGTAGTGGGTGGAGATTACCTTGCGCCGAATTCAAAAGAAAAAGTTTGTTTCATCACCAAAGATGGCGGAATCACTTGGAGCGCTTCCACTATTGGACCTTTCGGATACCGCTCCTGCGTTCACTTTACAAATGGCGTTTATTATTCGTGCGGCACGAATGGAATCGATTATTCGAAGGACAATGGTACTACATGGACCCAACTAAGCAATGAGAATTGTTTCAGTATTTGTTCGGACACCGAATATGTTTATGCTTCTAGCACAAATGGGAGAATAATTAGGATTTCTAAGCTTGGCTTATGAAATAGAAGGTTGAACGCCAATCTTACACTCAAAAGGTTGTAATTTCACATTCGAATCCTCTAGTTTAATACATCAAACTTTTCTTAGCGGAATTTTTCCAACCAGCACGAGATTTAACATCAGTAAAACAGATTTTCAAATCGGCTCTTGATGCAACACTTTCGAAATAAATACTTTTGTCAGCTCTTGACTTAACGCTTTCGAAGTACCAAACACCTTCATTTCCCGTTGCCCTTGATGCAACACTTTCTTTATAGACAATCAAATCAGCTCTAGATTCAACTGTTTCGACATAAACTTTAATATCTGCTCTCGAAGAGACATCTTCTGAATAGACTTTTTGAGCATTAGCTAGTCCAAACGTGAGTAAAAATGTTGCTAAAATCAATGACTTTTTCATATTGTTTATTTTTAAATTTTGTTCCTACTCTTATCGATTTTCGGATTACTCGGTGTTTTTTCCATCACTGCTGAATGGATTCTACACTCTCAACTTTTATATTTTACGCCATAACTAATAGACAATAATTCTAATTTAATTCTTGAAGCAATTCCCAATGAAAACCTTCATCTTCTTGTTCTTCATCTTGCCAACCATGGTAAATAGTAAGCCCTTTAGCAGATGAAATTAAATAATAATAATCACCTGCTCCAGCCCACCAGCCACCACAAGCAGAAATTGCAGTTTTAGGAACCCCCATATAAAACTCGCTTTTATCAACTATGCTTGCATTACCATTAAGTGTATTTATTAGAACCTTCTTTTCATTGTATTGCACGTATATTGCAGATGTAGGATTTTCATCCTCATCTATTATTTCAACGATAATAAATTTAGCATCTGCATTTGATTGTGCATTAGCAACTGCAAAAAACAGCATCATTAGTCCCAATGTAAATATTTTTTTCATTTTACTTTGTTTTGGTTTAATTTAATTCCCTTCTCATTGGGCTAAGTAGATTACGACTTGATTATTTAAGTGAATTTATAAGAGAAAGACAAGCTAGTTTAATACATCAAACTTTTCTTAGATGCATTTTTCCAACCAGCATAAGCTTGATTATCTACAAAAAATATTTTCAAATCTGCATAGGCTTGATTACTCACGAAAAATATTTTCTTGTCAGCGTATGCTTGATTATCTACGAAGTACCATTTACCATCATTTTTCCCTGCATAAGCTTGATTGGATACTTTATAAACCAACAAATCAGCGTATGCCTGATTATCCACAACAAATACTTTAACATCAGCATAAGCTTGATTTGAAACACTAAATATTTTCTGTGCATTGGCAAACCCAAGCGTGAGCAACATAGTTGCTAAAATCAATAAATTTCTCATATTTTTAAATTTTAAATTTTCTCCTACTCTTATCGATTTTCGGATTACTCGTTTTTTTTTCCGCTAGCGGAGTGGATTCTGAACTCTATTTATTTATTTTTAGTGAAAAGTATCTCCAAATTTTTAGGATAAGAAAGCTTATTCCGAGAGAATCGAGCCATTCCGAATGAGAAATAATCTGAATTAGATAAATTGACACTGTATGCGGGTGGGCCAGCTATTTCAAGATTATTCCCATTTAATGAATATCTTGCACTCTGTGTATTTCTGCGCTGTGTGACAGAACAGCTACCACCTTGGTAAAAAACAACAGAAATCCCCCCTGTAACTGACCAACTCCCGAGCAGCTTATCTTTTTTAGACGCTATTTCATAAACACCAATATTGTCACTTTCGCAATCTTTCAAAATCAAATTTCCTTCTTCGCTAAAGCTTACAATAGCCTTCGTTAACTCAGCATCTTCAAACTTAATTGTATCGGCACTTATTTCGAATTTAGTTAAACCTCTACAATTCATAATTGACAATGAGTTGTCATTAAATGAATATAAATAATACCCATTTTTCTCATTTTTTTTGATCCACAATTTGTTTTTAAGTTTATCTCTGATTTTTTTACCGATTTCAGCATAAATTAGTTTTAATGCTTCATTTAATTCTTTTAATTTACTTTCTCGAGCCTTTTCATAAGATGTTTTAAATAAGTTCCATTTAGCATCATCATTTTTGTAATCAGCTTCGTATTTCGTCCAATCCTTTTTAATCACATTCGTGCAACTATCGGAAACTTGTTTAAATTGTTTTGGTTCTGTTAAAGTTTTAACTGTACCCAAACAGTTACAGAATTTCTCGCCTATTTTTTTTCCTTCATTTTCGGGAGACCCACAAGAATTAAGGCATAGCATCCCGAAACCCGAGACAATCACCAACAATAAATTTACAAGTTTCATTTTTTTAATTTTAAGTTTTTCTTTTCAATAAAAGTTTTTCAGAAAAAAGTGGCTTAATTATAATGTATCTTAGTTTCCACTTTTTTAATTATCAACTAATGTACTGTTTTTTAATTAATTATTTGAATTAATTAATTCTAAATAAAAAAAATCCATTAATGAAGTTTTCTTTATCTTTAATGCCTAAAATAGTTGTATGAAATTGCTTATCTTATTTTGTCTATTGATCGTTACTTTCGTTTGCAAAGCGCAACAAATACCATCCGCTACCGAAATAGCTAGCCTACCTTTATGGGCGCAAAAAATGTACGGTGAGCATCCAAATGTGCTAGAGGTATCGACACTCTACACGGAATATTATAGAGCTAATTCTTTTGAAAAAAATTTCCATACGCAATATTTTAAAAGATGGAAACGCAAGTACATTGCTCAACTAGACGATCAAGGTTTTCCTATCGTTTATTCCCCTGAGGAACAAGCACTAATCGACCAAACTTATTTACACAAACAAAGCGTTAACAAGAGTTCGAATTGGTCTGTTGTTGGTCCAATTACAAATTATCAAGAAAATAATACCCAAGGCTCTGGACAAACGAATGTGTATTCTGTCGATCAATGCTTGGCACAGCCTAATTTCATGTTCTGTGGAACGGAACCAGGTGAAGTGTACAAAAGTACAGATGGAGGTCAAAATTGGACGCACAGCTCCATGTCACTCGATTTTGGGAGCGGTGTCACTGCTGTTGAAATAAGTCCTACTAATCCTTTAATGGTTTTTGCAGGTGGAAATAAAGGTGTTTTTCGTTCTACTGATGGCGGCGCATCTTGGACCAATGTCCTACCCCAATCTAATTTTGGGGTCAACGAAATCCTTATCAACCCAGGAAATGAACAACTAGTATTCGCAGCAACGGATAAAGGGCTTTACCGATCTACAGACGGCGGTGCCAATTGGACGCAATTATACACGAATGCCTGCTATGATATTAAATGTAAAGCCAATAGCAACAGTGAAATGTACTGCGTAAAGAATAACAACGCACTCATTAAATGCGAATTCTTTAAATCTACTGATTTTGGCGCTACATGGACCATTCAGTCGGCTGGTTGGTACAATTCAACAGACCCAGCGAGAAATGACGGAGGTGCTAGAATTGCTGTAACACCCGCCAATCCTAATCGAGTATATGTCTATTTAATTGGGGAAGCTAAGACAAATGACCTCGGCTTCATTGGTATTTACAGAAGTGATAATTCAGGACAATCTTGGGTAAATCCACAAGGTATAGATGGTGGACCGTATGATGCTAATCATGTAAACTTAGCCATCGGCACAGCCACTTGGTTGTACCATCAAGGATTTTATAATTGTGCCATTGCAGTATCTCCTAACAATGCAGATGAACTATTAATCGGTGGACTCAACCTTTACCGATCCTTAGATGGTGGACTTACATTTTCTTCCGTTGCTGGCTATGTAGGCGGACCATTAGGCATGCACGTCGACAACCAAGACTTTCGAGTTATCGGAAATACTACTTGGATTTCTACCGATGGAGGTATCTATAAATCCAATGATTTTTACACCTCTCAATATTCCTTCAAGATGTCGGGCGTTCACGGTTCTGACTATTGGGGATTCGGAAGCGGATGGAATGAAGATGTGTTAGTCGGAGGATTGTACCACAATGGAAACTTAGCCTATCATGAAAATTATGGCAATGGAAATTTTTTAGAATTAGGAGGTGGAGAGGCCTCCACAGGATATGTTAACCCTGGGATTAATAGAAAAACCTATTTTTCAGATATTGGCGGGAAATTTATTCCCTTACAACTGGCTGACCCCATCACCGGGACACCATTTGGTATGGCACCTAACGAAAGTTATTATGCTGCAGAGTCTAGTGAATTTGAATTTCATCCCAATTGTTACAGCATTGGCTTCCTTGGAAAAGACAATTCCATTTGGAAAACAAGCGATGCGGGCGCTTCTTTTAACCTACTCTATACATTTGGAACGAACGTGAACAATGGCGTTCGTTATATAGAAGTGGGGTCAAATAACCCCGATATTTTATATGTGAATCAACAACCGGCGTCAGGAAATATCGGGACACTTTGGAAATCTATTGATGGTGGTATTTCATGGAATTCATGCTTCATCCCAGCCGGTAACAGTAGAAGGATGCTCTTAAGCTTGGATCCGCTTAACTCGAATAACTTATGGATTGCTTACCCTGATGGTTCAAATGGCTTCAAAGTATTTAAAACAAGTGATGGTGGCTCCACATGGACAAATTTATCCTCTTCCATTCTCAATAATGAAAGCATACAATCCATAGTTCACATTCCAGGGACAGATGGAGGAATTTATGCCGCGACCAACAAAGCCGTTTATTACAGAAACAATACGACCAATTGGGTAATTGACAATGCCGGTTTACCCACGTTTACGAACGGGAATATTTTACGTCCATTTTTTAGAGACAACAAAATACGATTAGCATCCTATGGAAAGGGCATTTGGGAAAGCCAGTTAAATGAGACACCCAGCTTTCCAATAGCACGGATTAACGTGGACAAATTAAGTCAAATGGGCATTTGTGACTTAGATTCCTTCTACTATGAAGATCATTCCTTTTTAAATCATACCAATGCACAATGGAATTGGACTTTCCCTACAGGTTCCCCGGCGGCATCTTCACAAAGAAACCCATCGGTGCTATTTACTCAAGCAGGTTCGCATTTAGCTGTTTTACAAGTTACCGATGCCAATGGTAACAGCGACACCGACAGTTTATATGTGCAAGTCAGTTTTTACACCTTACCGACCTTAGTTCAAGAAGATTTTGAAGGTAATTTCATCCCCAATGGATGGTCAATTGACAATCAAGATAACGGCTCAACATGGACCTTATCCAGCACAGCGGGTGGATTTGGAAACTCATCTCAATCAGCACTTTTCAACAATTACGATTATGACGCTCAGGGGACCTTTGACGATTTAATTGTCAATTTTGATGCGAGTACTATTGCTTCCAATCCCTACATGACCTACGATGTTGCCTATGCACGATGGGGAGGCGGTTATCCAGATTCCATGGCTATTCTTGCTTCAACAGACTGCGGACTTACCTACCAAGAATTGTATATGGATGGCGGCGTTACCTTAGCAACAGCGCCTGACATCCAAAGTTTCTTTACACCAAGTGCTACACAATGGCGCAAGGACAGCATTAATTTGGCGGCATTTAACGGATCGGCTAATTTACAGATCGCCTTTAGAAGTATTGGCAAGTGGGGGAATAACCTTTACATTGATAATGTTAATCTTGACAATCAATCAGGCATGCTAGAGCCAAAAGATGAATACCTAAGTATTTTTCCAAATCCAATCCAAGGAGACGGCCTACTAACCATTAAAACAATACCCTTCTCAAAAATTAAAATCATTGATATGAACGGGAAATTAGTTCAAGAAGCGAAAGGAGAAGGAACCCTTACTATTCCTTTGAACAAATTAAAAGCAGGAACCTATTTAATTAATATTGAGAGTGCCACTAAAATTTGGAATAAGCCTCTAATTGTAAAATAGGGATTGCTTTAGTTTGACAAAGCGAATCAAGAAAAAAGAAAGGTGAAAAAGTTGTTTTCAAGGATTTTCAACAGAACGATGAAAATACCCTGTTGTTATCTAAGCAAGATTATTTGGGCGGACTAGAATAGTACTAGAAAATTCCCTTGATTTCTTAAACTTTTAGTTAAAAACGAAAACGTTTAATGAAATAGTAAAACCTTACCCCTTCACCACCATCGCAGCCTCGTAATCTCCTTCCACCTTCAGCAAATAAATTCCTTTGCTCAAAGAACTCAACGAAATAGTGGTGTTAGGACCAGTTAATTTTCCTGAGCCGACAACTCTCCCCATTTGGTCGCAAAGTGTATACGCTTCGTTTGAGAACTTTTCGGAGGTAATGGTGATTTCAGAGGAAGTTGGGTTGGGGTAAATTGAAATAACTGCATTTACTTCTTGGTTATTATTTCCTGCTGTGCAATTGTTACATTGTACCGAATAATTTACTCCGGTTATACTTGGCCATGCATTTAGTGCATATCCAGGGTTTTCGATTTGAACACATGTAATGCCATTTGTTGGATTTGAATCTTCACATTGTAGAGTCTGCCAATTTAAATAACTGTTATTATTAAGTAAAACACAACGGAAATCATTAACGAATGAAAGTGCGGTAAAGCCTAATTCAATTGGAACCATTGAAAGATCGATTTCTTTCCAATTAGGTGCAAGATTGTTATGAAGTATAAGACCGCCATTAGGAATAACAATATTGGAATTATTAAATTCGACCGAGATTAATGAGTATAAATTATCAGATATACCAATCATAAATAAATGACCTTGAGGCATTTTGATATATGATACATTTGGACAATTGTATACGGTAACAGACATTCCTTCATAATTTGTACCAACGAAGTTGTTTATATTAATATCGTTGATATTCACATTGCTAAGATCAACAGCAGTTAAATATGTACAATTATAGAAGCGTATGGTATGCAGGTATTTAAGATTTTCTATTCCACTAATATTCTGTATAGGGATGTTGTTAACATTTAGAGTCCCAATTACCTCAGAGGCTATGACAAAGTCATCAATGCCACCAGTGGAACAATTTGGAAAAGTAGACTCAAGGTAAGCTTCAAATGCATCATCAGGCACATAAGTTAGTTGTGCACCAGCCAAAAAAAGAATATTCGTAAAGAATAAAAGTGTACTGATTTTTTTCATAATTAATAAATTAAATAGTATGTTACTCCTTCACCACCATCGCAGCCTCGTAATCTCCTTCCACCTTCAGCAAGTAAATTCCTTTGCTCAATGAACTCAACGAAATGGTAGTGTTGGTACCAGTTAATTTTCCTGAGCCAACAACCCTTCCCATTTGGTCGCAAAATGTATATGCTTCGTTTGAGAACTTTTCGGAAGTAATGGTGATTTCAGAGGATGTAGGGTTGGGGTAAAATTGTAGGTTCGAAATATTATTATTTTCAATGGATACAATTGAAGGATCAAGTTTAGCGAAACCTTGAACATTTATTGGGGATGGGACATAGGGAATAACGTTAAATGAACCTCCTAAATATAGTTCGTTGTTATATATAATTGACGTCACACCTCCATAAAATGCATTTGAAGAAATTTCGATCCATTGTGTTCCATTATATTTTATTAGAGGACATGAAACGACTCCTTGTGGAATTACTGGTGATGTATTTGCAAAATAAAGTTCATTATTCAATTTTCTTAATGAGCCTCCACCAGGTGGGCTATAGCCATTAACAAAATTAAGACTAGACCAATTAGAACCATTATATTTGGCTAGGTTGTTTGTTGACAAACCACCGATTGATGTAAATACTCCAGAAACAAAAAGTTCGTTATTAAATGGCTCTAAGTCTGATATTATTGGAGTTGACGATACCGTTCCGTTACAATCAATCCAATTGCCATTTTGTAATCTGAACAATCCGGAATCTGTACCTACATATAAATTATTATTAAAATCTTCAATACAATTAATTGAGAGTTGACCTTCATGAATTTTTGAGAAATTCGTGCCATTAAATTTTAGTAATCCTCCGTGGGTTAAACCATTACCCACAATGTAAAGTTCATTGTTATAAACATGCAAATCGGAACCACCTACTGGAAACGTTTGTTGGTAATCAATATCAAAGTACGTGAAATCTGTAATATTAGAGCCATTCCATTCGTACAATTTGCCCGATGTGAAATACAATTTACCATTAAACTCAATAATGTCCGAAACGCATGACTGCAAAAAACTTCCATTATTCAGCGAGCTCCATATATTGCCATTCCATCTTGCAATTCCATGAGAGACAATGCCTCCAATTGATGTAAAATTACCTCCAACGTATAATTCTGAATTATATTCACACAATGCACTTACAAATGGCGTATTAGTATTAATACAATTCTGGTAATTCCCATTTAAGTCTAGACTTGCTCCTGGATATGGAGTAGCTGGCCCCCACATTTGGCTAAATATCTTACTCGCAATCGTTAATATAAAAATTATTAAAATTGTCTTTGTAAAGTTCATGATTCCTTTTGTTTATAAATTAAATTGTTTGTTATTCCTTCACCACCATCGCAGCCTCGTAATCCCCCTCCACCTTCAGCAAGTAAATTCCCTTACTCAACGAACTCAAGGAAATGGTGGTGTTGGTGCCGGTTAATTTCCCTGAGCCGACAACTCTCCCCATTTGGTCGCAAAGTGTATACGCTTCGTTTGAGAACTTTTCAGAGGTAATAGTGATTTCAGAGGAGGTAGGGTTGGGGGAGATCATTAGGATATTACTTTCATTAATGTCTGAAATACCTGCTCCACTGCAGTATAAACTAAAAGATGAGGCAGCATCTATATTTTGCCAATTAGTATTGCTCCAAGCTACATTATCAACTTCTATGCAACTTAAGTTTGGATTAAAATTAGCAAATAAATTCATGTTAATGTTGTTCCCATTATTAACATTTAAATTGGTTAATTGATTATTAGTGCAAGACAAAAAGGTAAGTGCAGTATTAGCTGAAACATCTAAACTTGTTAATTGAGTATAAGTACAATACAAATCAGTAAGTGCAATACAAGTAGATAGATTTAAACTTGATAATGGATTGTGAGAACAAGACAAATAAGTAAGTGCTGAGCATCCATTTAAACTTGTTAAATTGTTACTAGAACAAGCCAAATAAGTAAGTGCAGTGCAAGCAGATGCATCTAAACTTGTTAATTGATTAATATCACAAGACAAATAGGTAAGTGCAGTATTAGCTGAAACATTTAAAATTGTTAATGAATTCATATAACAAACTAGCGAAGTTATAGCTGTAAAGGCTTCTATCCCTGTTAAATTACTGATATTCATTCCATTACAATCAATATTGCCATTAAAGATACTTGCCTCACTTACTTGGATTTCTGTATCTCCATTGGTATTTATAGCTGTATTGCCAACTAAATATGCTTTAAAGTTAGCATCTGGTATGTTTACATTTTGTCCAAAGCCAATCATTGGTAAAGCAAAAAGAATTGCTGTTAAAAAGGTAAGTTTTTTCATATTAGTTTTTTTATTGTTTAATAATTTTAAAAGTCTCCTCCATCTCTGCGCCCGTTTTAAATAGATACAGCCCGACTGTTAAGTTTGATAAATCTATTTCTGTTTCTTCATCAGTAATTACACCTGACTTAACAGCTTTACCTAATTGGTCATAAATAATATATTCTTCACCAATTAATTCCAATGAGGACTTAACAGTGATTTTAGATGTGGTGGGGTTTGGAGATATGTTAATACTAACAGTTGGCAATTCATCCAATTCAGCAATACAATTAGGACAACTAGTGGAATAAGAGCATTGGCTAAGTGGGTCATCAAAGCAATCAAAATACCAAGCACCTAAAGATTGAGCATTATTGCAGTAAGCGGGGTTATCAACTTGAATACAGGTTAGTGATGAGTTGCCTATTATTTGGACAGAGGACCATTTATTGCATTTGCCATTTTTTAAATTTAATCCTACAAGAGTATCATTTCCCAAAATTATTAAACTAGACCCAATTTTAACATCTAAAATATTTGACATGTCAAGACAAGTTAATGATGGGCAAATACCCACATTACTGCTAGCTGTAGGATCACCCGGGTCTACATTCCTGATAACATTACTATTTTGAAATATTATTTCAGATAGATAAGGACAACCTACTTGTCCACCTATGGTAAATGCAATTTCATTAGGAGGCATAATTATTTTAGTTAAAAATGGGCAATCAGCAATCCACATCAGCAATCCACCTTGAGTATTAATAGTACTGAAAAGTAAATTAGGGCAATTACTTAAATCTATTACTGAAAGATTTGAGCCGAGAATATTTAGAATATAAATGTGTCCAAAATCCTCTATTCCAGTTAAATCTTGAACTGCTACAGGAATAGAAACAAGAGGCCATACTTGAATTGATGCAGTGGATACATAGTTGTCATTATTAAAACTACCCCCTTCAACATAATTCTCAAATGCATCATCTGGCATATAAGTGAGTTGTGCATTAGCCAAAAAAAGAATATTCGTAAAGAATAAAAGTGTACTGATTTTTTTCATAATTAATAAATTAAATATTGCTTTACTCCTTCACCACCATCGCAGCCTCGTAATCCCCTTCGACCTTCAGCAAGTAAATTCCATTGCTTAAAGAACCATTCCCTTTGTTACACACCATTGTAACAGATCCAGATTAGGTTTGAAAAAAACTTAATTAAACCCCTAGGTAAAGACAACTCACGGCACAATGAAATTAACGGTCTTATAATATCCATCTGAACAAATTGGTGGTGAAGTATAACCACCCATGTTATAATTCCTAGTTTCTACAATTGAACCATTCAATTCAAATTTTACCTCCACATTTTTACAACCAGATATAGTTTGGTATGTAAGGAAGCATACTATATTTTGACCTTTTGTCACACTAAATAGATCTGTTGATCCTGGGGAATTTAGAAGTCCTGCTGTTCCTGATGCTTGGAATATTTCTCCTAGGGCTTGATTCGGTATAGGACAATTAACAATAATTCTCGCTTGCCCTCCTCCCGAGGGTTGAGTTTCGTCGTCACATCCCAAAAATAAAATGGAAATGCTAACTAGTATAAATAGTTTCTTCATCCTTAAAACTTCATTGTCAATCCAAAGTTTGCTACTGCTAAGCCGTAACCAACTTCTACAAAACCACCAACATTATCAGAGAACATGTATCGAAGTCCTCCTAAAAATTGATATCCGAGTGGCGTTCCCAAAGAAACCGTATTGTTGGCCTCATTGAATGTTGGGTCACTTGAGGTCCATTTGTATCCGTACTTTAAAAAGCCTAATCCAACTCCGATATACGGATCAAATTTGTCGTTTCGAACTGAAAAATGATAAGCTCCACGTGCCATGATGGCAAGGGTATTCCATCGGTATGAATAGTCGTAATTTTGTCCATCCAACCATTTTGCGCCATAGGTAGAATAAGAAATGCTGAGTCCGACACCAATATGGTCAGTTACTGCATGTTCAAAGCTTACATTAACGGGGCCAAAACCAGAGAATTTATATCCACTATATGTCTGATAACTATTTAGTAAACGCCCGTAGCCTAAACCAAATCCATAACCCAATTGTAAATAATTGTCTCCGCGGCTAAACTCTTGCGCTTGGACAGAATTAGTAGTAAGAGATAGAGGTAATAATAGAAGTAATAATAACTTTTTCATAGTGTTAATTTTTAAGCTTAGGTTTAATTAATAAGGTGAATAATAGTAGTAATTGTAATTATTAGCAGGCGGTTGATAAGTTGGTTGTTTATAATAGTAATTGTTATAATAAGAGTTAGAAGGCTTTACAGTTCCCTGTTTTCCTGTGTATGGGTTATAGTTTGGTTTGGTACTCCAATTATCGTTTATCGTGTTATTTGGAGCAGTCCGGTAATGTGGAGCGACATATGTGCCATACTGATTGTAATAGCCATTCACATAAACTTGCTTCTGACTGAATGATTTGAAACTAATTAGTATACATACTAATAATAGTGATAAATTTTTTATATAAATCATATAGTAAAATAGTTAATTTATGTAAATATATAAATAATAATACTATAATAATAATATAGCTATACTATTTGTAAAATTTTTGATAATTATTTGAGTATATTAACTTTGACCTATGTTGACCATACACATTGGGAAGTTAGTCAAGGAGCAAGTTAAGCGCAAAAGAATGCGAGTAGCACAACTTTCGGAAATACTTAATGTTTCAGAACCCAACGTGTATAAAATTTATTTGCGCAGTTCAATAGATACGGTATTGTTAGAGAAAATCTGCATTGCGTTGGATTATAATTTTTTTGCCCTCTATGCACAACGATTTAGCTTAGATACCAAAGACTCAAGATTATCCCAATGCGAAAAGGAAAATGAATTGCTTCGATTTCTTGTCAAAGAAAAAGATGATAAATACCAATTGCTTCTTTCCTCCAGAACTGAGATTTAAAACCATTTATAGAAAATGGGAAGGAAGCAAAATTTGGAATAAGCCCTTGATTATTCGTTGATACTAAAATAGTGACAAAACCAATTTCATTCTCCCCTACTTGCCTTTGGCTTTGAGAACGATGGCAATCGTGTAAAACATAATTTTCACGTCTAAGGCGATGCTACGATTTTTTAGATACAACAAATCAAATTTCATTCGATCCAACATTTGCTCCACATTTTCGGCATAGCCGTATTTCACCTGTCCCCATGATGTAATGCCAGGCCTTACTTTTGTCAGGTGTACATATTGAGGAGCCAGCTCCATTATTTTATCAATATAAAATTGACGTTCAGGTCTTGGCCCTACCAAAGACATATGACCTAAAATAACATTGATAAATTGAGGAAATTCATCTAGGCGGGTTTTTCGCATAAAGCGACCCGCTTTTGTAATACGTGAATCATTTGTAGAAGAAAGTTGGGGCCCTCCCTCTTCTGAATTTAAATACATCGTTCGAAACTTAATAATCCTAAAATTTCGACCATCCAATCCAACGCGGTCTTGCAAGTAAAATATAGGTCCTGATGAAGAAAATTTAACTGCACAAGCACAAATAAGATAAATTGGAATAAGGAGAATCAACGCGACGAATGAAACGATCAAATCCATCACCCTCTTTAATGCCTGTTGCCAAATTGGCATTGAATCCCCCACAATTTCTAAGAGCAATGCACCATAAATATCCGTCATCTTTAAGCTACCCGAAAGTAATTCATACATGTCTGGAAGAATTTTAATCTTCACCCTACCATCTTGAATTCGTGTAATAATTTTTTGGATTCGATTATGGTCAGAACTTTCAATGGCAATAATCACCTCTTCCACTTTATATTGGCTAATCAAAACCTCCAAGTTATCGCAATGTCCTAAATAATCTAATTTATCCTCTAATAAGCGATCAGTACCATTGATGTTAATGTATCCAATTACATTATTTACTTGCCATTTCTGCGCTTTCAAGTCATTCAAAAGCCCAACCGCTTTCTCACTCCCACCAATAATGACCGTGCGGAAACCATTTCCTTCTTTACGCAACGATTTAATTAAAACAGTAGCTAAAATAAGTCTAGAGGAAATTGCCAAAACGAACTGAAGAGAAAACAACAAGCCAAATGACCAATAATACATTTGATAATTAGTAACCTTATCATCTAGAATTAGAAGAAAAAAGATAAATACAGATCCAATGACAGTACCAAAAAAGGTGAGATTTAAAATTTTCAATCGATAAATCCTGCGAATCTCATGGTAACATCCTTGTAAATAGAAAATAAACAACCACAACAAGGGAACAATAATAATTCCTACCACAAAATTTTGATCGATCTCAAAAGGCTTATTTTCGAGCCATGTTTTTCGAAAGAAAAAAAATAGACTCCAAGCAATCACGGACATAAGCCAATCCAACAACAAAAAAAGACCAACCCAGGCTTTATTATTCATTTCTAAAAATGTATCAATTTTAGATTGTCAATTTCAATTTCTGTTGAGGTTAATCCCGCTTCTAAATAGGCTTCAAAGGACTGCTCAAAATAGGCTGAATTAGCTGATGCACCAACAATTTCTCGCAGATCGATGTACATTTTCTTCCAAACTGGAGTACTTGTCTTTTGTGCATTTAAACGAATATTCGGATTGGCAAGCGTTCCTGAAGGAGAAATAGCAATTAATCCTGTGGTAACAGCATTTGTATTTCGATAATCAATTTCCAAATACACTTCCTTTCCTTTAGAAATATACGATGTCCAATTGGTATAAGCCACCCAACTTGAATCAACCGAATTTAAGCCAATATGGGCATAAAAGTTACCATTAAACCATTCTAAATTCGTATTCTGCAAGGTAAAATTAGCCGCAGAAGTATTAGGGTCATTAATAATACTGGTATTGATATCTTCGAAATCTTCAATTGTGAATGACAAATTATCCTTGTATTTCGTTGTAGGCGAAATGATGAGCGTATCATTTGCAACTAGCACTCCGTTTATTTGGTAAGTTTCTAGAAAAGGGTACACCTTTTTAGTTGCTGAGATTCCATTATTTTTTATTGCAGGAAACACCTTAATATCGACAGTACCCGTCTTTAAAATTGGAATTTTAAAAGGAACTTCAAAAACGCCGATTAGCTCATCATTAACATACACCCAAGCATCAGTGATATTATCCGTTAATTCACCTTCGGAACCCGCATAATTAGAATTCGGCAATAAAGTCCAGTCATTAACAATTAGCCAAGAAGGATCGGGATTATTTTTGATGCAAGTTGAAAGTAAGAAAAGTAAAGAAATAAGTAGCGTAAATAGTTTCATATTTTTCATACCGGGGCGTGAACGATTAAGCGTATAATTTATTGTTTTAATTGATAGAATTATCTTTTAATTTTTCGATGATCCTGTATGCCACGTCCATGGCATTATATCCATCCTCAATAGTTACTTTGGCAGGCACCTTGTTATTGATGGAGAAAGCAAAAGCTTTCAATTCCTCTAGTATCGCATTGGTAGCTGCTAATTCAGGTTTATCGATAAGGATTTTCTTTTTTGATTTATTTTCTCCTAAATCCATGATGAAATCAAAGGGGTCTGCTTCGCCATCTAAGTCTTGCATTCGAACGACTTCTAAGGTTTTATTGAGAAAATCAACTCCCACGTAGGCATCTTTTTGAAAGAAGCGTGATTTACGCATATTTTTCAGTGAAATCCTAGAAGCCGTTAAATTGGCCACACAGCCATTTTCGAATTCAATCCTTGCGTTCGTGATATCGTGTGAATCACTTACAATCGCAACACCAGATGCCGCAATTTTCTTCACATTCGATTTAACAATACTGAGAATCACATCGATATCATGTATCATTAAATCCAAGACCACAGGGACATCTGTTCCTCGGGGATTAAATTGTGCCAAGCGATGCGTTTCAATAAACATGGGATTATTAAGAAATGGAAGCGCTGCTTGAAAAGCAGGATTGAAACGCTCCACGTGTCCTATTTGCACCACAACAGACGCTTCATTCGCCAATTGCACAAGAATACGAGCTTCCTCCATCGTTTCAGATAAAGGTTTTTCAATAAAAATATGTTTCCGATTTCTCAGCGATTCGGCCGCGACAACAAAGTGATTAAGTGTAGGAGTAACAATATCCAAACAATCAACCGCTTGGATTAATTCAGTGACACTTGAAAAAGCTTTTACCTTAAAATCCTTTTCAACCGTGCTAGAAGCTAAAGGATCAATATCATAAAATCCAACCACATCAAAAATATCAGTTAATTGAAGGAGTAAACCCAGGTGAATTTTCCCAAGATGACCAACTCCTAATACACCAATTTTCAACATAAATAGAGGCTAAAAATAAAAAAGCCATCGGTATAATACAGATGGCTTTATGCTGATAATTTTATAAACTAGTTAGTTACTTTGTCAAATACTGCTTTAAAAGCATCGGGGTGATTTAAGGCTAAATCCGCTAATACCTTTCTATTTAAAGCGATACCACTTTTGTGAACAGCACCCATAAACTGAGAATAACTCATACCATATTGACGAGTTCCAGCGTTTATACGTGTTATCCAAAGTGATCGATAACTTCTCTTTTTTTGTTTTCTACCGATGTAGGCATAAACAAGACCTTTTTCAATTGCATTTTTAGCAACGGTCCATACATTTTTTCTTCTACCAAAGTAACCTTTGGCTAACTTCATCAAGTTTTTTCTTTTCGCTCTTGAAGCTACATGATTTACTGATCTAGGCATAATTTTAAGTTTTTTGACAAGAAGTGCTTCACTATCTCAGAAGGCTTAGAGACTTGTTATCGGGTTAAACATTTAAGAACCAATGGAGACTATTTCATGCAAAGCATCAACTTTACGTTAGGAAGATCGGCACTGTGTACCAAGCCTGCATGCGTAAGGTTGCGTTTACGTTTCGTAGCCATTTTAGTTAGTATGTGGCTTTTAAAAGCGTGTTTACGCTTAATCTTTCCACTTCCAGTAATAGTGAATCTCTTCTTAGCACTGGATTTTGTTTTCATTTTTGGCATTGTGTGACGTTTTAATTGTTTTTATTTATTATCAGCTTCTTTATTTCTTTTTCGAATTAATCATCAATATCATTTTCTTCCCTTCTAATTTTGGAAGTTGTTCTACCACCCCTACTTCAGCTAATTCTTGTGCAAATTTCAACAAAAGAATTTCACCTCTATCCTTAAAAACAATCGTTCTACCTCTAAAGAAAACGTATGCTTTCACCTTGTTCCCCTCCTCTAAAAACTTCTTCGCGTGCGCTAATTTGAAGTTAAAATCGTGATCATCCGTGTTAGGACCAAAACGTATTTCTTTCACTACAATCTTGCTCTGCTTAGCCTTTAGTTCCTTTTGTTTTCTTTTTTGATTATAAAGAAATTTCTTATAATCCATTATTTTACAAACGGGCGGCTTCGCATTCGGCGATATTTCAACTAAATCCAATTCCTGTTCTTCCGCTAATAAAATTGCCTTAGCGACCGATATTAATTGAGGCTCTTGTCCTTCCGTAAGTAACCTTACTTCAGTAGCAAAAATTTTATCGTTAATACGATGTTGTGCCTCTATTTCCCTTTTAACAAAAGGTCTTGGATTTCTTCTCATTCGTTAATTTAGCTATTCATTGACAACTGCATTTCTATTTCATTTTGAACCAAATTAACAAAATCTTCATAAGGCATCTTACCGAGGTCACCTTTGCCTCTTTGCCTTACTGAAATAGTGTTTGCTTCAACTTCTTCTTCTCCTACAATAAGCATAAAAGGCACTTTTGCCAATTCAGCATCTCGTATTTTCTTCCCTACTTTTTCGTTACGGTCGTCTACAAGACCGCGAATATCGGAATTATTTAGGAATTCTGAAACTTTTTTTGCGTAGTCGTTGTATTTTTCGGATACTGGCAGGATAATAAATTGATCAGAAGCGAGCCATAAAGGGAAATCTCCCGCACAATGTTCTAGTAAAACCGCCACAAATCTTTCCATTGATCCAAAAGGAGCACGGTGAATCATTACGGGTCTATGTTTTTGATTATCCGCACCAACAAACTCTAATTCAAAGCGTTCTGGTAAATTATAATCCACTTGAATAGTTCCCAATTGCCATTCTCTCCCCAAAGCATCCTGCACCATGAAATCCAGTTTCGGACCATAAAACGCCGCTTCGCCATAGGCAACCACGGTGTCTAAGTTTTTTTCTGCCGCCGCTTCAATGATGGCTTGTTCAGCCTTGGCCCAATTTTCATCAGAACCAATATATTTTTCACTTTTTTCTTTATCTCGCAATGATATTTGAGCAGTAAAATTCTGAAAGTCTAATGTTTTAAGAACATATAAAACAATATCGATCACATTTTTAAATTCATTTTTCACTTGTTCTTGCGTACAAAAAATGTGCGCATCATCTTGCGTAAAACTCCTCACCCGCGTCAATCCGTGTAGCTCACCCGATTGCTCATAGCGATAAACGGTACCAAATTCAGCAAAACGAACAGGCAAGTCTTTATACGAACGAGGTCTAGCCTTGAAAATCTCACAATGATGCGGGCAATTCATTGGCTTTAAATAAAACTCTTCGTTCGGATCGGGAGTTTTGATTGGCTGGAAGGAGTCGGCGCCATATTTTTCATAGTGACCAGAACAAACATACAGCTCTTTGTTTCCAATATGAGGCGTAATTACTTGCTGATAACCCGCTTTACGTTGTGCTTTCTTTAGAAAATTTTCAAGACGCTCTCTTAATGCTGCTCCTTTCGGTAACCATAAGGGTAATCCTTGGCCAACTTTTGTAGAAAAAGTAAAAAGATCTAATTCCTTTCCTAATTTTCGGTGATCGCGACGTTTCGCTTCTTCTAATTTCTCAAGATAAGCCACTAGTTCACTTTGTTTTGGAAATGTTATCCCATAAATCCGCGTTAACTGCTTATTCTTTTCATCGCCTCGCCAATAAGCACCCGCAATGGATAATAATTTGATCGACTTAATGAATCCAGTATCAGGAATATGCGGCCCACGGCATAAATCTGTGAAATTACCTTGGGTATAAAACGTAATCGTGCCGTCTTCAAGGCCCTCTAACAATTCTAATTTATAAGGATCTTTTTTTTCAGTAAAATAAGCGATTGCCTCTTTTTTAGAAATTTCTTTCCGTAAGAAAGGATTTTTAGCTTTCGCTAATTCCTTCATTTTTTCTTCAACGATCTCTAAATCTTTCTCTGTGATTGTATGTTCACCAAGATCGATATCATAATAAAAACCATTGGTTATCGGAGGACCAATTGCTAGCTTAACACCAGGAAAAACAAATTCCAATGCTTCAGCCATAAGGTGAGCGGAGGAATGCCACATCGTGGATTTTCCTTCTGCATCATTCCATGTGAGCAACTGTAATTGACAATTAGTATGCAACGAAAAACTGGCATCTTGAACAACGCCATCAATTTTTGCTGCTAGCACGTTACGCGCTAATCCTTCCGAAATACTTAATGCCACATCCATAGCGGAACTACCAATTGGGTATTCACGCATGGAACCATCGGGCAAAGAGACTTGAACCATTTTTTATTTTTGAGAGTACAAAGGTAAATAAATCCCTTGTTATTCAAGGCCTTTCAATGATAATAAACTACGATTTATTTCCATTTAGCAAACGATGTATATCAATTTGAATTGATCGGATGGAAGAACTTAAGTCATCATCTGCCATTTTTACCTCGGGTAATTCAGAAGAAATGTAATTAACAAAACGCCAAACTTCATGCACCTCCTCTACAGCAACTTGATACGGTTGGTAAAAACTATTTGTTGAAACTAAGAGAAAAGATTTAGAATTATCCAGCTCATTGTAGAGCAATTTAAAAACAATTCCTTCATTTTTAGTCACTAAAATATACGGCTCTCCAGACTTGATGGTCGTCCAGTCTTGCACAAACTCACCAACCACGAATGAACCTTCCACAACGGGAGGCATTGAATCTCCACTAATCGGAAAGGTTCTATATTTTTTATTTTTAGAAAGAAAGGGTAATCGAAGTGTCGGTAATTCACTAATAAATTCAAGATCTGCATACGCACTTACATAACCAGCACTTGCCTTTTGCGTTACCAATTCTATTAAATCCTCATTGTCTTCATTCACCATGCTTGTTAAAACGCGCAAACTACTACCAGCTGCTTTATCCTTCCAATTTTTATCGAAATTATTCCAATCCGATGCCGTAAATTCTAAAAAATTTTCACTCAATAAAGCATCGATCGATAACTTGTAATAGTTACTCAATGCGATTAAATTATCAATATTGGGTTGTGCAACGCCATTTTCATAGCCGCTATAGGTAGAACGATTAAATCCTAAATCGTTGGCAACATCTTCTTGCGATTTTTCTGCCCGCTTTCGTAACAACTTTAAATTATCTCCAATTTTCATCTTTTGATTTTAAACAAAGTTAAAAAATAATCAATAAAAAGATTACTTTTTAATCATTATTTTCATTTTGCCTTAATTTAGGAACCTGAACGATACTGAAAGCTTGCATAAAAGAATGATAGTATTGAACTGAAACTTGTAATGTGCATCTCGATCCGCCGCGGCGGACTCGATGCCCTTTAAGTGAATCGAGCGAAGCCGAGAGACACGGTGAATCGAGCGAAGCCGAGAGACACGGTGAATCGAGCGAAGCCGAGAGACAAGGTGAATCGAGCGGAGCCGAGAGACACTGCCAATCGATGCGATCATTTCTTAATAGAAGAAATTTATTTTGGCTGAACAAAACTACCTGTTGTCATAAAATAGAAGGAAATACCATCGTTCTTATACAAAATCAGTACATCCTTTTCATGATACTTTATTTGGCTATACATGGCAGGGATTCGAATTTGACCATCGCGTGTAGAGACACCAAATCCATTTTTATCTTCTACTAACAATAAATTAGTACCTAATTGCACGATCGATTTATAAACCAGCGGCAAAACGAAAGATCCATTCGTAGTTAACAAACCACTAAGTCCATTCTTTTCGACAATAAATAAGTTATTAGAAACTTTCTCCACGAAATCATATTCAAAAAGAGTCATTTCCTTTGCTTTTTGATTGACAAATCCCCATTTAAAGCCTTTCATAACAGGCATCCAATCTCCCCATTCCCCAATAGATTCATATGGTAAAGGCAAGGTTATTTTTCCTTTTTCATTAATCAACATATACTTCCCTTTCTTTTTTATCAGGACGCCATCTTTCGTAAAAGCTCCGACTTTAGAAAAATTAGGGAATTGCTCAAATTGCATAGCCAAAATTAAGTTGCCTTTCGCATCAATATATCCCAATTTATCTTTCGTTCTTACCATCGATATCCCATAATTTAAGGGATAAATCTCATCGTATACGGCATTCGTTTTCCAATTATTTTTGATGTGCACCAAGCCCATTTTATCCGCAATGGTATAAATAAATGAACTATCCGTAAAAGGAATCAAATCATCAAATTCAGCTTGAAGCACCAACGATAAATCCCGATTGATATACCCTATTTTTCCATTTTTAACTACTCTAGCTAATTCTCCATCAAAGGGAATAATATCCTCAAAAAATAGCTCGCTTTGAACTACATTCGCTGCATTATAAATTCCAAACACGCCATTTTTCTTTGCGTACAACAAACTATCTGTTAACCAACCAATATCTTCATACTCCAATGGAAAAATAAAATTTCCAACACGATCCAGCAAACCAAAAACATTATCTTTTTCCACAATTGATTTGCCCAAATTAAAATCTTCCATGTCATCAAACTTAGCATCAATTACCAAGTGATTTCTTTTATCGATTGCCCCATAAAATTCACCCGATAAAACAATGGACAAACCCTCATGAAAAGGGCTCACTTGATCATATTTAGCCTCGATAACTATGTCCCCATTACTTTGAATAAAACCATATTTATCCTCTTTCTTGTAGGGATAAAAAGTAGATTTAAAAAGGTCAATTTCGTTATTCAATTCAGTCATAAATGGAAAGTCGGCGTATAATCCCTTAAATTCCTCCAAGCGCTGATCGGAATAATCCTTCATGAAAAGCTGGAATAATTTACGCCAAGCGCTATTCACATTTCGATTCGTTGAAAAATGTCGGACGAAATAAGTCAGTTCATTCATGTCATTTCCCATTTCGTAATGACTAAAAACCCTATCTTCCACCTCTTCTCTATAGGGATTTTCAGGATAATTCACAAGGAAAGCTTCTAAATCTTCCAATTTATTTGAGCCCGTATTTTCCTTAAATTGGCAATCAAAAAAATGAACTTGTGCTTCCTTCAACGACTTGGAATTTGGATAATTTGCCATATAATCGTGGAAAGCTATCGAAGTATTTACAACTAGTGCATTTGAGAAGGCAATAGAATCGCGGGTATCGATAGCTGATGGGATTCGAAAAGACCAGGCATGCGAATGGATAAAATCAATGACAGTTGCTAAGTTTGGTGACTTCATCAAACGCTCATAAAACAAATTACTGATCGTCATTTTCAGTTCAATGATAGCCATTGAATCACATTGAAACTCCTTTATTTTTAAGCGTTTTTTTGATTCTAATACGGCAAACGATTGCTCACTTAACAATACGTATTTAAAACTAGAATCAATATTATACATGCCTGAGGAAAGGTATAACTTTGTCAGTCCATAAGCCGAAACAGCCTTGTCTTTTTTGAGCGCTTTGTGAAAATGAAATAAGGAATAGGAATAATTTGAAGCTGCTAATTCCTTAAACCCTTTTTTAACATGATTCGCCGATAAATGAAAAGAGACTAAAATCGAAAATAAAATAATTAATGTTCGCATAGACCTATATAGAAAACAAAAGTAAAGAAAAACAAGAACCATAAAAAATCAATCTTGCTAGAGATTTATTATTTTCGTTCAATCATTAGAAAACATGACCACAAATAAGAATCCCCACTATTTCTATTCAAGCAATGATTTTAAGGAATTATTGTTTTTAGAAGAGCACGTGGACACCATAAAAAAGGAACTTTTACTCCTTTTAGACCTACGCAATGATAATTGGCTGAGCACCTTCCCCAGCTATGTAAATTCAAGCGAACAACATGCTTGGCAGGTATTCACCTTTTCCTTTTTTACCATGGAAAACACACTCAATCATCACACTTGTCCGATAACAAGTTCAATCATTAATAAAATCCCAGCACTTATTTCATGTGATTTCTCCCGATTAAAGAAAAAAACACACATAGCACCCCATAAAGGGTATTCCAAAATGATATTGAGATGCCACTTACCCCTACTAATTCCCAATGGTTCCGCCTGTAAAATACGAGTTGGCGATGAAACAAGACATTGGGAAGAAGGGAAATTATTAATTTTTGATGATTCCTATGAGCATGAGGCATGGAATGAAAGCGATGAAGATCGTTTTATCTTAATGTTTGATATCCCGAACCCTCTGTGGGGATATTCGGCTAAACAAATAGCGCGATATAAAATAGAAAACTTAGATGACCCCTTCCTACTCCAATTTGCAAGTAAGGAAGAATGGCTTTCGGCTTATGAGCAGCGAAAACTCCCCATTGAAAAAATTAATTTTCGAACAAACGATTAATTTGAGTTAAATTATTGCTTGCTTTTTCTCCCCGGAGAATCAAGGCGTCATTCCCTTTAGAAATTTTAGACAAGGTTGACTTGAGCAAATTATATTTCTGAAAGAAATCCGCTTTATCTAACACCATTCTGACTTCATTAGCATCCTCGAAATCAATTGTATACCCCAACTGTCGATTATAAGAAATGGCACTTTTATTTTGTGCTTGAACACGAACAATTGACTGATTGATTTCTAATTTAGTAAAAATAAAATTGAGCAAACAAATAGAAGCCATTACACTGGCCCATGTTTCAAGGTATTCATTCTCACCAATAAAAATTCCTCCTTCTCCAATTCCTTCCTCCTCCGAAAAGTTTTTGGCATGAATTAATCCCACCTTTTTGCCTAAATATTCAATAATAAAGTAATAGTTGGAAGGATTGTTTGTGGAATGAAACCAAGTCAATTGATCCTTTTCCTGCAAGAGATCCTGAATAAACATGTTTTTCCGAACCCTATCACTGTTTCTCCACTTAAGAATTAATCCTAAATCCGCTGCTTGAACTCGAATCAATCGAACATCATATTGAGCAAGAATTAACACGACTTTTGAGCTACATGAAACAATGGTTTTTGGTTTGTTTTCAGCAATAAATGCCTTAAATACATGGCAATAATTCCAATACAAGTAATGATCATTCCCGTTGAGAATAAAATACTTACGATTAACGAAGTGTAGCCATCTACTTCAATTTTACCAAAATATTTTTTATAGAGAATAAATCCTCCAAAAATGAAATTAATCAGCGCCAGCAGAAAGCCAAAAAAAGTGACCAATCGAAGAGGAATCGCCGATGAAAAGAGCATGATATTGATGGTGGTTAAGATCAAGCCCGGTAATTTATATCTACTAATCGTTGAATGATTATCACTGCGATTAATCGGAACAAACTCGATGGAATTGGTATACCAAAGAATCAATTCATCAATAAATGTAAACTGATGATTACTAGAAACAATCTTTCGTGCGAGTTCGCCCTCTATCAATCGAAAACTACTTCCCTGCCCCCTATTTTTACCATTTAACCGAGAAACAAATCGGTAAAGCGTTTTCATGGAACGAATCAAAAAGGAATCAACAGAGGGAAAAGTACCATAAACTACCGCCGCACTAGTTAATTTTTGATGCTCAATCATTTTCATCGCCTCACTCGGATGAATTTCCCTGTCATCGTCTAGGGTAATAACATATTTTCCCTTTGAAAATTGAATCCCACATAAGGTAGCTGGATGCTGTCCAAAATTCATTGATAATCGCAACGCTGTAATAGTTTTATCGTTTTGACTGAGCGAGTGAATTGTCTCCCACGTATTATCAGAACTTCCATCATCGACCAGAATGATTTCATGAGAAAAGCCGTGAAAAACAAGCGCAATATCCTCACAAATAGAAGGAAGATCTCTACTATTATTAAAAGTTGGAATTACAAAACTATAGTCAATCATGCGACGGATATCTTGAACGAAGATACATTAAAAGAATTATTTCTTACTGTTTAATAACAAGCCACCGTCCAAAGTGAGCACAGAACCTGTCATCCAAGAAGACTGACTACTTAAAAGGAAAGCGGCTGCATTTGCGACATCAATCGGCCTACCAATACCCAAGGGATAGGCACTTATAATTTCGAGCATTTCTTCTTCTGATTGTGCCTTTTGAGTTTGGTGAAACATCTCCGTTTCTACCAAAGCAGCAGCTATACAATTAGAACGAATTCCTTTAGAAGAAAACTCCAAGGCGATGGAACGAGAAAAAGATTCTAAAGCAGCTTTGGATGCGGCGTATAAACTACCGCCATTGTAAGGATGTGAAGCCGATACGGATGACATAAAGACAAAAGACGATCCATTATTAACCTTTTTAAACTGCATTAATTTACCAATGAGTAAACAGGCACTATTAAAATTTACCGAAAACATGGTATCAATATGTTTTGCCTGATTATATTTAATTGGAAAAGGTGCGATAATTCCTGCACAATGCACCCATCCATCAATATGGGGCAATAACTTAGCCAACTGCTCGATTTCGCTTTCCGATTTCAAATCAGCTTGAAACAAGGCGGAATCATTGCTAAGACCAATAAGAACCTCGGTCAAGCGATCGATATTTCGCCCTGTAATGCAAACCATTGCGCCAAAATCTGAACATAATTGAGCAACGGATGCACCAATACCACCAGATGCCCCAGTAACAAGAATTGTTTTACCACTTAGATCAATCATACTCCACTAATTTTGAAATTACATGCTTAGTTGAAAGCAACACCGTTGCCCATGAAAAACCAACTCCAAAACCGGCAAACAAGAGTCTTAGTTCTTTATTTTTTAACTCATCCTTCATTTCAGTGCAAAGCGTTAATGGAATGGAGGCAGAACTAGTATTTCCAAAATCCTGAATAGAGCTTGGGAATTTTTCAATGGGCAGTTTATATTTTTTTCGAATACTATCCGTAATTAACTGATTCGCTTGATGCAAAACAACATAGTCTACTTCTTGGATACTTGTATTAGCTGACGCTAGTACATTATTTATCGACTTTGGAACATTCTTCAAGGCAAAATTAAAGATAGCCATTCCATCAATAGCTAAGTGTTTTTTCGAACGAACGATACCCGGAGCGACCTCCACGTCTTCATCCACAAAACTTTGATAAGGCATGCGAGAATGTCCCGCCTCAATGATAATTGCATTGGCACCGCTCCCATCCGTTCCAGCATCAAAGATCCACTCTGTTGAATTTTCATCGAATTCCAATAAGGTAGCAGTACCAGCATCGCCAAAAAGAGGATAAGCCGTTTTATCTTGAATATGTGTTGAAATGGTTGATTTATCACCCACTAAAAGGAGTACTTTTTTCACCGCGCCATTTTGAAGGTATTGATTCGCCAACATTAATCCATACACATAACCCGAGCAGCCCAGATTAACATCGAAAGCCATACAACTGGTAGGAATTCCTAATTTATCTTGAAGAATCGCTGCAGTAGCAGGGAGAAAATAATCGGCCGATTGCGAGACAAAAAGCAATAAATCGATTTCCTCTCGACAATCAATATCCTTAAGTAATTCAGTGGCAGCCTTGAAACATAAATCAGAACAAGTTACGTTGGTTGGCGCTACCCGACGTTGTTTAATACCTGTTGTTTTTTCAAACATTTGAGCCTCTAGTTCGCTAAAATAGGGATAGTCGATAGTTTTTTCAATAGGCAATGGGACAGCAGCATATATTGCTTTAATCCGTGCATTTTTAAGCGTTAATTTCGCCACGAGCTATTTTTGATTTTGTTAGCAGGAATAAATCTTGAATTGTTATCGCTCCTTTTAATTCCTCACCATTAAGCAATACATTATAATTGTGGTCAATCAACGCAACAAAAAGCAAGGCATGCATACTGCTCCACCCTTCTATTTGCCTAATAATTGATTGACCCGTCAAGGTACCTTCAGGAATTTCCTCAAATTCATCTTCAATTAGGCTAATAAAATCTTCGATTTCCATAATTCAAAAATACAATTAATTATTTTATTATTTCTGAAGGCTATTCCCAAACGATAATTGTTCCTGCCCACGCGTAACCCGTTCCAAATCCCAACAACATTATTTTATCCCCAAGTTTTAATTTGCCGTCTTCTTCCGCTCTTTTTAATGCAATTGGTATCGAGCACGAAACCGTATTTCCAACTTCATCGAAGTATTCAATTAATCGATCAGCAGGAATAACGCATTTACGCTGCAGCGATTTAATGATAATTAAACTCGCATGATGAAAGATAAAATGATTTATTTCTGAAAAATCGCATTCATTTTTCAGTAAAGTAGCCTGTAAAAGTTTGGGTATTTTATCCAATGAAAAACGTAGGATTTCTAAGCCATTCATCGCTAATCTACCATGCGGCAAGGTCTCGTTATCTTTTAGCCAAGAAGCATCAATAGGGTAACGCGTTCCACCACGCAGGATATTTAAATCATCAAATCCTTTACCATCCGTGCCAAAAACAAATTTGTGAATTGAATTTAGCGAGGAAGCTTCCACTAAACAAGCCACACCGGCATCACCAAAAAGCGCTTTGAGTTCGGTGTCATCTTTATGAATCGCTTTGGAGGGAATCTCACCTAAAAGGAATAAGACTTTTGAGGCACTGCCTGAAGAAATAAGTGCTTGAGCCATACTCAAACCAAAGACAAAACCTGCGCAACCAAGAGGAATATCCAACACACCACACGATTCATTCAAACCAATGCGATGGTGTAAAATACTGGCAGATGAAGGAGAAAAATAATCCAGCCCTTGTGTGGTGAATAATAAAAAATCAATCTCACGCTTATCAATTTCAGGATATTCATTAAATAGCTTTAATACAGCTTTATAGGCAAGATCAGAACCAATTTCATCGCTGCTTGCATTATATCGATTATTGCTCTTACTTTCATTAGAAAGTTTTGATTCAGGAAAGTAATAGCTTATTTTTATAATTTTAGAAAACAATTTTTAACTATGTTTAAATGTATTTTTACAATATTAAAAATTACAAGTTGAAAAATTGAGTAAATTTAAATAAATTATCAAGTTGTTATGGCAACTTTTAATTATCTTTAACGTCAAGAAACAAATTTATATAATGAATAAATTATACATAATTCTTATCATTTCCTGCGTTTTTGGCACAACAATTTATAGTCAAAACACTCAAGTAAATTCAAGAAAAGACCTAAATAAAAAAGTGGTTGTTATCGATAAAAAAGATGAGCAAGCAATCGCAAGCGAAGTTCCCTACGTACATTTTTGGAAATACCTATTCGACGACAAAAAAATGAAGTCTCTATTTATTGACGGAAAAATACCCGCTTCTTTTCCAATTTACGATAAAGCTAAATCGCACGGAGAAAATAAACAACTAGCAAAAGAATGGGGCTTAAAGAATAAAAAACTTATTAAAAAAGAATTTCGAAGTAAATTATATAAATAAACGGTTTGATAAAAAATATACTCTTCTTATCCTTTTGCTTGTCGTTATCTCAAGTTTATTTTTCGCAATGTAACGGAGCATCACCTTTTTGCACGGGTACCAATTATTCCTTCCCAAACTCCACGAACGTACAAGACTTAGGAACAGTTGGTTGTTTAGGAACAACTCCTAATCCTGTTTGGTATTTCATGGAAATTGACCAAAACGGTCCCATGACATTCAGTATTAGTCAATCTACCGCGGGAGGAACAGGAATAGATGTCGATTTTGCCTTGTGGGGGCCATTTACTTCCCTTGCAGCTGGATGTGGAGGAAGTACATTTCCAAGTGGAAGTACTGTTGACTGCAGTTATTCTCCAAGCCCTACAGAAACCGCCACCATTCCAAATGCACAAATTGGCCAATTCTACATTTTATTATTGACTAATTTTTCAAATCAAGCAGGAACCATTTCCTTTTCGCAAACAGGAGGGAGTGGCTCAGCAGATTGCTCCTTTATTTGTGGAGTAACTGGCTTTACCGCCATCCCAAGTGCGTGTAATCCCGCCACCAATACCTATGGATTAACGGGTACGTTAAGCATCACCAATCCACCTGGCTCGGGGTCCCTAACCATCACGAATAGTTGTGGTGGCTCTCAGGTTTTCAATGCCCCTTTTTCAAATAGTATCAATTATAGTTTGCCAGGACTTGCCGCAAATGGTTCCACTTGTACGGTTACCGCCTCTTTCTCAGCAAATGCAAATTGCAACACATTTCAAACTTATAATGCCCCGGCGGCATGTGCGGGTGGAAACCCATGTTCATTTAGTAATTTCACAGGAAATGTTACCAATTGTAATGCTATAACCAATCAATATACCATTACAGGTTCAATCAATTACACGAATGCCCCCGGATCAGGAACTTTAACCCTTACCAATTCTTGCGGTGGAGCTCCTCAGGTCTTTAACGCACCATTCGGTAGCTCTTCCAATTTTTCATTTTCTGGTCCAGCGAATGGCGTAAGTTGTACTGTTACCGCTTCTTTTTCAGCAGATCCAAGTTGTAGTGCCACCCTAACTTATGCGGTTCCGCCTTCATGCAATTGTTCTGCCATGATGGGAACATTTACGACTACTTTAAGTCCAATGCCAACGATTAATAAAATATGTTACGGAGATTCACTTTCTGTTACCACCAATAATGATTTTTTTGTTCCTGGTGAATTAATTGGGGCAACGATTCCTGGATCAGCTACCTATGATCCTACTGCACCACCTTATGACCCAGGAATTGTTTGGTTGGCTTATTCTTGTCCTCCAACAGTTTCATTAACACCACAACAATCCAATGCTTCTGGATTAACGATTCCCAATGATCCTTGTTTGGTGGGCGTAGTAACCACAGGGGGAGATTTGCTAGATTTAAACGACCTTAGCTTTATCAATTCCTTTCCTCCTGGAACCTTTACAAATAATGTTGTGTACTTTGTTCCATTGACAATGTATAGCATTCAAACCGGTACGTATAGTTTCGTAACATTGCCCGCTTTAGATTGTTTTGATATGGGAGATCCAATTGCTGTACAATACCTTCCTCAAATTACTGCTACCTCGACATCCAATTGTGCCAATGGTACAGCAACTGTTACCATTTCTGGAGGCTCTCCACAATTGAATGGTACATCCTTTAATGCTACCGTTCCATCGTTACTCCCTAACACAGCAAGTTTTGCAACAACAACCTGCTTAAATGGAGGTAATATCATAGTAGACAATTTAACAGCTTCCGGTTCCTATTCATTTTCAGTACTTGATGATAATGGATGTCAATTTGATTACACGGGTAATTATGTAGGGGGAGATTCCGCAGGCATAAGTTATCCGGACAATATTTATTGTCAAACTGATGCCGATCCTTTGGCGACCATTACTGGTACACTAGGCGGAACTGTAACAAGTGGTCCGGGATTATCCTTAAATCCAACAACCGGGGCGATTGACCTTTCAAATTCAAACATTGGAGCCTATTTAGTCACCTACACAACATCAGCTGCTGTATGTCCTGGAATTGCCACCTACAATCTTTCTGTATCTCCATCACCAGCTGTTGATGCTGGATCCGATCTAACCGTTTGTTTAGGAAATTCTGTTATTTTAGATGCATCGGGCGCTACCTCTTACGTTTGGAGCACCAATACATCCAACGGAATGTCTTACCAACCACCAGTTGGGATAAATGAATACATTGTAGTTGGAACTAACGGCGCAGGCTGTGTTGGAACAGATACTTTACAAATAACAGTGCTGGATGACTGCTTTGGAGAAGAAATTATCTATTGGGTTCCGAATACATTCACACCGGATGGCGATCAATTTAACCAAACCTTCAAACCAGTTATGTATTCAGGTTTCGATCCATTTGAATACGAATTTTTAATATTCAATCGTTGGGGAGAGTTAATTTGGGAAACGCACAATGTAAGTTTCGGATGGGATGGGTCGTACAATAATGGTATGAAATCACCAGATGGAATCTATACCTGGAAATTAAGATTCAAAACAATGAATAACGATGAAAAGTTAATGAAGACTGGACACGTTACCCTCATCCGCTAAAACCAAAAAAGAGTAAATCAGTATTAATTTACTTCAAACGATCCGAAAAAACTTCCTTAAATTTTTCAATTTTAGGTTTTACCACGAATTGACAATATTGATTAAGTGGATTCCGAGCAAAATAGTTGTGGTGATATTCTTCCGCAGGATAAAAAACGACAAGCGGTTCAATAGTCGTTACTATCTTATTTTCCCAAACCTTACTTCTCTCTAAATTTTCCTTAACTGTTTCCGTCTTTAGTTTATGATCTTCAGAATGATAAAAAATAGCGGATCGGTATTGTGTTCCCACATCGTTCCCTTGTCTATTTAACTGCGTAGGATCATGGATCCACCAAAACAATTCCAGGACAGCGTCAAGAGAAATAATTTCGTCATCGAAAGACACCTCCACTACTTCAACGTGTCCGGTAGTTCCCGTGCAGACCTCCTCATAACTTGGATTGACAGTCAATCCACCTGTATAACCAGGAATAGAGGAAACAACCCCTTCTAACGAACGCATAGTAGCGTCTAAACACCAAAAACAACCAGCACCCAACGTAATTTTAGCTAACATATATAAAAATTTAATGATTAGGAATAAAATCCAACGCAGCAGAATTAACACAATAACGCATTCCCGTTGGCTGAGGACCATCATCAAAGACATGACCGAGGTGCGCATTGCAATTAGCACATAGAATTTCAAAACGGACCATACCGAAAGAGTCGTCTCTTTTCTTTAAAACATTTTTAGAATCAATAGCATTATAGAAACTAGGCCAACCGGACCCCGAATCATATTTTGTTTCACTTTCAAACAAAGGCTTATCACAGCCAATGCAGATATAGGTTCCAGCCTCATGATGATCGACATATTTGCCCGTAAAAGGTTTCTCAGTGCCACCATCTTTAATAACGTAACACACATTTTCCGGAAGCATTTTTTTACCATATGGCACCAAACTATCGCTTGATGTTGTCGCATTCCCTTTACTCTTTTGTCCGTAAGAACAAGAAATCAATAAAAAGAGCAATAAAAAAGAACTAATTTTCAAATACATAGATTTAAGATTTAAGGTTGTTTACTTTTTGATCATTTAATGAAAAGAAATACTTCTTCACCCACCAATGACCTAAATAGATTAAAGGAGTTAAGGCAAGAGCAATAATTATCTTTAACACATAATTAGTTGGTGCAATTCTTAAATAATCAGCGAAAGCCATTTTACCAGGTAAAACAAAGCCAATATACAAAACAATAAATGAATCGATGAGTTGTGAAAAAAGCGTGCTACCGGTACTTCGAAGCCATATATACTTGTTTCCTGTTCTTTTCTTAATAAAGGTAAAAATGGTAGCATCGAGTAATTGTGATACGAGAAATGCAGTAATACTACCAATTATTACCATTTGTGCTTGACCAAAGACTAAATTATAGGATTTATTATCCGACAAGCCCGAATTCGGTAATTCTACAGCAGGAAGCAACAAAGAAAAACCGACAATGATAAAACAGTAGAAAATTAATCCAGCTGTAATCCACGATAAGCGAGTGATAACCTTAGGGCCATAGAATTCATTGATCAAATCGGTTAAGAGAAAAACAATGGGCCAAGGAAGAATTCCAACAATGGTAACAAAAGGACCTAATTTCCAATCCCCCAATTGAAAAGAAAGCGGAATTTCAATTAATTTATTACTAATCAATTCAGCAGTAATCGCAGAGGTAATAAATAAGCCTGCAAGTAGTATGAAAAGATAATGTTTTTTATCAAAAATAGTTGGATAAACCATGGAAAATTAACAAATAAAAAAGCGAAATGTTTATTTCTTTTTATAGGTGTTATAATCGAGTCTTTTTGCCTTTAAATACCTAGAAATATAGTACTTACTCGTTTTAAAATTATTTATTTTAACACCTGAACTGGAAGAATGGATAAAATTAATGGCATCAGGTGTGACCTCAATTACCATTGCAACGTGACCCACCGTCGTTGATTTAGGGTTGGTTCCTCTAAAAAACAATAAATCGCCAGGTTGTAAATTTTCCAATTTAACCGTTTCGCCTAATTCAGCTAAGTTATAACTAGTTCGGGTCAAAGAGAAACCAAAATTTCCGAAAATATAGTTTATAAACCCTGAACAATCAAATCCAGAAGGCGTTGTTCCTCCCCAATGATATGGAGTTCCGATGAATGTTTTGGCGAAAGCAATAATTGAATTTATTTTCTCGCTATTTTGATTATTAAAAGTAGGCAGTGCAGCATCAGGTGGTTTTATGGTAGCACCCTCCGGTTTTTGCGCCCAGGTAAAGGACGAAAAACATATTAATAAAAAACCAAAAAATATTTTCTTAAGTCTAATCATACTATTAACTATTGCTAAATTATAACTATTTTCGGAATTAATTCCTATGATGTATGGCAAATTTTGAAATTAGCGCACTTACGAAGCTATATTATTCGATCGGAGAAGTAGCAAAGATATTCGATGTAAACGCTTCATTATTAAGATTTTGGGAAAAAGAATTTGATATTCAAATCGCAAAAAAGAATAAAAAAGGGAACCGCCTTTATTCCGTCAAAGAAATAGCTGTAATCCACACCATATATGATTTTGTGAAATTACAAGGCTATACTATTGAGGGGGCAAAGAGGGCATTAAAGGGGAACCACCCTATCCAGCTTAAAGAAAAAGATACGAATGAAATAATTATTGAACAACTAGAGAAAATAAAAGAAAAACTTCAGCAATTAAAGTCCTAATTTTTTTTCATTTTAGTAAAGGGAATAAACCTAGGAACTGTTTTTTGATACCCTGAATAAGCCGGATATTTTTCAGCCGAAATGGCTTCAGAAAAATCAGAACTTCCTTTAAATAGAATAAGCAGCAAAGCGCAACCCGCTACAGACCAATTGACCCACTCCTCTGTAACATTAACACTAAAGAAGTAAAATACCAGCCAAATTGCTTGTTCCATGGCATAATTGGGATGACGTACGATTCCCCAAAGACCCGTATCAATGAATCCTTTTTCGTAATCGCCCAAGGCTTCTCCCTCCTTCATCCTTCTATGTTTTTCTGTTTGAAAAACATATTGTTGATTATCAGCAACAAACTCAAGAAGCACAAAAAGTACAAAAAGAAAAGAAAGTAGGTAATCTATCCAATTAAGTGGCGAATTATCCCCCACAGCAGTCAGGATTGGAATTGTAAATAAAAAAATCAGGATATTTTGATACGAACAGATAAAAAACAAGTTAAACAACATCCAAATAAATGGTTTATTAAACCCAGGTCTTTTTCTAAGAACCTCCCACCTATAATCTTCTTCTCCTGCCCAAAACTTCCACGTATAGGCACCTCTTCTTGCAAAATTATACGTTAAGCGTATTGCCCATATGGTAACAAGAATTGACATTAACACCATGCGTTGATTCCAATCAGCCAAGTACGTCATATCCCAAACATAAATTATTGGTACGATGCTCCATAACTTATCTACCTGCGAATTATTTTTACTTAATTCCCCCACAACAAAACAATACGTTATAACCGCAGCAACAATATAAAGCAGGTGATTAAACAAGATATCGTTTTGAAGATCCGTTAAAGGTGTTCCAAAATAGAAACTAGTAATCGGAACAACAACAACTGTAAAAATCAATAATAAAATCGTACCTAACATTTGAATAAGTTTAAAAGTTAATAACCAGCTTTCATTGCATCATAAGGCATAAAAGTACCTGAAGACAGAGCCAACAATTCATTTTTTTCATTTCGAATTTCAGCCTGCATAACAATGATTTTATTTCCATTTTTCACTACTTTAGAAGTTGCTAATAATTGATCATTTAATAGAGCTCCTTTTAAAAAGTTAATTTTCATTTCAACGGTAGCCACCACTTGATTCTTCGAGGAAACCAAAGACAAGGCCCCTACGCCCATTGCTGCATCAAGAAGTGAAGCGATACAACCACCATGCGCAGTGAAAGGTGTTGCTAAGTGGTTCTCATTAATTAGTAATGAATAATTTACAAGACCAGGCTCAAGAATACTGAAATTCATTCCCAATAATTTCCCGTACTTATTATTGCTTATGTATTGCTCAATTAGATTCATTCTCAGCATTTATTACAGGTACTATTAACCGGCCCTCCTTGTTTATTAAATTATAAATCAATTCATTCAAGGTAAGGGACAACTTTGCATATTCAGATGATTTCACCCAGATGGAAATTGAAATGGAAGCATTTGTTTCGTTGATAGCCGCTAGCTGAATCAAGGGTTCTGTATCCTTTAACACTCTTAAATTATTTACCAGCAACTTCGAAATTTCTTTGCGAATTAGCTCAAGATCTTCACCATAACTTATAGGTACTAACAGGACTATTTTACGCTTATTTTCTTTTGTGAAATTCACAATATTTCCGTTTACCAATGGACCATTAGGGAGAATTATTACTTTGTTATCATCCGTCAAAATATAGGTGTTAAAAATAAGAATATCCGTCACTCGACCTTGAATAGTTTGAGAAACAATAACATCATTTATTTTAAATGGCTTCAGAACTAGAATCATTATTCCACCGGCAATATTTGACAGCGTTCCAGAAAATGCCAAACCAATAGCGATTCCTGCCGCTCCAAGAATGGTAACAAAGGAAGTCATAGCAATTCCCAATTGCGCCATAGCAGAAAGCACGAATAATATTTTACAAGAAATTACCGTCAAATTGGAAAGAAAAGAAACCAAGCTTTCATCGGTCTTACTTTTAACCAGGACTCTCCTAACTAAATTTCCAAGGCGTTTGGTTATCCAAAAGCCGACAATAACAATTATAACACTTAGAACAAGATTGATGGCAACATCAGACACATAATGTACTAAATCCTCGTACTTATATCCTAAAATTGACACACCGTTATTATTAATTTTACTCACAGTAAAAATTTAGACTGCAAAATTAATAATTTTATGGAAACAAGCCATTAATGGCCTATCTTTCAATTACGGAGCCATAAGTTATATCTTAAAATAGTTAATCTTTATTTCTTTCAAATTATTCCTCATCGGTATTTTTCATTTTCATCAGCAAGGTATAGGCTCCGCTCGTTACAAATATTTTGTCTTTCATTTCAATACCGCCTACAAAGTTGATTTGAGTGAAACCTAATTCTGTATTTAGGGTGGTTACTTCATGCATTTCATATTTGTTTTTGTTGGTTTGTGTAAATACATATTGTTTGCCTTCAAAGCGCACCAAGCCATCGTTAGGAATTACAAAAGAACTGTTCGTAGAAACCTCAACTTCTGCATTCATATACATTCCAGGAATTAAACTTTTGTCGTATGAATCAAAATGGCTATGTACCTCAATAGTATTTTCGGATGTAACATCTTTACCAATCAAAATTATTTTGCAAGAATATTTTTTGATTTGGTTGGAATTACTAAAGGCAATTACATTTTGCCCGATTGAAATTTTATCTAAATCCTTTTCAAAAATGGTTAGCAATAAATGAATATCAGAGGGGTTAACTAATTCAAACAATATATCAGTAGGTGAAACATACTTTCCAATATTCATTTTTACGGCGGAAACAAAACCATCTATCGGAGCAATAATATTGATACTTTTCGATATTGTATTTTCATTTAATTTGTTTGGGTTTATGCCTATCAGTTTTAATTTCTCTGCTAACGCATTAATTAAAATTTTTTGTGAGAGATAAGTAGCTTGTGCCGTTTGAAAAACTTTATCGCTACTGGCCTTGCTTTGATTCAATTCCATTTGACGATTATATTCCGCTTCAATAGATGTGAAATATACTTTGGCTGTTAGATAATCTTGTTGGAGCTGAATATATTGTTGGTCTTCCATCGTTGCAATTACTTCACCTTTAATGATATGCATACCTGCGAGTAATTTAGTAGACTTTAAATATCCCCCCATCGGGACGCTTACTGATACCATATTTTGAGGTGGCACTTCAATTTTTCCGTTTAATTTTAGGCGGGAAGATATATTACGTTGTTCAATTTTCCCTGTCTTGATATCAGCATTTTTTAGTTGCGCATCGGTGAGAAATACGGTTGTTGAAAGGGGTAGTTCTTTCGCTGATGATGTTTCAGTTTTCTTGTTTCCACAAGAAGAAAGAAGTGTAAATACAAATAGAATAAAGATATATTTTAGCATGATTAATATTTATTTAGAAGTTAAAAAATTGAGTTGAATAATTGTTTGATTTAGTTCATTAACTGAATCAGTGTAAGCGCTATGAATAGCGACTGCATTATTGATTAGCATTGTCCATTCCAAATAGTTGATTTCTCCACTTGCAAATTGGGCGTTTGCGGTTTTTGTTATTGTATTTGCATTTTGTAAAGCTGTATTTTCAAAATAAGTTATGGATTGCAATTGTGTTTGGTAATTTATAATAGTCGTTTCGTATTCAAATTTTAATTTCTTTAAACCGATTTCGTAATTGTTTTCAGAAATCAATTCTAACATTTTACTCGAATTAATTTTTGCTTTTTGCGAACCAAAAAACAAAGGGACTCCAACACCAAATTGGACAGAATTGAAACGATAAGACTTTGCATAGTAAGTATTATTAGAACCTATTCCCGTAATACTTGTGTTATTGTAAGCTAAGAGTAAATCGGGAAGAAATTTTGACTTTTCCAACTTCGTATTGAGTAACGAAATATATTTTTGCTGCTGCAACACTTTTAGCTGAGGGTGGTTAATTTCCGTTGTTGTATCCAGTATTACTTTGAAAATTATTTTAGGATTATCTGCATATGGCGTATAATTGGTGGTCGTATTCAGCAATAACTGAAATTTCAATTGTAAAATTTCTATGTCATTATATAACTGATTTAATTGCATAGCTATTTGGCCACGTTGTGTTTCAGCTATTGCTTTTTCTAATACATTTGTTTCACCTTGGGCGAATCGCAAGCTTGCTTTATCAAAAAATGATGCAAACACGCTATCGTTTTGCAAAAGTATTTTTTGTTTTTGCTGTAAATAAACCAATAGATAAAAAATTTCGCTGACTTGTTTTTTCAATTCTGCTTCTTTCAATGCAATATTCAATACACTATTATTGTAAATTTCATTTTGCAGCGACTTTTCTTTTACATAAACAGAGGGGAATTTTAATGATTGTGAAATTCCAAATTTGGAATCTTTGTAGATAGAATTAAACTGGCCATATTCTCCTGTGAAATTGGTTGGTGGAATATCCAAGACTGATGCTTTTAATTTCAACTGATATTCAGCGTTGAGTTTTTCATTTTTCACCAATAAATTATTTTGCAAAGCGGAATCAATTGCTGCACTCAATGAAATATTTTGTTGCGCGTACGTATTTTTCAAAGAAATAAATGTCATCAAAATAAGTAAAGAAATAATTTTTGAATTTAAATTAATTGATTTTTGTTTTCCTATCTTTTCAAACAATATATAGAGGACAGGCAAAACAAAAAGAGTTAGTAAAGTTGCCAATAGAAGTCCACCGGTTACTACGGTTGCTAATGGTCTTTGAACCTCTGCACCTGCACCATTACTTAATGCCATTGGCAAAAAACCGAGCGATGCTACAAATGCGGTCATTAACACAGGACGTAAACGATGTTTGGTTCCTTTCAAAACAATTTTATGGGTATCGGTTTCTCCTTCCGCTTTTATCCTATTAAACTCTGCTATTAAAACTATTCCATTTAGCACCGCCACACCAAATAAAGCAATGAAACCTATTCCTGCACTAATACTAAAAGGCATTCCCCTCAAGGCTAAAAATAAAATTCCCCCGATGGCAGAAAGCGGAATTGCAGAAAAGATAAGCAAGCCTTGTTTTATAGATCTGAAAGCGAAATAAAGAAACATGAATATTAAAAGTAATGAAACAGGAACAGCAAATGACAAGCGTTTTTTTGCAGCGACTAAATTTTCAAATGCCCCACCAAAAGTAATATAATAGCCTGCTGGGAGTTTTAAATTTTCATCAATTTTCAATTGCAAATCTTTCACAATACTCTGAACGTCTCTTCCTTCTATATTAAAGCCAACAATAATTCTTCTCTTTGCATCTTCCCGTTGAATTTGGTTTACACTTTCTTTTATTGAAACGTCGGCTATTAGATGCAATGGGATTTGTATTCCCTGCGTTGTTGGTATTAACAGATTTCGGACATCTTCTAACTCTTGTCGATTTTCATATGCTAGGCGAACTACCATATCAAAACGTTTTTCATCTTCAAAAACTTGGCCACTGCTTTGTCCTGCAAATGCAGTATTAACCATTTTGTTGATGTCCGTGATATTCAAACCATATTGAGCAATTAAATTTCTATTGTAAGTAATAATAAGTTGAGGTAGGCCATCAATTGGTTCAACATAAATGTTTTTCGCACCATCTATTTTATTGACCACAGCACCCAGAAGTTTTGAATATTTTGAAAGTGTATCTAAATTCTCTCCAAATATTTTACAAACAACATCTTGCTTTGCACCTGCCATCAATTCATTGAAACGCATTTGAACAGGAAATTGGAAACTAAATATAACGCCAGGGACATCTTGCAATGCTTTGCTCATTTTTCCGGAAAGTTCGTCCCACGAATTTGCAGAAGTCCACATTGATTTATCTTTCAAGATTATCATTAAATCTGCTGCATCAGTGGGCATTGGGTCGGTTGGGATTTCACCGCTCCCGACTTTGCCAATCACCTTTTCTACTTCTGGAAATTTATTTTCTAATATATGCGCAGCCTTTAAACAAGCATCAACAGTGGTATTTATATTACTACTTTGTAAAACTCTTGTTTCGACAGCAAAATCTCCTTCAGGTAATTCGGGGATAAATTCACCACCCAAATTTGAAAAAACAAAAAAAGAGAAGAATAAAAATGATACAGAAATTGCGATCACTGTTTTAGGGAATTTTAAAACCTTACTCAAATATTTTTGATGGATATTTGTTAACAATTCCATCATTTTGTCACTGATATTTTTTTTGTGGGTACTATTTTTTGAAAGAAACAAAGCACTCATCATTGGTATGTATGTGAGTGAAAGAATGAATGCTCCGAATAATGCAAATGCTACCGTTTGTGCCATTGGTTTAAACATTTTTCCTTCGATTCCTTCTAATGTAAAAATTGGTAAATAAACTATGAGAATAATTATTTGACCAAATACAGCACTATTCATCATTTTACTTGCTGATATGTTTACTGTATTGTCCATTTCTTTTTGATTAATTCTTGCCAACGAGCTTGTATTTTTTCCGTAAAACAGACTGTGCATAACGGCTTCAACAATAATTACAGCACCGTCCACAATTAAACCAAAATCAATGGCTCCTAAACTCATCAAGTTGCCACTCACACCGAAAAGGTTCATCATAATTACTGCAAAAAGCATTGCCAAAGGAATGACTGTTGCAACTAATATTCCGGCCCGGAAATTCCCTAAAAATAAAACCAGTACAAAAATTACGATTAATGCACCTTCCATTAAATTATTCGTAACTGTTCCAATTGCATTGTTTACCATTTTAGTCCTATCCAAAAACGGTTCAATCTCAACACCTTCAGGTAATGATTTTTCAATTTGTGTAATACGTTCTTTAACATTTTCAATTACCTCATTGCTGTTGCCGCCTTTCAGCATCATTACTACTGCTCCTGCTGCTTCTCCTTCATCGTTATAGGTCAAAGCGCCGTAACGAATTGCGCTCCCTATTTTTACATCTGCCACATCATTAATTAGAAGCGGTGAGCCGTTGCTTGTATTTTTTACTACAATGTTCTTAATATCATCGATGCTTCCGATCAATCCTTCACTGCGGATATAAAGGATAGTTGATTTTTTCTCAATATATGCCCCACCTGTGTTTTCATTATTATTTTCTAATGCTGTAAATACATCTTTGATATTGATATTAAATGAATTTAATTTATTAACATCAACTGCTATTTCATATTGCTTCAACTTTCCGCCGAAACTACTCACGTCAGCAACACCTTTTACATTTAACAATTGTCTTCGAACAATCCAATCCTGTATTGTACGCAACTCTGTTTCATCGTATTTGGATTCGTAACCATGCTTAGCGCGAATAACATATTGATAAATTTCTCCTAATCCAGTTGTAACAGGTGCTAATTCTGACGCACCTATGCCCTTTGGAATTTGCTGCTCTGCGATTTTCAATCGCTCCGTTACTTGTTGTCTAGCCCAGTAAATATCGACATCATCATCAAAAACTATTGTGATAAGTGAAAGTCCGAAGCGTGAAAAACTGCGGATTTCCTTCAGACCAGGAATATTACTATTGGCTTGTTCAATTGGAAAAGTGATTAACCGTTCAATCTCGGGTGCCCCCAATGAAGGAGCAGGGGTAATTACCTGAACTTGATTATCGGTGATGTCAGGTACGGCATCGATAGGTAATTTCGTGAACTGATAACTGCCGTATGCGATGAGGGCTAAAATGAAAAGCCCGATGATGAGTTTGTTATTTATTGAGAACGTAATAATTTTATTAAGCATATTTTACAATTAATGAAATAAATGAAATCTTTCTGTGAATCAACACAATAAGCAGTTTTAGTTGTATCTTTTTTAGGACACTTCATATATTTATTAACTGATTTTTGGCGGTTGCCAAATATTCCTAATTACGTTGGAAGAATAAAATACCTTGTAATAGCTTGGAGAAATTTTGTCGTAAAATATAGTTGATGTTGAAATAGAAAATTGAATATGGTTTACGTAAGCTAATGCAACATGCGCATTTGAACAATCAAGTGTTTTAAAAGGTAATTTATCGTGGTCGCTGTGGGAATTATCGGAATGTTTTTGGTTGGAAGAATAGTGTTCATTTAAAAATTCTAAAAAAGAAATTTCCGGTTCTTGTTGGTTATGATCGAGAAAGTGATGAATTAGAACAGGTAACCTTAGCAACTGATGTAGTTCTGTGTTAGCACATAGAAATACAATTAGTAATGATATTGCAATTAATTTATTCATCGCGTCAAATATACAGTTAAAGATGTTTAAACAAGAAATTTATCTAAAAGAAACTGTAAAATCTAATTGATATGGATAAGGTTTATTTACCGTAACACCCAGCGATCTGAAAAGACATTTCGAAAATTTAACAACGAATGAAGAAGTAGCAAGCGCGACAAAGTATTCTTTTTTGTAGGGATAACAATCAAACGCTTATTGTTTTACCAATTTAAGCGTTTCAATGGAATAATCATCTGAAATGATTAAATAATAAATTCCTGAATTTAACTCGGAATTATCCAATTCAAAATTGAATTTACTACCAAAATTAGCAACTGAATTACGCTCAATTATTTCGCCACTAATCGTTGATAGATTGTATTGAATTTTTTGAGATTGAGAAATGCCGCTTATTTTCCATACATCAGATGATGGATTGGGTTGAACCGTTAAATAGGATTGGAAATTTTCGACTGGTTTATTTCCTAAAGATTGCGTATAAGTTCCGCTTCTATATTTCACTGTTCCAGAAGAAGCGTCTTCCCAAACAACCCATATAGTTCCGTTATTCATCATTACATCAACTGCACCAACGTTATTAATATCTACAATCTCTAAAAGAGGATTTATTCCGCCTGCGAGATTTCCTGTAAATTGTATGGCCAACTCCTGTTGTCCACCTGAAACTTGTTTCCATACAAAAGCCATAGAATTCAAGTCGCTATCAATGCGTGGGAAATTTTGAGACGTTACTGCCATCGTCTGGGCCAATTGAATGGCATTCGAACCATTCAAAGCAGAAATGGAAGAAATATTGTACGATACTCGTGATGATCCCGACGCACCACTCATAAACGTTGTATATAGATCATCGCCAATAATGACCGCATCAGGTCCAGAAGAAGGACAAGACATGATCATCCATCCTTGTTGATCAACATCCATCCCACCAAGAAAGTTAGCGCCACCGTCAGTTGATATTCCTACCCATGAGTCTCGAATGTTACTGTTATTGTCTCGATAGGGCATCGCTACTTTATTGCCATCGGCAACGATTTTACTTGGGCAGCAATCGCATACCTCGGAATTACCACTACTCCAACCACTAGCGAGCACATCAGTAGAAAAAGATGCACCTAAGTTAGTAGACTTCGAAACGACCCATTGAGCATTGCCAAAACCTGCGTCCAATCGCATAAATCCAACAATGGGATTCCCCATACCATCTATTGTTACAGTTGGAAATCGACAAATATTATTGCCGATATAGTCCACTCTGACAGGTGGGTTAAATGTCATTCCTCCGTCAAATGAGCCAACGCACCACACATGACTATTCGTGTCACCTTCTGGCGTTTTTTTATAAACTGCAAAAATAGTATCTCCTTTTGAGGCAATGTCTGGTCCCATCCATCCTGCACCAGCTATCGGAAAACTGTTCAGAGTAATGGGGTTAGTGAATCCAGCTCCATTCCAACGGGCAAAGTACATGTTACTGTTGTGTGTCCATGAGATAAGGGGATCACCTCCACCATCCTTAACAATTCTTGGGAAATTGTATCCGTACATGGCCATGGAAACATCAGATGTTATGCCCCAAGTAATTTGATTTTGACCAAATGCGATAACGTTGAGAAAACAGATACTTGAGAGTAGTAATAATTTCATAAGTAATAAGTTTAGGTGGATTGTTTGTTACTGTTTTTTTTTTACTGAAATTACTAAATTTTATAAAACCTTTTGGTATAACTTTTAAAAGTTGTTGGTTAAACTGTAAATTAATAGCGTGAATTTAGATGTTTAATACCTAGCTATTCTAGCTCAACAATACGCCTTCTTTGAGCGAGCACGGCGAAAAAATAATCTTCGTTGCGTTAATTTTTTCAAGGATCCAACGTGTTTTTACTGCCGCGATGGGTGCTAATCGCTTCCTGATTTCTATGATATGTGGGTGTGCATTTCTTTGTTCAAAACTGGAATTGATTACCTCCTCTATTATTTGCTTAAACTGTTGCATTGGTATTTCTACTGATTCATAGGTGACAGGATATTTTGATTTTTTAATCATTTCATAAAAAGTATCGAAGCTACCCGCTGCACCAATCAAAACATCAGTTTTTATGTTTTTGAAAAAATCACCCGTGTTTTCATCTAAATACCCTTCTATTTTTTGAATATCATTCATGCTAAGTGGATCAGACAAATCAAATAGCTGATAGATCCGAGAAATACCCATGTTAAAGGAATTTAAAGCAATAATGCCATTTTGATCTGCGAATATCAACTCCGTACTTCCTCCGCCAATATCAATTATTAGGGATGGAACCGAAAAGACATGCGCGTAGGCGATGCCTTGATAGATAAAATTGGCCTCTTGAATACCATCAATAATCGAAATTTCGAATTGATACTGTTCCTTTACTTTTTGAATTAATTCGTTGGCATTTTTCGCATCACGAATAGCCGAAGTGCCGATCGCCCGAATTTCATGTACACCGTATTTTTCGCAACTTAGTTTAAATCTACCTAAACAATCCATCGCACGCTTAAACGCATCTGGGGCAATATAACCTTGGTTAATTCCACCCATTCCGAGTTGAACGCCTTCCTTCTCTTGATGTAACAAGGTAAGTTTTCGATTTACCAAATTACAAATTGATAAACTAAAGGTATTGGTACCAAGATCGATTGCAGCAATAATCACCTTACTATTTTTTTAACCATTGAAAAATAGTCTTCCAATTCAAGCGATGCCCTGAATTCAATATGCCATTTTTAAACAACCTGGCGGCAATCGCTAAAAATACAAAAGCATTGAAGAGAAGAAATAGGAAGGAAAAAATGATTTGAAAAACGCCACTTGTTGTTACGCCTATGGATACATTTATTAATGCTGTCATTGCCGCGGTAAAAGGGAAATAAGCGAAAAAGACCGCTAAAAAAGACTCGGGTGCATAAATGGCTTCGAAACCTGCATAAAATGATAGGAATAGCAGGAGAAAAATAGGAATGATAAACTGCTGGCCATCGCTTTCAGAACCGGCTGTTGCACCAATCGTCATGAAAAATGACGCATAAAAGAAATAAGAAGCCGCAAAAAACATAAAAAAGACAGGAAGCATCACCCCATAATTAATGCGGTGATAAATCAATTCTATAAACATATTGTAGCGTGAGGCGCTTGAATTCAATAGGATATCATTTTTTACATCGTTAGCAAATTGCATCCCCTCATAATTGGAAGGGTCAAAAATATCTGTAAAAATATATTCTTTAAAAATTAGCAGTCCAACAATGATAAAGAAAGCCCAAACCATTAGTTGAAACACAGCTGAAAGTCCAATACCGATAATTTTACCCAGCATCAATTCTGAAGAACGAACACTAGCAAGTAAGACTTCAACCACTCTATTACTTTTATCTTTCGAAGTACTGCGAAGTATCGTCATGCCAAATAGGCCAATAAAAAACAAAATTATAGCTCCAAAGAAGAGACCTACCCAACCTCTTTCATTTTCTGCTTGATTCTTGGGGTCATATACATTAAGAAAATCAATATTTAATGGTTGTTTTATTTGGCGATATTTATCAATACTTAAATCTGTGAATTGGTCGATCATTATTTCTTCCACCCTACGTTCTAACTCAAACTTAAGTTTGATTTTAACTTCCATGGAAGGTCTTTCACGGTAAAACAATTTCACTGTTTTATTATTCAATATTTTCTCATTAATTTCAACAAAGGCATCAAATTCTTTAAAGCGATTTCCGTCTCTAAATTCTTCAAAATCAAGGTAAGTGGTGTAAAAGGAATATTCAACAGCTTTGGTTGGATTTGAGGTAATTTTATTACCGAATAAATCGGTTGGATCAGCGATTAGTACCCTGAGAGAACTTTTTCCTTGGTCACCAAATTTCAATAAAAAATAAGTAAAAACAAGTATTAATATTGGTCCAACAACAAGCATTAATTGGTACGATCTGCTTGTCCAGCGATCCATGAATTCACGAGAAGCAATTAAGAAACTATTCCTCATTTTTCACCTCCTCTTTTTCTATTAGTTCTAAAAATACCTCTTGCATACTTGGCAATCGTTTTTCAATCGCTTCCAATTTCAATTTACCCATCAAATTAGAAGCAAGTTCTTCAAAGGTTCTTTCTCCTCGTTGTCTAACGACAATTTGAAACCTATTTTCCCCAATTTCCTTTGTATCAATTAATTCAAATTCCGTCCAAAGAGCGTTTGCCAAAGCAATCATATTCCCACTAAATCGGACAATAAATTCACCATTAAGGGCTTTTTCGCGTAAAGCATGCACTTTACCTTCCGCTATTAATTTTGATTTATGAAGTAAAGCAACTTGATCACAAATCTCCTCCACACTTTTCATATTATGCGTCGAAAGAATGATTGTTTTTCCTTCTGCCTTCATACTTTTCAATTCACTTAATATCAATTCAACATTAATTGGATCAAATCCTGAAAGAGGTTCATCAAGGATTAGGTAATTGGGTTGATGGACTACCGCGGCAATAAATTGAACTTTTTGCGCCATTCCTTTGGACAAGGCCTCTATTTTTGTTTTAGCCCATGAAGATATATCGAATTTTTCAAGCCAAAACCGCACACTTGCTTGTGCATCATATTTCGTTAGACCACGAAGCCGAGCCAAAAACACCAAGGTATCATTAACGCTCATTGATTTATACAAGCCTCTTTCCTCTGGTAAATAGCCGAAATCTTTCCAATGATTAGCAGAAAGAAGCTTACCATCAACCTGAATTATTCCTTGATCCGCTTTTAATATCTGATTCATGATACGAATAAGGGTCGTTTTACCGGCACCGTTTGGACCCAACAAGCCATAAATCTGACCAGAAGGAATAGTCAAAGAGACATCTGATAACGCAGGCTTTCGATTAAACGATTTTGACAATTGATCAATGTGAATCATATAGGTAAAATTAAAAATTAAATCTTACGAATAGCACTCCATAGATTTTATTTAACTATAGTCCTCCGCCACGGCGAAAAAAATCGGACTGTATTTTCTTTGTCCTTTTGTCTTGATACAAAAGAACGAAAAAATCAATTCTCGATTGAAGACGTTCGGCTAAAATTTCTCATCGACCGATACACGAAAAGACTGATAAGCGGAGCTTATCAAACGACAAGCGCTTTGCGGTATCGCATACGTTTCGAAATTTTCTTCATCCTCTCTTTGCCAATCGAGACAAAGAAAAACAAATGGACATTTAGAGCGATTTTTATACCATTCATTTGTTTTTTATCGGGCACTAATGTTATATATAATTGTTATGAACGATGAGCAAATTATGCTGGAATTCCCTTCCAGCGATACTTTTTCTTTAGGATAAAAAAGAATAAGCAGAGCATTATGAAAGCAAAGAAAATTCCCATAAAACCATTACCTGGCGGGTTATTATCCTTTATTATTGCATCTGTTTGAAAAGCTTGCCAATCAGATGTAATTAGCAGCGCAGTAATTAAATTATTTGCAGCATGAAATCCCAATGAAAGTTCTAATCCCGAATCAAAATAAACAATAAAACCAAGTACAATTCCGACAGCGACATAATATATCAAAATATGATAGCCCATTTTAGCAATTTCAGGATTGGAAATATGCATCATTCCAAACATTAAACCGCTTATGATAACAGAGAGTATCGCATTTCCCGTTCGTTTATTTAATCCCTGTAAAATATACCCTCTAAACATCAATTCTTCCGCACTCGTCTGTAGTGGCAGTAAAATAATCGACAAAAAGAACAAGGTCATAAATTTCTGCGCATTAAAAATTATCTCAAAATCAGCGTTTATCATCAATTCCAATGCAGTAACCGTAACTACCATTAATGACCACAGGGAAAAGGAAACAAAAAAACGTTTCCAATCGAATGCATCCCTTGAGGTAAAAATTTTCAGAAAAGGCAGCTTATGAATTTTAGTTAAGCAGACTAATAGGGTAATGAAAACGAAAGAAAAAGGCAACATCATCCATAAAAAAAGGCGATTTTTTCCCATTAAAAGCGAAAGTTCTTTAATGGAAGATTGATCTATTAAATCGGAATTCGGGAAATTCAGGTATAAATCTAGGAATAAGAATGAGCTACTGGCAAGATATACCAAAACGATTAACAGCAAGGTAGTTAGAACCCGTTTTGCCTCGAAATTTCCTTTGTTCCAATAATCTATAAAATTCATCACGAAAAGATATCTCTCATTCGTTTAAAAAAGCCGGGGTCTTTGGTGTCGGCACTTGGAGAAAAATTTTCACTCGTTTTTAATTTTTCAAGGATTTCTTTTTCTTCTTTACTTATTTTAACAGGCGTCCAAATATGGATATGAACAAATTGATCACCTGTTCCATATCCTTGAACACTTGGCAAACCCTTCCCTCTTAATCGGAGCACTTTTCCACTTTGTGTACCTGGTTCTATTTTTATTTTTGCTTTGCCATTAATTGTTGGCACCTCAATGCTTTCTCCAAGAACAGCATCCGAAAAATTAACAAAAGCATTGTAATGAACATTTTCACCGTCCCGTTTTAGTTCGGCATGTTCAATTTCTTCAATTACAACAATTAGGTCTCCATTCACACCATTAAATGGCCCTGCATTTCCTTTTCCTTGAACACTCAATTGCATTCCTTCTTCCACACCAGCGGGAATTGAAATCTCAATCACCTCTTCTTGCTTTCGAAGTCCGTGAGCATCGGTATCACTTGGTTTTTTATCGATTATTTTTCCCGAACCTTGACAAACATGACAAGTAGATTGGGTTTGCATAGCCCCCAAAAATGTTTGAGCTACACGCGTAGTTCGTCCTTGACCATTACACGTAACACATGTTTTAAAAGTAACCCCTTCAACCACCACTAATTTCTGAACCTTTATTTTCTTTGAAACACCGTTCGCTATTTCTTCCAGCGTTAGTTTCATTTTAACACGAAGATTGGAACCTTTCACCATTCGGCTGCCGCCCCCACCTCTACTTCCACCAAAGCTTCCGCCAAATCCGCCACCAAAAACATCCCCAAACTGTGAGAAAATATCGTCCATGTTCATTCCACCACCACCAAAGCCACCTTGTCCCATTCCAGCATGACCGAAACGATCATATTGTGATTTTTTCTCCGCATTACTCAACACCTCATAAGCAGCCGCTGCCTCCTTGAATTTCTCTTCAGCCGAAGCGTTATCCGGATTTTTATCGGGATGATACTGCAAGGCAAGTTTTCGGTAGGCTTTTTTTATTTCGGATTCATCTGCTGATTTTGAAACCCCTAACACCTCATAATAATCTCTTTTCTGACTCATCTACTCTATTTTATTGACCAACAACAACTTTAGCGAATCGAATCACCTTATCATTTAACAAATATCCTTTTTCAACATCTTCTACAATTTTCCCTTTAAGTTCGGGGTCTTCCACAGGCAAGTTTACGATTGCCTCGTGTAATTCACTGTCAAAAACTTGATTTTTACATTCCATTGCCTTCACTCCTTTCGATTCAATAATCCCCTTAAACTTATTGAAAATTAGTGTAAATCCTTCTTTAACACTAGTTACATCAGTCGCCTCAACATTATTCGCCATGCCACGCTCAAAATCATCTAAAATCGTAAGTAAATCTTTAAGTAACCCAGCATTTGCAGAGGAAATCAACTCTACTTTTTCCCTATTTGACCTTTTTCGGTAATTATCAAATTCAGCATGAAGACGGAGAAATCGGTCATTAAGGTCATTGTATCTTGCTACTTCATCAACAACGGTTTCGGAATCTACGGTTTCATCGATTACCTCTTCACTTGTCACCTCCTCCATATTCGTTTCGATTGCATCGTCTACTTTGTCGGTATTTATTGTGTCTTTTTTATTTTTCATTGTCTATTTTTAAGCATAAAAATCATTTTCAAAGATTTTGCCACTTTAATAAAAGCGACATGATGGCATACATAAAGTTGATTTGAGGTAAAATTGTCATAAAATATGCACTTTCACTATCCCCTAATTGAATGAATTAATTTCTCCACTTTACTTTTATCAACTTGAAGAAGCGTTTCAGAAAAATAGGAATTTTCATCAAGAATTAGCTTAGAAGTACCTGAAAAATGAATCGCATCTGGCTGAACATCGAGTAAAATACGTTGAACATTCCCTAGGTTGACACCTCCACCGACCATAATTTCGATGCGAGATTTAGCATATTTCATCATCTCCGTTAAAATTGGCATACCAAGCTCCACAGAAGAAGATAAACCCGAACTTAAAATTCGATTGATTCCTACTTCTATTAAAACATCCATCGAATTTTTCCAATCAAAACTATCATCAAATGCCCTGTGACAAGTTATCTCTAACTCTTTCGCCACCTCTTTCATTCTGAGCATGGTATCCCGATCGATTGTTTTATTTGGGTTCAAAGCCCCAATAACAATTCCTTTCACACCCAATTCTCGGCAATTCTTGATATCATTCATCATCAATTGGATTTCATCTTCGGCATAGGTAAAACCGGCAGCTCTTGGGCGAATTAAAACATGGGTTTCAATTTCATTTAAAAGCGCCATTTCGATAAAGCCATGAGAGGGCGTCATACCTCCTTGTTCAAGGTTTTGACAAAGTTCTATACGATCAATGCTTAAGTCCTTTACAATTTGTAATGCTTCGATAGAAGCGACACAAAGTTCTATTTTCATAAACTATTTAAGAAATATCTGCAAAGGTGCCAAAAAATATCCAAATTTAAGGACGAAAAGTAAACACACTTTTACCTATATTTGCACCTAATAAAAGTTACCAATGCCAACAAAACATGAGTCTCAAGTTGATATTGATTTTGAAACATTTCGTTCAGAAATAATAAATGATTATCGTTTAGCTTGTGAGTCGCGCGAAGCTTCAATACTCGGGCGAAAAGAAGTATTAACCGGGAAAGCAAAATTCGGAATCTTTGGAGACGGAAAAGAAATTGCTCAATTAGCCTTAGCAAAACAATTCAAAAACGGTGATTTTCGTTCCGGATATTACCGAGACCAAACCTTAATGATGGCAATAGGCCAATTAAGCTTGGAAGAATACTTTGCTGGACTTTACGGTCACCCTGATGTAACATTAGAACCTCAATCAGCAGGAAGACAAATGGGCGGACATTATGCGACCAGGAGTTTAGATGAAAAAGGGAATTGGATTGATTTAATGTCTCAAAAAAATAGCTCAGCTGATATTTCACCAACTGGCGGACAAATGCCCCGATTACTAGGTTTAGCATTGGCTTCAAAAGTCTACAGAAACAACAAAGATTTATCCTCACTCCCATCATTTGATAAATTCACAGCGAAAGGGAATGAAGTTGCGTTTGGAACAATTGGTGATGCCTCTACCTCTGAAGGACCTTTTTGGGAAACAATAAATGCTGCTGGGGTTTTGCAAGTTCCTATGGTTATGTCAGTATGGGATGATGGTTTTGGTATTTCAGTTCCAAGAGAATTTCAAACGACAACAGGTAGTATTTCACAAGCATTAGCTGGCATGCAACGGACTTCGGAGTTTAATGGCTATGAAATATACGAAAGTAAAGGTTGGGACTATGCACACCTTTGCGACACATATGAAAAAGCAGTTAATTTATCAAGAAATGAACATGTTCCCACATTTGTTCATGTAAAAGAAGTAAATCAGCCACAAGGACATTCAACATCAGGATCCCACGAGCGATATAAATCAGCTGAACGTTTAAAATGGGAAAGTGAATTTGATTGCATTGCTAAATTTAAAGAATGGATTCTGAATTTTAAAGCAGGTGATTTAACCATTGCAGACGAATCTATTTTATCAGAAATTCAAGTCGCAGCTAAGAATAAAGTCCGTGAAGCCAAAAATAAAGCTTGGGCCAATTATTCACAAAGCATTCAAACTGATTTAAAAGCATGTTTGACATTATTAGAAAATGTTCTTGCTAAAACAAGTCACAAAGAATCCATAACAAATGAAATTACATTACTAAAGAAATCTTTCGAACCCGTTCGAAAAGACATACTTACTAACGCAAGAAATGTATTGCGAATCATCCGTCACGAGGAATACGCTGAGCGAGAGGTCTTATCCAATTGGGTAAAAGCATCCATCAGTGAGAATGAAGAGCGTTATAGTTCATTTTTGCATTCTCAATCTGATTTAGCAGCGACAAAAATAAGCGCGGTCGCTCCCGAATTTTCAGAAGAAGTCGTTATGGAGGACGGACGCATAATTTTACGAGAAAACTTCAATAAATTATTAGAAAGCCATCCTGAAATGTTGATTTTTGGTGAAGATGCTGGAAAAATTGGAGGTGTTAATCAATCGCTTGAAGGCCTACAAGATAAGTATGGAGAACTTCGCGTTTTTGATACAGGAATTAGAGAATGTACGATAATCGGACAAGGGATAGGAATGGCGATGAGGGGATTACGGCCAATTGCGGAAATTCAATACCTTGATTATTTATTGTACGCAATCCAATTATTATCCGACGATCTTTCCACCTTACAATACCGGACTAAGGGTGGCCAAAAAGCACCTTTGATTGTCAGTACCCGAGGGCATCGCTTAGAAGGTATTTGGCATAGCGGTTCACCCATGGGAATGATTGTTAATTCGTTGCGTGGCATGCATGTTTGCGTTCCAAGAAACATGACAAAAGCCGCAGGATTTTACAACACACTCATGGCAGGAGATGAACCCGCCTTGGTTATTGAGCCATTGAATGGCTATCGTACCAAAGAAAGAATGCCAAGTAATTTAGGCTTATTTAGAGAGCCGTTAGGTGTGCCAGAAATAGTAAGACAAGGGAAAGATTTAACCTTAGTTTCGTATGGCTCAACGTTTAACCTTTGTGAAATTGCGGCTGCAAGCCTAGCTCAAATGGGTATAGAAATTACATTAATAGATGTCCAAACATTATTGCCTTTTGATGTGAATCATTTAATTGTTGATTCTTTGAAAGAAACAAGCAGGTTATTGATTGTCGATGAAGATGTAAGCAGCGGTGCAACTGGATTTATTCTAGATAAAATCTTAGTGGAACAAAAGGCCTATTTTTATTTGGATAGCGAACCAAGTACGCTAAGTGCAAAAGATCATCGACCAGCATACGGAACGGATGGTGATTATTTCTCGAAGCCAAGTGTACACGATATAGTGGAGAAAGTATATGCAATAATGTCTGAATCAGATCCAACAAAGTATCCTTCCATCTATTAACGAAGTATGTTACTTGAGAATTCAGGTGATAAGTAGAAATACCTTTTAACTCCCCTAATTATTAAGAAATGACTCCAACGGAATACATCGATACATTTCAACTTGAACATCCTGGCTATTCAAGCTATCCAATTAACTATCAGCATTACATCCCTCTAAATAAAAGTCGCTTTGCACGTAGCTTAAAACAAGGAGTAATTACAAAAGAACTCGCGGAAGTCATTCGATCAATAAACGAGAAACAAGACTGGATTATCATCACGGAACCTTGGTGCGGAGATGCCGCGCAGATTGTTCCTTATTTATTTAATATGGCGGAACTAAATCCACTTATTAATGTGGAGGTTCAACTTAGAGATAGCAATTCGGAGATTGATTCCTACTTAAGCCATGGAAAAATGAGCATTCCAAAGCTAATTGTACGCAATAAAGAAGGAGCTGACCTATTTATTTGGGGTCCAAGGCCGCAGAAATTAGAAGCAATTTATTTGGAACTAAAGAATAAAAACGAAAATATAGACGACGTAAAAACCATTTTACAAAAATGGTATAATGAAGACAAAGGAAGAGGAATTCAAGACGAAATCATGGAATTAATTAATGCTAGATGATTCCCTCTCGAGAAGGGGACGCAGGAGGGGGATATCTTTAATTTCTTTGAGCATTTCTTCGCGAAAATTTTCCACTATAATTTAGTCTTTTTACTTTTGTGTATAATTTCATTTTTACATAAGATTCATGACCTCAATTCATATCTTTAGAAAAAAATACCAAGTAATCCCAACCTTTATGCTATTTTTTTGTCTTTAAAATGGTGGTAGGAGAAAAAAACATATTTCATGATTTAATTCAGAGATGTATTGAACGTGATGAATCTGCAAGAAAACAGTTATATGATTTATTTTCTGCTAAAATGTTTAATATTTGTTTGCGCTACGCAAAAAATAAAAGTGATGCGGAAGATATTTTTCAAGATGGTTTTTTAAAAGTGTTTGAGGGAATTGCTCAAGTGAAAAATGCTGCTGCTCTGCCAGGATGGATTAAAACTATCTTTGTTTACACAGCGATTAATAGGAATATGAATGAATGGAAGTTCAAAACTCTTTCGATTTCTTCTGTTGAGAAAAATCAATATTTTGACTACGATATTCTGAGTGAGTTGACAGTTAAAGAAATTATTGATCTGATTCAGAAACTTCCGACAAAGAGTAGAAAGGTTTTTAATTTATATGTAATTGAGGGGTATAGTCATCAGGAAATTTCAGAAATAATGAATATATCAGTTGGAACCTCAAAATCCCAATTGCATGATGCAAGACAAAGTTTAAAACAGGCAATACATAGCAATACTAAACATTATTTAAAAATTGTAGTTTAATTTGAAAGAAGAAAAGTCATATAATCAATTTGATGAACTGATCAAGGAGAAGTTATCTTTGGGAATTGAACAGCCAGATGATATCTTTTGGAAAAGATTGAACGATCAATTAAAAATAAATGACGAAAAGTTTATTCGTCGCAGGTTCTTTAGATGGGGCTTTGGTTCTGGTTTACTTGTAATAACTATTGGTATTTGTTTATTTTTTTCCAACAAGGATAAATCTGAAATGTTATCTGAAAATAAAAACATTCAGCCTACTTTAGTCAAGAATCCAAAAGTCATGGATGACAACGAAACAAATTACAAACAATCCGTCAATAATTCAACTGGGGACAATTCAACTGAAAAAACCACAACTTTTGAATTAGGGGATTCGGAAAGAAATGAGTCAATTGAACAGGATCAGTTGGGGAAGAAGAAATTTAATAATCTAAATGATTCATTGATTCAGAATAAAGTAATTGAAACTACTGAACTAACTAACATTAGTATATCTAAACAGAAACCCGAGAATTCTTATACGCTAAACCAACAAGCAAAAATAGATTCGGGGAAAAGTGTCGAATTAGCCTCTGAAGTTTCCGAACCAGATGAATTGAATGGAAACGATTTCAAAACCGTTGAAATGAATTCAGATCAATCAACTATTGAAGAAAAAGTTTTAGCTTTTGATGAATCATCTTTGCCCGAATTAAATAAAAATGCTCAATACTTGGATTCAACAATTAGCAATAATAGTACTTTATCTCTAGATCCAGCTACAGATTTACCTATAATTAACGAATCGTCGGACAGTATACATATACTGGCCGATAATACAACTCTGAATACAGAACTTTCCTTGGTTGACAGTGCCAAAGTATTGAATGGCGCAACAAATGATCCGCCTCCAGGAATTAAACCGCTCAAAAAAACATGGTCTCTTGGCGTTTCCCTTAATCCGGTTTATTCATACCGAAATCTAAAAGATGGAACTACCTCTTCAACAGTTATGAATGCTACTCACTATAATGCGTACGAAAAAGGAAGCACTCAGTTAAATATGGGTCTTTCAGCGGGATATAGAATCAATAATCTAATTTCTGTCCGATCAGGAATTAATTACGCAAGCTACAAGATCACTTACAAAGCAGAAAATCTGAGTATGTATTTTGACACAACAGATAATAAACTAAGCGTAGAAACAACTTATGGTGATTTTGAAATCGATCAGGAAGATTTTAAAGATAACGACGATACTGACAACGAGGAGAATGTACTGAATGAAGAAGATACCAATATTATGGCCTTAAGTTTTTCAAATTCGCAGACATTGAAATTCTTACAAATACCGATAGAAATAGAATTCGGGATGCAACGCAATAAATTTCGATATTTCTTTAGAACAGGCTTTTCCTACAGTTATTTGATTTCTGAAAAATCAGAATTTGTAACTGCCGGATTCGCTCCGGTGAGAAAGGAGAATGTGAGTTTATTATATAGGAATTCACTCACAACTTCTTTTGCTGTTGGTGTGGAATATATATTTAATCAAAACTGGGCGTTACTTCTCTCGCCTAATTTTACTTATTATCTGACCTCCTTAAATAGAAATTTAGCATTTAAAACAATGCCTTTTTGGGTTGGATTAGAAACATCCGTAAAATATTATATAAAATAATTTTCGCGATTACCCAACCTTTTTCAAATCATTTTCTCTTATTAATAAATTCAACATCGAATGAAATCTCCTTCCTTCTTACTTATTATTTTTATTGGATTCTCCATTACTAGCCAAGCTCAAGATCTCGCTCCCGGATTTAAACTTTGGGGCAGTGTCGGACTAGATTGGGAAATAACAAATAAAGTCTCTCTTAAATATGCTCAAATTCAAGGTTTCAATGCTAATCCTGCAAAATTACAATTTGTACAACCAGCATTAGAGGTACTTTTTAAAACAAGTAAATTACTTACCATTGGTCTAGGAAATAAATAACTTTTTAAAAGATTATTACATCAAACTCACAAACAATAACAAGTTATGGAAATGAAATTAATTTTACTGTCTCTTATAAGTCTTAATCTTTTTTTTACTCATGCTCAATGGATAAATAAATTAAAAGGACAAGGCGACTTTTCAGCAAGTTTTAATGCAAACACTAAAGATAATCAGGGAAATTTATATTTCTGCGGTTCAACATTAAATATAGATCGAAACAAAGATATTCTGGTAATGAAAACCTCTTCAGCTGGAGATACTCTTTGGACAAATGTTTATAATGGTCCAGGAAGTGGAATCGATGAAGCAACTGCAATTGCAGTTGATGTTAATTCCAATGTATACATAACAGGTTATCAAAGAGGAAGCGGGACGGGAACAGACATGGTAACTATCAAATATAATGCTTCAGGAGTCATTCAATGGATTCAGCCATATTTGTCTCCAATACAATCAGATCAAACGGATAAGGGAAATTCTATTGCCCTTGATGCAAGTGGAAACATCTATGTTACAGGTCAATCTGATAATGATCCTTCGATAGTGAATAACGATGATTACATCACTATTAAATACAATGCATCCGGAACGCAACAATGGTTAAGTGTTTTTAATGGCTTAGGTGATGGAACAGATAGACCTGTTAAAATTGCATTAGACCCTTCAAATAATCCTGTCGTTACCGGAAGATCATTCAATGGAACGGAGGATGATTATTTAACAATTAAATATAATGGCGCGAATGGTGCGACGCTTTGGCAACAAATTTTGGACCGAACCTTTAATGACCGTCCAACAGATATGGTTGTAAATACTACCAATGGAAATGTATATGTAACAGGCCGCTCAAAAAATATCACCTACGATTATGTGACAGTGGCCTATAATGCTGCAGGAAATTTACTATGGCAAGCAATTTATGATTACGTTAATGATGATAGAGCAACTTGCATAACATTGAACTCAGCTGGAGAAGTAATTGTTTCAGGTCACTCAGATTTTGATTTAACTGCAAATGTCAATTATAACATCACAACTGTAAAGTATTCAAGTGCAGGTATTCAACAGTGGGCTCAAACCTATACAGGTACTACAGGAAATGACGATATTCCTGTTGATATTGAAACTGATTCTAATGGTAATATTTTTGTTTCTGGATACACGGACGCAGTTGCAGGCGCAGTGATTCAGAACAACGGAATTTTACTAGGGTATTCTTCAATTGGACAAGCATTATTCAACAAAGTTTACACTTTATCTGCCACGAGTAATGACATGCATTCTTCCATGATTATTGCTTCAAACAATGATATTGTAATTTGTGGGAGTAGTGAGGTTATTCCGGTTAAACATGGCACCTATATGAGATATTCAAATATGGGAACTGAAATTTGGAGCAAAAAATATGTCGCCATTGGAGACAATTCCAATAACAGCCATTCTATGGTAGTTGATAATCAAGGAAATACCTATGTTGCTGGATACAGTGTAGAATATGGATCGGATCGAAATCTTTCATTATTAAAAATTGATCCAAATGGAACTACCTTGTGGTTGAGGACCTTAAATGGTACATCTTTATCCGGCAGCCCCGATGAAGCATATGGAATAGGCATAGATGCAAACGGCTTTATTTACGTAGGGGGTTTTCTCAAAAATTCTGGTACTTCATACGATATTCTTTTGGCAAAATACAATTCCAATGGTGATACAATCTGGACAAAAAAATATGATTACATAGTTGCCGGTGGAAGTGATAAAGCATTCAATTTAGCAATTGATGGTCAAGGAAATATCTTTTTGACAGGACGGAGCGACAGAGATCCAAGCGTGAACTCAAACACGGATGCCATTACATTGAAATATAATTCTCTAGGAAGTTTAATGTGGGTTCAACGTTATAATGGGATAGCTAATGGCAGCGATCAAACGCGTCTAATTAAAGTCTCTTCATCCGGAAACATTTATGTTGCTGGGAGGACTTTTAATGGAAGTAACAATGATGTTTTGGTAATTAAATACTCAAATTTAGGTATACAACAATGGGTGAGAACATTTGATGCGAATGGAGCAGATGAATCAATTTCTATGGATATTGATAATTCAGAGAATGTAATCATAACAGGTTTTACTCAATCTAGTTTGAATTCTGATACAAACATTTTGGTTCTCAAATACAACAGCTTGGGCACTCAACAATGGTCCCAAACAATTGATGGTGCTGGCCATGGAAAAGATATAGGGAACAGTGTAGCAACAGATATTTCAGGTAATATTTTTGTTGCTGGTACTGTTGATAATGACAATCAAACTTCAACTTTGAATAATGACATTATAATCCTTAAATATGATCCCTTAGGAAATCAAATATGGAACAATATTTATAACAATGGATCCAATTTGGATGATGAAGCTGAAGAGATAAAATTAGATTCTTTTGGTGATGTATTCTTAACTGGATATTCAGATAGCATCTCTAATTTAGGATTCCAATACGATTATTTAGTCTTAAAATATTTATCAAATGGTACTTTAAGTAATCAATATCGATATAATGGAAATGCAAATGACAGAGATATCCCTAGCACAATTCAACTTGATGGTCTTTATTTTTATATTTCTGGGGTTAGTGTTGATTCCGCTAATCAAAAAGAAATGGTGACATTAAGGAAATCTTTTGACCCAAATGCCTCTATAGATGAATTTAATATAAGTACTGTTGTAATTTATCCTAATCCAGCACAAAATTATATTACAATAGAATTAAAAACAGAAAATTCGTTCACGGATTATAGTTTGTTTGACTTAAGTGGTAAACAGTTAATAACCAATGCTGAATTATTGAAAAAAACTAAGATTGATATTTCTTGTTTTCAGCCAGGAATATATTTTATAAAAATTAGTAGTGTTTTTGGATCAACAGTTTCCTACAAATTAGTAATTAATTAAAATAATTATGAAATTAAAGATAACCATGTC
>Ga0214919_10000129_pt1 | contig 121524 bp, 74 predicted proteins | sample LL1503_MetaG_FD_177994 | JGI IMG/M metagenome (GOLD analysis project Ga0214919, IMG submission 177994) | Freshwater microbial communities from Lake Lanier, Atlanta, Georgia, United States - LL-1503 | ecosystem: Environmental > Aquatic > Freshwater > Lake | place: USA: Georgia | collected...
CTGATGAAGTAGATGCTGTACAAGAACCATTACCGATTGTCCAAGTTAAGGTGGCACTACTTCCTGAAGTAACTCCAGTTACTTCAGATGTTGGTGAAGATGGTGAAGTAATTGTAGCTGTCCCACTAGTTACTGTCCATAATCCTGTTCCAACTGTCGGTTCATTTCCTGCCAAGGTAAATGTTTCTGTATCACATTGTGTAATATCTGAACCTGCATCTGATGTTGATGGCAAAGCAGTATTGGTAAGAACTACTGATGAAGTAGATGCTGTACAAGATCCATTACTGATTGTCCAAGTTAAGGTGGCACTACTTCCTGAAGTTACTCCAGTTACTCCTGATGTTGGGGAAGATGGTGAACTAATTGTAGCTGTTCCATTAGTTACTGTCCATAATCCTGTTCCTACAGTGGGAGTATTTCCTGACAAGGTAAATGTTGAGATATTACATTGTGTAATATCTGAACCTGCATCTGATGTTGATGGCAAAGCAGTATTGGTAAGAACTACTGATGAAGTAGATGCTGTACAAGAACCATTACCGATTGTCCAAGTTAAGGTGGCACTACTTCCTGAAGTAACTCCAGTTACTTCAGATGTTGGTGAAGATGGTGAAGTAATTGTAGCTGTCCCACTGGTTACCGTCCATAATCCCGATCCAACTGTCGGTTCATTTCCTGCCAAGGTAAATGTTTCTGTATCACATTGTGTAATATTATCACCCGCATCTGATGTTGATGGCAAAGCAGTATTGGTAAGAACTACTGATGAATTAGAATCTGTACAAGAACCATTACCGATTGTCCAAGTTAAGGTGGCACTACTTCCTGAAGTTACTCCAGTTACTCCTGATGTTGGTGAAGATGGTGAACTAATTGTAGCTGTTCCATTAGTTACTGTCCATAATCCTGTTCCTACAGTGGGCGTATTTCCTGACAAGGTAAATGTTGAGATATTACATTGTGTAATATCAGAACCTGCATCTGATGTTGATGGCGCTGCACTCACAACTGTAGTAATTGTATTATCAGAAGTATAATCTACATCATCAGATGTCATAACAACTGAAACAGTTTGTCCGTTTGTTAATGCTGAAGTTATAAAAGTATCACTATCCGTTCCAAAAGGTGTCGTCCCAACATACCATTGGTAGGACACTGTTGTTCCTTCATCTACAGGAGTTGCCGTAAAAGTAACAGAGGTTCCTGTACAAATAATATTATCAGGATCGCTTGAGGCAATACTGACACTTTGAGCATTTGCCTGAGTTCCTAAAATAACGGATACAAACAAAAGTAATCGTAAAAATATTGATTTTGACAAACAACAAAAGGACTTTGGGGACAGTAAATTTATTTTCATGAAATTGGGTATAACTATTTGGTTAAGTGTCTATAGGATTGCCAAAAATAACACTTAAATATAAATAAATCACAAAATACGGTTAAAAAATATACAATAGGATTTATTGATTGATTCCACCAATAAATTTCGTTGTGAAGTGTCAAAACGCCAAACAACAAACTGCACTTCAAGCACAACACCTTTCTAATTGATAGGAGAATGAAACAGAGACAGATAAAAAAAAACCAAAAAAACCTCTTCAATACTGAAGAGGCTTTGGTTTTAAAAAAAATCTATTATTTCTTAATTAATCGAAGTGCTTTAACTTGTTCACCTTGAGTTACTATAACATTGTATATCCCTGAAGCGTAATCACTGCCTAATTCAACATTTTCAGATTGTTGCACCTGACGTTGTTCTATGAGTTGTCCAGTCATATTATAAACTTGTATACTGTTTGATTTTCCGCTTACTGAAGATGAAAACTCAAGATTAAATACCGATGAAGATGGGTTTGGATAAGCTATTACTGACAACGATGATTCCGCAGTAAGTTGTTTTTCCTTATTATTATCCAAATTAACCACACGAGCAACAACGTAACTTCCAGTTGGAGATATTGTGTTAACAGTAATTGATTGTACTTCAACTTTATTTATACCAACAACACAAATATTAGAATATTCAGTTGAACAAGTACCTATGGTAACCATCGCTCTATAGGCAGTAGCAGCTGTTAGGTTTCCTGTTGATATACTTGAAGTTGTTCCAGATACTGTTGACCATGTTGCCGTTAATGGAGTTGAAAGATAATTCGTTGATTTTTGCCACACTATCGTCCCCACAAAATTTGTTAATTCCATTGTGGTGGAACTACCCGAAGAAACACTTGATGCTTGAGCTGAAACGGTTCCTGCAGTTGCTACTATTGCATTTTTATACAATACTGATTCGGAATAGACTGAAGAACAAGAACCATTGGTTACTTTTGCTCTGAAATAGGTGTTGTCTTTACTATTTGTTATAATATAAGTTGCCGAGTTGCCCGTTGATGTTGTTGTGTTAAATGTTGAAGCTTTAAATGGATTAGTATAAATCCCTGAACTCATATAGGGAGCAGTTGCATAATTTACACCATCATTAGAGAATTCCCATTGAATCTTTCCAATATAACCCGTCAATTGAATTGTTGATACAGAACTTGAACATACCGTTCCCCCACCTTTTATCGTTCCGGCAACAGCTGCCTTATCTACTATTACTTTTTTAGTGGAAGTCGTAGCAGTAGAACAACCTGGATTAGAAATAATACATTTCACGTTAAGTGTTGCTAAAGACGCTGGAGAAGTAGTGTAAGTTGCACCTGATCCGACACTTGAAAAAGTCCCTATTAAACCTGTAGGACTAGACTGCCAATCATAAATAGAACCCACTGAACCTGTCAAACTAAAAGTAATAATTCCATTTTGACAAACGCTAACCTTATCTGTAACGATACTTCCTGATTTTGCAGTTGGCGCTACAGTTACTTTAATCATTGGTGTTTCAACATAACAAGTTCCACTGGCAAGCTTGGCCTTAAACCAAGTAGTCACAGTCAAGTTCCCTGAAGTTAACGTTGCTGATATTTGTCCAGAAACTACTGTCCAAGATAAACCTGCATTAGTTGATTTGTACCACGCAATCGAGTTAGCTGCGGTTTTTTCATTATTTATTAAATGTAAGACTGTCTGTTTTCCATAACAAACACCGCTATCTCCTTCTTGTATGGTCCATGAGCCTAAAGGTTTGTTTACGCCAACTAATACTGGCTGGGTAACAACTGGCATACAATTCCCTGTCTGAACTACTGCTTGATAATATGTATTTTCAGTTAGCGCTGGAGTTGTATAGGTAGAGCTACTGATCGCTTCTATGTTTTTATAACTACCTATTAAACCAGTAGCACTAGTTTGCCATTGAATAGTTTCTGATGAACCAGCCAAAGCCAAAGTTTTTGTGTTACCTGAACAAATTGTTCCTGATCCGGTTATGGATCCAGGAATTGATTTTTGTACCGTTACTGCAATTTTATTCGTAAAAACAGTAGTAGAACAACTCACTTTTGCATAATAGTAAACCGTTCCTGTTTCCATTAAATTTGATAAAACCAAACTAGTGTTGTTTTCCTCTGGTATAGAACGATAACTTCCAGTAGGAGTATTTGAATAAAGCCATTGTATATTTCCATATGAATCTGATAAGGTTAAAGCTACATTGTTATTTCCAGAACACACCTTTACAGCTGTTAAGGAGGAGCTCCCATTATTTGTTACTGAAACAATTCCTGAATTTATTGCTTTTTCTATTAGTGTCACTTTAGCTGAAGCTATCTCACTACAAGGAGAATTCGCTCTCAAAGTGTAGGTATATACCAAGCCTGTATTAGTCCATATCCCTCCATCATCTGGTGTTCCCCCTAAATGCTCAAACAACTCTGATTCGGTTGGGGTTGTACCGGCACAAACCGTTATAGTTCCATCGGTTCCTGCGTTTGGCAAGGCATTTATTGTGATAAGTATTCTATTTTCAGAAGTGTAATTCACTGAATCAGTAGTCATCACCACACTTACTTCATCACCGTCCACTAAAGAAGAGGTCGTAAAAGTCAAGTTGTTTTCCCCTACCGGTGTGTCACCTATATACCATTGGTAAGAAGTTGAAGTACCCTCATCTATTGGAGTTGCCATAAAAGTGATGCTGTTTCCAGCGCAAATAGTATTATTCGCAACACTTGAAGTAATAATTACAGCTTGAGCATTTGCATTAAACCCACAAATAAATGTTACAAACAAAAACAATTGTACGATTTTAGTCTTAAAAAAAGTCTTGGAAGCATTTTGATTTTTATTGGAACGCATCGTAAAACAAAAATTCGGAAAGTGTAAATTTATTTTCATAACAGAAGTAGGTTAAATTATTTGGGAAATTTTATGCTTTTTTTATTATTGATGTTTATTAATTTAGAACTCTAATTTCGCAGTGATCTAATACTAGATTAGCTTCAAACAACATTCCAAATCTAAAAAAAATAATTTAAAATAATCGACAAAATGCTTAATAAATCGACAAAATACACAATTTATTAAATATTTATAAGAATATGCCTATATTAAATTATTGACGTACCGATTCAACTTAACGAATTTAAATTCCTAAAACAGCCTATTGATTTGGTTCCTAGCCATTGCTAGAAATACGAAGTCTGAAATTGGTTTGGAAGCGAAACACCTTTCTAATTGATATTAGTATGTAGAGAGCGATTTATTTAATAAACATAAAAAAGCCCCTTCAGAAAATGAAGAGGCTTTGGTATTTAAAAGAATTTTTTTTATTTCTTAATCACTCGGAGCGTTTTAACTTGCTCTCCTTGCGTTACAATAATACTGTAAATTCCTGAAGGATAGTTATTTCCTATTTCGATATTTTCAGATTGTTGCACTTGACGTTGTTCTATAAAGCGTCCGGTCATATCATAGACCTGTACATCAAATTGTTTCTTCTTAACTGAACTAGGAGTACTCACTTCAATTTGGAACACACTCGCTGATGGATTTGGATAAGCAATAGCTTTAAATTCCTCAGAAACTACCTCTTTTACCATTTCTTTTGTCATTTCCCTGGCAGCTGAACAAATATCGGCATAAACGGCTACTCCTGCTGTACTTAATACTTGAGCAGAACAAGGCGAACTGGTCATCCTAACCTTAAAGTACAGTACTCCTGATGTTGTTGGTACATAAGAATAACTTGATGCTGTTGCGCCATCAATTGCGACATAAGTTCCGGTTAGGCTAGTTGATGACAACCATTCAATAGTTCCCACATAACCAGCTCCCAATGTCAAGGTTTTTGAAGTTCCCACACATACCTTGGTAGTGGCTGTATTATACCCCGTGATAGCTGTAACTTTTGCTGCTGGACTTACCGTTACAATAGCCACATTTGAAGTTGTCGCTGTACATAGACCACTGGATACAACTACCCTATAAGCGGTACTTGCTGTTAAATTTCCTGTAGCTAAAGTTGTTGTGGTATTCCCCGCAACCGCAGCATAAGTTCCTATTACTCCACCAGCACTAACTGTAGCTTTTTGCCATGCAATAGTTCCTGTAGCACTTGTTAAACTAAGTGTAGTTCCTGTGCCTGTGCAAAGTGTTGTAGCAGATGGAAGTGTTCCAACAGATGTGGGTTGACTCACAGTAACTGCAACTGCTGCACTAGCTATTGAAGAACAAGCACCGCTTGTAGCTACCACTCTATACCAAGTAGTTGTTGTAGGAGATGCCGAATAAGTTGCAACATCTGTTGCTCCTACAATATTTGTCCAATTTGCATCAGTTGTTACTGGTGCAGTCGCACTAGAGCTTACATTTGATTGCCATTGGGTAGAGCCTATAGAACCTGTTGCCAAAGTAAGTAGTTTACTTGTTCCATTACAAATAGCACCAGCTCCTGTGATTGTTTTAACAACAGAGGCAGGACTAACAGCAATTATCATTGGCACTGAAGTAGCAGTGGAACAAACTCCACTAGATACTACAACTTTATAAGCAGTACTAGCGGTTATATTTCCTGTGGCTAAAGTCGTTGTTGAATTTCCTGTAACCGCAGCATACGTTCCTATTACTCCACTAGCACTAACTGTAGCTTTTTGCCATGCAATAGTTCCTGTAGCACTAGATAAATTAAGCGTAGTTCCTGTGCCTGTACAAACTGTTGTAGCAAGTGTCGAAAGTGTTCCAACGTATGTTGGTTGACTCACAGTAACTGCAACTGCTAAACTAGCTATTGAAGAACAAGGACCACTTGTAGCTACCACTCTATACCAAGTAGTTGTTGTAGGAGATGCTGTATAAGTAGCAACATCTGTTGCTCCTTCAATATTTGTCCAATTATCATCGGTTGATAATGGTGCGGTCGCACTAGAGCTAACATATGATTGCCATTGGGTAGAGCCTACAGAACCTGTTGCCAAAGTAAGTACTTTAGTTGTTCCATTACAAATAGCACCAGCTCCTGTAATTGTTTTAACAACAGAGGTAGGACTTACCGTCACGACAACCACATTTGAAGTTGCAGCAGGACAAACTCCATTCGAAACAACTACTCTATAATGCGTTGTAGCTAAAGAATTTCCTGTTGTTACACTTGTAGTGTTTTGAATAAGCGTAGCAAAAGCACCCAAAACTCCATTAGTCACGGTAGCTTTCTGCCATACAATACTCCCTTCAGCACTGCTCAATGATAATGTTGTTCCACCCGCTGAGCAGATTTCTGTTTTAGTGGCGCTAACCTCTCCAACTAATGCAGGCAGATTTACTGTTATCGCAACAGCCACACTCGTAGCCGATGAACAAACTCCACTAGTTGAAACCACTCTATACCAGGTAGAACTTGTTGGTGATGCATCATAAGTCGATGAAGTAGCACCTACAATATTGGCAAATGGCACTTGTACACCATTGTCTGTAGAAGATTGCCATTGAAGGGTTCCTACTGAACCAGTGGCCAAAGTGAGTAGTTTGCTTGCTCCACTGCAAATTGCCCCAGCTCCTGATATCGTCTTAACTATTGAGAGTGGATTAACCGTTACTCGAATCACTGATGTTTCGATTGAACAGTTGCCATTATTTACTTTGGCCTTATACCAAGTAGTAACTGTTAAGCTGCCTGTATCTAAAAGTGATGTGGTTTGTCCCGTAACTGCTGTCCAAGTTGGCACTGCATTTGTGGTATTAATATAATTTACTGATTTATACCAAGTTATCACTCCAGAAGAATTACCAGTTAAATTTAATGAAGCTGAAGAACCCTTACACACCACCATATCACCTTCAGAAATAATCCCTGACTCTATCGTTGTGGCTACGGTAACAGCAACGGATGGTGTAGTAGCAGATTCACATCCTCCATTAGTAATCACTGCTCTATAATACCTTGATTCTGTTATAGCATCAGTAGTATATGAAGTATTGGTAGCACCTGCAATATCAGTAAATGCACTATTGTCACTAGAAGATTGCCATTGAACTTTACCCGCATTACCACTCAATGTCAATGTTTTTGTATTACCCAAACATAGCGAACCTGCTCCTGAAATGGTTCCTGCTATTGATTTTAAAGCTGTTATAGTCACCTTACTTGTGTATACCACTGTTGAGCAGTCAAGACTAACTTTGGCAAAATAATATGTAATGTTATTGCCTGAAAAATTATTTAAAACCAATGTTTTGCCAGTTTGACCCCATATAGTACGGTAGGTGCCCGTACTAGTTACGGCATACATCCATTGAACACTTCCAACAGAGCCTTCAATTGTCAATACTGCACTATTATTGGCTCCTGCACATACCGTTATATTTCCTCCTGAAATAGTCCCTGCAACTGTTTCACTAGCTACACTAACCAAAAATGAAGGGGAAATCACAGGGTCACAAGTACCGCTTGTGCGAACTACTCTAAAATACGTATTAGATGAAACTACCGTTTCATATTCACTTAGATTGGCATCTTCAATTGGGGTAAAATCGATATCGTTTGATGACATTTCCCATTGTATGGCTCCAACTCCATTAGCATTCGTTAGTATCTTACTGCCACCTGGACAAATTTGACCGTATTCACCCACGATAGTTCCCGCAAGAGATAATGGGGTCACAACCATCAAACCATCAACATAAGTTATATCATAATTTGACAGACCAGAACCTATAGCATTATTTATTGAAATAGAATATGGTGATGCTGAAACCGTTGCCGATGATTCACTTCCTAAGCTAATCATTGAAGCAGTATCAACAAGGTCTCCTTCCATTAATCCCTCAACCGTAAACTCTGTATTTGCAAAACTAAAAGAGCTACCGACACATTTAGATTGTTCATTGGCAGTAATTGTCAATGCTGCTTTCTCTATTGTAAAGGCTAGTGAATCTGAAGTAAGTCCTAAATAATTATCATCTTCGGCAACGGTGACCAAAACTTGGTAAGTACCTGCATCCTTTGGAAGTGTTGCTTCTGGACCATAAGTGGTATCTCCTGTTCCTTCATATACATAACTTACACTTCCTGTAGAACCCATTACCTCTGAAGCATTCGGCCCTTGTGCTATTCCTGCGTAGGTATAATTTATATCTCCCAACACTGTAATTGTTGAGGAAGCTTTTGCAATGGTAAATTCAAATGCGTCTGAAATAGCTCCACTATAAATATCATCGGCTTCTAGCGTAGCGACAACTTGGTATGTTCCTGCATTTGTTGGAAGTATTGTGCTTGGTCCATAATTTGTAGTCCCTATTCCCTCGTAAGTATAACTCACATTCCCTGTTGACCCTGATACTTCTGATGCATCCGGACCTTGAGCTGTTTCCATAAAGACATAATTTATATCTCCAACCACAGTAATTGTGGAAGCTATTTTAGCAATAGTAAATACTAATGGTTCTGAGCTGGCTCCAGTGTAATTTTCATCTTCCGCAACTGTTGCAATAACTTGATACGTTCCTGCAAATGTTGGCTTAGTCTCGCTTGAAGCATACGTTGTATCAAGTATTCCTTCATAAACATACGATACTTGACCTGTTGACCCGATTACTTCTGCTGTGGCTGGCCCTTGAGCGGAACCTATGTAAGTATAGCTTGATATTCCTGTAGCGGTAATTACAGAAGCAGCTTTTCCGATAGTGAAATTTTCACTGTCCGAGCTAGAAAAATAGTTAGCATCTCCTGAGTAAGTGTAACTAGCTGTTGCTGTTCCGACAGCAGTATTATTTGCATAATCCGCTGTTGGAGTCAAACTCAAACCTCCCGCTCCGGTAACTGTTACCGTGGCTGGTGTTTGTGCTAATCCTGTATATGCGAATGGACCTCCATTTATAGTAACTGTAGTTGTAGTTACTGCTTTTCCGATGGTGAAATCTTCACTGTCTGAGCTGGATAAATAGTTTGCCGTCGCTGCATAAGTATAACTTGCCGTTGCTGTTCCAGCATTGGTGTTGTTGGTATAATCTGCTGTTGGAGTCAAATTCAAACCTCCGGCTCCGGTAACTGTTACCGTGGCTGGTGTTTGTGCTAATCCTGTATACCCAAATGGACCTCCATTTATAGTAACTGTAGTCGTAGTTGCTGCTTTTCCGATAGTAAAATCTTCACTGTCTGAGCTGGATAAATAATTATCATCTCCTGCGTAAGTATAACTCGCCGTTGCTGTTCCAGCATTGGTGTTGTTGGTATAATCCGCTGTTGGGGTTAAACTCAAACCTCCCGCTCCAGTTACTGAAACCGTGGCTGGTGTTTGTGCTGATCCTGTATATGCGAATGGACCTCCATTTATAGTAACTGTAGTTGTAGTTACTGCTTTTCCGATGGTGAAATCTTCACTGTCTGAGCTAGACAAATAGTTGTCATCTCCTGCGTAAGCATAACTTGCCGTTGCTATTCCAGCATTGGTGTTGTTTGCATAATACGCTGTTGGCGTCAAACTCAACCCCCCCGCTCCAGTTACTGAAACCGTGGCTGGTGTTTGTGCTGATCCTGTATATGCGAATGGAACTCCATTTATAGTAACTGTAGTTGTAGTTACTGCTTTTCCGATGGTGAAATTTTCACTGTCGGAGCTGGATAAATAGTTTGCCGTTGCTGCGTAAGTATAACTTGCCGTTGCTGTTCCAGCATTGATGTTATTTGTATAATCCGCTGTTGGAGTTAAACTCAAACCTCCCGCTCCGGTTACTGTTACCGTGGCTGGTGTTTGTGCTAATCCTGTATAAGTGAATGGACCTTCTGAAATTGTTACTACTGTTGTAGTTGCTGCTTTTCCGATAGTAAAATCTTCACTGTCGGAGCTGGATAAATAGTTATCATCTCCTGCGTAAGCATAACTAGCCGTTGCTGTTCCAGCATTGGTATTGTTTGCATAATCCGCTGTTGGAGTCAAGTTCAAACCTCCCGCTCCGGTAACTGTTACCGTGGCTGGTGTTTGTGCTGATCCTGTATAAGCGAATGAACCTCCGTTTATGGTAACCACAGTGGTGGTGGCTGCTTTTCCGATAGTGAAATTTGCACTGTCTGAGCTGGATAAATAGTTGTCATCTCCTGCGTATGTATAACTCGCCGTTGCTGTTCCAGCATTGGTGTTGTTTGCATAATCTGCCGTTGGGGTTAAACTCAAACCTCCCGCTCCAGTTACTGAAACCGTGGCTGGTGTTTGTGCCAATCCTGTATACGCAAATGGACCTGCTGAAATTGTTACTACTGTTGTAGTGGTTGCTTTTCCGATGGTGAAATCTTCACTGTCGCTACTTGCCTCGTGATTGGTATCACCTGCGTAAGCATAACTTGCCGTTGCTGTTCCAGCATTGGTATTGTTGGTATAATCCGCCGTTGGGGTTAAATTCAAACCTCCCGCTCCGGTTACTGTTACCGTGGCTGGTGTTTGTGCCAATCCTGTATACACAAATGGACCTGCTGGAATTGTTAACACAGTGGTAGTGGTTGCTTTTCCGATAGTAAAATTTTCACTGTCTGAGCTGGATAAATAATTATCATCTCCTGCGTAAGCATAACTTGCCGTTGCTGTTCCAGCATTGGTGTTGTTTGTATAATCCGCTGTTGGGTTTAAATTCAAACCTCCCGCTCCGGTTACTGTTACCGTGGCTGGTGTTTGTGCCAATCCTGTATACGCAAATGGACCTGCTGGAATTGTTACCACAGTGGTAGTGGTTGCTTTTCCGATAGTGAAATCTTCACTGTCTGAGCTAGACAAATAGTTGTCATCTCCTGCGTAAGCATAACTTGCCGTTGCTGTTCCAGCATTGGTGTTGTTTGTATAATCCGCTGTTGGAGTTAAACTCAAACCTCCTGCTCCGGTTACTATTACCGTCGCTGGTGTTTGTGCTAGTCCTGTATAAGCGAATGGACCTCCGTTTATGGTAACCACAGTTGTGGTGGCAGCTTTTCCGATAGTAAAATTTTCACTATCACTACTTGCTTCGTGATTGTCATCCCCTGCGTAAGTATAACTCGCCGTTGCTGTTCCAGCATTGGTGTTGTTTGTATAATCCGCTGTTGGCGTCAAACTCAAACCTCCTGCTCCGGTTACTGTTACCGTGGCTGGTGTTTGTGCCAATCCTGTATACGCAAATGGACCTGCTGGAATTGTTACCACAGTGGTAGTGGTTGCTTTTCCGATAGTGAAATTTGCACTGTCCGAGCTCGATAAATAATTTGCCGTTGCTTCGTATGTATAACTTGCCGTTGCTGTTCCAGCATTGGTGTTGTTGGTATAATCCGCTGTTGGGGTTAAATTCAAACCTCCCGCTCCGGTTACTGTTACCGTGGCTGGTGTTTGTGCTGATCCTGTATACGCAAATGGACCTTCTGAAATTGTTACTACTGTTGTAGTTACTGCTTTTCCGATAGTGAAATTTGCACTGTCTGAACTCGATAAATAATTTGCCGTTGCTTCGTAAGTATAACTAGCCGTTGCTATTCCAGCATTGGTGTTGTTTGCATAATCCGCTGTTGGAGTCAAACTCAAACCTCCTGCTCCGGTTACTGTTACCGTGGCTGGTATTTGTGCCAATCCTGTATACGCAAATGGACCTGCTGGAATTGTTACCACAGTGGTAGTGGTTGCTTTTCCGATAGTGAAATTTGCACTGTCCGAGCTCGATAAATAATTTGCCGTTGCTGCATAAGTATAACTTGCCGTTGCTGTTCCAGCATTGGTGTTGTTGGTATAATCCGCTGTTGGAGTCAAACTCAAACCTCCTGCTCCGGTTACTATTACCGTGGCTGGTGTTTGTGCTGATCCTGTAAAAGCGAATGGACCTCCATTTACAGTAACTGTAGTAGTAGTTACTGCTTTTCCGATAGTGAAATTTGCACTGTCCGAGCTCGATAAATAATTTGCCGTTGCTGCATAAGTATAACTTGCCGTTGCTGTTCCAGCATTGGTGTTGTTTGCATAATCCGCTGTTGGAGTCAAACTCAAACCTCCCGCTCCAGTTACTGTTACTGTAGCTGGTGTTTGTGCTGATCCTGTATACGCAAATGGACCTCCGTTTACAGTAACTGTAGTAGTAGTTACTGCTTTTCCGATAGTGAAATTTTCACTGTCTGAGCTCGATAAATAGTTTGCCGTTGCTTCGTAAGTATAACTTGCCGTTGCTGTTCCAGCATTGGTATTATTTGTATAATCCGCTGTTGGAGTCAAACTCAAACCTCCCGCTCCGGTTACTGTTACCGTGGCTGGTGTTTGTGCTAGTCCTGTATAGGCAAATGGACCTGCTGAAATTGTTACTACTGTTGTAGTTACTGCTTTTCCGATGGTGAAATTTGCACTGTCTGAACTCGATAAATAATTTGCCGTTGCTTCGTAAGTATAACTAGCCGTTGCTGTTCCAGCATTGGTGTTGTTTGCATAATCCGCTGTTGGAGTCAAACTCAAACCTCCTGCTCCGGTTACTGTTACCGTGGCTGGTGTTTGTGCCAATCCTGTATAGGCAAATGGACCTCCGTTTATGGTAACCACAGTAGTAGTAGCTGCTTTTCCGATAGTGAAATTTGCACTGTCTGAGCTGGATAAATAATTTGCCGTTGCTTCGTAAGTATAACTTGCCGTTGCTGTTCCAGCATTAGTATTATCTGTATAATCTGCTGTTGGAGTCAAGCTCAAACCTCCTGCTCCGGTTACTGTTACCGTGGCTGGTGTTTGTGCCAATCCTGTATAGGCAAATGGACCTTCTGAAATTGTTACTACTGTTGTGGTAGTTGCTTTTCCAATAGTGAAATTTTCACTATCGCTACTTGCCTCGTGATTGGTATCACCTGCGTAAGTATAACTTGCCGTTGCTGTTCCAGCATTGGTATTATTTGTATAATCCGCTGTTGGAGTCAAATTCAAACCTCCTGCTCCAGTTACTGTTACTGTGGCTGGTGTTTGTGCTAGTCCTGTATACGCGAATGGACCTCCGTTTATAGTAACTGTAGTTGTAGTTGCTGCTTTTCCGATGGTGAAATCTTCACTGTCTGAGCTGGATAAATAGTTATCATCTCCTGCGTAAGCATAACTTGCCGTTGCTGTTCCAGCATTAGTGTTGTTTGCATAATCCGCTGTTGGAGTTAAATTCAAACCTCCTGCTCCAGTTACTATTACCGTGGCTGGTGTTTGTGCCGATCCTGTATAAGCAAATGGACCTGCTGGTATTGTTACCACAGTGGTAGTGGTTGCTTTTCCGATGGTGAAATCTTCACTGTCTGAGCTGGATAAATAATTTGCCGTTGCTTCGTAAGTATAACTTGCCGTTGCTGTTCCAGCATTGGTGTTGTTTGCATAATCTGCTGTTGGAGTCAAACTCAAACCTCCCGCTCCGGTAACTGTTACCGTGGCTGGTGTTTGTGCTAATCCTGTAAAAGCGAATGGACCTCCATTTATGGTAACTGTAGTAGTAGTTACTGCTTTTCCGATGGTGAAATCTTCACTGTCTGAGCTGGATAAATAATTTGCCGTTGCTTCGTAAGTATAACTTGCCGTTGCTGTTCCAGCATTGGTATTGTTGGTATAATCCGCTGTTGGAGTCAAACTCAAACCTCCTGCTCCAGTTACTGTTACCGTGGCTGGTGTTTGTGCTGATCCTGTATACCCAAATGGACCTCCGTTTATGGTAACCACAGTGGTAGTGGCTGCCTTTCCGATGGTGAAATTTGCACTGTCTGAACTCGATAAATAGTTGTCATCCCCTGCGTAAGCGTAACTTGCCGTTGCTGTTCCAGCATTAGTGTTGTTTGCATAATCCGCTGTTGGAGTCAAACTCAAACCTCCTGCTCCAGTTACTGTTACTGTGGCTGGTGTTTGTGCTGATCCTGTATAGGTAAATGGACCTTCTGAAATTGTTACTACTGTTGTGGTAGCTGCTTTTCCGATGGTGAAATTTTCACTGTCTGAACTCGATAAATAATTTGCCGTTGCTTCGTAAGTATAACTTGCCGTTGCTGTTCCAGCATTGGTGTTGTTTGCATAATCCGCTGTTGGAGTCAAACTCAAACCTCCCGCTCCGGTTACTGTTACTGTGGCTGGTGTTTGTGCTGATCCTGTATACGCAAATGGACCTCCGTTTACAGTAACTATAGTAGTAGTTACTGCTTTTCCGATGGTGAAATTTGCACTGTCTGAACTCGATAAATAATTTGCCGTTGCTTCGTAAGTATAACTTGCCGTGGCTGTTCCAGCATTGGTATTGTTTGTATAATCCGCTGTTGGAGTCAAACTCAAACCTCCCGCTCCGGTTACTGTTACTGTGGCTGGTGTTTGTGCTAATCCTGTATAGGCGAATGGACCTTCTGAAATTGTTACTACTGTTGTAGTTACTGCTTTTCCAATAGTGAAATTTGCACTGTCTGAACTCGATAAATAATTTGCCGTTGCTTCGTAAGTATAACTCGCCGTTGCTGTTCCAGCATTGGTGTTGTTTGTATAAACCGCTGTTGGAGTCAAGTTCAAACCTCCCGCTCCGATTACTGTTACCGTGGCTGGTGTTTGTGCTAGTCCTGTATAGGCAAACGGACCTCCGTTTATGGTAACCACAGTGGTAGTTGCTGCCTTTCCGATAGTGAAATCCTCACTGTCTGAACTCGATAAATAGTTGTCATCTCCTGAGTAAGCATAACTCGCCGTTGCTGTTCCAGTATTGGTATTGTTGGTATAATCCGCTGTTGGAGTCAAACTCAAACCTCCCGCTCCGGTTACTGTTACCGTGGCTGGTGTTTGTGCTGATCCTGTATAAGTGAATGGACCTGCTGAAATTGTTACTACTGTTGTAGTTACTGCTTTTCCGATAGTGAAATTTGTACTGTCTGAGCTGGATAAATAGTTATCATCTCCTGCGTAAGTATAACTTGCCGTGGCTGTTCCAGCATTGGTGTTGTTTGCATAATCCGCTGTTGGAGTCAAACTCAAACCTCCCGCTCCGGTAACTGTTACCGTGGCTGGTGTTTGTGCTGATCCTGTATAGGCAAATGGACCTGCTGAAATTGTTACTACGGTTGTAGTGCTTGCTTTATTGATAACAAAATTTCCTGCTGATTGTAAGGTTAGCGTATTGTAATTAGCGCTGTCCGTTGGAACAAAGCTAGCTGTTATTGCATAGGTTCCTGCCGCTGTTTGTGCGGCTGAGTCTCCTGTTGAAATAGCACTTACTGTTCCAGCTACTGAACTCGTAGTAATACCCACCGTGGCACTTTGAGCAGAACCCGAATAGGTCGCTGGTGAATTGCTTACTGCTAAGGTAGCGGTTGGAGTGGCTTTAGTAATAGTGAATGCCGTAGCACTTGAACTGGCTGATGCATAGTTTCCATTGGAAGCTACGGTTACCGTTACGGTATAAGTTCCGGCATTGGTTGGTTGTGTTGCACTTGCTGTATAACTAGTACTTCCTGTTCCAACATAGCTAAATGTATAACTCGTTCCTGTTCCCGTGTTGGTTGCGGCATTTGGCCCTTGGGCTGTTCCTGAATAGGTATAACTGCCAACCGTTGGGGTTACCGTAGGAGTGGCTAGCGTAATATTTGCAGATAAGGTAGGCTGTGTCAATGTATAATTGACAGCTGTAGCTCCACTAATGGTATACCCTGTTGTGGAAATACTTATTGCCGTTCCCACATTCGCACTCGCAAAAGTAAAAGTTGGTGTACCTCCTAATGTAACTGTTTCTGATAACACCAGTCCACTCACCGCAGCAGTTCCTGTTGCTGTAGCAGAAGTAGAACCATCATACACTTTATTACTTCCTGTCAGACCTATGATAGTTAAATTTTTGGCAGTAATATTTCTTGCTGTTAAGCTTGGTTGGGTTAAACTATAGTTTGCCGAATTAGTTCCACTTATACTTGATGTTGACGTAATCCCAATGCTTGTTCCAACAGTTGTTTGTCCGAAAGTACCTGATTGGGTTAAAGTAACCACATCTGAACCAACAATACCTACTAAGGTACCACCAGTTACAGTAGCTGTATTGGTTCCATCGTACTCTTTATTGGCTGTCGTTGCTCCCGTAACCGTTAATGCTTTGGCAGTAATATTTCTTGCTGTTAAGCTTGGTTGGGTTAAACTATAGTTTGCAGAATTAGTTCCACTTATACTTGATGTTGACGTAATAGCAATGCTTGTTCCAACTCCTGTTTGTCCAAAAGTTCCGGATTGAGTTAAAGTAACTACATCTGAACCAACAATACCTACTAAGGTACCACCAGTTACAGTAGCTGTATTGGTTCCATCGTACTCTTTATTGGCTGTTGTAGCTCCCGTTACCGTTAATGCTTTGGCAGTAATATTTCTTGCCGTTAAGCTTGGTTGGGTAAGTGTGTAGGCAGCTGCATTAGCACCTCCTATGGTTGAAGTTGAGGTAATAGCAATACTGGTTCCAGCTCCTGTTTGTGCAAAAGTTCCTGACTGTGTTAAAGTAACTACATCTGAACCAACAATACCCACTAAAGTACCGCCAGTTACAGTCGCTGTATTGTTACCATCATACTCTTTATTAGCTGTAGTTGCTCCAGTAACCGTCAATGGTATTGCCGTTTCCGCTAGCATCACATCATTTGAACTATTTGTTGTGCTAAACGATGATGAATTGGTATAATTAGGCGTACTGAATGTAGTTGCATTTTGTGTGGTAGAACCTGTTCCTTCTCTTCTTAAAATCACAGCACTACCTGTTGGGGTCAAACTACTATTGTTTAATCCAACGGTATAAACCACACCAGCTACAGACTGAGTTATATTCCAGTATCTGGTGCCAAATCTGTCTGTACTTGCAGTTGCAATTGAAAGCGGTGAAGAAGATTCAAATTGTTCGATTGTTACCGTTTTGGTTCCCGGTGCCGAAGCATAGGTGAATGTTGCTGGTCTGTAATTACCTCCTTTTCCAACAGGGAAGGAAGTAGCTGTCGTACCTGTAATCACCCTGTTAAGAGCACCATTGATATAACTTGAAGATGAAGCACCTGAAATAGTTCCGGCTGAACCCATAGTAAATGAATTGGCATTGGGTGTCACCAAACCACTTGTCAATGTCAAGGTTCCGTTTACAGTCGCATCTACTGATCCGCTTAAACTGACACCTGTACTGTTATTGATGGTAAGGTTATTAAAAGTTGAACTTGAAGTACCTATAATATGCTGCGCACTAGCACCTGTAAATTGTATAGTACTAGTAGATGGGGTAAATGTTCCGTTATTCTCCCAGTTCCCTTTAACTGAGGAAGTGAAAGTCGATGCATTTAAAGTAGTTCCTGAACCTATTGTAATATTATTATTAATGGTGGTGATACCTAGGAGAGTTTTGGTACCGCTTCCGCTTGTTTTTATTGCACCATAAGTACCCGCAAACATAGATTGATTTCCAGCAGCCGCATAATCAACCGTCAAATTGGTCAATGTTTTTGTTGTTGTGGTATATTGGGTTGTAAGAGCTGTAGCACTTACCAATGTTACATCCACAATACCGGTACCTGTTATCGTTCCTGCACCACTAATGACATGCGTTGTTGCACCCGGAACGAATGAACCATTTACCGTCATGGTTCCTCCTACGCTAAAACTTACCCCACTGGTTACATTGGCGCCTGAATTTATTGTAAGATTATTAAATGAAGTAAAAATGGTAGCAGGTAAAGTAGTCGTATTGGCTAACACCAAAGTACCTGTACCCGGTGTCCAGGTACTTGCAGTTGTGGTTGGTCGTATCGTAATGTCACCTCTCACGGTAAGCGTTCCTCCACTGGTCATTGTTATTACACCTCGAGCTGGTGTAGCTCCGGCATTTCCTAAAGCAAGATTGTTCACAGAAATAGAGGACCCATTAGCAAAGTTAATGGTTCCTGTACTTCCTGTATTTCCAGATCCACCCAAGGTTGCATCACCATCTACACTAAGGGCTATATTTGCATTCATCGTAAGTGTTCCTGTTCCACTAGTAGCATTAGTTCTACCCAACTGTAAGCTCCCGCATGCAGCAGTTGCTGTTACTGTTACTGTAAAGTTGCGTTCAATAACAACAAGATCACCTGCTACAGGGACTGATGCACCTGCCGTTCCACCAGTGGACGAAGCCCAAGTAGTTGTCGAATTCCAGTTACCAGTTGCAACACTATATCGAAAATTACCCACAATTATATCTCCAGTTGCATACGTAATGGAATAATTTGAAGCGGTAAAAGTTCCACCGGTTGCAGCACTTGGAGTAACCGAACCCGAATAAGTTCCCACTGCAGCAGCAGCCGCAGCTCCTGTACCATAAGCAATGGTAACAGTACCCACCGTTTCATCATTTACCAAACCGGAAACAGAAAATGCTGTAGAGCCCGATACAGGAGTAGTCAAAGCTGTTCCACTGGCTTTATTCACATTATCTGCAGTGATGGTTAATGCTACTGCCGTAATATTAGCAGTAGAAGTAGGTTGTGTTAGGGTATAATTTGTATTTGGTGCAGTATAGCCGCTAAAGGTTACCGTTTTACCGCTTCCTACCGAGGCCGTGGCAAAAGCTGCTGTAGGAGTTCCGCTTACTGTAAACGATTCTCCATTTTGCAAACCACTATATGCTTCGGTTCCACTGAATGTAGCCACTGTTGTTCCATCATACGTTTTATTGTTGGCAGTGAGCCCTGTGATAGTCAATGCTGCCGTATTCACAGTCAGTGTAGCGCTATTATAAGTTATGGAATAATTTGATGCAGATCCCGAAGATAATGTCAATGTTTCTGGTGTGATGGTGTAAGAGCCCACTGTAGCATTTCCCATATTTCCGGCAGGCGAACCGCTATACCCTAATGTAACACCACTCACCTCATCTGTACCCAACAAACCTGTTATTGTGAAATTTGTACTCAATGTTCCTGAAGTTGGTGCAGTTGAACCATAAGTCTTCGACTGAGCAGAAGCCGTAACCGTCAACGTTGCGGCATTGACAGTAAGTGTTCCCGTCACATACGAAATGGTATAGTTTGAAGTGGAACCTGTTGATAAAGTAATTGCTGATGGAGTAATGGTGTATGCGCCCACTGTAGCTGTTGCCAGGTTTCCAGAAGGTGAACCACTATACCCTAATGCAACACCACTTACAGCATCTGAATTTTGCAATCCGCTAACTATGAAATTAGCACTCAATGTACCTGAAGTTGGTGCGGTTGATCCAAATGTCTTTGACTGAGCTGAAGCTGTTACCGACAATGTTGCGGCATTGATTGTCAATGTTCCTGTAGTATAGCTGATGGTATAATTTGAAGTTAATCCGGATGACAATGTCAATGCAGATGGAGTAATGGTGTATGCTCCCACTGCAGCTGTTGCCAGGTTTCCAGCAGGAGAACCGCTATACCCTAAAGTGGCCCCACTTACCGCATCGGTTCCCTGTAAACCACTCACTGTGAAATTTGTATTCAAAGTACCGCTAGTGGGAGCAGTTGAACCGTATGTTTTGGATTGTGCAGAAGCTGTTACACTAAGAGTAGCTACTGTAATATTTGCAGATAATGTAGGTTGCGTCAAGGTATAATTGACAGCAGCAGCTCCACTAATGGTATACCCTGTTGTAGAAATACTTGTTGCTGTTCCGACATTGGCACTCGCAAATGTATAAGTTGGTGTACCCCCTAATGTAACTGTTTGTGATAACACCAGTCCACTTACCGCAGCAGTTCCTGTTGCTGTAGCAGAAGTAGTACCATTATACACTTTATTACTTCCGGTAAGACCAGTAATAGTTAAGGCTTTTGTATTTACAGTATAAGTTAAAGTAGTAGAACCTGTTCCACTGCCATTAATAGCAGATATTGTGATGGAGTACGTTCCAGCAGCTGTCGTTGCAGCTACTGTGATAACCCCTGTAGCAGTATCAACTGACATCCCTGTTGGCAATACAGTAGCGCCATAGCTAGTTGGTGTGTTAGAACCTGTAATAGTATAACTTGAAGCCGTTCCATAAGTTGAACTCGCGGTTGTCGCACTGCTAATTTCAGGTGCGGGTGTTGGCACCACCTCTCCAGTACTCAATTGAACTGCTCCTGGTGCATATCCTGTAAAACTAAATTTAGCCAATTGTGCTGCTGTTAAACCACTACTGGTAGTTCCCACTATTATCTGACCTGCTGTTCCTGAAGAACCACCAGTTCCTGTCCAACCACTAACGGTTAATACGGAACCCGCCCAAGTAACAGCATTACTAGCTGAAAAAATCATCGTATGCGCTGATCCACCTAGAGCAAAAGTAGAATTAGCACTTAATGCTAAAGTACCCATAGTATCCGAATAGCCTGTTGAAGTTCCTGTCTTGAAGGTACCACCATTCAAAACTAAATTAGAAGTGTTGGCAAAAACATTAGATGCCCCAAGAGTGGTAATACCTGCCGAAATAGTGGTTGCACCTGTATAGGTATTGGTACCCGAAAAAGTAACATTTCCTGGCCCATCATCCGTGACACCCCCCGTACCAGTAGTAATAGCTCCCGTTACATTTATATTCCCTATACCTCCTAAAGATAAACTTATATTCGTTGCTGTTATGGCACCCATGCTAAGTGTAGAACCTGCATCGGCATTTATTCTTGTAGTTGATCCTAATGATATTGTTCCTCCCCAAGTGTTGGTTAAATTACCTGTACCAACGCTTCTCAAAGCTCCATCGCTAGAAACTCCAGTACCGTTAAGGGTTAATGCTTCTGCACCAACCGTTATTCCGCCTTGTACTTGAAGAGCAGCTCCCGAAGTTACTGTTACCCCTCCAGCAGTAGTTCCTGTTGCTGTTGCGTTTTGAATGTTTAAAACACCCGCTGAAACAGTCGTTAATCCGGTAAAGGTATTGGCACCGGAAAGGACTAAGGTTCCCGTTCCTGATTTTGTTAGACCACCACCACTTATAACCCCTGCTGTTTGACCATCATTAACCCCACCACCCGTAGTTACTGTTGATGAACCATCATTTATTGTAATAGTACCATTTGTCCCCGCTGCAGCTGTAGCTGAAGTACCTCCAACAGCAGCTAAATTGGAATTAAAACTTATACCTGTGGGACCAGTGATAGTTATATTACCCGCATTACCCCCATTATTAGTATTTGTTGTTCTTGTTTGAGCACCACCATTAGTCGTAATTGCTGAAGCTATATTTACATTTGATACTGCTGTAAGTACAATATTAGTTGCCGGGTATCCTGCAGAATTTCCCGAATTTGAAGCTGGCGTCAAGTTAATAGCAGACGAAGCACTTACTGTAATACTCCCGCCAGCATTTATAGTAAATGTTCTTTGTGTAGTACTCGTTGAAGCAGCTGTTATAGGGGTATTAAAAGTTACATTCCCAGTACCAGTACCCCCTACAAAAGCTGTGTTTATGGTAACATTGTTAGTTAACAATTCTGTTACCAATGCAGAAGCCTGAATGTTTGCAGTGCTGGCAGATGGAGTAAAAACCCTATTCGGCGCTGTACCCGAAAACGCACCCCCCGAAGTGGCACTAGTAGAAATCGTTAGGGTACTTTGCTGTCCAAATATACTTATACTTGCAAAAAAGAAAAACACTAATAGCGCCAGTCTTTTAGTAATCTGGGGAGCAATAGTAAAGGATAAAAATAGTTTTAATGCCTTTGTTGAATTGTAAAAAATTGTTTTCATAATAACTTAATTTGAGGGCTCAATAAATATCTAATCTAGTGTTGTATGTAATCATCATCCTTTCAAAAAAAATAATGTAGGTTATATACTTATAATTATAAATTAATTTCAAAAACCAAAACTATTCCTTTTTTTTGTAACCACCAAGAAAAATAATCGATAAAGTGCAAAAAAAACGGATAAAGTGACATTTTTTTTAAATAAATAAATAATTACTTACAAAATTTTAAAATATAAATCCGATTAAAAGCAGCATCTTATCCAAAAATTAATTAAGGTGGCATAAAAGCGTTTTTTTATCTTTTTAAAATACTCCTAAAAATAGCAAACAAAATTTTTGCCTTTTCTGAAACCAAAATTTAACCTTTCAGCTTGTGCCAAAAATGCATTATTTACTATTAAATAAGTATTTTATAAATTTCAGCCAAAAGTACAGCTTAAGTTATTTTGGGAGAAAAAAAATAGATGAAGCACTGCGAAATTCGTTTAAATGCATGATAACGAATTGTATATACGAAAAAAGGCTCCATTTCTGGAGCCTTTTTATAATTATGCTTGTCCCGCAGGACCAAAATTGAGCGGTATGGGAGGTTGTTCGCTGTCTTTTATTTCTCCGTGAGAAACTTCAAAACGGTGAATGTTTTCTCCAATAGCCTTTAATAGTCTTTTGGCGTGTTGCGGTGTCAAGACAATTCTTGATTTCACTTTGGCCTTGGGAATACCCGGCATGAGACATACAAAATCCAATACAAATTCCGAAGACGAATGATTAATTATAGCCAAATTAGAGTATACTCCCTCGGCTATTTTTTCATCCAACTCAATATCGATTTGTTCTTGTTGCTTGTTCATATTTTTAAAAATTTAAAAATTAAAAGATTTAATGATTTAAAAATTTGGTTCTACTGGAAATATTATGAATATTCAATTGTTTTCTCAAAACCATTCCATTAATTAAGGTTCGTTAAAAAATTTTAAATCTTAATTTTCTTAACTCTCTTAATGGTTTAACTTTTCACACAAAACCCAGTAAATTTAAAAATTAAAAGATTTAATGGTTTAAAAATGCAAAGACTTTCATGATAATCTTCAAATTTTTAAATATTTCAATCTTTAAATAAATTAATATATATACTCCTCTCTATCTGCCATCATAGCATGATAATCTTCATTCGAACCTACAATCGTATTGTCATATTCTCGCATACCGGTTCCGGCAGGGATTCTATGGCCCACAATTACATTTTCTTTCAAGCCTTCCAAGTAATCGATTTTACCTGCCACGGCAGCTTCGTTCAATACTTTGGTAGTTTCCTGGAATGAGGCAGCCGAGATGAACGATTTCGTTTGAAGCGATGCTCTCGTGATCCCTTGTAGCACCGGAGTCGCAGTTGCCGTGATTACATCACGAGCCACAACAAGGTTGCTGTCAGTACGTTTCAATAGGGAGTTTTCATCACGTAATTCACGAGGTGAAATAATCTGTCCTGGTTTTAAAGTACTCGAATCCCCAGCATCTTCCACCACTTTCATTCCGTATAATTTATCGTTTTCAACGATAAAGTCTTTGGTGTGAATCAATTGTTCTTCTAGGAATAAAGTGTCTCCTGGATCTTGCACCCTTACTTTACGCATCATTTGACGTATTACTACTTCAAAGTGTTTGTCGTTTATTTTTACCCCTTGCAAACGGTATACCTCCTGAATTTCGTTTACCAAATACTGTTGAACAGCAGCCGGCCCTTGAATTCTCAAAATATCTTCCGGAGTGATGGCACCATCAGACAATGGCACACCCGCTCTTACAAAGTCATTTTCTTGTACCAATATTTGGCTAGATAATTTCACCAAGTATTTCTTAACCTCACCAAATTTGGATTCGATAACAATCTCCCGGTTTCCTCTTTTGATTTTTCCAAAAGAAACTACACCGTCGATTTCAGAAACGACTGCTGGGTTTGAAGGGTTACGAGCTTCAAGCAACTCGGTAATTCTTGGTAAACCTCCCGTGATATCCCCTGATTTAGAAGAACGACGTGGAATTTTAACCAATACCTTACCTGCTTTAATTTTCTCGCCATTCTCTACCATCAAGTGGGCACCCACTGGTAAGTTATACGAACGAATCAATTCACCGTCTTTACCGTAAACCAATAAAGTAGGGATTAATTTTTTGGCTCTTGACTCTGAAATTACTTTTTCTTGGAATCCGGTTTGCTCATCAATCTCGACCATGAACGATTGTCCTTGCTCTAAATCTTCGTAAGCAATTTTACCCGTGAATTCCGAAACGATAACTCCATTATAAGGATCCCATTTACAAATTACAGTTCCTTTAGTAACCGAAGCACCATCTTTAACAAAGATGCTAGAACCATAAGGAATGTTGTTTGTACTTAATAGAATACCTGTTCTTTCGTCAATTAATTTCAATTCCGTAGAACGAGAAACTACAATATCAACTGCATTCCCTTCGCTATCTTCTCCTTTAACCGTTTTTAAATCTTCGATTTCTAATTTACCGGCAAATCTGGTAACAATACTGGATTCTTCAGATATACCTCCCGCAACCCCACCTACGTGGAAGGTACGCAAGGTCAACTGTGTACCTGGCTCTCCAATAGATTGAGCGGCAATTACACCCACTGCTTCTCCTTTTTGAGTCATTCTTCCTGTTGCCAAGTTTCTACCGTAACATTTAGCGCAAATCCCTTTTGTCGCTTCACAAGTCAATGGAGAACGAACCTCTAATTTTTCAATTGGAGAAGCCTCGATTAATTTCATGTAGGCTTCGGTAATTTGTTGCCCTGCTTCGATGATCACCTCATTGGTCATAGGATTGATCACATCTTGCAATGCCACACGTCCTAAGATTCTTTCGCCTAAAGTTTCTACGATTTCTTCGTTCTTTTTCAATGCTGAAACTTCAACACCTCTTAAAGTACCACAATCCACCATATTTACAATTACATCCTGAGAAACGTCATGCAATCTTCTGGTCAAGTAACCAGCATCAGCTGTTTTCAAAGCCGTATCCGCAAGACCTTTACGCGCACCGTGAGTAGAAATAAAGTACTCCAAGATCGAAAGACCTTCCTTAAAGTTGGAAAGAATCGGATTTTCAATAATTTCACCACCACCAGCAGTCGATTTTTTAGGCTTAGCCATCAAACCACGCATACCGGTTAACTGACGAATTTGTTCTTTGGAACCCCTCGCTCCAGAATCAAGCATCATGTACACCGAGTTGAAACCTTGTTGGTCTTCTCTAATGTTTTTCATTGCTGTTTCCGTAAGCTGAGCATTTGTTGAAGTCCACACATCAATAACTTGGTTGTACCTTTCGTTATTGGTGATAAGACCCATATTATAATTTGCAGAAATAGCTTCCACTTGCTCTCTGGCATCTGCAATTAATTTTGGTTTTTCATCTGGGATTCTAATATCTCCCAATGAGAATGACAATCCCCCTTTGAAGGCAAATTTGTATCCCATGTCTTTCATATTGTCCAAGAAGGCAGCCGTTGTAGGCACATTGGTCACGCTTAATACGTGTCCGATGATGTCTCTCAAGTTTTTCTTGGTCAATACATCATTGATATATCCTGCAGCTTCTGGCACTACTTCGTTAAACAATACACGACCGGCAGTGGTTTGGATAATTTGATACACCAATTCACCTGCTTCGTTAAAATCTTTAGCACGAATTTTTACTCGAGCATTCAATTCTAAACGACCTTCATTCAAGGCAATATTGGTTTCCTCAGCAGAATAAAAAGTTAAGCCTTCGCCTAATATTTTATGTTCTGGAGTGGACAAACGTTCTTTGGTCATATAATACAGACCCAAAACCATGTCTTGAGAAGGTACCGTGATTGGCGCACCATTGGCAGGATTCAAGATATTATGAGAAGCCAACATTAATAATTGGGCTTCCAAAATAGCTTCTGGTCCTAACGGCAAGTGAACTGCCATTTGATCCCCATCAAAATCCGCATTAAATGCCGTACACACTAAAGGGTGCAATTGGATTGCTTTTCCTTCAATTAATTTGGGTTGGAATGCTTGAATACCCAAACGGTGCAAAGTAGGAGCACGATTCAGTAAGATTGGGTGACCTTTGATAACATTTTCAAGGATATCCCAAACTACAGGCTCTTTTTTGTCAATTATTTTCTTGGCTGATTTTACCGTTTTTACAATTCCTCTTTCTATCAATTTACGGATAACGAAAGGTTTGTACAATTCGGCTGCCATATCTTTAGGAATACCACATTCGAACAATTTCAATTCAGGCCCAACAACAATTACCGAACGAGCAGAATAATCCACACGTTTACCTAATAAATTTTGACGGAAACGACCTTGTTTTCCTTTAAGGGAATCCGAAAGTGATTTCAATGGTCTGTTTGATTCTGTTTTTACAGCAGATGCTTTTCTTGTATTATCGAAAAGTGAATCCACGGATTCCTGCAACATACGTTTTTCATTTCTCAAGATTACTTCCGGAGCTTTAATCTCCATCAATCTTTTCAAACGGTTGTTACGGATGATTACACGACGGTATAAATCATTTAAATCTGAAGTGGCAAAACGACCCCCATCAAGCGGCACAAGCGGACGTAATTCTGGTGGAATAACCGGCACCACTTTCATAATCATCCATTCTGGACGATTTTCGCGGTTCAAGTTAGACTCACGGAATGATTCCACTACTTGCAATCTTTTTAAAGATTCTGTTTTACGTTGTTTAGACGTTTCATTATTAGCACTATGTCTTAATTCATAAGACAAAGCATCTAAATCGATACGAGCCAATAAATCCATAATACACTCTGCTCCCATTTTGGCAACAAATTTATTTGGATCAAAATCGTCTAAATATTGATTGTCAGCAGGAAGAGTGTCCAATATATTCAAATACTCTTCTTCTGTTAAAAAGTCTAATCTTTCTATTGGCTCTCCTTCTGGAGTTTTAGCAATACCAGCCTGGATTACCACATATCTTTCGTAGTAGATAATCATGTCCAATTTCTTGGAAGGTAGGCCCAATATGTATCCAATTTTGTTTGGAAGAGAACGGAAATACCAGATGTGGGCAATTGGCACAACAAGGTTGATGTGTCCTACTCTGTCTCTACGTACTTTTTTCTCTGTCACTTCAACACCACAACGATCACAGATGATTCCTTTGTAGCGAATTCTTTTATATTTACCACAAGCACATTCAAAATCTTTTACTGGTCCAAAGATTCTTTCGCAGAAAAGTCCGTCACGCTCTGGTTTGTGTGTTCTGTAATTAATCGTTTCCGGCTTCAATACTTCACCTCTTGATTCTTTCAAGATGGATTCAGGAGAAGCTAGTCCTATTGAAATTTTGTTGAATCTTTTTACAGGATTCTTGTCTTTATTATTATTTCTAGTATTCATCATAGTTTTTACTATTGATTTATTTGCAATTAAAAAATTGATTCTCGTTTTAGTCAAAAGTTTAAAAGTCGAAAGTCAGATAGACTTTAAAAACTTTAAGACATTTTACTTTATGACTTAAAAACTACCTCGGATTACTTCTCTAAACTTCAAACAAAATTTTGAAGTGCTAATTATATAGTTTATATAAAAAATCGGAACGGGTTACGGGTCTAAATCCTAAAAACTCTTTTAAAAAAAGTCTTCAGTATTCAGAATTTAGTGTTCAGTTTATCACTGATTACTAAATACTGAACACTGAAAACTAAATATTATTCTTCTAAACGAATGTCCAATCCAAGACCTTTCAATTCATGCATCAATACATTGAATGATTCTGGCAATCCTGGTTCTGGCATAGATTCTCCCTTAACGATTGCTTCGTATGTTTTAGCTCTACCAATAACATCATCCGATTTAACGGTCAATATTTCACGAAGTGTACTTGATGCTCCATAAGCTTCAAGTGCCCAAACCTCCATCTCTCCAAAACGCTGACCTCCAAATTGGGCTTTACCACCCAATGGTTGTTGCGTAATCAATGAGTATGGTCCTATTGAACGTGCGTGCATTTTATCGTCAACCATGTGACCCAATTTCAACATGTAGATTACTCCAACTGTTGCTTTTTGTGCAAAACGCTCACCTGTTCCACCATCATAAAGATAGGTATGTCCGAATCGTGGCACATTAGCTTCATCAGTCAAAGCATTTATTTCGTCAAGAGATGCACCGTCAAAAATTGGAGTAGCAAATTTTCTACCCAAGTTCATTCCAGCCCAACCTAATACGGTTTCATAAATTTGACCAATGTTCATACGTGAAGGTACACCCAATGGGTTCAACACGATGTCTACAGGTGTTCCGTCTTCTAAGAAAGGCATGTCTTCATGACGAACGATACGGGCAACAATACCTTTGTTACCGTGACGTCCCGCCATTTTATCCCCAACTTTCAGTTTACGTTTTTTTGCAACATATACTTTGGCCAATTTCAAGATTCCAGCTGGTAATTCATCCCCAACAGTAATTGTGAATTTCTCTCTACGCAAGGCTCCTTGTAAATCGTTCAACTTAATTTTATAGTTATGAATTAAATCATTCACCATTGAATTAGTCGTATCGTCAGCAACCCATTGTCCTTTGGTCAAGTGAGCAAAATCTTCCACGGCATGAAGCATTTTTTGAGTATATTTCTTGCCTTTTGGCAATACTTCTTCACCCAAATCATTCATTACACCTTGAGATGTTTTACCATTAACGATTACAAACAATTTGTCTACCAATTTGTCTTTCAATTCCACAAATTTGGTTTCGAATTCAATTTCCAAAGCGGCTAAAGCATCTTTATCTTGGGTACGTTTGCGTTTGTCTTTTACTGCTCTTGCGAACAATTTTTTATCTAAAACAACACCATGTAAAGAGGGAGAAGCTTTCAATGAAGCATCTTTCACATCTCCTGCTTTATCCCCAAAGATCGCACGAAGCAATTTCTCTTCCGGAGTAGGATCTGATTCTCCTTTTGGCGTAATTTTACCGATAAGAATGTCGCCAGGCTTCACCTCGGCACCAATTCTAATCATTCCATTTTCATCCAAGTCTTTAGTAGCTTCTTCAGAAACGTTTGGAATATCATTCGTTAATTCTTCGTTACCTAATTTAGTATCTCTCACTTCCAATGAATAATCATCCACGTGAATAGAAGTAAAAATATCGTCACGAACCACTTTTTCAGAAATCACAATCGCATCCTCGAAGTTGTATCCTTTCCATGGCATAAATGCCACTTTTAGGTTACGACCTAAAGCCAATTCCCCATTTTGGGTAGCATATCCTTCAGATAATACTTGTCCAAGAACTACTCTGTCTCCTTTTCTTACGATAGGTTTCAAGTTGATACTGGTTGATTGATTGGTTTTTCTAAATTTAATCAGATTGTATGTTTTCTCATCCTCTTCAAAACTAACCATTCTTTCTTCTTCAGAACGGTCGTATTTGATGGTGATGATGTTGGCATCAACATATTCTACAACTCCAGGACCTTCGGCATTTATCAATACTCTAGAATCTGAAGCCACTTGACGCTCTAATCCTGTTCCTACAATAGGTGCTTCAGGACGCAACAATGGTACAGCCTGACGCATCATGTTTGATCCCATCAACGCTCTATTCGCATCATCGTGTTCCAAGAAAGGAATTAACGAAGCAGAAATCGAAGCAATTTGGTTTGGAGCAACGTCCGCATAATCCACTTTTGATGGATCAATTACTGGGAAATCGCCTTCTTGACGGGCAATTACGTTGTCGGCAAGGATTTTTCCAGTAGCATCCATTTCAATGTTTGCCTGAGAAATCATCATTCCTTCTTCTTCCTCAGCACTTAAATACACTGGAGTAGAAACTAAATCTACCACTCCTTTAGCTACTTTACGATACGGTGTTTCGATGAAACCCATTCCGTTTACTTTAGCATAAACACCAAGAGAAGATATCAAACCAATGTTTGGTCCCTCAGGAGTTTCAATTGGACATAAACGTCCATAGTGCGTATAGTGAACGTCACGCACCTCAAAACCTGCTCTTTCACGAGAAAGTCCACCTGGTCCAAGTGCCGATAATCTTCTTTTATGCGTAATCTCGGCCAATGGATTCGTTTGATCCATAAACTGTGACAACTGGTTGGTTCCAAAGAAAGAGTTGATTACTGACGATAATGTTTTGGCATTAATCAAATCAATAGGTGTAAACACCTCGTTATCCCTAACATTCATTCTCTCGCGAATGGTTCTGGCCATACGAGCCAAACCAACACCAAATTGTTGAGACAATTGCTCACCAACTGTTCTAACACGACGGTTTGACAAGTGATCGATATCATCAATATCCGCTTTCGCATTGATTAATTCGATCAGGTATTTTACTATGGTAATGATATCTTCTTTGGTAAGCACTTGCTTTTCCATCGGCGTATCAAGACCCAGTTTTTTGTTAATTCTATAACGACCTACTTCACCTAAGTTGTACCTTTGGTCAGAGAAAAACAATTTATCGATAATCCCACGAGCCGTTTCTTCATCAGGCGGTTCTGCGTTACGCAATTGTCTGTAGATGTGCTCAACGGCTTCTTTTTCAGAATTGGTTGGATCTTTTTGTAGTGTGTTGTGAATGATAGAATAATCAACTGCATTACTATCTTCCTTGTGCAACAAAATGGATTTAACGTTAGCATCGATGATTTCTTCCACATTATCTTTGTCGATAAGGGTATCTCTGTCAAGGATTATTTCGTTACGTTCGATAGAAACAACTTCGCCGGTATCTTCATCCACGAAATCTTCATGCCAAGTGTTCAACACACGAGCCGCTAATCTTCTACCAATATATTTTTTAAGTCCTGTTTTAGACACTTTAATTTCTTCGGCTAGGTCGAAAATCTCTAGGATGTCCTTGTCTCTTTCGAAACCTATGGCTCGGAATAAAGTGGTAACCGGTAATTTTTTCTTTCTGTCGATATACGCGTACATTACGCTGTTGATATCGGTTGAAAATTCTATCCAAGACCCTTTAAAAGGAATTACTCTGGCAGAATATAGTTTTGTTCCATTGGCATGGAATGACTGTCCAAAGAAAACCCCTGGAGAACGGTGCAATTGAGAAACAACAACACGCTCGGCGCCATTGATTACAAAAGTACCACTTGGTGTCATGTAAGGAATTGTACCAAGATATACATCTTGAACAATTGTTTCAAAATCTTCGTGCTCTGGGTCGGTACAATATAGTTTTAACCTTGCTTTTAAAGGCACGCTATACGTAAGCCCTCTTTCAATACATTCTTGAATTGTGTAACGTGGTGGATCTACAAAGTAATCTAGGAACTCCAACACAAAGTTATTTCTTGTATCTGTAATTGGAAAGTTTTCCATGAAGGTATTGTACAAGCCTTCGTCGCCTCTTTCGTCAGATTTAGTTTCCAGTTGGAAAAAATCTTTAAACGATTTAACCTGAACATCAAGAAAATCTGGATAGTCAGGAATATTTTTCGTAGAGGCAAAATTCAATCTTTCAGTCTGATTAGTTATCATCTATGGATAAAATTTTGATTTAAAAAAAGTAATTTTTTGTGCAAAACACTGCTTAACATATACTTTTCCTTATAATAACCATTACATCTTTAAAAATAAACCAGGAAAATATAGTTCATTTTTTTCTTCGTATTGATTAAAAAACACTTTAGTATTTTAAACTAATTTATAATAAAACATACTATAATTTTATTATACGAAAAATGGTTTAGGTCTTTGGATGCGTATCCAAGACCTAAACCTATTCTCAAAACCGAGTTGAATTATTTTAATTCAACAACAGCTCCTGCTTCTTCTAAAGATTTTTTAAGCCCTTCAGCTTCTTCTTTAGAAACACCTTCTTTTACATTAGCAGGTGCGCTATCTACTACATCTTTAGCTTCTTTCAAACCTAAACCTGTTAGTTCTTTTACTAATTTTACAACAGCTAATTTAGAAGCACCAGCTTCTTTCAATACCACTGTAAATTCTGTTTGAGCTTCCTCAGCAGCAGCTTCTCCGCCACCTGAAACTACTACAGCTGCAGCAGCTGGTTCGATTCCGTACTCGTCTTTTAATATTGTTGCTAATTCGTTAACTTCTTTTACAGTTAAGCCAACTAATTGTTCTGCGAATTGTTTCAAATCTGCCATTTTTTCTATCGTTTTAAAATGATTTGTAAATTATAATTTATTTATTGTGCGCGTTTTAATATCCTTAATTTGTTTTATTATTTAGAAATCTAAAATCAGAAATCTAAACTCTAAAATTGAATTAAGCAACCTCTTCTCCCTTAAATTGGTTTTGAAGAGCAGAAATAACTCTTTGGGCTGGTGATTGAAGTAATCCAATGATTTCGCCAATAAGTTCTTCTTTAGATTTAATAGTTGCCAAGGCATCTAATTGGTTATCTCCAATGTAAATTTCAGCATTGATGTAAGCCCCTTTTAAAACTGGCTTATCCGATTTTTTTCTGAAATCTTTGATTATTTTTCCAGGAGCGTTAGCAACATCTGAAATAAAGATAGCACTATTGCCCGTCAATACAGACGGCAAATCACCATAGTCATTAGCCGATGCCTCCATTGCTTTTGCAAGCAAGGTGTTTTTAACAACCTCTAATTTTATGCCTGCTTTAAAGCAAGCTCTTCTCAAGCTTGAAGTCGTCTCTGCGTTTAGTCCAGAAATATCCGATACATAAATAATATTTGTACCAGCTAACTGTGCAGTTAAATCTTCAATCGCGATCGATTTTTCTTCTCTAGTCATACTAAAAATTTTTAACTACCAATTATACTGCTTTAGGGTCCAATGCAATTGCAGGACTCATCGTGCTAGTGAGGTAAATACTTTTGATGTAAGTTCCTTTAGCCGCAGTTGGTTTAAGTTTGATTAATGTTTGAATAATTTCGTGAGCGTTATCTACAATTTTATCAGATTCGAAAGAGATTCTTCCAATTCCTGCATGTATGATACCGGTTTTATCAACTTTAAAGTCGATTTTACCTGCTTTCACTTCTTGAACAGCTTTAGCAACATCCATAGTTACCGTACCTGTTTTAGGGTTTGGCATTAAACCTCTAGGTCCTAAAATACGACCTAATGGACCTAATTTACCCATAACTGCCGGCATAGTGATAATTACATCAACATCTGTCCAACCGTCTTTGATTTTTTGAAGGTAATCGTCTAAACCTACGTGGTCTGCACCAGCAGCTTTAGCTTCAGCTTCTTTATCAGGAGTAACAAGAGCTAAAACTCTTACATCTTTTCCAGTTCCATGAGGCAATGTTACCACACCTCTAACCATTTGATTCGCTTTTCTTGGATCTACACCCAAACGTACGGCGATATCAACCGACTCGTCAAATTTTGCAGAAGCAACTACTTTTATCAATGCCGCAGCATCTTTTAAAGAGTATAGTTTGTTCTTATCAATTTTTGAAGCAGCCTCTTTTTGCTTTTTTGTCAATTTTGCCATGTCTTACGCTTGTTTTAGAGGAGAATCTCCTGATATTGTTATACCCATAGACCTAGCCGTTCCTGCGATCATGCTCATAGCAGACTCGATTGTGAATGCATTTAAATCAACCATCTTGTCTTCCGCAATTGTTTTGATAACATCCCAAGTAACGCTAGCTACTTTCTTACGATTTGGTTCTCCTGAACCAGATTTAAGCTTTGCCGCGTCCATTAATTGAACAGCAGCAGGTGGTGTTTTTACAACAAAATCGAAAGATTTGTCTTTATACACTGTAATTTGCACTGGGCAAACTTTACCTGGTTTATCTTGGGTTCTCGCATTAAACTGCTTACAGAACTCCATGATATTAACACCAGCAGCACCTAAAGCAGGTCCAACCGGTGGCGACGGGTTCGCAGCACCTCCCTTAACTTGTAGTTTAACTACTTTACTAATCTCTTTAGCCATTTTTTTTAAAATTTAACACATCAACTTTGGAAGCGAAAATGTGACTTATTATATATGTAACAAAAATTATACTTTTTCAACTTGCATAAACCCTAATTCCAATGGTGTTTTTCTTCCGAAAATTTTCACCATTACTTCTAGTTTACGCTTTTCTTCATTTATTTTCTCAACAGTTCCATTGAACCCATTGAAAGGGCCGTCTATTACCTTTATTGTTTCTCCTAAATTGAATGGGATAGCACGAGTGTCCGTGTTGACAGCCAACTCATCTACTTTACCTAACATCCTGTTCACTTCGGAAAGTCTCAACGGTACTGGTTCCCCGCCTTTAGTTTCGCCTAAAAACCCAATTACGCTTGTTATTGACTTTATAATATGAGGAATTTCTCCAATTAGGTTTGCTTCAATCATTACATAACCCGGGAAATAAACTTTATCCTTGATTATCTTTTTTCCTTCTTTTACGGAAACTATTTTTTCAGTAGGAACCAAAACTTGCGAAACATAGTCACCCATCCCTAATCTAGCGATTTCAGTTTCGATGTAAGCCTTCACTTTATTCTCTTGTCCGCTTACAGCTCGAACTACATACCACTTTTTTATATTATTTTCTGCCATAACAAAAATTATGCTTTTATCCAGTTAAAAAAACCAGCCAATGTTTTTGCGAAAACTTCGTCCACTCCCCAAGTTGCCAAAGCAAACAATACGGAGAAAACAGCAACAACAATCGTTAGACGTTGTACTTCAGCCCATTCTGGCCAAGTTACATTTGAACGTAATTCTTCAAATGCTTCTGATATGTAATTAACAACTTTTGTCATTGTGATTTATTTTTATGGCACGGGCGGAGGGATTCGAACCCCCATCAACGGTTTTGGAGACCGCTATTCTACCCTTGAACTACGCCCGTTCGTTAAAAGCCAGTAACACCCAAAAAGGAGTTACTGGCTTCTTAAATTATTCTCTAGAATTAAGCTACAATCTCAGTTACCTGACCTGCACCAACTGTTCTACCACCTTCACGGATAGCAAAACGCAATCCAACGTTCATTGCAATAGGACTCAACAAAGCTACATTAATAGTTAAGTTATCCCCAGGCATAACCATCTCTACACCTTCTGGTAAAGTAATTACTCCTGTTACGTCAGTTGTACGTACGTAAAACTGTGGACGGTAGTTATTGTGGAATGGTGTGTGACGACCACCTTCTTCTTTTTTCAAGATATACACCTCCGCTTTGAATGTAGCGTGAGGTTTTACTGAACCTGGCTTGATGATAACCATTCCTCTTTTGATAGATTCTTTATCAACACCACGCAACAATAAACCTACGTTATCTCCAGCTTCACCTCTATCAAGTATTTTACGGAACATCTCAACTCCTGTAATTGTAGAAGTTAATTTTTCAGCTCCCATACCAATGATTTCAACAGCGTCTCCTGTATTAGCAATACCCGTTTCGATACGACCTGTAGCAACAGTTCCACGACCAGTAATTGTAAATACATCCTCAACAGGCATTAAGAAAGGTTTTGCAACATCTCTCACTGGCTCTTCGATCCAAGCATCAACTGCTGCCATCAATTCAATGATTTTTGGTACCCAAGCCGGATCATTATTCAATCCACCTAAAGCTGAACCTTGAATTACTGGACAGTTGTCGCCGTCATATTCATAGAAAGACAACAAGTCTCTAATTTCCATTTCAACAAGTTCTAACAACTCTGCATCATCAACCATATCCACTTTATTCATGAATACAACCATTCTAGGAATACCAACTTGGCGACCCAATAGGATGTGCTCACGTGTTTGTGGCATTGGTCCATCAGTAGCAGCTACAACAAGAATTGCACCGTCCATCTGAGCAGCACCTGTAACCATGTTCTTTACGTAATCCGCGTGACCTGGACAGTCAACGTGTGCGTAGTGACGATTAGCAGTTTCATACTCAACGTGAGATGTATTAATTGTAATACCTCTTTCTTTTTCTTCTGGAGCATTATCGATTTGATCAAACGATTTTGCTTGACAGTAACCAGCATCAGATAACACTTTAGTTATTGCTGCAGTTAAAGTTGTTTTTCCGTGATCCACGTGCCCAATTGTTCCAATGTTTAAGTGGGGCTTATTACGGTTAAAGGTTTCTTTTGCCATTTTACTTAATTTTAATCTTAGTTATTTATTAGTGTTTAATTATATACTTTTTTTGAGCCAACTACGGGAATTGAACCCGTGACCTCTTCCTTACCAAGGAAGCACTCTACCCCTGAGCTAAGTCGGCAGAATCCTTGATTAAAGAGTTTAGATTTGTGATTTTAGATTTTTTTAAATCTAAAATCTAAAATCCGCAATCTAAAATTCATTCTAGTGGGGAGAGCAGGATTCGAACCTGCGAAGTTCACACAGCAGATTTACAGTCTGCCCTCGTTGGCCGCTTGAGTATCTCCCCAGATAATTTATGATTTTAGATTAATGATTTTAGATTTATCCAAAACCAACCACAACAGCCATAAATTAATACTTTTTATTTTTTTGCCTAAAGCAGAAATCTGAAATATAAATTCAGAAATCTACAATTTTTAGAGCCGGCGGAGGGACTCGAACCCACGACCTGCTGATTACAAATCAGCTGCTCTAGCCAACTGAGCTACGCTGGCAATATCAATAAAAAAAGCCCGCTATTTCTAACGGACTGCAAATGTAGAAATTTAATCTATCAATCAAAACATTTTTTAAAAAAAAATTGATATTAAATTTGGTCTCTTATTTTTTCTTTCCTTTTTACCAATAATCGCTCTAAAGATTCTGCAGTAAGCTCCACCGCTTCTTCAAAAGTCTTACACTGTTTCTTTACCAAAAAATCATCCCCTGGCACATTAATTTTGATTTCAACAAATTTGTTTTCTTTATCACTCGTTTTTTCCACTTTCATAAAAACGTCTGCCGATACTATTTTATCGTAATACTTTCCCAATCTGTCCATTCGTTCTTGAACGAAATCCACTAACTTTTTGTCAACAGTAAAGTTAACTGCCTGAACATTTACCTTCATAATCTCTATTTTAATTGGTTAAACATTTTTTGAATTATTTTTGATTCCTTGGATGCGCCTCTTCATACACTTTTTTAAGCTCTGATAAACTGCTATGTGTGTAAATTTGTGTTGACGCTAAACTGGAATGCCCCAATAATTCTTTTACCGAATTCAAATCGGCTCCGTTGTTCAGTAAATGAGTCGCAAATGTATGTCGTAATATATGTGGACTTTTCTTTACCTTTTCGGAGACCGTACTAAAGTACGTATTTATTAATCGATACACAAAGGAATCATTCAATTTTAAGCCTTTTTTTGTGAGAAAAAAAAAGTCATTGTCCGTAATTATCTCTAAACGTGTTCTTTCGTTAGCATATAAAATTAATTGTTCGGATACAATTGGTAGTAATGGTAAAATTCTTTCCTTATTCCTCTTGCCGAGAACTTTTATTGTATTATTTGACGTGTTTACATTGCCGGTTTTCAGATGTATTAATTCTGTCCTTCTAATTCCGGTGGTATAAAACAGGTCGATTATAAGTTTGTCCCTTATTTCTTCAAAGCCAATGGGATTTTGTATTTGACTCAAGACATCCACCACTTCTTTCTCTGAAAACGGGATTTGAAGTGTTTTGGGAGTTTTTAAAGCTTTGTGTTTTAGTAGCGGACTCACTTCTATTTGTTTGGTCTTCAGCAGGAATTTATAAAATGCTTTTAAAGAAGCCATCTTCCTGTTGACTGACACATTAGACCTATTATTATCCACAAGCGAAACAATCCAACTTCTGATTTGGCTATAGTTTGCCTGATCAATATTTTCGTCGTTGAATTGATTTTTATTGAATAACTCGAAGGAATTGATGTCATTCAAATACGCATTTATGGTATGTGGAGAATATTTTTTCTCCAATTGCAGATAATCTTTAAATGATTGTAAGTTGTTAGTCATATAATAAGATTGCTTCGTGCCTCGCAATGACAAGTCATAAAAAAACCGTTAGTATCAAAGGTATTAAACTTTAATGACTAACGGTACTTTATTTAGATAGAAAATAATTAACTATTCTCTATGTTGTCTCTCATGTTCTGGATATAAGCCGCTTTTTGAATCTTTGCTCTATTAGTAACTGATGGTTTTATAAAAGCAGTACGTGCTCTTAGTTGACGAACAGTTCCTGTTTTGTCAAATTTTCTTTTATAGCGCTTTAATGCTCTATCGATATTTTCTCCGTCTTTAATTGGTATAATTAACATAATATAGACACCTCCTCTCGTTAAGGCTGCAAAAGTAAAAAATAATTATGAATTATGAATTATGAATCACAAGTTATTTCAAAATATTTCTCGAGATTACCAATTTCTGTATTTCAGTAGTTCCTTCGCCTATGGTACATAATTTTGAATCTCGGTAGAATTTCTCCACAGGATAATCCTTAATATAGCCATAGCCTCCGTGAATTTGAACAGCTTCATTGGCCACCTTAACACACATTTCAGAAGCGTACATTTTGCTCATGGCACTTAGTGTGGTCATTTTTCGATTCTGATTTTTCAAGAATGCTGCCTTATGCAACAACAATTCCGAGGCCTCTATTTCTGTTGCCATATCAGCCAATTTAAAGGAAATTGCCTGAAATTCGCAAATTGCTTTTCCGAATTGGCGTCTTTCTTTCGAATATTTCAGCGCGGCTTCATAAGCTCCTTTTGCAATGCCAAGTGATAATGCTCCTATCGAAATTCTACCTCCGTCTAAAATTTTCATGGATTGAACAAAACCATCTCCCACTTCTCCAAGTCTATTGGCATCTGGAATTCGGCAATTGTCAAAAATCAATTCGGCCGTTTCGCTAGCACGCATGCCTAATTTGTTTTCTTTTTTCCCTGAAGTAAAACCAGGCATTCCCTTTTCAAAAACAAAAGCGGTCATCCCTTTAGAATCGCCTTTTTCGCCAGTTCGTACAATCACAACGGCAATATCTCCGGAAATGGCATGGGTTATAAAGTTTTTAGCACCGTTAACAATCCAAAAGTCCCCTTCTCTTATGGCGGTGGTATTCATTCCCCCGGCATCAGACCCAGTGTCGTGTTCCGTTAAGCCCCAAGCACCAATGTGTTCTCCCATGGCCAATTTTGGAATCCATTTTTTCTTTTGCTCTTCATTCCCAAAAGCTAATATATGATTGGTACATAATGAATTATGTGCCGCAACAGATAGTCCAATAGAAGGGTCTACCTTAGATATTTCTTCTATTATCGTAATGTATTCGTGATACCCTAAACCAGATCCGCCCAAATCTTCCGGAACTAATATCCCCATAAAACCCATAGCACCCAATTTTCTGAACAAAGGGACAGGGAAAATCTGAGCCTCATCCCACTCCATTATATAAGGTCTAATATTTTTTTCGGCAAAATCTCTTATAGATTGAGCTATCATTGTTTGCGTTTCGCTGTAATCGAAGTTCATAGAAATAGGGTATGAATTTAAAAGTCCAAATATAAGGCTATAATATTTGCCTTATCAATAGACAATCCTTTAATTTTTGTTAAATCATTAACATTTTTAAAATCGCCATTCATGCTTCTGAAAGTTACAATTTGTTTGGCAAGTTGATAATTGAAATAGGGGAATTGGGACAATTCCTTTATGGAAGCGTTATTGATGTCTATTTTTTTAAGTTTGGGAAGCTCTGAAACTTTAAAATGGGAATTCAAATTCTCGATAACTTCGGGCGGTAAGCCCCAAACATCATTCATTTGTTCCATCGAAACAAAACCTCCTAAACTTTCCTTCAGCTTTAAAATCCGAATTGAAATCGCCTCCCCTATTCCATAAATCTTAATTAAATCTTCCTGCGTCGCCTTATTGATGTCGATTATGACTGTTTTTTCTTTTTTAGCGAAAGCCGTATTGGGATATTTTTTATAGGCTGCGAATTCTTTTTTATTGTTTACCCAATCTGGAAATTTGAAATAAGGCGCCATAGCATTCAACAAGGAATCGGAAACTTTTGTTACGTCCTGAAATTCTTTCGGAGAATTTACGTAGTTATTTCCTTTTCTAAAAGCCAGCAACCGGTCGATTTCAAGAACCGACATGCCGAGCTTGTATCCTTTATAATCCGAGATAAAATTAGGGTTGAAAGGGTAAATCTTCGGAATATAATTGCGCTTTTGCTGTTTCATCGAATCAATCTGTGACTGTACCGAAAGCCATTTTTCTTTCTCAGGGGAGTCATTCGACAATGCACTAACATCAACAAAAAAATACACCAGCTGCAAAACAACAATTATTCCGAATAATAAAAAAACACCCGCGCGCTGCCCCTGTGAAAACTTAAAATAGGATTTTATTATTTTGAAAGTCATACTTTTTCAGATTGGATCAATTTTGCTCGAATTGAATATTGAACTTTAAAAATAAGGAATATTTTATGAAATGGGAATTTTTATTACTGGAATTCTTAAAAAAGACATTTTTGAAAAAATAAGGATTTTCTTGTGTAGCATCCTTTAAAAAAAACAATATATTTGGAACTTACTAACCAAAACCCAAAATACGATGTCAATTTGGAAAAGAAAACCATTAGCCCAGCTCCTAGCTGAGGCAGCTGAATCTGAAAAAGGATTAAAAAGAACATTAACCGCTTGGTCATTAATTGCATTAGGCATTGGTGCGATCATAGGCGCCGGTTTATTTGTAAGAACCGCCATGGCGGCTTCGCAAAATGCGGGTCCGTCAGTAACCATCGCTTTTATTGTTGCGGCTATTGGCTGTGCGCTAGCAGGGCTATGCTATGCCGAACTTTCTTCTTCCATTCCCATTTCAGGAAGTGCTTACACCTATACTTACGCGACGATGGGTGAGTTTATGGCTTGGATTATTGGCTGGGATTTAATATTAGAATATGCAGTTGGAGCCGCGACGGTAGGAATCGCATGGAGCGAATACCTGAATAATTTACTTGTCAATGTACTTCACATCAGCCCAATTCCCTATTCGCTTTCCCATTCCCCATTTCAATCTAATTTAGAGACGGGCGAAACTGGAATAATCAACCTACCCGCTTTATTTATAGTCGGGATTATCAGTTTATTATTAATCAAAGGTATCCAGGAATCGGCATTTGTAAACGGGATTATCGTTGTTTTAAAAGTTTTCATCGTTGTTTTAATTATAGTTATCGGGTGGAATTTTGTCAATCCCGCAAATCATTCACCCTATATTCCGCCAAGTTCAATTTTTACGGACGAACACGGAATTAACCATAATTTTGGAGGATTTTGGGGGATTATTGGAGCTGCCGGTACCGTCTTTTTTGCCTTCATCGGATTTGATGCCGTAAGCACTGCCGCCCAGGAAACTAAAAATCCAAAAAGAAATATGCCAATAGGCATTTTAGGATCACTCGCTATTTGCACCATATTATATATTCTTTTTGCCCACGTTTTGACAGGCGTCGCTACCGTCGAGGATTTCAGAACAGGTGGAAAAGAAGCATCTGTGGCATTTGCCATCAATAAATATATGATAGGTTATGCTTGGTTAGGCCAATTGGTGACCGTTGCCATATTGGCGGGATTTTCTTCTGTGATATTGGTAATGTTATTAGGACAATCTAGAGTATTTTATTCCATGGGAAAAGATGGATTGTTACCTAGCATGTTTAGTGATTTGCATTCCAAATTCAAAACACCCTACAAAGCCAATATTGCCATTTTACTGATTGTAGGAGCATTTGCCGCTTTTGTTCCGGGCGATATCGTGGGCGATATGACCAGTATAGGAACCTTATTTGCTTTTGTATTGGTTTGCATATCGGTAATTATTTTGAGAAAAAAAGAACCTAATATGGTGCGGGAATTTAGAACTCCATTGGTTCCGTTGGTGCCATTACTCGGAGTTGCTGCCTGTGTTTTAATGATGGTTGGATTGGGTTGGACTAACTGGTTGCGCCTTTTTCTGTGGATGGCCATTGGTGTTGCTATCTATTTTGCATACAGCAAGAAAAACAGTAAGTTGAACAATACAGAAAAGTAGTTTTATACAAAAAGAAAAAGGGATTATAAAGCAAATACAGCTGCTTTATAATCCCTTTTTTGTTGACAATTTTTTTACAAATCAAAGACCGAGCTACGCTTGGCCCGAATCAAATCCTTTAGCCGAATCCAAAAGGCCAAGGTTAAGTATACACCAAAACCCAAACCAGCAGTCACAAAAGACACATAAATAAAAAACAGTCGCACACTACTAGCCCGCATTCCAAGGGCATCCGCTAAACGGGAAGAAACATGAAAGCCGTGCTTTTCGAAAAAAAATTTAAGATTGAGTACTGCCGACATTTTTTTTGGTTTTGCCCTTCGACAAGCTTAGGGTGACAATTATGGTACTAAAATTACGAAATATATTTCTAAACATTATCTTTCCCAAATTCGAAATTACTCAAATTCTGAGGTAAAGAACAATTGCACGTTGGGGTATTTGTTTTGTGTCATTTGTATTGTAAAATCGGAATCGGCGAGGAATACCAATTGCCCGTATTTATCGTGTGCTAGGAATTTTTGCTTTATTCTTCTAAACTCCTTGAACTCCTCACTTTTGGGATCTTTTGGCTTTACCCAACACGCCTTGTGAACTGGAAAGTTTTCATAAGTACATTTGGCCCCGTATTCATGTTCGAGTCGGTACTGGATTACTTCATATTGCAGTGCGCCCACCGTTCCTATTATTTTTCTGTTGTTCATTTCTAATGTAAACAACTGTGCCACCCCTTCGTCCATTAATTGGTCTATTCCTTTGTCAAGCTGTTTGGCTTTCATCGGGTCGGCATTGTTGATGTATCTGAAATGTTCAGGTGAGAAACTTGGAATTCCTTTAAAACTCATAACCTCGCCTTCGGTCAAAGTGTCTCCTATTTTAAAATTTCCTGTATCATGCAATCCCACAATATCACCAGGATAGGAGATATCAACAATTTCTTTCTTTTCAGCAAAGAAGGCATTCGGACTCGAGAATTTTAAATTCTTTTTCAGGCGAACGTGGTAATAGGGTTTATTTCTTTCGAAGGTGCCAGAAACAATTTTGATAAAAGCCAAACGGTCTCTGTGTTTGGGATCCATATTGGCGTGGATCTTAAAAACAAATCCGGTCATTTTTTCTTCCGTTGGGTCAACCAATCGTGTTTCCGAATCTTTTGGTCTCGGTGAAGGCGCAATTTCAACAAAGCAATCCAGAAGTTCGCGAACTCCGAAATTGTTCAAGGCCGACCCAAAAAAAACGGGTTGGAGTTTTCCATCCAAATAATCCTGACGGTCAAATTTGGGATACACCTCATCAATTAATTCTAATTCTTCCCTTAATTTGTTGGCGGGTTTTTCGCCAATTATTTTTTCTAATTCCGGACTTTTTACGTCCGAAAAAGCGATGGTTTCCTCTATGTTCTTCCGGCTGTCACCACTAAACAAATTTATATTTTCTTCCCACAAATTGTAGATTCCTTGAAAATCATACCCCATTCCGATGGGAAAACTGAGCGGTGTAACCGTCAATCCCAGTTTTTGTTCCACTTCATCCATTAAGTCAAAAGCATCTTTCCCTTCACGATCCAGTTTATTGATAAAAACGATGATGGGAATTTTCCGCAACCTACAAACGGCGACTAATTTTTCTGTTTGTTCCTCGACCCCTTTTGCAACGTCAATAACAACAATCACGCTGTCAACTGCCGTCAAGGTTCTAAAAGTATCTTCAGCAAAATCCTTGTGACCTGGCGTATCGAGAATATTTATTTTTTTGTCCTTATAGATGAATGCCAATACCGAAGTCGAAACCGAAATTCCTCTTTGGCGTTCAATTTCCATAAAATCGCTTGTCGCCCCTTTTTTGATTTTGTTATTCTTCACCGCACCGGCTTCCTGGATGGCGCCTCCAAAAAGGAGCAACTTTTCTGTCAATGTTGTTTTTCCGGCATCGGGATGCGAGATAATCCCAAAAGTTCTTCTTCGCTGTATTTCTTCTAAAAAGCTCATGTTTGTATAAATAGTTTGCAAAAGTACTATTTATAAATGCCAATTAAAAAAAATAGTATATCCTATAAATACAACTTCCTATTTGGTGGAAAAAAATCACATTCCAAAAGGATAGGTTTCGGGAATTTGGTTTCCGTCCGGCTCAATATTTATCGGATGTAATGCCCTCGTTTCGTCCAGAAAAAGGAAGGCGTCATATCTTTTTGGCATAACAGAAGGAACATAATTTCCAAATCTTTCGTGTTCAGGATTGTAGACCACTCCAATGGCGCGATGTCCGATAGGAGCCGAAACGCACTTTTCTTCCCTGATTTTGTGCATCAGTAGCAACCTGTTTTTCCCTCTGCTGGCATGATGGAAATCGTTTTCCCAACTTCCTTCAACGGCGTTTGGAATTCTAATTTTTCGCATCTCGTCGCCCCAACCTCTGGCTGCGATGACGCTTCCTTTGTAGGAACCAAATCCCACAGCGATAACACCATCGTCCGAAAATTGTTCTCTCAACAGTTGTCCAACATTAACCATTCCTTCTGATGCCATGTCCGTGGCACGAGCATCTCCTATGTGTGTATTGTGTTCCCAAATCACTGTCTTGGCGGCATTGCCATGGTATTTCATCAGTCGTTCCAGAGTGGATACCATGTGCTCATCTCGGATGTTCCAAGAAGCCGAGCCTCTTTTTATCATGGCACGATAGTATTTTTCGGCATTTCTCGCCACGAAGGCATTTTGTTCTGTGCTCATCACATTCTCGGGATCTGAATTGTACTTTTCAATCTTACTTCTTATTTCTGTTAGCAGATTAATCACATCTTTCTCACATAGTTCCGGAACAAATGCAGAGGCTCTTGCGTAGGCTTGCCCCTCATCTTTGCCATAAGGCTCAAAACATTCCATTACTTTTTTAGCGAGTTTCAATGCCTCTGGATCATTTTTCTCCAAATATTGAATGATGGAACGCATCGATTCCCTGAAACTATAAACATCAAGTCCGTAAAAACCTACTCTCATTTCGAGAGGTAGGCCTGTGTTGTATACTTTTAGCCAGTCGATAAAAGCGGCTATTTCCCAATTGGCCCACATCCATGTCGGCCATCTATTAAAATCTTTCAGCACCTCATAAATATCTTTCCCTGAATTGGCATAGCCTTTTGCAAAACGGTTTAAACGATAGCAGTCCGGCCAATCTCCTTCGACACCCACAAACGCAAAGCCTTTTTCCTGAATCAAGCGTTTTGTAATTTTGGCTCTCCAGGTATAATATTCATGTGTTCCGTGTGAGGCTTCACCGAGCAAGACATATTTGGCGTCTCCGATGTAATCCATTAAAGGATCCAGATCTTCCATATTCTCTAAAGGGGAAGAAGATTCGTGTAGTAATTCGACAATTTTATTGGAATTAATAGAAAGGGTTGGGTTTGTTGCTGTTTTCATTGCATTTTAGTGTTTAAATGATACGCAGTATTGTCTAAATGATAATGGGAAACAAGGTCAAATAAATTTAGTTTTTTTGACCAAATACGTATATAAATTTACGTTATATAATTGACAATCAGATAATTTTATTTATTTTTTGATGATTTAAAAAGATTGAAAGTGGTGGATTGGAGTTGGTTATTACATAAAAAACAACCTCATATTCGCCTCTTTTCTCTGAGCAAAAGAAAACAGATTGTAAAATTTTTCAAAATCAGCACTCTTAGTGCTTCATGGTTTTGTTTTTAACAAAGTATAACGTTTTCGTTAATAACATTCAACGTTTTTAGTAAATCGTTATTATTGGATGCAATATCTTTGCGCTTCGAAAAATTAGAATTATTTAACCCTTCGTTGTTGATTGGGTCCACATTTAAAAAAAGAAAAATGAGTATTATTATCAAAATTCACGCAAGACAAATTTTTGATTCAAGAGGAAATCCTACAATCGAAGTAGATGTAGTTACAGAAAACGGTATTTTAGGAAGAGCTGCAGTTCCGTCAGGTGCTTCAACAGGAAAATTCGAAGCAGTAGAATTACGTGATGGAGGAAAAGCCTTTCTTGGAAAAGGAGTTTTAAAGGCTGTTGAAAATGTAAATACTAAAATTGCGGAAGAATTATTAGGGATATCAATTTTTGAACAAAACTTGATTGACCAAACTATGATAGAATTAGATGGCACGCCAAACAAAGCAAATTTGGGTGCGAATGCCATTCTTGGAGTTTCATTGGCTGTGGCCAAAGCGGCTGCCAATGAATTAGGACTACCTTTATACCGATACATTGGTGGTGTTTCTGCCAACACATTGCCAGTCCCAATGATGAACATCATCAACGGTGGTTCCCATTCTGATGCGCCTATTGCCTTTCAGGAATTCATGATTTTCCCTGTAAAAGCAACTTCTTTTACACACGCTATGCAAATGGGAACCGAAATTTTTCACAATCTTAAAAAAGTATTGCACGATAGAGGGTTAAGTACTGCTGTGGGTGACGAAGGAGGATTTGCTCCAAACTTGGCCGGTGGAACTGAAGATGCTTTGGATACCATTAAAAAAGCGGTGGAAGCTGCGGGTTATTCTTTTGGTGATGAAGTGATGGTGGCGCTAGACTGTGCTTCTTCTGAGTTTTACGTTGATGGAAAATACAATTATTCTAAATTTGAAGGTCCAACAGGAAAAATCAGAACTTCAGCAGAACAAGTAGATTATTTGGCGGAATTAGCATCTAAATACCCAATCATCTCTATTGAGGATGGAATGGACGAGAACGACTGGGATGGATGGAAATTATTGACCGAAAAAATAGGAGACAAAGTTCAATTGGTTGGTGACGATTTATTTGTAACCAATGTAGAGCGTCTTTCTACTGGAATTGAAAAAGGAATTGCCAATTCTATTTTGGTAAAAGTGAATCAGATTGGTACTTTGACCGAGACAATTGCTGCGGTAAATATGGCAAAAAATGCTGGATATACTTCCGTAATGTCACACCGTTCCGGTGAAACGGAAGACAATACTATTGCTGATTTGGCAGTGGCATTAAACTGTGGGCAAATAAAAACAGGTTCAGCTTCCCGTTCTGACCGTATGGCTAAATACAATCAGCTATTAAGAATAGAGGAAGAATTAGGAAATACTGCTTATTTCCCTGGTAAAAATGCATTTAAAATAAAATAAACATACTAATTTTATTAAAAAGCCATTTATGCACAATAAATGGCTTTTTTTGTATGTTTTAACATTTTCATTGCGAATTTCATTTTTTAAATCCATCGAAATAGTCTAAATTTGGAAAATTATTTATTTAAAAATTATTTTCAATAATACTATGTCAAAAACAGCTATTCTAGAAATTGAAGGCAAAAAATATGAGTTTCCAATATTTATTGGAAGTGAAAATGAGATGTCCATCGATATCAGTAAATTACGTGATTTGTCAGGAGCAATCACATTAGATCCAGGATATAAAAACACAGGTTCTTGTAAAAGCGAAATCACTTTTCTGGATGGAGAAGAGGGGATTTTGCATTATAGAGGCTATTCCATTGAAGAATTAGCAGCTAAAGGAAATTTTCTGGAAGTAAGTTATTTATTGATTTTTGGGGAATTGCCTACATCGTTAGAGTTAAAAGATTTTGAGACCCACATCAGAAAATACACCTTGGTCAATGAGGAAATGAAAAACATCATTGATGGTTTTCCTAAGACGGCACATCCAATGGGTGTTTTGTCTGCTTTGACCAGTTCTTTGATTGCTTTTAATCCTAAAGCTGTAAATCCAGAGAACAAAGACGAATTGTATGAAGCGGTTTGTAAATTAATAGGAAAATTTCTTGTCATTGCGTCTTGGACGTATAGAAAAAGCATGGGGTATCCATTGAATTATTATGACAATACTTTAGGATACGTTGAAAACTTTATGCAATTGATGTTCAAATTACCAACAGAACCCTATAAAGCAAATCCGGTAGTTGTTGAAGCCTTGGATAAATTGTTTATCCTTCATGCTGATCACGAACAAAACTGTTCAACATCCACAGTAAGAATGGTAGGTTCTTCACATGCTGGATTATTTGCCTCTGTTTCTGCCGGAATTTCGGCACTTTGGGGTCCATTACACGGTGGAGCAAATCAAGCGGTTCTTGAAATGTTAGAGGAAATCCAAGCAAACGGTGGAGATGCTGAAAAATATATGGCTAAAGCCAAAGATAAAAACGACCCTTTCAGATTGATGGGCTTTGGTCACCGAGTGTATAAAAACTTTGATCCAAGAGCGAAAATCATCAAAAAAGCAGCAGATGAAGTTTTAGCAACATTAGGTGTTGATGATCCTATTTTAGATATCGCGAAAAAATTAGAAGCTTTAGCATTGTCTGACGAGTATTTTGTTACCAGAAAATTATATCCAAATGTGGATTTCTATTCTGGAATTATTTACAGAGCTTTAGGAGTCCCTACCGATATGTTTACGGTCCTATTTGCTATAGGCAGATTGCCGGGTTGGATAGCCCAATGGAAGGAAATGAGATTAAACAAGGAGCCTATCGGAAGGCCAAGACAAGTATACACTGGGTACGGTTTGAGAGAATTTGTATCGATGGATAAAAGATAAAAAACAAAAATACCTATAAAAAACCACTTCAATGAAGTGGTTTTTTTATGTTGGAACCTTTCAAATTCATGAATAAAAATATTTAAAAAAATTAACTTTTCTTCAACAGTTCCATGCCTACGGCACATTCTAGGCAACGGCTTTTGCTGCAATATTCATTTTTGAGCTGCAATAACGACTGGGTTTCAAAGGCGTTTTTTGGTTGTATTCCAAAAGAACTGAATTTATCCACGATCGCATTTTTTTCTGGAGCAACCTCTTTTAACAACTGAATTAAGTCTTCGGAATTTTCCTTGCCTTGACTTTTGGCGTAAGCAAATTGAAGTGGAATAATGGTGTTTATCACGATTAAATCAACAAACGATTGGGAAAGTTTTTTTAACTTTTTGGGGCTTTCTTTGTCAAACTGATAGTGGGTTTGCCAATAAGCCGAAACGGCAACCCCAAAGGTTTTGTAAATGGTTGCAAGCGGATTTGGAGTGCTTATTGTCGAAAATAAATTTTGCTGGCAGTGGTACAAATTTGCCAACTGCGAAAGCCGAATCGTAGGAAAATTATCGGGACGATGCTTGAAAAACTGAACGGGTTCCGTACTATTCTTTTCCAATTGGTATTTCTGTAACAAATAGAAATACCTGAATTTTAAATCCTTGTAATAAGTATCTTCCTTTTCTGTGTCCAAAACCCCAGCGCTTCCTAAAAGCAGTGCTTCTAAATTCTCGACCTCAAAACTTTCTTTTCTAATAACGGAAAACGGAATCGATTGGGCGATTTTCAAAAAGAGTTCCCCATTGGTGTTCAAACCGAAATTCCTAGCCAAAAGACAAAACAAGACCGCTTCCCAATCCTGATGGGCTTGCTCCAACAATTCAAAAATGGGTTTTGATTTTCGTTGCAAGCGTTCAAAAAACAAGCGTTCTTGCCAATTTCTTAAAGTAAAATCGGAAATGGTTTTTAATTGCTTTTCGCAGAAAATCCAGGATTTCGGGCTGAGCAACGATTGATAATTGGCAATTGTTGTCTTGTCGACGTAGTGCCGGAGTTCCAAAACTGGAATTTCGCTGTTATTCTTTCTGAAAATTTCGGTGTCGTGTTCCCAAACCACATGAAGAATCACGTTTTCATAGTTGGCATCTCTTTCGTGCTGGTGCACATACCAATCTGAAGATTTAAGGTGAATTTCCACATTTCCTGCCCATTTTTGGTCGCCAATGATAATTTGGGCATTAAAAAAATCGGGGCCGGCAAGTGCTAAATAATGTCCAACGTGGACTATTACGATTTCCTCTCCATTGGAAGTTTTTAAATTCAAAGTATCAAACTTCTTGAATTTCCATAGATAGTGGAGAAAATCCTCTTTCATTTTTTAGATTATTAGACTTCTTATCGTATCAGAATGCTACACTAAGGTACTAAAAAAGAAACTTCTTAACTAAAAATAAAAAATACTTGGAATTCTTGGAATTCTTGGAATTCTTGGAAAATTTTAAAAGTGTTTGTACAATATGAATTGTGAGCAATTTATTATCGCAACAAATACAATTGGGCGCAAGCCCGGGCATCCGATAAGGCTTCGTGGTGGTTTAACGCAATTTTCATTTCTCGACAGCAATCACTCAATTTGGTAGGCCTTAACCCCTTGGCTTTGTAAATTTTCACGGTGCATTCCCATCTAGGAGCCAAATTCAAAGAAGCATAATCCAAGTCATAAAGTGCCATTGATTTTGCAAGCACATTGCGGTCGAAACTTTCGTTATGCGCCACGACAATCCTGTTTTTTAGCCGTTTTTGGATTTCGGGAAAGACCTGCGCAAAGTTTTTTTCGTTTGCCGTATCTCGTGGATAAATGCCATGAACCGCTATCGTGAACGGGTTGTATTGATTGTTTGGCGGTTTGATCAAGGTCACATATTCGTCAACAATCACCCCATTTTCGACAGTAACAATACCTACCGAACACGGATGAAAGGCAGTAGCGGTTTCAAAATCGATAGCAGTGAAGGTCAATTTGATTTTAGATTTTAGATTTTAGACTACAATTTTTGAATTCATAGTGTCTTTGCCTTTACAACAAAAGTGACTTGGGCAGCATTTCCAGAAAAGGCATGGCTTTGGAATAATCTAGAGATTCGTATTCAAAACCTAATCTTCTCAGGTTATCATAATACAATTGGTGGTTTTGATAATAGTATTTTTCGCTTTGCATATACCAAGCTTTTTCTCCGAGTTTTTTGGATAAAAACCATTTTTCTAACAATCTTCCAGAACGTCCATTGCCATCATTCCAAGGATGAATTTTCACAAAAACCAAATGAATGAAACTAGCATAATAAAAAATTTCGGGAAAACTCAATTGTTTTTTTAGAAGAGACTCCATATCGTCATAAAGCCGGACCATTTCATCCTCTAGCTGATGCGGAAGTGCCGCCACATATTCAATTCGCCCGTCATCATTGGTGACAAACATATTTTGGACACGGTGTTTGCCTTGCTGATTTTTCGCAACGATATTTTTCCCAAGGAGAATATGCGCTTGGGCAATCGTATTTTTATCCAAAGGGTTTGTTTTTGCAAACCAATAGGCATCATACAGATCGTCAATTTTCTTGGTGTAATCCGGAAGGAACTCAATGCCGAATTTTTTGTGTTTAATATACGAATCCAATTCGATTAACTCTCCTTCAATCTTGCTGGAAAACACCGAGGCAACCGAAGTGTAAAAACTAAAAGTACCAGTAGAAATATCGGCATCATCTAGCGAATCAAACTTCACTTCCAATCCTGGCGGGAAGTTTTTTTTGTAATCTTCTAAAAGTAGTTCAGGGATTATTTTCATGGATAGATTCGTTACGGTACAAATATAAACAAAGTCGATGAACCGGAAGATAAATTGGTATCACTACTGAAAGAAATTCCAAACCAAACCAAAACGAATCATAAAATCACGATAGGGAGTATTGGGTGCCGCATAAAAATTATTGCCCGAGAGTGACGAATTGAAATGTTCCGCCTTAAAATAAATACGGGTTCTTTGAATACGTGCATTCACGAAAAAATCAAGGTTGGGATAATTGCCGATTTCTTTTTTATTTTGAACGAAAAACTCGCCAATTACAGGATTGTAATCATTGGCAAAATAGCGGCTAAAGTAATTCAAGGTAACACCCGTTTGCAAATACAAGGCTTTTTCAAACATAGTAGTAGAATAATACAGCGTATTGCGGCTAACCAATTCGGGTACGTTCAGGATAAAATCGGGCTGATCCACTTTTTGATACAAAAAGGTGTTGTCTAAGGCAAATTTCCCGAGTCGGAATTCCTTATTAACTTTCACAGACACATAATTGATGGTGCTGTTGTATTGTTTGGGTGCGACTATTTGCTTTTGGACATCGGTGGCTACATTTTCAAAATATAAATGATCTTGTAGGGTAGACAATTGGAGTGATGCGGTAATCCAAGGGGTGGTTGCATTGGCGCTGATGGCATTTATCTTTTCATTTTTGAAAGTATTGAACCAGTTGTAATTCACAAAACTGCTTTGGTACAATTCATAATTATTATTCGGCAATTTGTTCATACTTTGGTATCCGAATGCCAGTTGGGTTTCGTCGTTCAGGGAATAGTTCAGTTTGGCGTCCAGATGAGACAAAGACTCGTTGGTCAATGATCTTGCATACCAGAATTTACCGTTCCATTTGTTTTTTTGATACTCATATTGCCCTCCCGCGCTGTTGATTTTTTGGTTCAATGCAGCTGGAATGGTTTGGCTGTCGACAAGTAAAATTTTGCCATAGTAATAATTAGTCCTGAAATCTTCCGCAAAAAACTTGAATTTTCCCAAGGTCGTATTTTCATAAATAAGCCCAAGAATATTTTGCATTTTATTATAATGCGCTTGGTCGTTGATTCCACTACTTACATAAGATTCCCCATATCTAGAAGAAACTGTGGTTTGATTGAACTCGAAAAATTTATTCTCGTAATTCAATTGATGGGTGACATATACATTGTTGTTTCCTTTGAGGGAATTGATTCTAAAAAAGTGATCCACAAAAACTCGTTTTCCTTTCAGGAAAGACTTGGCATCTTTAAAATAAACTTCTAATTGTTCCCTATTGTCATAATCCGGGTTTCCGCTTTCGAAATCTTCGATGGTGGTGATGCCTCCATTTTCTTCGTTGAGAATATCCTGGGAAGTGAAATGGGCATTGGCAAAATAGCGCTGGTTTTTGGTGTTGTAACTGGTAGTAAACCTGAAATTCCCGGTGCTAGTAAGTTGGTTAGTATATCTACCAGTGGAGCGCAGTCCTTTGTAGGCAATAGAAAAATTGAGTCTTGGCGCCGTATTTAAAGTAAAGAAAGCATCTACAGATTGTCCTTGTTTCATGACCGACTTAAAATAGAGTTCCGTAACGGGGGTTGCCACCGAGCAATAGCGAATTTGGTTGGCTTTGATAAAATTAAAGTGTTTTGCGGTAAAACCAAATTCAGGATAAGGGGAAAACTCACTCAAACCGTACTGCAAAGTATTATAGGTTTGCCCTTCGTTCGGGAAAGGCAACAAGCCGAACGTATCTTTCCGCAGATAATTATGGCTGTATTCTTTTTGAATGGTTAGCGAGGTATCGATATAAGTAGTGTCACGTTCTAAAGTAATAATGCGATACAGGTCTAGGGTAGCCACTTTTGCCTTAGGTTTCTTTATGGAATCAGAGCTGTTGTAACTACTGTTAAAATCGAACCCAGAAGTCTTTTTTTCTTGAGAGAACAGTACAATGGGCAATACGAAAAGAGATAAGAAAAAGAAAATCCTCATTTGGAAGTTATATAATTAGGCATTGGTTGCTAGGCATTCTAGGGCAAAGGTAAATGAAAATACGCACAAACAAAACAACAGGGGGATTTAGGAGCTCTTTTTTGAAAACATAAAATCCGTTGTATTCAATCCTCCGTCACTAAAAAGGAGCTTACTTGGTAATTTCACGTTGGATAGCCTAATAAACGGGAAGAATAAAGCGAAATCTCCCGTAAATACAAGGCCTCAAATAGTATTATCTAAAAATAAGAATAAAATTATAAGAATATACTAATTTTTATCCTAAAACAAACACTTTTTAAGAAGTATTAAATCATTATTTTGAAACGTTTTTTTTTTATAATTCGTATTTCATGACGTTTTTAATGCGAAATTCCCCTTACACATTAACGAAAAACCGTAAAAAATCTAGCTAAAAAACACATCAATAACACATCAAATGAGGTTGTTTTCTAAAATTACCCTTTTTTAGGATTTTAACCACTATTTTAAAAATCCTTTTATTTATGGTGTTTCGAGCGATTTTTTTAAAAAATTATCGACAATTTTACTTGTATAGTTTTTGTATAGGTGCCTTACGCCCAAAAAAAGCAATCGATTTAAAATTCATTCTTATATTGCCACCCTAATCTTAAACTTTTTTATTATGAAAAAATTACTTATGTTTTTATTCCTGATGACTATTTCATTAGGACAATCGCAAAACCTAATCACTAATGGTGATTTTGAAAGCGGAGACACCGCATGGTCCGGTGCCGCGGACTATCTGGTCACTGCCAATGGGAATACTTACTTTTCCAGGACTGTTGCTAACGCCGGGAACCCATGGGAAGCCAATTTAAGTCGTCCAATGTCTATAACTACACCAGTAGGAACTGGTTACACCCTGACTTTTCAGGCATGGTCAACTACTGGTAGAACTATAATTGCTGGTATTGGTTTAAATGGTGGTGATTATTCCAACGTTAACCAGACAGTGACTTTGACTTCAACCCCAAAAAGATTCACCTTAAATTTTAATACGAATTTTTCAAGTGCAAGCAGTCGTATTCTTTTTGATATGGGTAATGTTGCAGGGGATGTTAATATTGATAATGTAGTGCTATCATTAACTCCTACAAACCTAATTACCAATGGTGATTTTGAAAGTGGAGATACAGGATGGACTGGTGCCACAGGCAATCTTGTTACCACTGGTGATGATGCTACTTACTACTCTACAACTGTTGCTAATGCAGGAAACCCATGGGAAGTAAACCTAAGTCGTCCAGTGTCTATTACCGCAGCTGTAGGAACTAGCTATCAATTATCTTTTCAGGCTTGGTCAAATACTGGTAGAACCATATTAGCTGGTATTGGTTTAGCCGGAGATCCTTGGACTAACCAAGTTCAAACAGTAACTTTAACTTCAACTCCTCAAACTTTCTTTTTAGACTTAACTACTAATTTTTCAAGTGCAAGTAGCCGTATTATTTTTGATATGGGTGCTGCTGCAGGCGATGTAAACATTGACAACGTTGTTTTGTCGTCAGCTGCTGCAACTTCTACCTGTAATAATGGTGTTCAAGATGGTGATGAAACTGGTGTAGATTGCGGTGGGACTTGTCCTGCCTGTGCTACAGTAGTAAATATTGAAGGAAAATGGAAAGTTACCGAAATTGGTGTTGGACCAGCTAAAGGAAGCTATGCCTATTTTTCTTTGAATGTTAGTTCAGGTGCAAGAAGCTGTTTTTTTGATGATGTATATCAATTTAATGCTGATGCATCATTTAATTTTATACCGGGCACTCAAACTTATCGCGAAGGTTGGTTAGGAGATGGTTGTGGAGCAGCTGTTGCCCCATTTGACGGTTCAAATGCCGCAACTTATACGAACAGCGGTAGTGCTATAACTGTTACAGGTACAGGTGCCTTCATAGGACTTCCTAAAGCCATAAACGGTGCTGAAATTGGAGACACAGCTTCACATCCAGGGACTGTAACGTATCAAGCTACTTCTGTAACTACTACGGAAATGACGCTAGATATAGCGGTTGCTGGTGGCAATTGGTGGCGTTATAAATTAGCGAAAGTTGATGAATCTTTGCCAATTATTAGCGATTTCCCTGCTTTAGAAAAAGCATTAACAGCTCAGCCGTTTGATTTGGCAACTCCAACTTCGAATAGCGCGGGTGCTTTTACGTACACTTCTAGCAACGAGGCTGTTGCTACAATTTCTGGCGCAACAGTAACTATTGTAGGGGCTGGTACCACTACTATAACAGCTACTCAAGCGGCTAATGGAACTTTTAATACCGGAAGTATTTCGGCTCAATTAGTGGTTGCATATCCTGCACCAGCAGTTGCCGCTCCTACTCCTACAAAAGCAGCTGAAGACGTGATTTCTATATTTAGTAATGCTTATACTGATAAAGTAGGTACTGCTTTTGCGCCAAACTGGGGACAAAACCCAACGTATTCTCAGGTTAATATTGCCGGAAACGCTACAAACAGATATACGAATTTTAGTTTTGTTGGAAACACTTTCTCTGCAGGAGGAGTAGATGCTTCAGCAATGCAACAATTACACTTAGACATTTGGACTCCAGACTGTACTTCATTTGATGTATATGTATTGGACGGTTCTGACGAGCAAAAAGTTACATTAACACCTACTACTAGTGAATGGAACAGTTTTGATATTGACTTGTCTCAATATGATCTTTTAACTAAATCTGGAATTGTTGAATTCAAATTTGCAAATGGAGGATCAGGTACTAAAACCATCTATCTAGACAATATCTATTTCTGGAAAACACCTTCTGGTTTCTCTAACTACTATGTTGATGCTGATAGTGATGGATATGGTGCAGGTACTGTAACTGTCTCAGCAACACCTATAGCAGGTTCTGTTACTAACAATACAGACTGTAATGACACTAATGCTGCTATTAACCCAGGTGCTACAGAAATTGCCGATGGCGTAGATAATGACTGTGATGGAAAAATTGACGAAGGATTCCCTCCTAGTACAGCGGCTCCAGCACCTCCAGCAAGAAATGCTTGGGATGTGAAATCAATATTCAGTGGTGCTTATTCTAATGTCACTTTGAATGAATTTCCAACCAGTTGGTCTGAGTCTACATTTGAAGCAACTACAATTGCCTCTAATGCTACATGGAAAATGGATGGTACCTTTTTAGCAATGGTTACTAATTATGACAATGGAGTTGATTTATCACAAATGACTACCATGCACATTGATTACTGGACACCTGACAATAATCCTATTGGAATTAAATTAGTGAATACTACTGTTAATCCTGTTCAAGCTGTAATAACTTCTTTAGGTACTACAGTTACAGGTTCATGGAGAAGTATTGATATTCCACTAAGTGATTATGTAGGATTAGATAGATCTAAAATCACACAAATACTAATCGATCCAGATGGTGTATCTACTGTGTATATAGACAACTTCTATTTCTACAGAGCAGAAACTACAATTCCTGCTCCAGTAGTGGCTAATGTAACCCAATGTAAAGGAGCTCCTGCAGTTGAATTAACAGCTGCAACGTTTCCAGGATATGGATTAAAATGGTATGCAAAATCTACTGACACAGCGGCACTTGCTACAACACCAAAAACCACATCAACTACATCTGGAACAAAAACATCTTATGTAGCTCTATATAAGATTCCTGATGGAACTCCTGGACCTAAAGCAGCTATCAGTGTTGTTACCAATACTGAAGTTACGCCTGCTGTATCTTCAACGTTACTACTTAAAAATAGTTCAGCAGCTACAGTTACTGCAGTAGGACCTTTTATTGGAACTACTACTGAATTTACTTTAGAAGCTGCAGCATCAACTACTGCATTAGCATCTTATAAATGGACATTGCCTACTGGAGTAAATCAAGTATTGGGTACTACTAATGGAGGAATTAATGATAGAATCATCACTGTAACATTTGATGGTAGTAACTTAGGAACAACTGGCGCTTTACCAATAAGCGTTCAATCAACTAATGCTACTGGTGGCTGTCCTTCAGCTTCAAAAACACTAAGTTTAACCAGAGCTATACCAGCTGCACCTTCTAGTTTAAAAATGAATAACGGTTTAAATTCTACTCCTATTACTTCTTTTGCTAAATATATGGGTACAGGTACCGTTTTAAGATTGTCTGCCGCTGTAGCTTCTACTGCCCTTTATTATGTTTGGGAATTGCCAGAAGGAGTTAAGAGAGTAACTAGTCTTCTTGACTCTACAATTGTTGATGACTTAGAAAGTAATTCGCCTGAAATCTTCGTTACTTTTACAGGGGTGACAAATGTAGATACAGCCACACTTGTAAATACTAATGTATTAAGAATAGGGGTAAAATCTAAAAATGCCGTAGGGGTTTCAACAACCTCAAACGGAACTCTTGCAAACCCTTCAACTGCTTCTACGGCTAAGTTGCTAACGTTATCAGCTGTTAAGCCTGCTGCACCGTCATCTTTAAAAATGTATGACCTTGCGGTTAGCGCAACTGCTGCTGTAACAGCTATTACTACCTACCTTACTACTGATACGGAGTTAAAATTAGAAGCAAAAGCATCTGCTTTAGCTAGTTCTTACACTTGGGTTTTGTATGATGGAGTTAACGTTACTAATGGTTCTGCTGATGCAGTTCAAGGATCGCCAAACACTTACACTAGTATTTCAAATTCGATTACCGTTAATTTCGAGAATGTTCCTCATGAAGGTGCTTTTAGTTTAGTTTTAGGGGTACGAGCGGTAAATGGTATCGGTGAGTCTGTATCAACTAACGCAGCACCTAATGCTTTAAGAACGGATAAATTGCTAACGCTAACAGCTGTTCTTCCAAGTGTTCCTGGAGCGGTTACTGGTTCACTTAAAATTTGTGCTACAACTGCCTCTAGTGTTACCTATACGATTGCTGCTTTAGCTGCTAAAGCAGTTGATTATCTTATAGAAGTTCCTGAAGGATGTACGATCACTTCGTTATATCCAGATGGAAATGTTGTTACTTCTACGGGTATATATAGTGGTACGCCGGCTATTGCTAACGCATACTTTACAGTTAACTATCCTGCTGGATTCGTAGTTACAACAGCAAATCCTAAAACGATTACTATTAAGTCTGCTAACTACGTGGGACAAAGTGCAACTTCTAAAGTTCTTACTTTGACCAATAAGAATGCAGTTTGTGGTACTAGAATCGCACCAGAAGCAGCAACTGCTACTGAAGCATTCAAAGTAGTGGCGTATCCAAACCCATCTTCATCTGAGTTCACTATTGAAACTTCTGCAAAAGGAGCTATCAATGCAAAAGTGTATGATATGCAAGGTCGTTTGGTTGAAAACGCTAAATCAAATAAAGTTGGTTCAAGTTTAGCTCCAGGTATTTACAATGTTATTGTAAGCCAAGGTGCAAACACTAAATCTGTTCGTTTGATTAAAAAATAATCGTATCCTAGATACTCTTATTAAAAGAGAAAGAGGCTGTCCGAAAGGACAGCCTTTTTTGTTTTGTTAGGTTGAGTAGAATACTAAAAAAAACCGTTGGGTGCAATTAATGAAATCCGTCAATAATGACTCATTTCGATTAAAATTTATAGTCAATTTAAACTCAAATGTCCGTCTGAGCTTGTCGAAGAATTAAAAAAAAAAACACTTCGACAAGCTCAGTGTGACAAATTGCTGCCAATTAGCCATAAAAACTAATTACACCCAACGGGTTAAAAAAGAATAAAGCTTGGATTTCGAACAACAAAATGAATTAGGGAAATTCCAAATTTTTTTCAATATTTGCCCTTCCAATACCACCCATGATGTTGCTTCCTAATTTCTCAACCTTTCTGCTGGAAACCGGCACCGACGAAGCCGGTCGTGGCTGTCTTGCGGGTCCCGTAACGGCTGCTGCAGTAATCCTGCCCATAGATTTTGAGAACAGCCTCCTGAACGACAGCAAGCAACTGACCGAAAATACCAGGGAAAAATTAAGACCTTTCATCGAAAGGGAATCCCTGAGCTTTGCCGTAACCCACTTGCATCCAAAAGAAATTGACGAAATCAACATTCTGAATGCCTCCATGAAGGCGATGCAAGAATGTGTCTTGAAGTTAAACACCACCCCCGAATTTATTATTGTGGATGGCAACCGGGCGTTGAATGCCAAATTGGGTTTAAAAACCACTTTTGGCAAAGCCTTTTCTAAGACTGAAATCGAATTGTTACAATCGATTCCCAATCAAAGTATTATAAAAGGCGATTCGAAATACCGGAGTATTGCCGCGGCTTCTGTATTGGCAAAAACGTACCGGGATGAATATATGAATTGCATTCACGAAGAATTCCCCATGTACAACTGGAAACAGAATAAAGGCTATCCCACCCAAGAACATCGGGAAGCCATCCGAAAATACGGCGTTACAAAATACCACAGAATGAGTTTTAGATTATTGCCTGAGAAAGATTTATTTGATCTTTGATTGCAGATTAACGATTTTTGATTGCAGATTTACAAAAAATCAGTGAAAATCCGTTTTTGTCATCCTGAGCTTGACGAAGGGCGTGTCACCTGCCTGTCGGCAGACAGGTCTGTGATCCATTATAAAGTCACAAACTCCGCTTGAAACAATTGGGCAAAATGTTTCAAAATTTTCGCTTTGACTTCGGCTTCATTTACTTTTTCGACACCTATCTCCAAGTGTAAAGAAGTGACCGCCTTGCCACGAATCCCACAGGGAATGATGTTGTCAAAATAACCCAAATCCACGTTCACATTCAATGCCAAACCGTGCATCGTCACCCAGCGAGAAGCCCGAACGCCAAGGGCACAAATTTTACGGGAAAAGGGAGTTCCTGCACCCAACCAAACTCCGGTTTCGCCCTCGCTTCGGCCACATTCCAATCCGTATTCCTGCAAAGTCAAAATGATAGCTTCTTCTAGCAAACGCAAGTATTGATGGATATCGGTAAAGAAATTATCCAAGTCCAAAATGGGATAGCCCACGATTTGTCCCGGTCCGTGATAGGTAATGTCGCCACCGCGGTTGATTTTGTAGAAAGTCGCCCCTTTGGCCTCGAGTTGTTTTTCGGATAAAAGTAAATGGGATACATCACCGCTTTTTCCTAAAGTATACACATGCGGATGTTCGACAAAAAGGAAATAATTGGGGGTTTGAACAGTGGTTTCCTCCCTCCTATTCTTGATTTTTAAATCGACCACGCCCCGGAACAATTCCTCTTGGTATTCCCAAGTGGTTTTGTAGTCTTGAAGTCCTAAATCTTGAAGTTGGATGGTTTTGTTCATTGCCCTATTATGAATTGCAAAGTTACAAAGTTTTTGTTGGCAAGATTCCTTAAAAAAAAATGGCCCTCGGACTTGTCTGCCGACAGGCAGGTAGCAGTGGTATCCTATTTTTAAATTTAAAACTTCTAGCCTTTTGAAGGATGAAAGCTTTAAAAAAAGGTTCTTCTGGAAATATTGTGAACTTTTAGCTTATTTTTCAAACCATTAAGATATTAAGGTTCATTAAGTGTATTAAATCTTATTTTTCTTAATGTGCTTAATGGTTTATTTATTGGTGAGCTGCCTACTGGCTGTCTGAATTAAATTAAATTGTTTTAGTTTTTATACAAAACCCAGTAGAACCTTAAAAAAAATAATGCGAAAACGGAACTATCGTCTTGAAAAATGAAATTTTACGCTCCAAAAAATCTGAAATGGGAAATCAGCAATCAGCAATCTTTTGTTATCTTTGCACTCTTAAAATCAGAACAGAATGGCATTATCCGAACAAGAAATCCTTCGTAGAGAAGCGCTCACCGAATTACGCAACTTAGGAATTGAACCTTATCCCGCAGCCGAATTTACCACCACCGCTTATTCTAGCGAAATCCTAGCCGATTTCGAGAAGTTCGACGGCAAGGAAGTCATTCTAGCCGGTCGTTTGATGGGGAAACGCATCATGGGAAAAGCCTCTTTTGCAGAATTAAAGGACGCCGAAGGACGCATTCAAATCTATGTTTCGAGAGACGACATTTCCGATGACGAGGAAAAAACGATGTACAATGTAGTTTTCAAAAAACTATTGGATATCGGCGATTTTATTGGGGTTCGCGGCACAGTTTTCAAAACTCAGGTAGGCGAAATCTCGGTTCATATTTATGGCTTGACGGTTTTGGCGAAAGCCTTGAAGCCACTTCCTATTGTAAAAACGGATGCCGACGGAAAAACACACGACGCTTTTTCGGATCCGGAACAAAGATACCGTCGTCGGTATGTGGATTTAACGGTGAATGACCATGTGAAAGACACGTTTATCAAAAGAACGAAACTGTTCAACGCGATGCGTTCTTTCTTCAATGACAAAGGATATTTAGAAGTGGAAACACCAGTTTTGCAACCGATTCCCGGTGGTGCTGCGGCGAGACCTTTTATCACGCACCACAACTCGCTTGACATCCCGTTGTACATGCGAATTGCGAACGAATTGTACTTAAAAAGATTGATTGTGGGTGGTTTTGACGGGGTGTATGAGTTTTCGAAAAACTTCCGAAACGAGGGAATGGATCGAACACACAACCCAGAGTTTACCGCCATGGAAATATATGTAGCCTACAAAGACTACAACTGGATGATGAACTTCACCGAAAACTTATTGGAACATTGCGCTATTGGTGTAAATGGTTCTAGTGAAGCAACTTTTGGCGAACATAAAATCAATTTCAAAGCGCCGTACGCCAGAGTGACGATGACGGATTCCATCAAACATTTTACCAGTTTTGATATTTCCGGCAAAAGCGAGGCGGAATTATTCGAGGCCGCAAGAGCGATGGGAATTGATGTGGATGCCACAATGGGGAAAGGAAAATTGATTGATGAGATTTTTGGCGCGAAATGCGAAGGAAATTACATTCAGCCTACCTTCATTACGGATTATCCAAAGGAAATGTCGCCTTTGTGCAAACAACACCGCGACAATCCAGCATTGACCGAGCGTTTCGAACTCATGGTTTGCGGTAAGGAAGTAGCCAACGCCTACTCGGAATTGAATGATCCCATTGACCAACGCGAACGTTTTGAAGACCAAATGCGATTAGCCGAAAAAGGAGATGACGAAGCTACGGGAACTATTGACGAGGATTTCTTGAGAGCGCTAGAGTACGGAATGCCACCCACTTCAGGTTTAGGAATTGGAATGGATCGTTTGATGATGTTCTTGACCAACAATTCGTCGATTCAGGAAGTGTTGTTCTTCCCGCAAATGCGACCGGAGAAAAAACAGGTTCAAATTGAATTGGAAGACGAAGAAAAATTGATAGTGGCACTATTGCAAACCAATGACAACCAAATGGATTTGGGACTCCTGAAAATAAAATCAGATTTGAGTGGTAAAAAATGGGACGCTGCCATGAAAGGCTTGGCGAAACACGGATTGGTAAAAGTGAGTTTGGTGGGTGAAAATAAAGTAGTGGAATTAGCCGGCTAAGCCGCCTTAAACCCGACAGAAAAGGCAAATCCATAACTTTTTTTCAATTTATTGTTTTTTAAATAAGTGTATCTTTGTAAAAATAGTATATGGTGTTTACAGCAAAAAATAGTCAACCACAAGAGAATAAAATGGAACAGGGATGAAAAGTCTTAAAGAACGAATACTGGAACTGAAGAAAGAGAAAAATGCGGTAATTTTAGCCCATTACTATCAGGAATCCGATATTCAAGACATAGCAGATTATGTAGGAGACAGTTTGGGATTATCGCAAGAAGCGATGAAAGTGGATGCCGATATCATCCTTTTTGCCGGCGTGCATTTTATGGCCGAAACGGCAAAAATATTGAACCCCACCAAAAAAGTGATTCTTCCCGATTTGAAAGCGGGTTGTTCGCTTGCGGAATCCTGCCCTCCCGAAGATTTCAAAAAATTTACCGAGGCACATCCCGATCACATTGTCATCACTTACGTGAATTGCTCTGCCGAGGTGAAAGCCTTGACTGATATTGTGTGTACCTCCGCAAATGCGGTGAAAATCGTGGAATCCATTCCAAAGGAAACGCCTATCATTTTTGCCCCAGATAAAAATTTAGGGAAATATATCATCGAAAAAACAGGACGCGAGATGTTGCTTTGGGACGGTTCCTGCGTGGTGCACGAAGCTTTTTCATTCGATAAATTGATTGCGCTTTACAAAGAAAATCCTGATGCCAAAATCATTGCGCACCCGGAATCAGAAACGCATATTCTAAAAACAGCCAATTATATCGGTTCGACCGCAGGAATGATTGAGTTTGTAAAAAAAGATCCAAGCCACAAATTTATCGTGGCCACCGAAGCAGGAATTCTTCATAAAATGAAACAGGAAGTTCCTGAAAAAATACTTATTCCGGCACCGGCAAAAGAGGACAACACCTGCGCCTGTAGCGAATGTGGCTATATGAAGATGAATACTTTGCAAAAAGTGTACGACTGTTTGCTTAATGAAACCCCAGAAATTACAGTTCCAGATGACATTATGAAAAAAGCACTGATTCCTATTGAACGTATGCTTGAATTATCAAAATAATGATCCAAACCAATTATTTAATCATAGGTTCCGGGGTTGCGGGATTGACTTTTGCCGTGAAAATTGCGGAACGATTCCCGGATAAAAAAGTTACGATTGTCACCAAGGCAAACGAAAACGAATCCAATACGAGATATGCTCAAGGCGGGATTGCCATCGTCACGGACAAAATCGAAGATTCCTATGAAAAACACATTCAAGACACCCTAATTTGCGGCGATGGCTTGTGTGATGAATCCATAGTGAAAATGGTAATCACCGAAGGCCCTAAACGATTAAAAGAGTTGATTGAATGGGGCGCCAAATTTGACAAAAACACCCAAGGAACTTTGGATTTAAGCAAAGAAGGCGGTCATTCCGAAAACAGGGTCGTGCATCATAAAGACCAAACGGGACAGGAGATTCAACGCGCCATTTTAAGCCAAGTCCATCAAAAAGAAAATATTACCGTTTTAGATTACCACCTCGCGATTGATTTAATCACGGAAAACAACCGCTGTCTGGGGGCTTTTGTTTTAGACCAAAAAACAAAAGAAGTCCTCACTTTTCAATCGGAGTTTACCTTGCTGGCCACCGGTGGAATAGGCCATCTTTACGGACATACCACCAATCCCGTGATTGCAACGGGAGACGGAATTGCCATGGCTTATCGGGCCCAGGCTGTTATCAAGGAAATGGAATTTATTCAATTTCATCCCACCGCTTTGTACGATGCTTCGACAGGGACATCCTTTTTGATTTCGGAAGCGGTTCGTGGTTTTGGCGCTTATTTGCGTACCAAAAACGGCCATCGCTTTATGCCGGATTATGATTCCAGAGGCGATTTGGCTTCTCGTGATATTGTTTCCCAAAGCATCGATTTAGAACGCAAAAAAACAGGTGACGATTGCGTGTATTTAGATTGCACCCATTTGGATTTGGAAGGTTTTAAAAAACATTTTCCAATGATTTACGAACGATGCAAAAGCGTTGGAATTGATATTGCGAAAGATTGGATTCCCGTGGTTCCTGCCCAGCATTATCTTTGCGGAGGAATCGTGGTGGACAAAAATGGCAAAACCTCCGTGGCGAATTTATTTGCCTGTGGAGAATGTTCCAGAACTGGATTGCACGGCGCCAATCGTTTGGCATCCAATTCCCTGTTGGAAGCCTTAGTCTATTCCGATACCATATACCATTATTTGGCGGACACTGCTTTAGAAAAAAACCAATTTAGCAGAACCGTTTCCGATTGGAACGTTACGACAAAACCTGAAATCAAGCCCGATTATGTTGCCAAAACAAAAGCTGAATTACAGCTTTTGATGCGTCAAAATGCTGGAATTGTCCGCAATGACCGTGGCTTGCTTAAAGCCAAACAAAAACTTTCCTATTGGAAAAACGAAGTGGGCCAACAGATAAAAAGCCACAATGTCAATGCGGAATTGTATGAATTGCAAAATATGATTACCATTGGCCTCTTGATTGTGCAACAATCCATCGATAGGAAGGAAAATCGCGGTGGACTGGTTAAAATGAACTAAAGAATTTTATTTTCATAATTTGAAAAAACTTTGAGCTGCGATTAAACCTTTTACAGCTATTTATATCTTATCAATCTAACTTTTAAAAATATTTAAAAATGAAAAAATTAATTTTAGCAGCCCTACTGGCTATCAGCGTGTCCACTTTTGCACAATGCAAGAAAGAAATGGAGAAAAAATGTCACACAGAAAAACATTCCCCAGACGAAAGAAATGAATTCGGTATGGAGAAATTGTCATCCGAACAACGTACTCGACTCATGGTAAAAAAATGACCTTAGAATTGGACTTGAATGCCAAACAGCAAGAACAAGTGAAACAAATTATCGCGGAACAAATGGTTAAAAGAGAGGCTATGAGGACGGAACAGATGGCTAAAAAAGAAGAGGATAAAAAACGAACTGCCGACCAAATATTTGTAATAAAAAATAAAATTCTTGATGAACAAATTGCAATGAAAAACAAAATGAAAACTATTTTGTCACCAGAGCAATTGGATAAATGGAATGCTCTTAAAGAGGTCAATAAAGCAAAAATGAAAGAAGGAAGTGAAAAAAAAGAAGGACAAAAGTGTTGTAAAGAAAAAAAAGAATGTAACAAAGGGAAAGAAGAAAAAGAGTAATCAAATCCTTTTTGGTTCATAGAATAAAATGAAAAAAGTCACAATTCCAATGTATAGGAATTGTGACTTTTTTTATAGGTTCACTTCAAATTAGATTTTACCAATCTCCCCCAGATCCTCCACCGGAGAATCCGCCGCCACCAAATCCACCTCCAAATCCGCCTCCTCCAGAAGAACCTCCTCCAAATCCACCGGAAGAACCACGACCACCAGCTAGACTACTTAGAATAATGACGTCTAACAAACTTGGGCCACCACTGGAATTGCCAGAATTACCCCCACTGTTTTTGTTTCTAGAAATCAACATCAGTATAATTACAACTATAATTATAATGGGCAAAACAGGAAATTTTTTTTCTTTGGTTTGTTTTCGTTCGCCTTTGTATTTGCCTTTGAAAACATCAAAAAGGGCATCGGTTCCTTTGTCTAAGCCGCTGTAATAACTCCCCGCTTTAAATTCCGGTATAATAATATTTCTGGTGATTTCCCCTCCAATCCCGGCAGTTAATCGGTCTTCAAGTCCATAACCTGCTGATATCCATATTTTTCTTTCGGCTTTTGCCAATAAAATGATAACACCATTATCGTTTTTGGCAGTTCCGCCTATCCCCCATTTTTGCCCCCATTTTGGAGTAAGAATACCAATATCCTCCCCTTTCAAACTTTCGATGGTAATTACCACTATTTGAGTAGAAGTAGAATCAGAATAGCGGATGAGTTTTTCTTCTAGTTGTGTTTTTTCATCAGCGCTCAAAACTTTGGCATAGTCATAAACCGAAGTTTGAAATTCTGGTTTTTCAGGAATGTCAAATTGGGCAAAACTGATTTGAGTAAACAAGAAACAAAGGAGCAGTTTCAGCAAAATTGGAGTATATTTTTTTTGTAAAGCCATTATCCTTTCGATATTTCATTAGACAATTCATTCGTATCGCCTTCCTCATAAGGAAAGTGGTGGCGCAACTGTTCGCCGGCTTTTACAATGCCATCGATTAGTCCTTGCTTGAAATTACCGGTTTTAAATTGAGTCGCCATAATATCTTTCGTACTGTCCCAAAAATCTACCGGGACGACCTCATTAATGCCTTGGTCTCCACAAATAACGAACTTTTTATCAGCTACCGCCAAATAAATTAAAACCCCGTTTTTAAGATGGGTTTCATCCATTTTCAATTCATGAAAAACTTCCAAAGCCCTATCAAAAGGCACTTTGGAAGTTGTTTTTTCGATGTGGACCCTAATTTCACCCGAAGTTTCTTTTTCAGCCACACGAATAGCTTCAACTATGGCGGATTCTTCTTCTTTGGTTAAAAACTCTTCTGATTTTGACATTTATTTATGTTTTAAACTCCCCTTTGATTTGGGATATTTAGAATTTTACTTCAACCGGTTTTTCAGCTCCAGCAACCGATTGGAAATAGGCTTTCTCCTTGAAACCAAAGGCTCCTGCAAATAGCGAATTCGGAAAAGTTTTGATGTGGGTGTTGTAAGGCATAACCGCTTCGTTAAAACGAGTCCTAGCCGTAAGAATTTGGTTTTCAGTACTTGCTAATTCGTCTTGTAATTTCAAGAAGTTCGCATTGGCTTTCAGTTCAGGGTAGCGTTCTACAGAAACTAATAATTTAGATAATGAAGAAGATACTCCAGACTGTGCTGAATTAAAAGCTGCCAATTGTTCTGGTGAAATATTTGTCGGATCAACAGTGATAGATGTAGCCTTTGCTCTCGCTTCGATTACGGCAGTCAAGGTGCTTTTCTCGAAATCGGCAGCCCCTTTTACGGTATTTACCAAATTTCCGATAAGGTCATTTCTTCTTTGGTAGGATGTTTGTACATCGCCCCAAGATTGTTCCACCGCTTGACTTAAAGTCACTGCAGTGTTATTAATTCCTTTAACCCAGCTGTATATTCCAATGATAAATACTGCTGCAATAATCCAAGGTAAAAATTTTTTAAAATCCATTTTTGTTTAATTTAAAGTTTAGTTTAATTGATTGTGCAATTGAGATTGCAATTTAAAGTTGATTTTTAATATTCATCAACTGTGTTTTTATGGTTTCCAATTTGCTGATAATTTCAAATTTATCCAAAGTTTTCTTTTGCCCCTCTTTCAAATGGGTTCTGGCACCTTCGAGGGTAAAACCTCTTTCCTTTACCAAATGATAAATGAGTTTCAGGTTATTTACGTCTTCAGGGGTAAACATCCTGTTGCCTTTGGCATTTTTCTTCGGCTTGAGGATGTCGAATTCGCCATCCCAAAAACGAATAAGCGAAGCATTCACGTCAAATGCCTTGGCGATTTCGCCAATACTATAATACCTTTTGTCTGGTTGTAATTCTATATGCATTAGTCTAAAGATTGGTTTTCTTGATTAGCTAACTGGGAGATGGCAACATACTCCACAGCCGAAATATTTCCATAATAAAAATTCAGGGGATTTACTACTTTTCCGTTTTTGTGCACTTCATAGTGCAAATGGGGCCCTTCGGATCTCCCGGTACTTCCCACATATCCTATTATATCCCCTCTTTTCACGCGTTGTCCTGCCCTAGATTTGTATTTGCTTAAATGTCCGTATAGGGTTTCGTACCCAAAACCATGTCGGATTACGATGTGATTCCCATAACCGGAGACCGTATTGTCAGCTCTTTCGACAACACCATCGCCAGTAGCAAAAATTGGGGTTCCCGTTTTTGCGGTAAAATCCATTCCTTCGTGCATTTTTCGGGCCTTCGTAAAAGGATCTGTTCGATACCCAAAACCAGAAGCCATTCGTTTCAAATTCTCATTCCTCACCGGTTGAATTGCCGGTATTGCCGATAACAAATTATTTTTAGCTTTTGCCAATTTCAATATATAATCCAAGGATTTCGATTGAACAGCCAATTCTTTAGTGATAATATCCACCCTTTTTGTGGTGTTTAATACCAATTGCGAATTGTCAAAACCTTCCAATTCCTTATAGCGATCTACACCTCCAAAAATCGCTTTTCTTTTATCGTCCGAAATCGCCGAAGCATTAAAATACTCTCGGTACAAGTTATTGTCCCTGTCTTTAAGAGCATCGATAACATTATCTACCAGATCCATTTTTTTGTTTAAAATGGCATAATGCAATTTCAAATTTTCAATTTCACGAGCTTGTAACCTATCTTTTGGTGTTTCAAAATAAGGGGTGTTCAATAAAACCACAAAAGCTAAAAAGCCAAATAAGGCTGACGCCACTAAAAACAATAGTACAACTGCAAATTTCTTTCTTTTTCGAGTTATTATTTTTCGATAGGCCAGATTTTCGGAATCGTAATAATATTTTACTTTCGCCATATTTTAAAATACCCTATTTTTGCACCTTGTAAAAAAGTTAGTCGAACAAATTTAATAAATGTTTCATTTGTTACACCCTTTTTTCAATAATATATTAAAGTTGGTTTTATAATTTGTTTTATCGATAATTTTATACGCAACAAAACAGATCAGCAAATCAACAAATTACCGAATAACCAACAAAAATGAAATCACAAGACATACGCAAACAATTTTTAAAATTTTTCGAAAGCAAAGGACATTTAATCGTTCCCTCAGCCCCAATAGTGCTCAAAGATGACCCAACCCTGATGTTCAATAACTCGGGAATGGCGCAATTCAAAGAGTATTTCCTTGGGAATGCCACTCCAAAAAGCCCAAGAATTACTGATACGCAAAAATGCCTTCGCGTTTCGGGAAAACACAATGATTTAGAGGATGTGGGTTTCGATACGTATCACCATACCATGTTTGAAATGTTGGGCAATTGGTCTTTTGGCGATCCTGCCCGCTCGGCAGGCGGGTATTTCAAGAAAGAAGCCATAAATTGGGCATGGGAATTGTTAACCGAAGTCTATAAAATTCCAGCAGCCAATCTTTACGTTTCCGTTTTTGAAGGCAATCTAGAGGAGAATGTTCCTTTTGATCAAGAAGCTTGGGATATTTGGAAAACACTTATTGATGAAGACCGAATTATCCTTGGAAATAAAAAAGACAACTTTTGGGAAATGGGGGATCAAGGCCCTTGTGGACCGTGTTCCGAAATACATGTTGATATTCGTTCGGCTGAAGAAAAAGTGTTGGTTTCCGGGAAAAGTCTGGTCAACAATGACCATCCGCAGGTGGTTGAAATTTGGAATAATGTTTTCATGGAATTCAATCGAAAAGCCGATGGTTCCTTAGAAAAATTGCCGGCGCGACATGTCGATACCGGAATGGGATTTGAGCGACTTTGTATGGCTTTACAAGGAAAAACTTCCAATTATGACACCGATGTTTTTACGCCACTTATTGAAAAAGTGGAGCAAATTACAGGATTAAAATATACCTCTAACGAAGTTCAAAATTGCAGCGAAGAGCAAAACAAAACCAATATTGCCATTCGTGTCATTGTGGATCACGTTCGTGCAGTAGCTTTTGCCATTGCCGATGGACAATTGCCTTCTAACACCGGAGCGGGCTATGTAATCCGTAGAATTTTGCGTCGTGCCATTCGTTATGGATTCACCTTTTTAAATACTAAAGAACCTTTTATTTATCAATTGGTTGAAGTTTTAGCTCATCAAATGGGAGAGTTTTTTCCAGAAATAAAAGCACAGCAACAATTGGTTATCAATGTGATTCGTGAAGAGGAAGTTTCTTTTTTGAGAACATTGGATCAAGGATTGCAATTGTTAGACAACGTAATTGCAAAAACAAAAGGGTCGGAAGTTTCAGGTGCAAAAGCATTTGAATTGTATGACACTTTCGGTTTTCCAAAAGATTTAACGGCTTTAATTTTGAAAGAAAAGAACTTGTCTTTCAATGAATCTGAATTTGATGCTTCCATGCAAGAACAAAAATCACGTTCGCGCGCCGCTTCGGAGATGTCTACCGATGATTGGACGATTTTAGTGGAAGGCAATACCGAAAGTTTTGTAGGTTATGACCAAGTCGAAAATGAGGTGAAAATTACACGCTACAGAAAAATTGACAGTAAAAAAGACGGTGTTTTGTATCAAATTGTTTTGGATACCACACCATTTTATCCAGAAGGAGGAGGACAAGTTGGTGATAAAGGAACCTTAGTTTCGACTAACGAAGCCATAGAAATTATTGACACCAAGAAAGAAAATAACTTGATTCTTCATTTTACCAAAAAATTACCTGAAAACGTAAATAGCAGTTTTATCGCCAAAGTAAATCAGGATTTGCGAAGTTTGACATCCAAAAATCACTCGGCGACACACCTGATGCATTTGGCTTTAAGAACCATTCTAGGGAAACATGTGGAACAAAAAGGGTCTTTGGTAAACCCAAAACAGTTGCGTTTCGATTTCTCCCATTTTGCAAAAATGACGGACGATGAAATTCAGCAAGTAGAAGATTTTGTAAACGAAAGAATTCAAGAGCAATTGCCTTTAATTGAAAGACGAAACATCCCTTTCAAACAAGCCGTTGAAGAAGGCGCGATGGCTTTGTTTGGAGAAAAATATGGCGATAGTGTTCGCGCGATAAAATTTGGTGACATTATGGAATTGTGTGGCGGAATTCACGTGAAAAATACTGCCGATATTTGGCACTTCAAGATTGTTAGTGAAGGAGCAGTCGCTGCTGGAATTCGCCGTATTGAAGCCATAACTAGCGATGCCGTTAAAGCACATTTTACCTTGCAGGAAAACACTTTAGACGACGTAAAAGAGGCACTGAAAAACCCGCAAGACATTTTGAAAGCCGTTCATTCCTTACAGGACGAAAATGTTAAATTAAAGTCGCAAATTGAGGCTTTGATGAAAGACAAAGTCAAGAATTTGAAGGTGGAATTGGCTTCGCAATTACAGGAAATAAATGGAGTTCTATTTCTGGCCAAACAGGTTGATTTAAGTCCTGAAGGAGCAAAAGATTTGGCTTACGAATTAGGGAATTTGGGGAAAAACTTATTCTTAGTTTTAGCTACAACCGAAGAAGAAAAACCGATGCTAAGCTGCTATATTTCGAAAGAATTAGTGGCCGATAAAAACCTCAACGCTGGAATCGTGGTTCGAGAATTGGGTAAATTCATACAAGGCGGCGGCGGTGGTCAGCCGTTCTTTGCAACTGCAGGAGGTAAAAACGCAGCCGGAATTCAAGAAGCGTTAGAGAAGGCTATTGATTTTGTAAAATGATATAATATCCAATGACTAGTCATAAAAACAAATAAAACCGTCTAAAAACTGTAGTATATCTGATTAATTTACAGTACATCGAAAATATTAATTTTAATAAAACTCCTTTAATATATTTGATTTGTGATAGGATTTGTCCCAGCTCGTCTATTACATAAACCTATGTATTAAAATTATGAAAAAAGTATTTTATCTTTTTTTTATTACCATTTTTGTAACTACTCTAACATCGTGCACAGCTGAATCTGAAGACACTACTCAAGATAAATTAGTAAAAAAAATAATTGAATTGAATCAAGATGGCACTTCATCTACATTTAATTTTACTTATAATGGTGAAAAAATTATTAGTATCGAATCGGAAGAAACTAGCAAAAAATTTACCTATTTCGGAAATTTAATTACCCAAATAATTGAATTAAATAAAACCACTCAAGTTCAAACAACGTTTGATTATTTTTACACCAATGATCTTTTAACTAAAGTAATCAGTTCTGACAATTATACTTTGAATTATTCACATCAGGCTGACGGTACAATTGCTTACGAAAAAACAACTATTGATAGTAATAGCAATATTGTATTGCTATTCAAAGGCACTATTTCTATGGATTTGAATAATATAGTTAATGACAAAATAACTATTGAGACTAACAAGACTAAAATTGTTTCTGAAGAAGTAAATTTTTCACATGATTCAAAAAGAAATCCATTTTATAATATAGTAGGCTTTGCCAAATTATTAGATTATTCAAAAATAATTTCTGTGAATAATGCCACTTCGTTTATTGAGGTTAGTTCAATTATAAATTTGGAAACTGAACAAATAACATCTTCATTAAGACAAAATATTAATACGTTTAAATATAATAATTTTGGCTATCCTGAAGAAATTATTTCTGACAAATTTGTGTTTGAAAATCAAAAACAAAATCATCTAAAGTCATTGTTTTTCTACTAGAAAAATTAGAAAAAGGTTTGTATAAAAAAAGGTTTGACATTTCTGTCAAACCTTTTTAAATTATATAAAAAATTTAATAAATCAATTATTGCTTTGCTGCAGCAGCTGCCTCTTTTTGTGCTTTTTGTGCCTCTCTGAAAGCTTTGCTTTTTGCTTCCCCTATGACTTCGTTAAGTTTAGGATTTCTAACATCGTTACTGTATTCTTTAGACTTCGCTTTTTTATCTTCCTCACTAAGTGATGCATCAGCTTTTAAAGCTTTGTAAAATGCTGTGGATTCATCTACAATAACCCTTACTTTTACTTGTTCTTCGGCTGTAATTCCAGCTGTTTTAAAAGCTTCTAAAAGGTCTGCTTCTTTCTTTTCTGCAGAGGATAATTTTTTGGTTTCAGTAGTTGCTTTTTTTTCTTTTGTAGCATTATCTTGTGCTACAGCAGCTGTAAAAGAAAAACAAATTGCACAAATGGTCATTAATAGGTGTTTCATTTTTTTGTTTTTTGAATGATTAATTATTACTATTACTTAGTAAAACATGTCGCAAATATAAATAAAAATGTAGGTACAGATCAAAATTTATAAAATTTAACTCAAAATTATATTATTCAAGTGAGATGCTTCTATCTAGTAGCCCTAAGAGGGTAAATTTGATACAATTGTTTACTTTCTCTCCCCGATTTGCTGTCTCCACATAGCATAATACAAGCCTTTCTCTATCAAGAGTTCATCGTGTTTCCCTTGTTCAATAATTTTGCCTTGTTCTAAAACAAATATTTTATCCGCATGCATAATCGTGGAAAGTCGGTGGGCAATTAAAACGGTGATTCTATTGGTGTCAGAAATAGTTCGTATGGTTGAGTTGATTTCTTCTTCGGTAATCGAATCTAAAGCCGATGTCGCTTCGTCAAATATCAACAAATTCGGATTTCGTAAAATGGCACGAGCAATGGATAATCTTTGTTTTTCACCACCTGAAACCTTGATTCCACCTTCACCGATAGTCGAATTCAATCCGTATTGGGCACGTTGCAACAAAGTCTCACAACTCGCTCTTTTTAACACATCGAACAGCTCTTCGTCCGTGGCTTCTGGTTTTACAAACTGCAAATTTTCTCTAATGGTTCCGGAAAACAATTGAGCATCTTGGGTAACAAACCCTAATTGTTTGCGTAAATCTAACAAATTGACTTCTTTCGAATTTATGGCATTGTACAAAACCTCTCCCTCCAAAGGCGGATACAATCCAACTAACAATTTTACCAAGGTTGTTTTTCCTGCCCCAGACGGACCGACAAAGGCGATTGTTTCTCCTTTTTTTATGGTGAAATTAATATTTTCAACAGCAGGATAATGCGCTGTTTTGTGTTTAAAACTAACATTCGAAAATTGCAAGGATTCTATTTTTGCTATCGCTTTTGGATTTTCAGGTCGGAATTCTGATTTTGCATTCAATAAATTTTGAAAATTCTCCAATGATATTTTGGTCTCATTCCGAACAATGATAAAGGAACTCAATTCTTGCAGGGGTCCAAAAATAAAAAAAGTAAAAAAGACCATTGTTAATAAATCGCCAATCAAAATTTTGTCACCAAACAAAAAGTAATACAACGCAAAAACTACGCAAGTTCTAAGAAGATGCACCGTTGTGCCTTGAATAAAACTCAAGCTGCGGATAAATCTAATTTTTTGTAATTCAAGACTTAATATTTTTTGGGTATTGGCATTCAACCTTTTTTCTTCTTGTTGTGTCAGTCCTAAACTTTTCACGAGTTCAATGTTTCTTAAACTTTCGGTTGTGGATCCCGCTAATGAATTGGTTTGAGTAACTATTCGACGTGAAATTCTTTTTATTTTTTTACCTAAAAAAGAACTTAAAAACGCAATTATGGGAGCAGAAATTAAAAAGATAATGGCAATTCGATAGTCAATTCTGGAGATGTAAATAATGACAAAAATAAATCCAACTATGGTTTGAAAAATCAGTGAAATGGATAAGGTAATTAGTTTTTCAGAGTCCGTTCTAACTTTTTGTAATCTGCTTAAGGTTTCTCCACTGCGTTGATCTTCGAAATCTTCGTACGGCAAATCCAAGGATTTTTTGATTCCATCGGTATACATTTCGGCTCCCGTTCGCTGGATAACGATATTGGTGAAATAATCTTGAAAATTCTTTGTCAATCTCGAAACCATTGCCGCGCCTAATGACAGCAGTAACCAAAAACCAACCGCTCTTAGAAAACCGATTTCGTTTCCTTTGTATTTTGCAATTCCAACACCACAATCCTGCATCAATTTACCGGTAATAACAGAATCGCACAGACTGAAACAAATGTTTATAGCAGCCATTATCAGGGCGAGAAATAATAAAACCTTATGTTTTTTTAGATACGAATAAAGAAGGTTCATTAATTTGATTTTTGAAATGGCAAAAATAGGGAATAAATAAGCAATATGTAATTCTCAATAGTATTTGATTCCTATTTTGTATTTTTGGATGGTAAACCCTTTTAAGCATGAACTTCACCACCAAAATACCAATATCGAAATCGGCTCATCCTATTGATTATCATTCTAAAATTGTATCTTTAGGTTCTTGTTTTGCCGTAAATATGGCAGAGAAGTTGGATTTTTTCAAGTTCGAAAACACTTGCAATCCATTTGGGATTATTTTCAATCCCATTTCTATTGAAAAGTTGGTTTACAGAATAACACAGCAGTTATTTTATACAGAAAATGATATTTTTTTTCATAATGAAAGTTGGCATTGTTACGAAGCACATTCGGAATTGAGCAATTCGAATAAAACATCATTTCTCAATACTCTAAATGGAATAATCGAACAAACAAGTAGACAATTTAGCGATGCCTCACACTTTATAATTACCTTGGGAACTTCTTGGGTTTATCGAAATATAGAAACGAATGAAATTGTTGCCAATTGCCATAAAGTTCCACAAAAGCAATTCAAAAAAGAATTACTTTCGGTTGAAATAATAAAACAATCTATTCAAAACAGCATTTCTCTATTACAAAACATAAATCCAAATGCTATTTTCATATTTACAGTTTCACCCGTGCGTCACATCAAAGACGGTTTTGTGGAAAACCAAGTGAGTAAGGCTCATCTGATTGCTGCCTTACAAACTGCCATTTCTCATCTGTCGTCTGCAACCTATTTCCCTTCCTACGAAATCATGATGGACGAATTAAGAGATTATCGGTTTTATGCTGAAGATATGTTGCATCCCAGCCGAGTGGCAATAGATTATATCTGGGAACGTTTCAAAGAAACAACTATTTTAGAAACTGCATTTTCTATTATGGATGAAGTAGAGACGATTCAAAAAGGATTGGCACATCGCCCTTTTAACGCCAATTCCGAGAGTCATCAGCATTTTTTATCCAAACTTCAGGATAGAATTACAGTCGTTCAAAATCAATTTCCTGGGATTAAATTTTAGACTATTTGATGGGAATTAATAAAAGAATCTAATTTCTTTTTTTATTTGGATTTCGGTGGATATTGTACCAAAATCTTTGCTACAAACTCATTAATTTGCCCTTCTTTTTTTTCTCGATTTTCGGTTAAATAACCAACGCCCTCCCCTTGCCAAACCAATTCTTTTTTCTTGGCATCTATCAAATCAATATAGAGTGTCCCTTCGGTTGAAGAAGTAACATAGGTTTGCCCGCCCCACAAATAGGGATTCCAACCCCAGCGCCAACCATAGCCCCATCCGAGATTGTATTGATTAACATCTACCAGTTCCCTTTCTTTGGTAAAAATATTTATAAGCAAGTCAGGAGTGTCACTTTTGGACATCCCTTTTTTGTCCAATTCGATTTCGATGGCATATAAAATTCGTTTTTTGTCCAATGCAGAAATTTGTACTTTATCAATGCCACTCTTATGGAACGCATACGTTTTATACTGGCTAAAATCGATACTCTTATCGAAGTCTGAATACACACTTATTGCGGAATCACAAGATCCCAAAATAAAAAGTAAAAATAGCGGAAGGATTTTAATTGTTTTCATTTTTTGTAGTTTAAGATTTAATACTGAAAAGTTGTTTGCAAACTAAGTTTTAAATATTGAAGCAAACCATTTTCCATCCAATAAAATTAGTAATAATCACTTTCAGCAAGGGTTTTAATCCCATCCCCTTTAAATAACAAAAACCATCTTCACTAGTGCCCATTTTAAAAAAATTCTGTTGTTTTTAGTCGTAAAATAACTGTTTATGAACACTTTGAATCTTAATTATTTCATCAACAATTATACCAAATCTGACATTTACAACTTCTTTCCAGCCCATGCCAACTGTTATTAACTAAATAACTAAATTAACAACTAAAAAATGTTGCTTTTGAATTTTATGTTGCCAAATAGGCAGTGGGAATAGACATAATGTGTTGTGAAATTCAATTTATATAACAGCAAATTGCAGACGCAAAAACTTTTACTTTTTGGTCTCAGCTGTTTTTTTGTCGAATCCATAGGGGCAATGACGACAACCACTTTTGCAGCAATAACCTCTTTTTAAATGATAATTAGAGGTGAAGCATTTATAACCTTCAGGAGTATAGTAAAAATCTTCGCCTTCGACTAATTTCTTTTCATTGTCTTGCTCATTCATGGTACAAATTTATACACTTTATAACAGATGTTCCCTATTGTTACCAAATATTTAATTCCGAAGGGGGTTTATGCCATTGGTTTTTTTCTAGTTTTAAAAATTTTATCTTTGTGAAAAATAGCCCTATTTTGAATCAAGACTTAAACCTAACCTTTCCAAATTCTATTTCCGTGCATATGAAACGGGAAGACTTGATTCACCCTATTGTTTCCGGGAATAAATTCCGAAAGTTGAAATACAACCTGGTTCAGGCAAAAGCAGAAAACCAAACTACATTACTCACTTTTGGAGGCGCGTTTTCCAATCATATTGCCGCAGTGGCTTTTGCGGGAAAGGAACAAAATCTCAAAACCATCGGAATTATTCGAGGGGAGGAATTGAGAAATAAAATTTACGAAAATCCAACCTTACAGTTTGCCCAAGATTGCGGCATGCATCTGGAGTTTGTGACTCGGGAAGCCTATCGCCAGAAAACTGAACTTGGTTTTTTGGAAAATTTAAGAACCAAATTTGGTGCGTTTTATCTTATTCCAGAGGGCGGAACCAACAAACTTGCGATTAAAGGCTGTGAGGAAATTCTAAGTGACGAAGATGCCGAATTTGATTATATCTGTTGCTCCATTGGAACAGGAGGAACAATTACCGGAATAATAAATAGTCTTTTGCCACACCAAAAAGTTTTAGGATTTCCGGCATTAAAAGGCGAATTTTTAGAAGATGAAATTCGTATTTTTGCACGGAACAAAAACTGGGAAGTAATTACCGATTATCATTTTGGAGGATATGGGAAAGTAAGCCCGGAATTAATTGCATTTATGAATCAGTTTTATAAGGAAAGTCAAATTCCTCTGGACCCAATTTACACGGCAAAGATGGTTTTTGGCGTTATGAATTTGATTGAAAAGAATTATTTTCCAAAAAAATCAAAAATTTTACTCATTCACACCGGAGGAATCCAGGGAATTCAGGGAATGAATTTGAAATTAAAAGCAAAAAATTTACTAACCATAAATTTCGATGATTAAAAAAAGTTTTCTTTTTCTTTTGACCATTCTTATCGTGGGTTGTAACCCGGGTAAATCGGTGATTCAAACTACCAAAAATGGCACTTCTTCAGGCGTTACTAAATCAAGAAAAACGAGTTCAAATAATCCAAAATCCGAGACACTTGAAGCAACAAGTCGAGTAAAAGTAAGCCCGGAAATGGTTTTGGACTACATTAAAAATTATAAAATGGTAGCACAAGCCAATATGAAAAAATATGGCATTCCGGCAAGCATCATTTTAGGGCAAGCCCTATTGGAATCGGGTTCAGGAACAGGAATTTTATGTGTACAGGCAAATAATCATTTTGGCATCAAATGCGGGAGTGATTGGTCAGGTCAATCCGTAAAATACAACGATGATGCTATAGATGAATGTTTTAGAAAATACAAAAACCCTTATGATTCTTTCAGTGATCATTCCCTATTTTTAACGTCCAAAAAAAGATATGCAAATCTTTTTAATTTAGACCAAAACGATTATAAAGCATGGGCGACGGGATTAAAAGAAGCCGGATATGCCACAGATTCCTTGTATCCTTCAAAATTAATCACCCTGATAGAGAAATATCAATTGTATCAATATGATGAAAAGGACAATTCGTATCATCCAAATCATGAGAGAACAACCAACCAAAACTTGAAATTTGACTGTCACATAGTGGCAAAAGGAGATACCTTGTATTCTATTTCTAAAAAATACAACATTCCTATTGATGATTTAAAAAGAAACAACAGGCTTGAAAACGATGCTTTAGCCATTGGTCAAACCATAAATATCTTAAAATAATAAAAATGTTATATCAAAGAAGCAGTCAGCTTTTTGCTGAAGCAGAAAAAGTAATTCCAGGTGGCGTAAACTCTCCTGTTCGAGCATTTAAAGCCGTTGGCGGAACTCCTATTTTTGTTAAAAGTGCCAAAGGTGCTTACTTATTTGATGAAGATGGAAATAAATTAATCGACTACATCAATTCTTGGGGACCCATGATTTTAGGTCATGCCTTCGAACCTGTGGTGCAAGCCGTAATCGAAAAAGCCAAACTAGGAACTTCCTTTGGCATGCCTACGGAATTGGAAACTCAAATTGCGGCTTTGGCCATTTCGATGGTGCCCAATATTGACAAAATCAGATTTGTAAATTCGGGTACTGAAGCTTGCATGAGTGCGATTCGGTTGGCTCGTGGATTTACCAAAAAAGATAAAATCATAAAATTTGCCGGTTGTTATCACGGCCATTCCGATTCTTTTTTGATTCAAGCCGGAAGTGGCGCCGTCACTTTTGGCACACCCAATAGTCCCGGTGTGACAGCAGGAACCGCAAAAGACACTTTGCTAGCAAAATACAACGACTTGGAAAATGTAGCCCAATTAATAGCCGCTAATAAAAACGAAATTGCAGCCATAATTATTGAACCGGTCGCTGGAAATATGGGTTGTATTCCTCCCAAAAAAGGATTTCTAGAAGGATTGAGACAACTGTGCACCGACAATGAAATCTTGCTAATTTTTGACGAGGTAATGACAGGGTTCCGATTGGCTAAAGGCGGCGTTCAAGAATTATTCAATATCAAAGCCGATATTGTTTGCTTCGGAAAAGTAATTGGAGGCGGTTTACCTGTGGGAGCCTTTGCTGGGAGAAATGAGATAATGAATTATTTGGCACCATTAGGACCCGTTTATCAAGCGGGAACCTTATCCGGAAATCCATTGGCAATGGCAGCAGGATTAGCCATGCTACAAGCTTTGGACACTGATAGTGCAATTTTCAAAAGATTAGAAGAAAAAACAGCCTATTTAGCCGCCGGAATGGATCAAGTTTTAAAGGCAAACAAGGTGGCTTTTACCATTAACCGAATTGGCTCCATGGTTTCGGTACATTTTGATGCCGATCCGGTTATCGATTTTCAAAGTGCTGCAAAAGGAGACAATGAAACCTTTAAAAAATTCTTTCACGGTTTATTGAAAGAAGGAATTTATATTGCACCATCGGCTTATGAAACTTGGTTCATCACCGATGCACTTTCTTATGAGGATTTGGATTTCACCATTCGGGCCCTAGATAGGGTTTCTAAAACTTTTTAAAAACAAAGTTTTATTTGTCATAAATTATGAACCCACAAATAGTTAATCTAGATTGTCATCCTTTGGCTTAGAATACCTTTTTTTTACAAAATTACCCATTTTATAGGACAAAGAAAACATGGCATAGCGTTTTAAAACCGTGTTTTCTTCATCTCTGATTGTTGTTGCCGAGATGGTTCTAGTAGCACTTTGGTTTTGATTTAAAACATCATACACCTTTACTTTTAATACCATTTTTTTATCGAAAAAACCATAAGATAAACTCGTGTTCCATAAATAAAAATCTTTTTTGAAATCATCCGATATGTTAGAGTTGTAAGTATATCCAAAATCATTACCCCAAACCCAATTTTGAGGCCAATAGGAAGTAGTCTGTAAATTTATCGTATGCAAAACGTTAGAAATAGCATCAATCCTATAATTTTCGTATTTGGTCTCGTTGTAGGTAAATTTATAAGAAGGGGCCAAGGTAAGCAACTCTCCATAATCATAACTTAAATAAATACTTGGTGTCACTCGTACTGATTTGGCATTGAACAAAATCGCATTGGTATATCCTTTAAAAAAGGAGTAATTTCCATTTAGATTCATTCCATAGCGAAAAAAATGAGCTTCTTTTTTTAGATTTTGATTCCAGCCACCCCCAATTGATGAAGAATGAGTATCATCAATATTAACATAAGTAGTCGTCTTTTTTCCATTGGCATCGTATACCGAAGTCGACACAATTTCATTTTTATAATAATTTGTTTTTAAATTCAAATGGTAACCAGTACGCTTTCTAAAATTATAGTTTTTTAAACTAATACTTCCTGTATGTGTCCCGCTGGGGTTCAAATCTGGATTTCCAATAATCGTTACTAAAGGATTGGATAAATTCGCCACCGGAATTAATTGTATAGAGGTGGGCAAGTCGTTATTGAAATCATATTTTATTGTGAAAAATTTAGACTTATTTATTCGATATCTTATTTGTGCATTGTAGTAAGGAAGAACATATTTTTGACTCAAATTAGTATTTTTATTTAAATAAAAAGAATGGTTATCATAATCGACAACCGATGTACTAGAATTAAGAGTAAAAGTGTATTTATTCTTTTCATAGGTTAAGCCCACTTTGGGCCTAATAGAATTTCTACTAGAATTCGTATAATTGGATTGAAGATCATTTAAGTCTGTATACGATTGTGAACTTGCATCAAAATCATAAGTTTTCAACTCATTTATTTCACTTATCCAATCAAAATCTGCCCCTACTCGCACTCGCAAAGAATCGGTTATAGGTTCTGTGTATTCAATATCCATTGAATTTGAATTGAAATTATTGTTTGTTAAAATGTTTTGATCTCGATCAATATTGGGTTTGTTGTTTTTAAAGAAAACCGTTTTGGACGATGTCAATCCTTCTGAATCAAAGGAAGTATAGCTATTGTTATAAACAAAACTTAGATTACGGAGTTTTTTGCTAAATGTTTTATTCAAGTTTATGGTATTCCCTAAAACTAAATTATCGATTTCTTTATTGGTTTTTGTGGCACTTTCATTAATAGCTTCTTCTTTATCATTTTTCGTTTTACTGGCAGTAATGAGATTATTGTTCGAATGAGTTTGATTTATATCTGGAGTTATAACCAACCTTATCGATGGAGTCACTTTATATTCTATTTCAAAATTTGCTTTATTAACCGTTTTCTCATTCTTAGTTTTGGATTCAGATTCTGTGGAATTAGCGCCAGTAGGCAAAAAACTGACTTGCTTGGCTTTACTTTCATTGTTATTTATAGTGCTTTTATAATCATAACTCCCCACAGCTTCCATCTTTTTACTCCATTGATCCGCATAACTGAATCCTGCAATATTCGATTGCGTTATGCCTTTCCCTGGTGGCGCGGTTGTCTCGGTTTTGCTATTGCGACCTCCACCCATATTATCAAAAACATCATCCATCGAAAACCCAGAGGCATTGATATTATTGGAAGAACCCAACACGCTAATCTTTTGTTTATTATCGAAAAAATTTAGAATAAAACTACTTTCGTACCGCTCATCGGATCCATATCCTCCCAGAAATTTACCAAACGTTCCTTTGTTTTTCTTCTCGTCAATTGTGAAATTAACACTCGAAAAATCGGAAGTGGATTCCTGTTTCGCTAATTCTTCTTTTTTGGTTTTAAAATCAGAAACTTGTATTTTATTAATAATTTCGGAAGGGAGATTCTTGAGAACCATTGCGCCTTCTTTGTCAAAAAAAGGTTTTCCGTTGACTAATACCTGATTCACTTCCTTTCCGTTGACAGTAATTTTTCCGGCATTATCAACTTCAAAACCGGGAAGTTCTTTCAATAAAGTCTCTACATTAGAATCAGGACGAACTTTGAAAGAGGAAGCATTATATTCTAGCGTATCTTTTTTTATTTTGATAGGAATGTCTTTTACAACAACAACTTCATCTAAAGTATAAGAATTACTCAACAAGTATATTTTACCAAAATCCTTACTATCCCTTAGGTCCGTATGTTCTTCTACAAAGGTTTGATATCCAGTTTGATTTACTTTTAGTAAAATAGGGGCGTCATATTTTCTGGTATTAATTTTAAACAATCCTTTTTTATCTGTAGCAGTAAATTCAATTATTGTGGAGTCTTTTACATTGGAAAAATATACTGTAGCGGATTCAAGAGGCAATTGAGTATTGATATCCAAAACGGTTCCGCTGAGGCCAATATCATTTTGAGCAAAAGTGGTAATTGAAAAGAAAAAAAACAGAAGTAAACGAAAAAAATTTGACATATAAAAAAATAGACTATTGCTAAGACCCAATCTGTATGAAAAGGTTTAAAGATAAATTATTTTATTATTTAATACCAATTAGCAATCAATAATTGTCTACTAGATTAAACTAAATATATTGCCTACCGGTATTAACCTTAGCAAAATTACAATTAGTATAATAACCGAAGAATTTCACTTTAATTACAAAAGCAAAAAAAATCCCGATTGCTAGACTGCCCCCAAAAAGTTAGACACTAATTGGGGGAATTTTTATGGAAAGAAAAGTCAAATATGATTATGTATTTAAAAAAGAATGTGTAAAATTAGTATTAGAAAACCACCATTCATATGGATTTGTTTCTAAACTAAAAGGAGCTGAAAAATCTAACATCCGCAAATGGGTTGGTTTTTACAAGCAATATGGGGAAAAAGGATTAATCCCAAGAATCAACCAAAGTTATACCGTTGATTTTAAATTGAAAGTAGTACAATCAATGGAGGAAGATTTTTTATCATTGAACGACACCTGTTTGAAATTTAACATTCCTACTTCTTCTGTTTTTCTTAAATGGAAAAGAGATTTTGCTAACTTTGGCCTGGAAGGATTACAACCAAAAACTAGAGGCAGACCAACAACTATGAATGACAATAAACGTAAAAAGCGAAAATCGGACAAACCACTAACAAGAGAAGAAGAACTTCTTTTAGAGAATGAAGCATTGCGTTGTGAGAACGAATTGCTAAAAAAGTTGCAAGCCTTAATTCAAGCAGAAGAGAAAGCCAAAAAGCGCAAGCTATAATGGAATTAAGGCATAAGTTTGATTTGAATTTACTTTTAAATCAAACCAATATGGCACGGAGTAGTTTTTATTATCATCAAAAAAAGGTTAAATCAGCCGATAAATATCAAGTAATAAAAGAGTTAATAAAATCCATTTTTCATAAACATAAAGGTCGTTATGGATATAGACGAATTACTGATGAACTCAATAGTAAAGCAATAATTATCAACCATAAAACCGTTTTAAAGTTAATGAAACTATTAGGACTAAAAAGTTTAATTAGAGTCAAAAAATATAAATCATACAAAGGAGAACAGGGTAAAATTGCACCAAATATTCTAGCAAGAAAATTTAAAGCAACAGCACCAAATCAAAAGTGGGCAACTGATATAACCGAGTTTAATGTCTCGGGTCAAAAATTGTATTTATCGCCCATTATTGATTTATTTAATCAAGAAATAATTAGCTATGAACTCACAGAACGACCAGTGTTTAATCAAGTTGTAATAATGCTAAATAAAGCTTTTGAGAAAATACCAAACAATACAAACCTAATTCTACATTCAGATCAAGGCTGGCAATATCAAATGAAAAGATATCAAAATCAGTTGAAAGAAAAAGGAATAGTACAAAGTATGTCAAGAAAAGGAAACTGTTTAGATAATGCAATTATTGAAAATTTCTTTGGAATATTAAAATCGGAACTGTATTATCTTAAAAAATACACATCATTAGACCAATTAAAAAAGGAAATAAAAGAATATATAAATTATTACAATAACGATAGAATAAAGTCAAATTTAAACATAATGAGCCCGATACAATATCGAGCTCATTATTATCAAAATTAATTATAAATTTGTCTAAACTTTTGGGTTCAGTCTATTGCTCGGGACTCTTTTTTATTTTTCTCTAATATAAATGTCAATTGGAACACCTGAGAAATCCCAATTTTCGCGGATTTTATTTTCTAAATACCGTTTGTAAGGTTCCTTTACATATTGCGGCATATTGGCAAAAAACACAAATTGTGGCGTTGGCGTTGGCAACTGCATACAATATTTTATTTTCACATATTTCCCTTTAGTGGCGGGTGGCGGATACGCCTCAATCACTTTCAACATAAATTCGTTGAATTTTGAAGTCGCAATACGTTGCTGTCTGTTTTCGAAAACCTGAACGGTTGCTTCTAATGCTTTCAACAAACGTTGTTTGGTTAGGGCAGAAACAAAAAGAATGGGCACATCAGTAAATGGCATTAATTCTTCCCTGATTTTAGCTTCGTAATCACGTGTTGACATGGTGTCTTTTTCGACCAAATCCCATTTATTGACCAAAATCACCACCCCTTTACGATTTTTTTCGGCCAACCAGAATATACTTTGGTCCTGCCCTTCAAATCCTCGTGTGGCATCTATAATCAGGATGCAGATATCGGCATGCTCAATGGCTCGAACGGAACGCATCACCGAGTAAAACTCTAGATCTTCCTTCACTTTCGCTTTACGACGAATTCCGGCAGTATCTACCAAGTTGAATTCGAATCCAAAACGGTCAAATTTGGTATCAATGGCATCACGGGTTGTTCCCGCAATGTCGGTTACCATAAAACGTTCTTTGCCAATCAAGGCATTTATAAAACTTGATTTTCCAGCATTAGGACGACCTACAACCGCAAATCGAGGCAACACGATTTCTTCTTGAACTGGTTCTGGTTTCACTGGAAAAGAATCAATCAATGCATCTAACAAATCGCCTGTTCCACTTCCGGAAATACTGGCAAACGTATAATATTCGCCTAAACCGAGGTTGTAAAATTCTACTGCATCTTTCTCACGCATGGCATTATCGACCTTATTCACAGCCAATAAAACAGGTTTTTTTACTTTACGTAACAATCTGGCAACTATATCATCCATCGGCGTAATTCCTTCCTCAACATCGACCACAAAAATAATGACATCAGCTTCATCTATGGCCAATTCGACTTGTTTGCGGATTTCGCCTTCGAAAACGTCATCCGATCCACGAACATAACCTCCCGTGTCAATTACCGAAAACTCCTTTCCGTTCCATTCGCTTTTTCCATAGTTTCTATCACGGGTCACGCCCGAAACCGAATCTACAATAGCTTCTCTTCGTTGTATCAATCGATTAAAAAGCGTCGATTTTCCTACGTTTGGTCTTCCTACAATGGCTACAATGTTGTTCATATTTCTAATTTAAGACCTGTCTGCCGACAGGGAGGTTGCAGATTTAAGATTGCAGATATTTGGTAACCAAAACCATTGCTCTTAAAACGCAAACAATAAGGAATTTTTAATTTTTTGCAAAGGTAGTTTTAATAAATGGATTTTTTAATTTTTAGAACTTTCCGAGAGTCTAAAAATCTAGTTATTGTATCCAAAACGCTTTAACATATTGGCGTTGCTTCTCCAATTTTTGTTCACTTTTACATACAATTCGATATGGATTTGCTTCCCGAAAAACTTCTCCAAGTCGGCACGGGCTTCCATTCCTACTTGTTTTAAGGCTGCACCTTTGTGACCAATGATGATTCCTTTTTGGGTTTCGCGTTCCACCATAATCAGGGAACGAATTCGGATGATGTTTTCATCTTCAAAAAATTCTTCGGTTACGATTTCGACCGCATAGGGAATTTCTTTGCTGTAATTGATTAAGATTTTTTCACGAATGGTTTCGTTTACAAAGAAACGTTCGGGTTTGTCGGTTAATTGATCTTTTGGATAATAAGCCGGAGATTCCGGCAACAATTCGATTATCCTTTGAAAAACTTCCGGAACATTAAAATTTTGTAAGGCGGATATGGGATAAATTTCAGCGTTAGGAACTTTCTCCGTCCAGAAAGCGACTTGTGTTTCTAACTGTTCCTGATTGGAATTGTCAATTTTGTTCAACAGTAACAAAACAGGAATTGTGGAATAGATAATTTTATTGAAAAAAGCCTCATCTTTCAATTCTTGTTCGCCAATTTCAACCATGTAAATCAAAATATCGGCATCTTCGAAGGCAGATTTTACAAAGTTCATCATCGATTCCTGCATTTCATAAGCTGGCTTAATGATTCCTGGCGTATCCGACAAAATCAATTGAAAATCTTCTCCGTTTACAATCCCCAGAATTCTATGACGGGTAGTTTGGGCTTTCGAAGTGATAATGGACAATCTTTCGCCTACGAAAGCATTCATTAAGGTTGATTTCCCAACATTTGGATTTCCGATGATATTTACAAAACCTGCTTTATGTGCCATACCGTTTATTGGTTATACTAAATCCTAAAATGCCGATGCCAATCAGAACATGGTCTTTGGTATTCGTTTTTTTTATGGCACAAAGGTAAACAAAATAGTATTCAACAAGGCAATGAAAAGCTATGCCTGCGACCCAACAAAATTCACTTCTAAAAAAGACCCTTAATTATTCATAATTTGAAAAGGTTGAAATAAATGTGGTTACCAAATAATTTAAATAGATTAACGCTATTAACACTAAAAAATATTTGAACTATAAATCATTTCTATTCCTTTTTTAAAGAATATTTAAACTTATTTTAAGGATTTTTTTTGACTATAACGTTTGATGAACAAACCCCTTTCAACATCTGACTAATCAAAAAATTATTTGTGGTTTAAATTTGCAATGCTCGGAATATCTGTATTTTTTTATATTCAAATAATTGAATTTCATACATTTACAACTGCAAATTAAAATATACACAACAAAAAAAAATTTAAATAAAGAAAAAAAATACACTAATCTGTACAATATATATACTAATCCCGTACTTTTATCCTTGACTAAGGTGTTATTTTTACAAACTTAATTTCATTACATAAAACGATTAACAACAAAATGAACAAATTATGAAAAAACCAATTTTACTGTTTCTCTTCATTTTTACCTCTATCATTAATGCACAAACCGATAAATTAAAAATTACCGGCACAGTGGTTGATGCTAAAGGTGAAGGAATACCCGGTGTTAACATTTCTTCCGAGGATCAGAATGCCCAAACTAATTTTGAGGGAAAATACGATATTAATGTTAAAAGTTCCAAATCAATTTTGAGATTTACCTCTATAGGCTTTGAAGCTCAAATAGTGGTAGTAGGGAAAAACAAAGTGATTGATGTCAAATTGTTGGAATCAAAAAATGTTCTGGACGAGGTAGTTGTTATTGGTTATGGTACTCGAAAAAAATCTTTGATTACAGGTTCTATCTCTAAATATACGAATGAAAAACTCGACGAGGTTGCCGTATCGAGGGTTGATCAAGCCTTGCAAGGTAAAATTGCCGGAGTTCAAGTTCAAAATATTTCCTCAGAGGCAGGAGCAGATCCTGTAATTACAATTAGAGGACTTAGCTCCATAAATGCAGGTGCTAGCCCCCTAGTGGTGGTTGACGGCCAACCCATTCCTGACGGATTGGCCTCTATAAATATGGCAGACATTGCCTCGGTAGAAGTATTGAAAGATGCCGCCTCTGCTGCTATTTATGGTTCTCGGGGAGCAAGCGGTGTTATATTGATAACCACTAAAAGCGGTAAAACCGATAAAGTGAAATATTCCTTAAAGTATTCGAGTGGATTAAAATCGGCCTACGAAAAATATCCCATCATGACTACACCAGAATATATAAACTTATTGTACAAAGAAAAAGCGATACGAGCTACAGATCCTTATTTTATAGCTAATCCAACTTATAATCACCTAATATATAGTAAAACTACTGTTGGGGGGTATAATTCCAAAGACAATAGCATCCTTGCTGGATATGTAATTAATCAAATTATGCAAGGTGGCAAAGGATACAATTATCAAGATGAAGTATTACAAACCGCAGAGTTTAAAAACATTCAGTTAAGTGCCACTGGAGGGACTAAAAGCATGCGTTATTTTATTTCTGGTGGTTATCAAGGAGATGAAGGAATTATGTTGAAAAGTAATTTCGAAAAATTTAATTTCCGTACTAAAATGGATATCGATTTGAGCAAAAAAACAAAGCTCTCCTTTAATTTGAATCCTTCCTATCAAAACAAAACCTCCCCTTCTGAGAATTTTACCAATTTTTGGCGCTACTCTGATGTAATCCCCTTTCGCCACAATGCGGTGACCGCAGCATTTGTTCACCAAAATCCTCAATGGGCTTCGATTCAAGCAGGTGATTTTGCGCATCCAAGACACTTTATCGATTTAAATTATGATAAATTATTTCCTGGTGGACCTGATATTGTTCTGGTTCTTCCAGATGGAACTAATTATGTTGGCGCCATGGGAAATCCTTCAAATTCTGCTCAAAACAACCCCATGTCCTCTCTTCTTAATCATGATATTAATACAAAATATTATGGACTTCAAAGTGGCGCCACGTTAAATGTCAATCTTCTTCCTGGTTTGGATTTTAAAACCATGGCCACCTTGTATATGAAGTATGATACTAAATTGGACTGGGCAAACAGAAATGCTGATGGTGACGGTATAGTAAATAAAGGGATTTACTCTAACAATACTTTTATCGATTTATTAACAGAAAACACCCTAAATTATAAAAAGGAATTTGACAATCATTCCTTTGATGTATTATTGGGGTATACGGCCCAAAAAACCAAAACAACTAAAACGCAAACAACAGGATTGGACTATGCAAGTGATGACATTAGAACTTTAAACAGCGCTGTTTTTATTGATAAAGCAGGAACATTTGGTTCAAAAGCCCAAATTGGTCTAATATCTTATTTAGGAAGGGTAAATTATGCTTTTCAAAGCAAGTATTTGTTATCCGCCAGTTATCGTACCGATGGCAGTTCTTATTTTGGACCGGGCCATAAATGGGGTTCCTTTCCTGCGGCTTCCGTTGGCTGGGTTGCTAATAAAGAAAAGTTTCTAAGCAAGGTAGATTGGTTGAACAAACTTACTTTTAGAGGAAGTTATGGCGTTTCGGGTAACAATAGAATTTTAGATTACGGGTTTTCGAGTTTGTTGAGTTCAGCTGATTATGGGTTTGGGGGAGGGAACGGAACACAAACTTCTGGTCAGTCAACTACGTCGTCCATTATTTCAAATGAAGACATCACCTGGGAAAGCACTTTTCAAACTAATGTAGGTTTGGATTTGTCTTTACTAAACAACAGAATTAACCTAACAGTAGATGCCTATAAATCCTTAACCGACAAATTATTGTTGCAACAAGCCACTATGGCTTTTACAGGAGTGCCGCTTGCCTGGAACAATATTGGGAGTCTCGACAACAAGGGGTTTGAACTTGAATTATCAACTACTAACATTAAAACAAAAAGTTTCAAATGGGCCACAACTGCTAACTTATCCCATACCGAAAATAAAGTGAGAGAGTTAGGGAATGAAAAATATTTGCGCAATCAAGGAGAACGTACTGAAATTTATCAAACTAAAGTTGGCGATCCTTTGGTACAATTCTTCGGATTTAAAACTGATGGTGTTTGGATTAGCCAAACGGAAATCGATATAGCTCAAAACGTGCTAAAAGATAAAGACGGAGCTGTAATTAGGCCTGCAATCACAACCTCATTACCATCATTATACACACTAGGAGGGTTGAAATTAGTAGACGTAAATGGAGATAACAGAATTGATAATGATGACCGAACCGTGATTGGAAATCCTTATCCTGATTTTACCTGGGGTGTAACAAACACCTTTAATTACAAAGCGGTTGACCTTAGTTTTACTTGGCAAGGAGTTCAGGGCGGGGAATTAATCAATGGGGATCCAAATTATGGAGAAACAAAATCACGAAATACGAACTACAACAGCAATCGTTGGATTAGTCCTGAAAATCCTGGGGATGGAAAAACGCCATACGATGAAGCAGGTTTTAACTGGCTGCTTACGGATTATGTGGTGGAAGACGCCTCCTATTTTGCCCTTCGAGAAGTTAATATAGGCTATACGTTACCGAGTGCTTTTTGTAAACAAGTAGGTTTAAGTTCTGTGCGTTTGTACTCTTCTGGCCAAAATCTTTTTTTCCATTCTGCTAAAGGATACCGAGGAATTAATGCTGAAGGCCGATCTAATTCAGGTCCTTACGCCTCAGCTATCGTAGCGGGTTACCAGAGAGGAAGTTTCCCTATAGCCAAAACAATCGTTTTTGGTATAGACATTAATTTTTAATTTAAAAAAACTTGATAATGAAAAAATCAATCAAATATATAGGTGTTTTATTTTTAATAAGTGTTAGTGGATGTAGCGATATCACTGATTTGAATTCAGAATCAAATATCAACGCCAAAAATTTTTACAGTAATTTTACTGAGATTAACATAGGACTTACAGGCTGTTACAAGGGAATGCAAAAACCCTTGACGGAGGAGTGGTCATTAACAGAACTCAGAAGTGACAATGTCATAATGGATTCAGGAAGCAGCACGTCAACAGTAAACAACGATTTTCAATTTTTAGACCAGTTTTTTCCATCTTCATCACATCAGGGTATTTATAACTATTGGCTCAGTACCTATAACAACATCAGAAACACTAATATTGTTTTAAATGCGGTGGGGGCCAACTATAATCCTTTAACGGGAGTTATTGACTATGCCCCGATAGACCCCTCAATAGCCACAGCTGTACAGTGCAAAAGTATCGCTGCTGAAGCCTCCTTTATAAGAGCTTATCACTATTTTAACTTGGCACGTTTGTTTGGCACAGATTCAATAGAGAGGATTGCTGATGGCGGGGTGTTTTTAGTGGATAAGCCATTATCTCCTGAAGATGCCAAAAAAATAAATCGCTCCTCTTTAGCTGATATCTACAAATTCATAATAGCAGATTTAAAAAATGCTATGGATAATGGTAATAAAAATAGCTATTCAAGTATTATTGCTAATACTCCCGATCAATTGGGCCATGTCAATAGTTGGGCAGCTAAGGCTTTGTTGGCTAAAGTATACCTCACTAGATATCAACCTGGAGATAAAGATGCGGCAGTGACTTTACTTAATGAAATTATTACATATAGCGGTTATGGTTTATTGGAAACAAGTAATAATACAGATGCTTATAAATCCAAAAATTACGCAGATATTTTTTCTGTTTTTAATGAAATGAACAAAGAAATACTTTTTGCAATTCGTTTTAAAGGAGGTGGATTAGGTATGGGAAATCCTTTGCCAAATTTATTTGCACCAAGCAATACTGGAAATGCCGTTATGAACGGTGATGGAAAAGGGTATAATAATCCAACTCTAGAATTAATTGATCTTTTTAAAATGACACAAACAGACGCTAGAAGAGATCTAAATATTGGTGAACATGCCAAAATTTCTGCTATAAACTCTGCAGCATGTGCCAATTCAAAAGATTTGTATTTGGCAAGTTTAAACGGCATAAAAGTAAACCAATACATTAGTGGCCTTGGCATACCCTCTGGCATTAAAGTAAAAACTATAGATGTAACAAATAAAAAGGTTACTCTTGGCAGTAAAATTACTATTGCAGCTAATAGTCCACTTATTTTTTACACGTCAGTGTATGCTAATAAGTTCATGTCGAACACAGCATTGGCTTTTGACGCCGAAAACGATTTTCCTGTGATTCGCTTTTCAGACGTTCTTTTAATGCTTGCAGAAGCCAAAGGTAATACTACAGAGAGTTGGAATATAATCGATAAAGTTCACAATAGGGCTTGTACTACTAATGTAAACCGTGGCTCTTCAACTACTGCAGAATTTGAAAAAGTTTTGTCACTTGAAAGAAGGTTAGAATTTGCTTTTGAAAATCAACGTTGGTTCGATTTAATGCGCTATAATAAAACTTTTGTAACTAGTGATAATATGGTCATTAAAGTCATGGAAAAACATTTCACAACTTTGCAAAAAACTTACGAAGATTTTGTTACCATACCTATTAGACTTAATGGACCTAGTGGACTTATTGATAACGTGACTAAACGTTACATACTCCCAATTCCTCAATACGAAATCGATACAAATTCAAATTTTGTTATAGGACAAAATCCGTTTTACTAAATAGAGTCTTTATATCATTTTTAACTGCATTTGCAGTTAGCTTTATTCACAAAAGTACCCGACAACATTTTCTATAAGTAATGTTGTCGGGTGTTTTTTTTTATTTGTTCCTTGCTAATTGTAATGCGTACTGTTAAAGAATATAGCAAAACAGGTTTTGGGATTAATCCAGATGATATATTGAGAAAATACAGAGAACAAAAAACTCACCATTTTAAGTCGTGGGTTGTCCTTCGTAGACTATTCATACGAAATATAGAACAATTTGATTTCTGATTTAGTTAAATTCTATGATTTTTTTGAAGAAAAAAACCTCTAAATTTATTTAGAGGTTTTTGGTACGACTTAGTAGCGGGAACAGGACTCGAACCTGTGACCTTCGGGTTATGAGCCCGACGAGCTGCCTACTGCTCTATCCCGCGATGTTTAGGGTGCAAATATACGTCGAATTTCGCCAAATACAAGTGATTTATCAAAAATTATCAAAATTTTATGTATTGAACTGACTGGGTTACTTTTATAGAAATAAAAAATATTTTTAATCCAACAACGATATCCCATTCTAATATTATTAACAACAATACCATTTCAGTGCTAAAAAAAGAGATTTATAAAACCTTAATTTAGGGCTACTAGACTATTTCTTCATTCAACAGTTTAAATGGGTTAGGCATAAATCAAAAAAACTGTGAAGCGGACTTCACAGTTTTAACCAAACAAATTATTGAAATTACTATTACAAACTTATTAAAAACAAAAAACAATATTTTTTTTCTCCGATAAATCTAATTAATCTTCCGAAGCAAAAGCTTTATCTTTATCCATAACCACTTTCAAGGTTGTGGCCACCCCTTCATTATTTATCATCGTCATATTTAAAACATCTAATTTTGCTAAATCTTTAGAAACTAGACCGCTAAATCTATTGTATGAAATATTCATTTCTTTTAGTTTATTCAATTTTTCTAAATCAAAAGGAACTTGCCCCTGCATAGCATTATCAAACAAACTTAGTTGCTCAAGCTGGCTTAAATTTGAAATAGAACTACTAAGGGTTCCACTTAATTTATTACTATTTAAAAGTAATACTTTTAAATTTTTCAAATCATAAATTGAAGATGGTATTTTACCTTCAATTTCATTATTGTACAAAGACAAGGTTTCTAAATGACTTAATTTCCCCATTTCAAATGGAATTTCGCCCGTAAATCTGTTCATAAACAACTCCAATGTTTTCAATGAAGACACCTCGCCTATTGAAGCCGGAATAGTACCTGACAATAAATTAAATGATAACTTGAGTGTTTCTAATGATTTCATTTCACCAATGGAGGATGGAATCGTTCCAGAAATAAAGTTTTTAAATAAATCTAAGGTTTTTAAATTTACTAAAGCTGAAATTTCAGCAGGCAACTTACCTACTAAATTATTATTAGGCAATTGTATTGAAATCACTTTGTCGTCTTGTAAAACAATACCGAACCAATTAGAAACAGGTGCTTCTAAATCCCATTTTACAGTCCAATCACTACCATTTGTAGCATCATATAATTTTAAAAGTGCATTTTTTTCTGTAACTGAAACCTCCGCTTTCATTATAAGTGAAAATGCGAATACTAAAACTAGAGTATATAAATTCTTCATGTCAACAATTTTTATTCAATTAATATTTATCGAAAGTAGCGGCTTTATTATTATTGTACAAAAAAAATCGATTAAATACACAATATTTAAATAAAAGTAAGATTTAACTTTAATTATTGTTGGTCTGAAAAATATTGAATGATATATTTATAACGCAATCGTTTGGTTAAATTAAATAAAACCTTGTAGAAACTAACTCAATTTAAATATTGAAAGTGGGATTTAAATTAATACTGAAATAATTTAAACTAATCTTTTATGAAAGAAGAAGTTTAAATTACACAATGATAACAGAAGTTTTATCGATAATTTCTTTTATGATTATAAGTTATAGTACTTACACTTGGAAATAATAAAAGAAAACCAATGTAAAATACTTGTCATTTTTATAAAAAAAGACTGATTTTAAATAATTTCTTCTATCAGAGTTGCTAATTTAAAATCTTTATCTGTCAATCCTTTAAGGTCATGTGTTGTTAATCGAATATGTACTTTATTATATACATTAAACAATTCCGGATGATGATTCATTTTTTCGGCTAAAACACCAACTTTTACAATAAATCCTAAAGCTAGTGTGAAATTCTTGAATAAAAAATTCTTTTCAATTCCGCCCGAATTAAAATGCCAATTTTTTAAATTTACCAATAAAGGTTTTGCTGTAATTTCGTTGTAAATATCCATAAATTTCTGTTTTTATAAAAATAGTTAAATATACCTAAATAGTTCTACTTTTAACTTATTGTATTAATTTAGACAATAACTAATTTTATATCCATTGAATTCTAATTATTCCTTTCAAATTTATTTTTCTTCCGAAAATCTTCCATCTAATTGGGATATTTTAGCCCTTAATAATATTTTTCTTTCTAAAGATTATCTAAAAATATTAGAAAAATCCGCACCGGAAAACATGATTTGCCATTTTATTGGTTTTTTTAGAGACAAGGAATTAGTCGGAATTGCCCTTTCACAATTTTTGGATTTAAACAAGCTCGAGTCCTTTGGAGAACGTGACAAGTGTATTAAAACTTCGATTCGAAATAGTATTTTCAAAAACTTTTGTTCTCATGTTTTAATTTCTGGAAACAACATGTTAACGGGTCAAAATGCATATGTGTTTTCAGATCGAATAGATAAAAATACAGCATTATTATGCCTAAAAACAGCTTCAAAAAAATTAGAAACGATTTTCAAAAACAAAGGTCAAAAAGTACATATAACTACTTTTAAAGATTTTCCACAAGAGGAAACTGCAGCATTTCAAAATGCTGGATTTCAAGATTATTTTCAATTTTCGACCCAGCCCAACATGATTTTTGATATTCCAACACATTGGAAAACGGAGCAGGATTACATCAATGCTTTGTCAAAAAAATACCGAGATCAATACAAGCGTGCCCGAAAAAAGGCGGATGGAGTTGTTAAAATTAAAATGTACTTGGAAGACATTATAAAGCACGAAGATACTATTTATGATTTGTATTTTCACGTGGCCAAAAACGCCCATTTCAACACATTTTTCCTTGCCAAAAACCACTTTCGCACATTAAAAGAAATACTAAAAGACAAGTTTCTTTTTTATGGCTATTTTCTGGACAAAAAATTGGTTGGTTTCAACACCATCATCAAAAACGGGGAAGTGATGGACACCTATTTTTTGGGATATGATGAAAGCATTCAACGCGAAAAAATGCTATATTTGAATATGCTTTACGACATCATTGCCTATTCCATCAACAAGGGTTTCAAAGAAATTGTATTTGCCAGAACCGCTCTCGAAATCAAAAGCGCTGTTGGGGCAAAACCTCAAGAAATGTTTGGATACATGAAACATAGCAATATAATTCTTGACACTGTTATCGAAAAATTATTTTGTTACCTTGAACCTGAAGTGGTCTGGCAAGAACGAAATCCTTTTAAATAATCCTTAAAGTCAAGGGATTACCACTTTAATTTTGAAATCAATAACTAAGGAGTGCGACTAATGCGCCTATACCTAAAAATTAAATTAAACTAACAAAAAGAAATTTATGAGCACACATTTAAAGAAAACACTTTCACCAATATTATTATGGGGTTTAGGAGTCGGTTACGTAATCTCAGGGATGTATTTTGGTTGGAATTATGGTCTCGAAAAAGGAGGAACGTACGGCATGGGTATTGCAACTATAATAATTGCAATTATGTACGTTTGTTTTAGCTTTTCCTATTCTGAATTAGCTTGTGCTATACCTAAAGCTGGTGGTGGATTTGATTATGCCAATAGAGCATTTGGCAAAGACATTGGTTTTATAACCGGATTCGCACAAGTTATAGAGTTCGTTTTTGCCCCGCCGGCTATAGCATATGCAATAGGCGCCTATTTAAATTTATCATTCCCACAAATAGACGTAATCTACTTTGCCATTATTGCTTATTTCATTTTTACAACACTCAACATAATTGGTGTAAAACTTGCAGCAACATTAGAGTTATTAATTACTATAATTGCCGTAGGAGAATTACTATTGTTTTTTGGCATTACAATCCCTCATTTTTCTGTTGAAAACTTTAGACATAATCCCAGCATAAATGGCTGGGGTGGTATATTTGCAGCTATCCCTTTTGCAATTTGGTTTTTTCTTGGTATTGAAGGAGTTGCAAATGTCGCTGAAGAATCTATAAACCCACAAAAGGATATCACTAAAGGTTTTGGTAGTGCAATGTTAACTTTAATAATCTTGTGCGTTCTAGTATATATAGCAGCTATTGGTGTTGGTGGTTGGGAAAAAATTGTTTATAAAGCAGATGGCAGTTTGTCTGACTCTCCATTACCAATGGCAATGTCAATTGTGGTTTCGCAAAACAGTATGATGTATCGATTGCTTATTGGAGTTGGACTTTTTGGACTTATTGCCTCCTTCCATGGACTTATTTTAGCCGGTGGTAGAGCAACTATGGAATTAGGAAAAGTACATTACGTACCTGAGTTTCTTGGTAAACTCGACAAAAAACACCAAACTCCAGCAAATGCACTTATTGTAAACATGCTTTTAGGAATTATCGCCCTTTTTACAAATAAAACAGGAGATATAATCACTGTAGCCGTTTTCGGGGCACTTACTTTATATGTGATCTCAATGATGTCGCTAATAAAACTTCGAAAATCAGAACCAAATCTTAAACGTCCATTTGTAGTCCCATTCTATCCTATTCTACCCATAGTTGCTTTAGTTATTGGCTTAATTTCTCTTATTGCAATGAGATATTACAACCAGAGTTTGGCATTTTGGTATTTTGGGACCATAGCATTGGGATATTTAGCATTCAAAGTGTTTTATAAATCTAAATAAATTCTACATTACATTTTAAAAAATCGATAAAAAAATACAAATGTACAAACATACTATTGGCCAAAATGTTTTTGTTTTCCGCACACTCGCTGAATTAATGGCAAAAGCAACTCCTTTAAGATCTGGAGACCAATTAGCAGGAATTGCCGCTAATTCATATCAAGAAAGAGTAGCGGCACAAATGGCATTATCTGAACTACCCATCAGTGAATTTTTGAAAGTTCCACTAATACCTTATGAAGAGGATGAAGTAACACGTTTGATTTTCGATTCACATGATAAAGAAAAATTTGAAACAATTTCACATCTGACTGTTGGGGATTTCCGAAATTTTCTACTTGACAATAAAATACAAAAAAAAGAACTTACCGAACTACAAAAAGCTATTACACCAGAAATAGCGGCGGCTGTCTCTAAGATAATGAATATCCAAGATTTAATTCTAGTCAGTTCAAAATGCGAGGTGATTACCCGTTTTAGAAACACAATAGGCTTGAAAGGCCATTTATCGACCAGACTTCAGCCTAATCACCCCACTGACGATATCAAGGGGATTTTAGCATCCGTAATTGACGGTTTATATTACGGCAGTGGTGATGCGTTAATAGGCATCAATCCTGCTTTTGACAATGTGACTAGTCAAGTAAATTTGTTAAAAATGTTGGATGATGTTCGCCTTCAATTTAAGATTCCCACCCAGATGTGTGTTTTGAGTCATATTACTAACACTATATTAGCAATAGAACAAGGTGCGCCAGTAGATTTGGTATTTCAATCGATTGGCGGAACACAAAAAACAAATTCTAGTTTTGGAATAAATTTATCACTATTAAAAGAAGGTCATGAAGCAGCACAATCATTATCAAGAGGTACAATAGGCAACAATGTAATGTACTTTGAAACAGGGCAAGGAAGCTCATTATCTTCCAATTCTAACTACGGCATAGATCAACAAACGCTAGAATCACGAGCGTATGCTGTAGCAAGAGCATTTGACCCTTTTTTGGTTAACTCAGTCGTAGGCTTTATCGGTCCTGAATATTTATTCAACGGAAAACAAATCATTAGAGCAGGGCTTGAAGATCACTTCTGCGGAAAATTATTGGGATTACCCATGGGCTGCGATGTTTGCTACACTAATCATGCGGAGGCTGATCAGGACGACATGGACACCCTGTTAACCCTATTTGGGACAGCGGGATGTAATTTTATAATGGGAATACCCGGAGCAGATGACATCATGCTTAATTACCAAAGCACTTCATTCCATGATGCATTATACATTAGAAAACTTCTGGGTCTTAAACCAGCTCCAGAATTTGAAGAATGGCTAATAAATATTGGAATCATGAATAGCAACAACGAGATTACGCATTCTCAAAAACAGAACAAGTTATTAGAGCTCATAAAAAGATAGTTACTACTTAAGTTTATGGAAAAAGACAATTGGGAAATACTCAAAAACTACACAAATGCACGGATAGCATTAGGACGAGCCGGAACTTCATTACCAACTAATGAAGTTTTACAATTCCGTTTGGCACATGCCATCGCTAAAGATGCAATAACTGCTAAATTAGATTTTTTGAACCTCAATGAAGAGTCCAAAAAAATTGGAATGAAAACAACATTAATAAAAAGCAACATCCAAAACGATACTGAATATCTTCTAAATCCCAATAAAGGAAGACTTTTAGACGAAGATAGCAAGAACATACTTAATAATCTAACCGATAAAAAAGGAGACATATGTATAATCGTTTCCGATGGTCTTTCAGCTGATGCGGTGAATATCCATGCTGTAAAATTAATTAAAGCGTTAATTCCTAAGCTAAAAATACAAATAATTGACACTATATTTTTCGTGAAGTATGGCAGAGTCGCTATTTCAGATGTAATTGGTGAAATGCTTAATGCTAGCATAGCATTAATTTTAATTGGTGAAAGACCTGGTTTGAGTTCACCAAACAGCATGAGCGCTTATGTAACTTACAATCCAAAAACAGGAAATACAGATGAAAAAAGAAATTGTGTTTCAAATATCCAAATTGAAGGTTTAAACTACGAATTTGCAGCAATGAAATTAGCCTATTTAGTAGATCAAATGATAACAAAAAAGATTTCTGGAGTACAAATAAAGGATAACTTGTCAGATTATTACTTACCATAATAAAATCAAATATTATCGACTATTTTTGACTTTAAATTGACCGAAAAACAAATGCTGAAAAAAATAATTGATTTTACACATAATTCGCTTTTATTACTAAAACAGATCAAAAAGAACACAACTTATTAAATCATTTCAAAAATATTAAGGAATTGCCACTTTAATTTTGCTGGATGAAATCTTAATGTCGAGTTCTGTTTCGGTACCACAATATTCGCCATCAATCTGAAAGCTTACCGGAAAATTAGTTTTAATGGTTGCTTTATCGGTAGACAAAATTTCAATATCTTCTTGGTTAAGAGGTATATTACCCAAAATAATTTCCCCAAAAATCATCAAATCCAAGTTTTTTAAAATAACCAATTCAAATTTTCCGTCATTCATTACCCCATTGGGATTAATCACTATTCCTGTGCCATATTTTTTGGAATTGGCTATGACTATCATTCTTGCCTCACATTTGATAGATTGATTATTTGCAACTATCGTAGCCGTGAATGGATCTCCAAAATCTAATAGAGTATTAATTGCCTGTAAAAAATAACCCCATTTGCCGTGAATATTACTTTTTTCATAGTTTTTGACAAGTTCTGCATTCAAACCCAAATCACTCAGGTGAAAACATTTTTGGTTATTGATAACAATCGTATCAAGTTCTATATGATTATTACAAAAGGCGATTTCAATATTTTCTTCGAGAGTCTTCATCAAACCTAAATCAACAGCTAATCCATTGGAAGATCCAGCAGGTAAAATTCCTAGAATAACATCCTGACTTTCTGTAGCATCAGCAACCATTTTTATGGTTCCATCGCCACCAACAATAATAATTCGCTTTGGTTTATACCGTTTAAAAAGTATTCTTATTCTTGAAACATCATCTTCGCCGGAAGTTTTAAAAAGAATGAGATTCCAATTTTCTTTTGCGACAAAATGTGTTGTTGCCTCAATAAATTCTGATTTATCGACACCCCCAGAAATTGGATTAACAACCAGCAATACATTATTTTTCAAGGTTTTACTTCTTTTATCTACTAAATTTAAGTAATTTTAAGTACACTTCAAAATTTCAAATTCATGAAGCCTATTTTAAAATTATACCGAGGGTATGCCAATGAACAGGAATTAATAGTAATGGGGCATGTTTTCAAACCAACGAAGAGAAAGGAATATGATTTTCAGAAAAAAAAATTCGAAAATGCCACTTCAATTATCCGTTTATTCAGATTGAAAACAGAGTCTAATGCAGATGTATATTTAGAACATGACAAAACAACCATCCATACCAAAACACTGGAAGACGGTTATTTTAAATTTTGTGTGCCTCTAAATAAAGAGGTTCGATATGGCTGGATTGATTATCAAGTTAGTATTGTTCATGGGAACGAAACCATAGTGAGTACGGAAAGTTATATTCGTCCAAAAAGGGAAAATCTCGGTATTATTTCAGATATTGACGATACTTTTTTGGTCTCTTATACCGAAAATCCCTTGAAAAAATTATACCATTTATTGTTTCGAAATGTGAACACCCGAAAGGTTTATGAAGATGTTGCTGCTCATTATCAAGCCTTGGGTAATGCCGGAAGAACAGGTAGCGAAGAACAAAACGCCTTTTTTTTTGTTTCTAGTAGCGAGTGGAATTTGTATCGTTTTATAGTGCGATTTACAGAAATTCACCAATTGCCAAAAGCCGTTTTATTACTCAAGGATATTAAATCTCGTGTTAGTGATTTTTTCTGGAACGGAAGAGGCGGTCACAACCACAAATTTGAAAAAATAAAACACATCCTTGAATTTTATCCCAATTTGAAATACGTTTTGATGGGTGACGATTCACAACACGATCCCTTTTTGTATGAAGCCATTTGTAAAATTTTCCCAGTCACAGTGAAGGCGGTTTACATTCGAAAAACCGGCAAACAAGAAAAAGAAAAGGTTTCAATTGCATTGAAAAATCTAGAAAGTTTGGGAATTTCGGTTTGTTATTTTACCCAAAGTAGTGAAGCAATTGCACATTCTAAAGCAATCGGACTGATTGAATAAATTAAGCATTATCGATTTCTTCCTGAACGATTTCCCAATATAAAAGTAATTGGTCCAATTCAGCTTTTTTCTTGTTGTAGGCCATGAAAAATTTAGCGTCCTCAATGTGCTTGTCATAATTGGATGCCAACATTTTATCATCCTGCTGAATGTCTCTTTCTAATTGCTTGATTTGACTTTCTACCTTACTCAATTTATTTTGAAGCGCTTTCCCTTTTTTCTGCTCTTCATAGGAAACTTTGTTGCTCTCTTTTGGCGCTACCGCTTTCAAAGTGTCTTTTTTCTCGACTTCGCGCATGTTCTCCAAATTGCGCTGTTCCAAGAAATAATTGATGTCGCCTAAATATTCTTTAATTTTTTGGTCCTTGAATTCGTAAACTAAATTTGACATCCCTTGCAAAAAATCCCTATCGTGAGAAACTAAAAGTAATGTTCCTCCAAATTTTTGCAAAGCGGCTTTCAAGACATTTTTGGATTTAATGTCTAAGTGATTCGTTGGTTCATCCATCAACAGCACATTGATAGGTTGTAAAAGTAGTTTACACAAGGCCAAACGATTTCTTTCACCCCCTGAAAGGACTTTTACCTTTTTTTCGACATCATCCCCGCGAAACAGAAAAGACCCCAACATATCGCGCACTTTCATGCGATTGGTATCCATTGCTGCATCTTCCATGGTTTGTAATAATGTGATTTCGCCGTCAAGGTATTCTGCCTGATTTTGGGCAAAATAGCCCAATTGTACGTTATGCCCTAATTTAATTGATCCTTGATATTTAAATTCGTCAACAATTGCTTTGATAAAAGTGGACTTTCCCTGCCCATTTTGCCCAACAAAAGCAATCTTACTACCCCGTTCAACTAACAGATTAATATCTTTTAGAATCGTTTTGTCACCGTATTTTTTTGTTACAGCCTCTGCTTCAATAACTACTCTTCCCGGCTCTTTTGAAACTGGAAAAGTAATATTCATAACGGAGTTATCATCTTCATCGACTTCGATCCGTTCGACTTTATCTAATTTCTTGATTAAAGATTGCGCCATCGAAGCTTTGGAAGCTTTGGCACGGAATTTCTCAATTAACTTTTCAGTTTCCTCAATTTTTTTAGCTTGGTTTTTTTGTGTGGCCAATTGCTTTTCGCGGATTTCATGACGCAATTCCAAGTATTCAGAATAAGGTTTATTGAAATCATAGGCTTTTCCGAGGGATATTTCTATGGTTCTATTGGTCACATTGTCCAAAAACATTTTATCGTGAGAAACAATCACCACAACACCTGGATAATTGCGCAAGAAACTTTCTAACCAAATAATACTTTCAATATCCAAGTGATTCGTTGGCTCATCCAGCAATAAAACATCATTGGCTTGCAATAATAATTTGGCTAATTCAATACGCATTCTCCAACCACCGGAAAAGGTTTCGGTTTGATTGTCGAAAACTTCTCTTTTGAAACCCAATCCCAAAAGAATTTTCTCGGTATCACCCACATAGTTATAGCCTCCTAACAATTCGAAACGATGGGTGTAATCGGATAAATCTTCTATAATTTGGCTATACCCGTCACTTTCATAATCCGTTCGAGTAACCAACTGATGGTTGATTTCCTCCAATTTTTTCTCTACAATTTTAATATCCGTAAATGCTTCATAGGCTTCTTCAAGTACCGTTCTTCCTTGTTCGAAATCAATATCCTGACGCAGGAAACCCATCCGAACTTCTTTTTCCTGAGAAATAACACCAGAATCAGGTGCGAAATCTTTCGCCAAGATTTTGAGCATCGTAGATTTCCCCGCTCCGTTTTTCCCAACAAGTCCCACTCGGTCTCCGGCACCCAATCGAAAGGTAACTTCTTCAAACAAATAAGTTCCTCCAAAAGAAACGGATAAATTATGTATATTAAGCATTTATTGTGTTTTGTATTTGTAAATTTGTAGCTCCAAAAAAGGAAAAAGTAATTTTTTTGCAAATGTTAAAAAAAGGATCCAAATTAAATAGCATTTTAACAGGAACTTGTCCTAGATGTCAGAATGAGAGTATGTATTTGGATAAAAATCCCTTACATTTTTCGAAATTGATTAAAATGCACGAAAAATGCAGTCACTGTGGTTTGAGATATGAAATTGAGCCTTCCTTTTTTTATGGGGCTATGTATGTCAGCTACGGATTAAATGTAGCGCTTAGTATTGCAACCTTCATCGTTTCTTATCTTATTCTTGATTCCAGTATAAAAACCTCTTTTATCGCTATCGTTGTTGCCAATATTCTTTTATTTCCTTTTGTTTTAAGATGGTCTAGGAATATTTACATCAATATGTTTGTGTCTTTCGACAAGAAATTCAGAAAATAAGCTAACTTTTTTTGGCAAATCGTTTAATATCAACAAATCTATCCAGTGGTTTTTGATATTCGATATTTTCGAATAACGCTTTTGCCATTGCTGGTCCTAACATAACGCCACGAGTTCCCAAGCCATTAAGAATGTGTATCGAATTGTGATGTTCATAGGTTCCAATCAAGGGTTTTCTGTCCTTTACTGTCGGTCGAACGCCAGCATGATGTTCCATAATTTCAAAATCACAAGTGATGATCTCCTTAATTCTTTGAACTAATTCATTTTTTCCCGCTTCAGTAGGCAAAGCTGTTTTGTCGTCCCAATTGTATGTAGCTCCAATTTTGAATAAATCATTTCCAAGAGGCAAAATATACAGACTGGTGTTTAGGATAACGTCTAAATCAAGGCGAGGTGCTTTTATGATAAGCAACTCCCCTTTTGTTCCGTCTAAAGGCAAATGTTGAAAATAAGGATTGGCGTGCATGCCAAATCCCTCCGCAAAAATGATGTGCCTTGCCTGAATATCCTTATATCGAATTCCATCCGTTTCTTCCTGTAAAAGCCCATAATCAAACGATTCCTTTAAGAAGAGTTGGTTTGTTATGAGGTAGTTTTTATACTTCTCCATAAGCAATGCGGTGTCGACATAACCCGTTTGTAAAACCTCTCCATATCCAAAAGGCGAATCTATGGATTTAAATTTTTTAGAAATTAATTGATTAGATAAATAAGGAGCAAGATTCACTTTGTCAGAAGCGGCGAACCAATTGTTCTGTTCTTCAACGGAAAAAAACTTTCTTAAAATAGGTGTTTTAAAATCTACTTGGGTATTCAGTTTTTTCTCTAAGACAGCATAGTACTCCTTCATAACCAGCAAATGCTCTTTGGCCTGCCCTACTTCGCTGAAACGTTTCAGAATAACAGGATTGTATAAGCCAGCAGCAATTTTGGAAGAGTTCTGTGAACTATTATCCAATACTAAAATAGACTTGCCCTTTTGCAAGGCCATTTCTGAGAATGAAATACCGGCTAATCCAGAACCTATAATTAAATAATCTAACATTTAGAAATGATTTTTATATAACATGTACAAAGGTAAACCCAAAAAACAAAAAACTCCTACCAAAGGCAAGAGTTCTCTATAATATTATATAAAATGAAATTTAATAATTCCACATATCTTCTTCGAAATTTCGTATTTTTTCTTTTACCCTTTCGGATTCTAATAATTGATTCTGTGCATTATCTTTCATATAACTTGCAATTGACCTGTCACCATATACATTCTCTTCTTGATAAATGGTGCCATTAAATCGTCTTGAATTCAATATTTGGTCAAAAGAAATGGGCATAGCCGAGTTTCTATCATTAAACGATTTGGCCTCATTTAAAATATCTCTAGCCGCTGGAAAAAACACCCAAAACAATTCAATATAATCTTTTTCGTCACTGTTCATCGTAAAAACATCTGGTGTTACCGGACAAATTCCAAGCAAACGATATTTTAATTCACTTTGTCGTTTGTCAAAATACCAATAACCTTTAATTTTGTACTGGCTGACATCCTGAGCGGTGAGATCTTGTTTTATAATATATTCAGGTGAAATTTTTTGCCCTGCATTAATTTGTTCTCTTCCGGCATCAGTGGTATCAATTCGAGTCAAAGAAGCTTTAATATCCTTGTATGTTTTTTTGGTATTAAAATAACTATCAGAATAAACATCAGTAATATCACCGTTTCGTATGGCTTTGGTTAATACATCATATAAAGAACGTCTGTCTGGGCCTATGTTTGAAGTATCAACAGGAAAATAGAGCGGAAAATTAATTCTTTCGCTCAAATCAATAATTTCCCAAGTCATTTTGCCCATCAAAATATCCCTATCACTAACAAAACCATATTCTAAAGGTTTGTCATTATCAGCAATAAGTTGGTCAGCAGACTTCATTCCTATTTCCTCGGGAAACTTTGCATTAAGCAAATTAGATTGCGCAAAAGAAACCTTACTCGCAGTAATAGAAATAATAACTATTAAAAAATTTCTTGCATTCATCATATTATCATTATCGGTTATTGAAGTGTCTTTATGTAAAAAACCTTACTTATTGTATTTCATAAATTACTGGGGCGGTTCTTGGCAATAAATAACTTCCAGCTCCCACTAATTTAGTTTTAATTTCAGAAATAGTAACTTGATCCCCTCTTCCAGCTTTTGAAAGAACGGCTTTACATTGGGCATTTAATTTATTTCCTGGAACAACCACTGTAGGTTGACCAGCCACTTTAAAATTGAATCCAACGACATCCAAACCAACTTCGAAATCAAAATCAACCAGCTTAGCTCCAATTGTTGAAATTTCTAAACTTGATTTAGGCCCTTTTACTACGCCCATTTCCCCTCTAATTGTCCCTGTTGGGCCTGGAATTCCTTTTATTCTGAATGTCTTTTTATCAGACACTTTAGAACCGTCAGGTAATGTTCCTGTCACATTGATAACTGCTTCATTTCCTGACAAGGGGCTCATTACGTATTTTCCACCTCCAAGAGAAGACAATCCTGGTGCTGAAGCGGAAACCTTATCAGCAGATATCCCTGCAAACGAAATCGTCATCGGATTTGCAACACCCCGATACACTACGTTCATTTTATCGGCAGATATCGTAGCAGATTTTGGTCGAGCAACGACTACATATTTGTCTTTTATTGGCAGACTAATCACTTTTCCGTTTTCATCAAAGTTGAAAGATCCAGTGATAGGATGTTCTCCAATATTTCCAGATCCAAAAGAAAAATTAGCTTGTCCAGCTTGCGCCTGAACACTTGAGCCATTTACAACTACTGATTTAGCTTTTAAAGAAGGATCAAATTTACCAAGAATAATTTTTCCTTTAACAGCTTCTCCTTGAAAGAAAACTGATTTTTCAAGAACCACAATTGGTTGATAAGCTGTAAGTGAAGCTGCTGCAACTAAATCAGATTGAAACATACCCGTCATAACATCACTTTCAGTTGTTTTAATATCGGCTTGCAATTGAGACAATTTAGTTACTGTAGCTATAAGGGGATATCCTTTATAGTTGTAATCAATCCAATCTAATTTTGCTCCTGCTTTTTCTGAATAAACTTGATTTGTTGCAAATCTTTTCTCGATTTTTTTCATTTCAGACTCAGCAATAGAACTACCTCCAATTGCCTTAATCTGAGCTTGATAATTATGAATTTTATCCAAAAATTCTTTACCTTGTGCAGAGACTTTATCTCCAGTAAAAAACATTCTGTCAATCAAATCGCCTTTATCCATTTCCTCATAAGGTAAATTTCCATCTGCGTCTCTGGTAAATTTTTTAGTAACGGTCGTTTTAATACCCTCAATATAATCGTTAAATTCTTTAGACAATGCTCTAATTTTTTCGACTTTTATTCTCTTTTCGCCAAATTGCCCGGGTTGATCAACTGCTTTTTGTGATAGTTGTTGAAATGAAGACTCATTTCTACCATCAGTGATTGAATTAGATTCGATAATTTTAAGGTTCAAAATTCCAAATGCTGATAGTACTTCTTTGGACATATTTAATGCTAACATCGCGATAAAAACCAGGTACATTAGGTTTATCATCTTCTGCCTAGGTGTTAATTTTCCTCCTGCCATATTTTCTAATAATTAGTTTATTGGTTTTTTATAAAAAGTATGAACTAATTATCCTTTATTATTCATTGCAGAAAGCATTCCTCCATACACATTGTTCAATGAAGACAAGTTAGATGTCAATGACTGCATTTGCTCCTTTAATTTTATATTGTTTTCAACTACTTCCTCATTTATTTGAGCATTTCTAGAAGCGCTCTGTAATTGTATTTTATACAAACTGTTTAGAGACTCCATTTGGGATGCAGCCAAAGTCAGCTCTTCGCTATATTTTTTGGTAGAAACCATAGCATCCGCTGTAGGCATGATACTTTTTGCAGCACCTTCAAAGTTTTTGATGCTATTGCCTAAACTGGCCATCAATTCTCCGTCAATTTTTGCTTCTTTCAGCATGGCATCCAATTTTTGAGATAATAATCCCTGTGCCTCAGAAGGAGTTTCTGCTTTTGTTGTTTTTTTTCTGGCCTCACCATTAGCAAGTTCCGGATAAACCAAGGTCCAATCCAAATCTTCATCTACGGGTTCAAATGCGGAAAGGGCAAAAATTAAAGCTTCCACTATAAGACCTATGGTAAGCATTAAATTTCCGGTGATAAAACCGAATTCAAGGTGGGTAATTTTAAATAAAGCTCCAATAATTACTACCGCCGCTCCAAGACCATATGCCTTATTCATGTTTTTTTTACTTACTAATGCCATAATATTTGTTTTTTTGATTAATTAATTTTTCTATAGTTTATTTTTTCTTCTTGATTTTGTCTGTTGATTGTACTCCCATATAATCCTGAACGGTTCTAAAGCCGATATAACTCCTTGCAGAGTCAGCATATTCATGATCACGAGTACTTACTTGAAGGAAATAAGCAACATCTTTCCAAGAACCGCCTCGAACCACTTTTCGCATGTTTTTGTAATCATGAACGTTAGGGTTTATAGAAGATACATATTCGTAGGTGTTCGGGTCATAAGCTGTATCTGTCCATTCGGAAACATTCCCAGCCATGTTATACAGGTTAAAACCATTTGGCTCATACGATTTCGCTTCTAAAGTATATAAAGCTTGATCAACTGCGTAATCACCTCTATTGGGTTTGAAATTAGCCAAATAACATCCTCTGTCATTTTTTGTATAAGGACCACCCCATGGATAAGTGGCAGATTCAAGACCTCCCCTAGCGGAATACTCCCATTCTGCTTCCGTTGGTAACCTAAAATTATTAGTCGGGTTACGTCCTTTCTTCTTAGATTTTATATAACTATTTTTATTTAATGTTCTCCAGGCACAAAAAGCTTTGGCTTGTTTCCAATTTACACCTACAACAGGATATTCCCCATAGGCTTGATGCCAAAAATAATCATTGTGCATAGGTTCATTGTAGGAATAATTAAAATCTTTAATCCAAACCGTTGTGTCAGGATAGACAGGAGTTTGTTCTGTCTTAATAAACTCTTTTCTCTTACCTGTCTTAGCCTTAGCAGCAGCTTGAATGTCCATCCAGGAATAACGAAATTTTAATTTATTTACGTCCATTGTTCTCAAACCATTAAAAGACTCTTCTAATGGCAAATACATAGAATCCATAACCTCAGTATAATACTCGTCTGGGTACAATTTGGCGTCTTTGATTAACTTTACTTTTTTATTTAGTCTCCTCCCAGCATATGGATCATCATCATTACCAATACTGTAATAATTGTCATACATATACTTATCATAAGCGGTCATTTTTAATGTATCATCATTAAAAGCAAAATCTCCAATGCTCCCTGCGCTTTTCCCCTTACCTTTTGCATCACCGTCTCCTGATTTCATTCCCATATCCTCTGCTAAAATTGCTAGCCGAACCCTCATGGTTGAATCTTTTACCCAATTTACAAATTGCCTGTATTCACTATTGGTTATTTCTGTTTCATCCATATAAAAAGATCGGACGGTAACTGTTTTTGTGGGTGCATCTCCAACATGGGCAACATCATCATCTGATTTACCCATGATAAAAGAACCTCCAGGAATCAGAGTCATTCCAAACGGTTTTTCAGGATGCCATTTTGCCCCTTTAACGCCAACTAATTCACCTTTATCAGATGAGCCACCACAGCTAATTAACACCGTTAAAATTGCCATAAATGCAATAAAATTCTTCATATAAATGGATTATATATTCATTATTATTAATTACCTAAACCTATTTATTATTATTTAAAAAACCAATTATTTATTTTGCACTAATTGTTTTAGGGAACAAAACTAAAATTAAAAATTGTAAAAAAAAAATATTTTATCGATAAAATGCAAATAAAACCGATAAAATACCTAAATTTTGGTTTTTATTGTAAGATTTTTATTTCAAAAAAGCGTTTAAATCGCTATTTATTTTAATTAAATCAACAATTCATCCCATCTTAATTTATAAAATATTCTTTCGTTGCGCTTTCCACCATCTTTCAGGAATTTCTTGATTGCAAGCTCCTAAATACTCTTCATGTGAGCAAGGTAATAACGTGTTTTTCTTTAACTTATTATTGCCGTTAGAAATAAATGGAATTTCAATCCACCATCTATCGGTTTTGTTGCTTTTATAGAATACCAACCCTTCTTCTTCCTCAAATGGAACAATGTACTTAATGTAATTATCTTTACTTCCAAATGGGTATTCATTAGAACGATAATGGAAGCCTTCTATAAAATACCAAATGATTTGGGCTATTAAAACGGACTCTTGGCTAGAATTATTGTGATTAAAAATTCCTAAAAGCGAAACTTTATCACTAATTCCAGCATATCGTGACAAAGCACAAATCTCTTTACCATTAAAACCGTTCGGTGTAAATGGTTGATTATTTCCCGAATCAGATGATTTGACGCATGTTAGGTCAAAACTTACAACATCTGCATCTCTAAAAACGGGCTCAGCAATAGCAATATTATTAGAAACATCCCCTAAACGATAGGCGTCAAAAAATAATTTATCTATTAAATCAATTTCTTCCTGTGAATTATAGTAAGTTTGAAACCCTACATTACTGAAATTAAAAAGATTATTAGGCTCTTCTAATATTATTTTGGTCAAATAAGAGGTTGCGGAAACGGCATCCCTTTCTTTTCCAAAATCAAAGGAATGGTCGATGGAAACCAAGTTCACCATTTGCTCCAATTCGTCATACGCCCTATAAAGTGCATAAGTCAAATCTTGCGAACCACCTATAACGATGGGAATAATTTTTTTCTTGATTAAACTAGAAACAACTTTCTTCAAAGCAAAATATGTGTCCTCAATCGAATTTCCAGCATAAATATCACCCAAATCAGCAATGGAAACATTCCAGTTTCCAGGAAATAAGCCATACAATTCTTTTCGAATGTATAACAAATCAACTTCCTCGGTTTGGTTTACATCTCCTCGATTTTCCAAAACGCCTACAATGGCAATTTTAATTTTATTCAAATCCGGAAAGTCCTCCGAAGAATGAAATACTACCTTACTTCCCAATTGTTGGGAAGAAAATCCTTTAGCAAATTGAAGGATTTCATTATCTAAAGGCTTTAGAAAATCAAATTCCATATATTATTTCTTTTTCGCTAGTGTTTTTTTTGCTGCAGGCTTTTTAGCCGTTGTAGTTTTCTTTGTTGCTGTCTTTTTAGCTGGAGTTTTCTTGGCAATCATTTCTTGAACTTCTTCCAATGTCAATTTTGCGGCATCAATGTCTTTGCTCAATTCAATTTTGATTTTCCCTTTGGTAATCACCGACCTTCCCCAACGGGCTTTTTCGACCAAAATCCCTTCTTCTTTCCAATTATGCAAAACCTTGTCAATGTTTTTTTGCAATTTATCTTCAATCAATTCCTCAATATCGGATTGAGACAAATTATCAAAATTGTATTTCTTGCTTACATTAATAAAAATTCCGTCCCACTTGATAAAAGGACCGAAACGCCCCGTACCCTTTTGCACTGGCTCTCCTTTATATGTAGCAATTGGAGCATCTGCTTGTGCTTTCTCATCAATTAATTCTTTTGCCCTTTCTATAGTGACATCCAATGGATTCTCACCCTTTGGCAAGGAAACAAAAGCACTTCCGTGACGCACGTACGGACCAAAACGACCGTTGCTTACCTCAACTTCTTCACCTTTATAAATCCCCAAATTTTTGGGTAACAAAAACAAATCCAACACTTCTTCCAAAGTAATGTTTCCAATGTTTTGATCATTCATCAAACTGGCAAATTTTTTATCTTCATCATCAGCAGCACCAATCTGCGCCATTGGACCAAATTTACCCAAACGAACGCTGACTTGTTTTCCAGTTTTCGGGTCTGTTCCAAGAATTCTTTCGCCACTTTCCCTGTCGGCATTGGCTTCTACATCTTTGACAGTTGGGTGAAATTTATCATAGAATTCTTGCATCATAGTTGACCAATTCACATTTCCTTCGGCGATTTCATCAAAATCATGTTCCACCTTGGCAGTAAAGTTATAATCCAAAATATTCCCGAAATTTTTGACCAAGAAATCAGTAACAATGGTTCCAATATCAGTTGGGACTAATTTTCCCTTATCAGAACCCGTATTTTCTTTAAGTAACTTCTCACCAACTTTACCAGATTGGAAAGTAAGTTGGGTATAATTGCGCTCCTGGCCATCAAGATTTCCTTTTTCAACATAATTTCTATTAATTATGGTAGAAATCGTCGGTGCATAAGTCGATGGACGACCAATTCCTAATTCTTCCAATTTTTTTACCAACGAAGCTTCTGTGTATCTTGCAGCTGCTCTCGAATATCTTTCAGTGGCAGTGATGTAATTGTTTTGTAATTTTTCATTGACTTTTAACGCTGGCAACATTCCCTCTTGTTCTTCTTCGTCTTCATCATGGCCTTCTAAGTACACTTTAAGAAAACCTTCAAAAAGCAACACTTCACCAGAAGCAGTGAAAATTTCCCCGTGATTATTGGCAGCAATTTTCACATTAGTTCGTTCCAATTCAGCGTCACTCATTTGCGAAGCCAAAGTTCTTTTCCAAATCAAATCATACAAACGCGCTTGATCTCTATCAATGTTCACGGTATGTCGCGACATATCAGTAGGACGAATCGCTTCGTGGGCTTCCTGCGCACCTTTGCTTTTATTGACAAAAGTTCGTGGTTTAGAAAATTCCTTTCCGTAGGATTTAATGATTTCGGCTTGAGCGGCTTCCATCGCGTATTTTGACAAATTTACGCTGTCTGTTCTCATATAAGTAATGAGTCCAGCTTCATACAAACGTTGGGCTAATTGCATCGTGATCCCTACAGGCAAATACAATTTTCGGGCAGCCTCTTGTTGCAAAGTCGAAGTGGTAAAAGGGCCAGTAGGTGATTTTTTAGTTGGTTTTGTTTCTAAATCCGAAACTTTATATGTAGAGCCACTGTTCTTGTTTAAGAAATCTTCAGCCTCTTTTTTAGTATTGAAATTCTTTGGAAGTTTGGCTTTAAAAGATTTCCCCGCCTCATTCGTAAATTCGGCAACGACAGAATAGGTTGCCACTGCTTTAAAGTTCTGGATTTCTCGTTCCCGTTCCACAATCAAACGAACGGATACCGATTGCACGCGTCCAGCAGAAAGTCCCCCTTTGATTTTTCTCCAAAGTACAGGTGATAATTCATAACCCACCAATCGGTCCAAAACTCTACGAGCTTGTTGTGCATTGACCAAATTATAATCTATTTCACGCGGATTGTCAATGGCTTTTAGAATCGCGGATTTTGTAATTTCGTGAAAAACAATTCGCTTGGTTTTGATTTTATCCAATTTTAATTCTTCGGATAAATGCCAGGAAATAGCTTCTCCCTCGCGATCCTCATCCGAAGCCAACCAAACCATTTCGGCTTTTTTTGCAAGTCCTTTCAGTTTCGAAACCAAGGCTTTTTTATCGGCAGAAACTTCGTATTTGGGTTTGAAACCATTTTCGACATCTACCCCTATTTCCTTGGATGGCAAGTCGGCAATATGACCGTAACTGGACTCCACTTGATAATCGCTTCCTAGAAATTTCTCGATTGTTTTCGCCTTTGCAGGGGACTCCACAATAACTAAATTCTTTGCCATAGGTGTATTTTTCTGGGGCAAAAGTAGCAGAATTTTTTATATATTTGAACTTTTGATACTTTAATAGTCATTTTTATTTTGTGATATTCTCAAATTAGGATTAAGATAAATTAATCTATTTTCAATAATTAATTTCAATTACATTCGTTTGGATTCAAGCCATACATTATTTTTTTAAAAAAAAACAGTCATTTTACGAAAAACCGTAAGGAAGTTATTTGATGGTCATTTAACTTTGTGACTTTTATTGTAAAAATACGAACAAAATAAATTTTTCAATAAATTAAAAGAGTAGGAAAAAGTTACATTTATGAATTGAATCCATTATAATAATAATTATGAATTTTAAAAAAAACAACTTGAATTACACCCAACGGGTAGCTAATAATATTCTAAAATTAAGAAATATCAAGCAGTTATTCAAGTTTATAATTTTCTCAACTTTTATATTAAATTGCACTTATGATTCTTATGCAGGAGATTTTGTAACTAAAAATGAAGTTCCCTTTATTTCAAAAGCAACTAATTTTAAAAACTTTTGCTTAAATACAAGGACCGAAAAGGCTTCTATATCTTTTCTAGCCACTCCAACAATTACGGTTACTTCTAATTTTGTAAAATTTGTAAAATGTGTAGGCTCAGCATCTCAAGCGCAAACATTCACAGTTGGTGGTTCAGATTTGACTAGTGATATAATAATTACCCCACCCAGTGGTTATGAGGTTTCATTAAATGGGACTACTTGGGTTTCATCATTAACTTTAAATCAAACTTCAGTCAGTGTTTCAAACACTACAATTAACATTAGATTAACAGCGGCTATTAGTACAATTAATAATAATTTGGATGTAACTGTTTCTACGACGGGTGACTCAGAAACTATAAACATTGATGGTTATATTAACAGTGTTACTGCGGGTGATATTAAGAAAAATCAGATAATATGTAATGGAGGTGATGCTAATGAAATAAAAAGCGATGGACCCAACGGGAATGATACTTTGCCATTTACAACAACTATTTCTTACATATGGGAATTGTCAATAAATAATGGGGCTACTTGGTCTGTAATTTCTGGTGCTAATTCATCCTCTTATAATCCTCCGGCAGGAAGCATAACAGTAACAACTAAATTTAGAAGAATAACTGTATCTTCTAATTTAGATAATACTTCAACTGTTTTTACTTGTCAATCTAGCCCTTCCAATGTTGTTACTGTGACTATTAATAGTAATATAACAGTAAGTGCATCAGCAAATAATAATGTTGTTTGTGTAGGACAACCTATAAATCTTTTTTCAACTAGCAATAATAATACAGTTACATATAGTTGGTCGGGACCAAACGGATTTTCAAGTATTCAACAAAATCCTACTGTTTCAAATAGCGCAACTCTAACTATGTCGGGTAATTATACTGTAACTGCATCTTTAGATAGTGGTTGTCAATCACAAAGCACAGTTATTGTAAAGGTGTTATCACCAGTAGGCATTGCTGATCCTTCATCCTTGAATGGATGTGTTACTCAAGAAGAACCCAATCCTTTATCATTTATGAATTTATCCTTGCCTTCAGATACTTCAATTATAGGTTCTATTTCTGTTAATTGGGGTGATGGAAATATTCAGACTATTCCACCTGCGGATTGGAATAATCCAATCTTTCATAATTACCTAGGAGGAAATTATAATGTTACTATAACTACTACATCCTCTACTATTCCTAGTTGTAGTTCAGTAAAATCATACAATGCATTTGTAGGGTCATCACCACAAGCAGGAACACTATCTTTATTTGCAAATCAGGCTACAGGATGTATTCCCCATTCAACTCAATTTACTTTTTCTTTACCAATTAACAATAGTAACGGTACAAATTATAGTATTTGCTTTGGTGACGGAACACCTTGTATTACTTATATTGATGGAGATTCAATTCCAAGTAACTGGATAATCGGAACGCCAGCAAATGGTTTTAATGTTTACACAATCTCACATATTTATTCATCAACATCTTGTGGAAATACTGTAAATTTAAATGGAGTTCCTTATTCTAATGTGTTTCTGCCCTCAGTAATAACTTCTAATCCTTGCGCCGCTCCTCAACCTCAAGCGGGTAGTTTGATTAGTGTTGGAGTTTCGCCAACAGCAAGTTTCACTCCCAATCCCATTCCAAATATTTGTACCAATACACCATTAATACTTACCAATACATCAAATGCTGGAGTAACAATTAATACAGTAAGTTTTGTTTGTAAACAAACAGCACCCTTTTATTGGACAGTTTCTCCAAGTGGTAGTGGTTTATGGAATGCAAGTGGCTTAGGTTCAAATAATGGAGTTTCTAATCAATCAGCTTGGACATCAGGATCAAACACTCCCTCAATTACTTTTCTTCAACCAGGCACTTATACAATAACATTATTTGTTAAAAATCCATGTGGATTAAGTCAAGTTTCCCAACAAGTTTGTGTAGAAAATCCATTAGTACCACAATTCATTTTGAGTGGTACTGAATTTTGTACTCCTGAAAATGTTACTACAACGAACAACACCAACCTAACTAATAATTGTTCTGTAACCTATCAATGGAATGTAGCATATACATCAGGTTATTGTGGAAGTGGAACACCTGTATGGAGCTATACTAATGGCACTTCAGCTTCCTCGGCGAATCCTTCTTTTAATTTTGTAACTCCAGGCACTTATTCTATTACATTAACCACAACTAATTCTTGTGGTGCAGTAACATCACTACCACAAACCGTAATTATAAAACAACATCCGACTGTAGTGATTAATAGTATTCCTAATCTCTGTTTAACAGGACCTTCGGTTGCTATTTCTCCAACGGCAATAGTTAATAGTTGCGCTCCTGCATCTAGTACTTTAACATATACTTGGAATTTCTCCAATGGAAATGGTAGTCCTAATAGTTCAACTTCTGCCGTTCCAGGTACAATTACTTATGCTAGTACAGGTACTTTCAATGTTACTCTAGGAGTTACTAATGAATGTGGTACTACTAACGCAAGTAAATCATTTGTAATTAATCCTATTCCAATTATTACAGGGCCTCAAGCAGTATGTGTTGGGCAGAGTATAACTCTTAGCGGTAATTCTGCTGGGGCAACAACTTGGGTTTCTTCTAATATAGCAGTCGCAACTGTTTCAACTTCTGGTGTTGTTAATGGTATTTCTGCTGGAACTGCAACAATAACATTTACTAATAGTAGTAACTGTCAAACTACTAAAATCATAACAGTAAATCCATTACCAACAGCAACGCTTTTAGGAACAACAACAGTCTGTTTGAATGATGTACAACCTACCCTAACCTTTACAGGATCTGGAGGAACAGCACCATATACCTTTACTTACAATATTAATGGAGGGGCTGCACAGACAGTAACCACTACAACAGGAAATAGTGTTACTGTTTCAGTTCCTACTTCGGCATCAGGTACTTTTACTTATAATTTAACTGGGATTCAAGATACTAGTTCGACAACTTGTTTACAAACATTGACATTATCCGTATCAGTAGTAGTCCGACCTATACCAAGCGCCACTATATCAGGCACTACATCTATCTGTCAGAGTGGTACATCTCCTGTTATAACCTTTACAGGTTCAGGAGGCACGGCTCCATATATATTTACTTATAATATTAATGGTGGAGCAAATCAAACGGTAACTACCACTACAGGCAATAGTGTTACAGTAAGTGTCCCAACGACTTCTTCAGGAGTTTATGCCTATAATTTAGTAAGCATATCATACTCGACTTTTCCTTCATGTCCTACGCCACAAACAGGAAGTGCAACAGTTACAGTTAATCCTTTGCCAACAGCAACTATAGGAGGAGCAACTACAGTTTGTTTGAATAGTACTCAACCACTAATTACATTTACAGGTTCAGGAGGAACATCACCTTATACATTTACTTACAATATTAATGGAGGGGCTGCACAGACAGTAACAACTACAACAGGAAATAGTGTTACAGTTTCAGTTCCTACGTCGACAGCAGGTACTTTTACTTATAATTTAGTGAGTGTAAAAGACAGTGCTTTACCTTCTTGTACTAGACCTCAAACAGGTAGTGTTATAATTACTGTGAAATCTTTGCCTACTGCAACAATATCTGGGAATACAATTATTTGTCAGGGTGGTACAACTCCTAATATAACATTTACTGGTTTAGGAGGTACATCACCCTATATTTTTACTTACAATATTAATGGAGGAGCATCACAAACAGTAACTACTACTACAGGAAATAGTGTTACAGTTTCAGTTCCTACATCAACATCAGGTACGTTTGTTTATAACTTGCTTTCGGTTCAAGATAGCGCTACACCTTCTTGTAGTCAGGTTCAAACAGGAACGGCCACAATTGTTATAAATCCATTAGCTTCCGCTACAATATCTGGTACTACAATTATTTGTCAGGGAGGTACATCTCCTGTTATAACCTTTACAGGAACTGGGGGTACTGCTCCATATACTTTTACTTATAATATTAATGGAGGAGCAACTCAAACTATAACTACGACGACAGGTAATAGCACTACTGTTACAGTGCCAACATCAACAGCAGGAGTATTTACATATAATTTATTAAGTGTTAGATATGGTTCATCACCTGTTTGTTCTCAACCTCAGACGGGATCCGCTACCATTACAATAAATCCTTCACCAATAGCCACCCTTACTGGTAATACTACAGTCTGTTTGAATGACACTCAGCCAATAGTCACTTTTACGGGTTCTGGAGGAACATCACCATATACGTTTACTTACAATATTAATGGAGGGGCTGCACAGACAGTAACCACTACAACAGGAAATAGTGTTACTGTTTCAGTTCCTACTTCGGCATCAGGTACTTTTACTTATAATTTAATTGGGATTCAAGATACTAGTTCGACAACTTGTTTACAAACATTGACATTATCCGTATCAGTAGTAGTCCGACCTATACCAAGCGCCACTATATCAGGCACTACATCTATCTGTCAGAGTGGTACATCTCCTGTTATAACCTTTACAGGTTCAGGAGGCACGGCTCCATATATATTTACTTATAATATTAATGGTGGAGCAAATCAAACGGTAACTACCACTACAGGCAATAGTGTTACAGTAAGTGTCCCAACGACTTCTTCAGGAGTTTATGCCTATAATTTAGTAAGCATATCATACTCGACTTTTCCTTCATGTCCTACGCCACAAACAGGAAGTGCAACAGTTACAGTTAATCCTTTGCCAACAGCAACTATAGGAGGAGCAACTACAGTTTGTTTGAATAGTACTCAACCACTAATTACATTTACAGGTTCAGGAGGAACATCACCTTATACATTTACTTACAATATTAATGGAGGGGCTGCACAGACAGTAACAACTACAACAGGAAATAGTGTTACAGTTTCAGTTCCTACGTCGACAGCAGGTACTTTTACTTATAATTTAGTGAGTGTAAAAGACAGTGCTTTACCTTCTTGTACTAGACCTCAAACAGGTAGTGTTATAATTACTGTGAAATCTTTGCCTACTGCAACAATATCTGGGAATACAATTATTTGTCAGGGTGGTACAACTCCTAATATAACATTTACTGGTTTAGGAGGTACATCACCCTATATTTTTACTTACAATATTAATGGAGGAGCATCACAAACAGTAACTACTACTACAGGAAATAGTGTTACAGTTTCAGTTCCTACATCAACATCAGGTACGTTTGTTTATAACTTGCTTTCGGTTCAAGATAGCGCTACACCTTCTTGTAGTCAGGTTCAAACAGGAACGGCCACAATTGTTATAAATCCATTAGCTTCCGCTACAATATCTGGTACTACAATTATTTGTCAGGGAGGTACATCTCCTGTTATAACCTTTACAGGAACTGGGGGTACTGCTCCATATACTTTTACTTATAATATTAATGGAGGAGCAACTCAAACTATAACTACGACGACAGGTAATAGCACTACTGTTACAGTGCCAACATCAACAGCAGGAGTATTTACATATAATTTATTAAGTGTTAGATATGGTTCATCACCTGTTTGTTCTCAACCTCAGACGGGATCCGCTACCATTACAATAAATCCTTCACCAATAGCCACCCTTACTGGTAATACTACAGTCTGTTTGAATGACACTCAGCCAATAGTCACTTTTACGGGTTCTGGAGGAACATCACCATATACGTTTACTTACAATATTAATGGAGGGGCTGCACAGACAGTAACCACTACAACAGGAAATAGTGTTACTGTTTCAGTTCCTACTTCGGCATCAGGTACTTTTACTTATAATTTAACTGGGGTTCAAGATACTAGTTCGACAACTTGTTCTCAATCACTTTCTAGCAGTGTAACGGTTATAGTAAATTTAAGACCTATAGTCTCAAATCAGACATCAACTATATGTAGCGATAGTTCTTCAGGTGTATCTTTAAATTTAAGTAGCTCAGTAACCGCTTCAACTTATAATATCACGGTTATTAATCCAAATGGATTAACCCCTTCTGCTGGAAATCCAGTAATTGGGACTAATTTAGCAGTAAATGTTATTGCTG
>Ga0214919_10000130_pt1 | contig 120906 bp, 125 predicted proteins | sample LL1503_MetaG_FD_177994 | JGI IMG/M metagenome (GOLD analysis project Ga0214919, IMG submission 177994) | Freshwater microbial communities from Lake Lanier, Atlanta, Georgia, United States - LL-1503 | ecosystem: Environmental > Aquatic > Freshwater > Lake | place: USA: Georgia | collected...
CACCGGGATTACAAGGTAACGTAGGACCACCTGGACCAAAAGGTAATGATGGAGCACCGGGATTACAAGGTAACGTAGGACCACCTGGACCAAAAGGTAATGATGGAGCACCGGGATTACAAGGTAACGTAGGACCACCTGGACCAAAAGGTAATGATGGAGCACCGGGATTACAAGGTAATGTAGGACCACCTGGACCAAAAGGTAATGATGGAGCACCGGGATTACAAGGTAATGTAGGACCACCTGGACCAAAAGGTAATGATGGAGCACCGGGATTACAAGGTAACGTAGGACCACCTGGACCAAAAGGTAATGATGGAGCACCTGGAAATGATGGACCAACCGGACCAAGAGGAAATGATGGAGCACCTGGACCAAGAGGAAATGATGGACCAAAAGGTAATGATGGACCACCTGGTGTAAAAACATTTGTAATTGATCACCCTAATAATGAAAATAAATACTTAGTTCACGCTTGCTTAGAAGGGCCAGAGGTCGGTGTTTATTATAGAGGTACTGGAGAAATAATAAATAATAAAAATATTAAAATATATTTACCAAATTATGTTGAATCATTTGCGTCAGATTTTACAATTCAATTAACACCTATTTATAATCCTAACACACAAAATTTAAATTATACCACAACAGAAATATCAAATAATTCTTTTGAAGTGTATGGAGAAAATGGTAAATTTTATTGGTTTGTTTTTGGTAAAAGAGCTGATATTGATGTAGAAGTAAATAAAAATATTGTCAATGTTAAAGGTAATGGACCATATTTGTGGATATAATTTTATTAACACCAACCACAATTTCGATAATATTGTAAATTATACAAATCATTTTGTTGTAAAAAATATAAGTTATTTTGTTGGTTACTATATTTATTAATATTATTATTAGATAAACTAATATTGTAATTTACTATATGCGGTTTTAAAAATTTGCTATTTGTTTGATTCATATGAAATAAAAATTTATTAATTTCTTTATTATTTGTCTCGATATTTTTATTAGTGTAGCTATTATTATGTATTTGTAATTTTGATGTCATTATATATAATTAATATATTATTTCTTTCATTTAATAATACTATATTTTACACTAAATTTATGCGTTTAGTAATTTTATACCATTTTTGTAATTTTATTATTTCAATATATTTTTTATAATCTCAATATCATTCTGTGCATTTAGATGTAATTTTATTGATTCTTTTTTAGAATAATTAGTAACGAATAAGTCATCACTTCTATATTTTAATATTCGACTACTGAATAAATCTAATGCTCGTATTAATGCTTCATCATAATCTATTTTGTCTTTATACATACCATAAATAATACATCTATCTATATCATATGCAGAAAGTAAATCCGCTTCACGTACTATATGATATGCCAATTGATATTCGCCTAAATATGGATAACCATTTAATTTAACCTTCGAATAAGACATTGTTGAAATGATATTACCAACAATATCTAAATTAGAATCAGACATACAAGTTTTCATATGTTGTTTAATCATATCTAAACCTTTTTTTTCCGTAATATATTTTTTATCACACATATCGTGCAATATTGCAGATACATATATTATTTCTCTTTGTTCTTTTAAATATGGACTGTTTATAACTTCATTTTCATAAATCTTACTTGCAAAATTATATACATCCATACTATGTTTTAATCCGTGTGATTCATCAATGTTTAGTACATTACTTGTTTTTAACACATAGTTAAATGCGTGATTTATTATATTAATTAATGTCATAACTCTCATCTATTTAATATGGATAAAATGTTTTTAAATTAAAAAAAATAAAATTTTGATAATTAATGATTGAAATGTTAAAAACTCCAGTATATTATTTTATAAAATTATTAATTTGATTTATCCATTTTTCCATTTGTTGATTATTTTCATATATATCTATATTTCCATCTAATATTAATTGTTTATAACAATAACAATCACTTGGATTTATAGGGTGTAACATTTCTTCGTGATATTCATTTAAACTATCTAAATATTCTAATGGAATAATATTTTCGCCTTCTCTAGAACGTTTCATAATCCGGAAATGACACCTTTCTGCTGATGTTTTTAGATAAATTATTTTATGTATAGGAAATTCTTCAATAAACGTATCAAACCAATTTAAATAAATTTGGTAATTTACTTCTTCAATCATACCAGTTTCATATAACATTTTAGCAAATACCATTTTATCTGTATAAAGACTTCGTTCTGTTATTATTAATAATTTATTGTTTTCTTTGTTTTCCTTATTTTCATTTTTATATTTTTTCAAAGTTTCTCGTACTACTTTTAATCTAGATACATATGCCATCATTTGAAAAGAGAATGAATACTTTAATTGATCAGAATAAAATTTTGCAAGTATAGTATTTCCTTCTTTATCTTTGATTTTAGACCATTCATCTACTGGTTCTTTTAAAAATATAACATTTTTATTATTTTCATATTCAGTTTTTAATTGTTCGAATAGTGTGGTTTTACCAGAACCAATATTTCCTTCGATGGATACAAATTCAATATTATTAAATTCCATATTTAGTTTGTGTGTATATAGTTATATCTTACATTTTTAGGTATTTTTAAATTCAATTTTATTTTATAAAAAAATTGAATTTAAAAATCAATTTAAAGAAATAGACATAATAATTAATACTTACACACTATTATAATGGACTTAAAACAAAGAAAACTAAATCGTTCTGAATGGAACTCTATAGAAATAGCTGTTTCAAAATCTGAAATAGATATATTAAATTTAATAATGAAAGGTTATCATGATGTTAATATAAAAATTAATTATACAAATTCTATCTTTACGTTTTTAAAGATAGAATATACAGAAAAAATGGAGGATTATTTATATAATAAATATTTGCGGGCTAGGATTGATATAGTTGAAGCAGAATTATTGAAATTATACGATAAATATAAAAAAATGAAAATAGATAGTAATACAAAAATAAATTCGGCTGATAAAATTCGGCTAGATAGGTATGATGAAAATGAACTAAAAAAAAATGATATATATGAATATATTTTATTAAATCATATCGAAAAATTGTTACATTATAAAAAAAGTGCTAACAATAAATTATATTGTTTTCACTATTATACATTATATAAATTAATTAAAAATAATATTATTAGATTAAATCGATATATTGTAACAATCGCCAAAAAAATATTAGATTTATTCGAAGAGCATATTGATATATCTGTTATTATTGAAAATGCAGTTGAATTCATTGAAAAAAATAAAAGTCTCTTGAAATATAATGATTTAACCCTTTATGAACATCAGAAAGAGATATTTACAGAATGTAAAAATACTAATCCTAAATTAGTGTTGTATATGGCTCCTACTGGAACAGGTAAGACGTTATCACCAATTGCTCTATCAGAACAACACAAAATTATATTTGTATGTGCAGCTAGACACGTTGGTATTGCATTAGCAAGGGCAGCTATATCAGTAAATAAAAAAATAGCGTTTGCTTTCGGATGTGCTAGTGCAGATGATATAAGACTACATTATTTTGCAGCAAAAGAGTTTACTAGAAATAGACGGTCTGGTGGTATTGGAAAAGTAGATAATAGTGTAGGAGATGATGTACAAATCATTATTTGTGATATTAAATCGTATTTGCCTGCAATGTACTATATGCTTGCATTTAACAAAGCAGAAGATTTAATATTATATTGGGATGAACCTACTATTACTTTAGATTATGATGAACACGAATTTCATAGTACTATTAGAAAAAATTGGAAGAAAAATTTAATACCAAATGTTGTGTTATCATCTGCTACATTACCGAAATTAAATGAATTAACAGAGACAATACCAGACTTTTTAAACAAATTTCCTTCTGCAAAAATTTATAATATTGTAAGTCACGATTGTAAAAAGTCGATACCAATTATTAATAAGGATGGATTTGTAGTATTGCCACATTATTTACACGAAAAATATCAAGATATTTTAAAAGTTGCAAAACATTGTGAAAATTATTTAACTTTATTGCGGTATTTTGATCTACAAGGAGTGGTTGAATTTATTACTTATATAAATAGCAATAACTTCTCAAATAATAAAATGAATTTAAATAGACATTTTGAAACATTAGATGATGTTAATATGAAAAATATTAAGTTTTATTATATAAAATTACTACAAAATATAGAATTAGAAAAATGGTCTAGTATTTATTCAACATTTATACGATTAAGAAAACCTCATATTTTAAATAATGACACAGTAGATGCAAATGGACATAAATTAACAAAATCAAAAAGTATTGGTCCTGGAATTAGTAAAACATCATTATCAACTAATAACCTTGCAGGTACATCTTTGACACGATTAGCAAGCGAACAAGTTTTATCATCTTCTATAGAACCGATTAAAACAAATGGTACATCAGGTGTTTATGTAACAACAAAAGATGCTTATACATTAACAGATGGTCCTACAATATTTATTTCAAATGATATTGAAAAAATCGCGAAATTTTGCATTCAACAAGCAAATATACCATCACTAGTTATGGATGAAATAATGAAAAAAATTGAATACAATAATGTAGTTAATGAGCGCCTTCATAATCTTGAATTAGAAATAGAGTTTATTAAAGAAGGACAAGAAAATACAGCGAAAAATAGTGTATCTACATTTCATAAAGGTGTTACTGTAACTGGTAGAAATAAATCTTCTAAAGATTCTAAAAAAATAAGTAGAGATTGTGGTGATGATGAATTAGAAGGTAAAAATAATATGAGTAAATTGACAAACGAAATAAATTCTTTAAGGTCAATGATTAAAATAACAACTTTGAATGATGCATTTGTACCTAATAAAAAAATGCATATGGAGAAATGGGCAGAAGGATTAGTTACCACAAATGCATTCACAAGTAATATTGATGATCATATAGTAAGCGATATTATGGCATTAAATGGTGTAGAAAATTCCTGGAAAGTTCTCTTAATGATGGGAATTGGAGTATTTATTAATCACGATAATATTACCTATACCGAAATTATGAAGAAATTAGCAGATGAGCAAAAATTATATATGATTATTGCATCTAGTGATTATATTTATGGAACTAATTATCAATTTTGTCATTGTTATTTAAGTAAGGATTTGAATTTAACTCAAGAAAAAATTACACAATCTATGGGTAGAATTGGTAGAAGTAATATACAACAAACATACACAGTACGCTTCAGAGATGATGAACAAATTCTAAAATTATTTACATCTGAAACAGAAAAACCAGAAATAATTAATATGAATCGATTATTCAATACACATAAAGTTGTTTGGAAAAATAATACTTATATTGAAATTGCAGATGATTTGGATGAGAATAATGAGAATAATGATTTCGATGAAGATTGTGTAATAGAATCTGTATAAATATCTTGTAAAAAAATAAAAAAATTATAAATTTGAAGTGTTATTCGTATTATTATTTTTTAATTCATATATTTTTTCCCTTAATTTTAAATAGTGTTCATATTTTTCTTTTGGTAACTCTGATTCATAAACTTTACAATTTCCTGAGGAAATTACCTCAACTTTTTTTTTATCAATATTAGAGGCTGGATTTTGTTGAATAATTGTATTATAAATTTTAATTGTTTTCCATCCTTCTAATACTTTTTCAAAAATAAAAATAACTTCTTCTCCTGAGATGGAACGTTTAGTAGTGCGCTTTTTCTCTCTTCTTTCTTTTTTCATTATAATAAAAAATTCTTTATGTTTGTTATCCATTTATAAGTAATAAATATAATTTTATAACAAATATTCTTTAAACTTATTAAATAATTTTACGTAGTATTCATATTTTTCTTTTGGTAATTCTGAATCATAAATTACGTGTTTTTCAATTTTAATATTATTAATAAATAATATTAAATAAAATATAAATTGACACGATATATGGTGTTTAATTGGAATAAGCCAAACCACCCCGGTAAGCCTATTCCGACCCAAATATTTCTATTTGAGCTTGGACTATCCCTTAAGTTATCATCGAAAGCTGCTAACTTTCTCAAACCCATTCCATTATAGTCTCTGAACCTTCTCCATATGCTTGCTTTAGCGCATTTAGGAGCTTGGCTGCAGATTGTCCAATCCTTTTCGTTATTACTATGCCCTAGGTCATTACCCCGGGTATTCAAAATGCTTTCACATAATGAAGTAGTAGAAAAGGCTATTAGGATGTTCCCGCAATTTAGAAATGTTGCCTTCATTTGATTAAATAGTCAAACAAAGACTAGCTGGTTATATAATACATTCTGGTGTTTTTGAATGTATATTTGCTTTACACTGTTTATCCATATTAAGAAGCAAATATCTAATATGGCAGCCAACTGTTGGGCACAGGTAATCGAAATGCCCGACATAATTCTTAGCACGTTATAATTGGTTGCATACACGCGCACTTTGGCAGTTTTGGTACCTTCAACGGTAGCGTTGGAAAGAACTAGTTGAAGAGTAGCGTTATCAATTCTGGAGAAATTGCATGTACCTGAAGGTTGGTGCTCTTCTGGGCGAAGGGCAAAAGAGTACACGTTGATACCTTCATCAGGGTTTCTGGTGTGGGCTTGGTAAGGTTGAACCCAAGAGAAGTAAGATCCTTCACGCTCAGAGAAGCGGTCTTGTCCGTTAAGTTGTAGCTTAGCGGTAACAACTGGGTTTTGTCCCCAACAATGCATATCAATAGATGTTTCAGAAAGAACGAATGTTCCGGCATCAGAGACACCAGAGTTATCCTTGTGAGATCCAGATTCAGCAAGAGAAGCAAGAACAGAGGCAGAAAGTCCAGAACTGTTAATTGGGACTTGGTTTCCTCCAAGGTTAATTTCGTTATAAGGGTTAGATGGTCCGTGCCAGTATCCAGTGAAACCAGCACCTGGGATATAATCAAGAGCTCCAGCATCTTGGAATAGACCACGAGCATCAATATAAGCACGGGAATCAGCAGCAACAGATTGAGGACCTCCAAAAGCGTGGATAGCATTTGGAAGAGCATCAATAGCATCTGTGTAGTTGAAAGGTTGAGCACCTAGAACCTTGAAAAGAAGAGCATCACAAGTCAAAGAAGAACAATAATCAACGTTTTGATCAGGTTGGACAACCCAGATTAGCTCCTTAACAGGGTGATTGAAGTTCAATTTAATTTTGTTACTGGAAGAACCAACAGATTCATCACCAGTGAATTGTAGTTGAGTAATCAAATATTCGTGAGGGTTTTGTGCCATTCTGCGACGTTCGTCAGTATCCAAGAAGACATAGTCAACATAAAGAGATGCAGCAACCAAAGATTGGTTATAGGCAATGGTAGCAGGAACTGGACGTCCAACAGAGTATTGACCAGAGGCTCCAGAGTAAGGATTGGTGTTGCAGTTCAATGTTGTAACAGCCCATAGACATTCATCAATAGGACGGATATCAAGGTTGATTTTAACTTCGTGGTATTGAAGAGCAATCAAAGGAAGAGCCAAACCAGGGTTGGTACAGAACCAGAATTGAAGAGGAACATAAAGGGTAGTTTCTGGAAGAGCATTTCTAGGAGCACAAACTTGACGAGGAGCCAAGGAGTCACAAGGAGATTCAACATCAGAGAAAGAAGGATCTGTGATGAATGTAAGTTGAGTAGTGTTTCCGATCATTTTGAAGTATCCACGTTGTTGTTCAGCTGTGATTGTAAGTTGGTTCCAGATGTGCATCCAGTCACCGTATTGACGGTCGATTCTTTGACCACCAATTTCAACTTCAACTTGAGCAATAAGTTGTTCTCCAGGATAATCTAGCCAACGAGCATAGACACCAGTGTTTTGTCCAGTGGTGTAGTTTCCAAGACCCATAAGTTGATTGATTTCTGGAAGTGTAACTTGAAGATAAGTGCGGTAAGCAAGATCACCATTTCTGGAGATCACACATTGGACTCTGCGTCCAAAATCAGCTTGACCATTGAATGTTTGTTCAATAGATTCAATAGCAAAATTAGTATATCTGCGATAGGTAACTTTCCAAAAAGTAATTTGAGGATTACCAGTTAGGTAAACATCTTGAGCGCCGTAGGCTACGAGTTGCATTAATCCACCTCCCATTTTATACAATTGCTAAAGAAAAAAAAATCAGAATTTTTAATTTAATTCAATTTAATTGAATTTAATTTAATTCAATTTAATTCAATTTAAAATATTTTAATTATAAATATTTTAAATTATGAAAAAACTTTATTTAAATCTAAGTTGGTCTTCATAAATTTTAATAAATAAGATTCTTCTAGTATTTCTTTTTTACCCTCGTGATTTTTAATGAAAACATATGCATTGTTTCTTTTTTTTATACTCCATCCCTGCTCTATTGAATTATATAATAATAACATTTTTTGAAATTTTATAGCATCAACTTTTAAATTATCATTCTCTAAATCTTTTAATGAATCTAAATTTATTTTTATATCCATATTATTAATAATTATATTTAAGAAAACAATTAAATTTATTTAACTTGTATTGTATAATTTTGCATTTTATTTATAAAATTACTGTGTTATTATTATATAGTCTCTTTACAAATAATATCTACACTTTTTGTAAAATATATTTTATTTATATTATTAATTAAATAAATAATTTAATTATAATTAAAGATTAAATGCCAAGTTTCAAACCAAAAACTAACAAAAAAATTAAATTTAATAAAAAAACCTCCATTACACTCGATACTAAACATAAGGAATTTTTAAATGAGTTTTCTAAAGACGAAAATTGTAATATTCCAGCCTTGAAAATAGAAAGACAACTATTAAAAGAGAAAAAAGAAACAGACAAAGATTCATTAACAATCGAACAATTATTAGATATTAATGATAGTATTAATAAAATTAATGACAAAATTAGAGAATTTAAAATGAAAAAAAAAGAATATTTCTTAGATAATTCAAAATGTATTTTTGAATACTTTGAAAATAAAAAAAATATTTCTATAGGAAACACTACTTCTAATAACGAAATTTCTAATAAAAATAAAATATTAAATTCTTTTTTTAAAATCACGCCTGAAAATGAAAATGACAACGTTGAAAAAACACAAAATAATAATAACATTGTTCAAAAATATCTTAGTAATATTGATGATACTTTTCTGGATATTAATCAATTTGTTTGTCAGGTTGATATTTGTACTGTATGTAATAAAGGAGAACTAATACCTCTGGAAGATGAAGGAATTATGGTATGCAATAATTGTTCTAGAAGTATACAGTATCTTATTGAAAATGAAAAACCATCCTATAAAGAACCACCCAAAGAGGTCTGCTTCTATGCTTATAAAAGAATTAATCATTTTAAAGAAATACTTGCTCAATTCCAAGGTAAAGAAACCACACAAATACCTCTTGAGGTTATTGAAAATATTAAATTACAAATCAAAAAAGAGAGAATTGACTTATCTATTATCTCCAATGGCAAAACTAAAGAAATACTCAAAAAACTTGGGTACAATAAATATTATGAGCATATACCGTTTATTAAAGATAAATTAGGCATTAAACCACCTATTATGGCACCCGAATTGGAAGAAACACTTTGTAACCTTTTTATCGAGCTACAGTCGCCATATTCGAAATATTGTCCTGACGATCGAGTTAATTTTTTGAATTACTATTATACTGCTTATAAATTATGTGAACTGCTAGGAGAAGAGAAATATTTATCTTTCTTCCCAATGCTCAAGGACCGCGAAAAAAGAATAGAACAAGACGTAATATGGAAGAAGATTTGTGAAGAACTCGATTGGGAATTTATGCCTACAATCTAAATTTTTTCATCATTATTTGTAAATTCTCCAAATAATTCATTTGCTTTTTTCATTCTAGCATAAGTAGCTTCTTCTATATTATTAAATGAACCTATATGGATTAATTTTCCTGATATTCTAATTCTTGCCATCCATTTATTATATCTTTTATCAAATACAACACCTTTTACACCAGTTGTATTATTTTTGTACATAACTATATTTCTCCTATTTTCTTGATGAGTAGCCCATCTTAAATTAGTAGATATGTTATTTAATTTATTATTATCTATATGGTCTACATATGGTTTTGCATTAGGATTTTCAACAAAATGTGTTGCTACTAATCTATGTATTTTTGTATTTTGTTGTTTGCCATCTTTACACAAACTAATATAATAATATTTATCCGTTTTTCCTTCTGTAGGCTTCAAAATTCTGCCAGTATTTTTATTTTTCACATTTCCAAAGTTACTTATTTGATAAGTATCTTCATAATCAATAATATCTTTGTATTCTTCTACTATCTCACACATTTTAAATATAATATATAAATAAATGTATAATATTTAAATCAATTTTAATTTAATGGCTTATATGGAAACAAAGTGAGTAAGTTTGTATTATAAATAGATAAATTTGGGTCGTAATTATTTGCACCAACACCTCGTCCATAACAGTTACCACCTTTTCTAATACGTCGACTTGATTTGTGTGATTTACTTTTAGAGCGTTTCTTGTTTGTTTTTCGACGTTTTTTTCCACCCATAGAAGTATCAGATACGCTTGTATTTGCAGAAGATATATTACTTGTATTTAAATCTGAATCGTGTAATGAATTCATAAACGAAGAATCGTCGAAGGATGAGTTATCTAAATTTAAACCCGAAATGCTTTCTTGTGACGTATTATTTGAATTTGGATAGTCATACATAAAATCATCATTGTGTTCATCTTCAGTATCAGTTGATATTTGTGAAATATCATTATCATTATAAGCTTGATGTATACTCTCCATAATTTCTGCAGGTGTAAATAAAGAACCCGTTTCTGGATTAATTTGTTGCAATGATTGTCTTATTAAATTAATATTAGGTGAGACTGTAGAGAGAAATTCTATATCTTCATTTGTAAATCCTAATGACAATAATTCATTAACATCAGAATTATTGAATTCACCCCCAATCATCTTTTTTTTATAGGTTTTACGTCTGTTTCTTTTATGTTTTCTACGACTAATCTGTACCATAATATATTAGTATTAGATTAATATATTATGTTATTTTGGCTATACTGATTAAAACCCACCTGGGAATTTAACCAAATTAGCACCAATACCAAATCCAGCACCTGAGCGTGCAGTTGCACCCATACTTGGCACATAGGTATCAAGAATACTGAAAGTAGCAGCGGCAGTTAGAGCAATCAAAACAATCTCCTCAATATTTAAGGAACGTTTAGGAATGGCATAAGCAGCAATAGCTACCATTAAACCTTCAACTAGGTACTTAATGATTCTCTTGACAAGTTCAGCAACGTTAATCAAACCGTTCATTATATTAAATAAAAAGAAAAAAATATATATAATAAGATAAAAAACTTAAAATTAAATAAAATAATTAATTAAATGGATAGTTCTAAAGAAAAGCATACCAAAAAAAATAGTTATGAAAGTAAACAAATAAATGGTAAAATTAATCCTAAATATGTTGACTTACTTGAAGAAGATAAACCTATCGCAGGTCAAAAGTTTGTATGTGTATCTTTTGTATCACCAGAAAGAATTATTAAACAGAAAAATATATTTTTGTTTCAAGAGTTCCTAAAGAAATGGGAATGGAATAAATCAATGGAAAAATTTGTACAATTTCTGAATTTTATTTCATATAAATATAACCTTACTTTTGATGACCTATCGAATGATTTTAAAGAGTTTGTTAAAGAGGAAAAAGATGCTCTAGTAAAAACAAATATGGAAGATGAATATAAAACTTTTCTTGATAATAATGAAGAAGAATTAGATAAGGAATTTAGTAGAATGTATAATTTTCAAACTTGTACACGTGGGATAAAAATTCGTGGTTCATATCCAACAATGGAAGAAGCAGAATTAAGATGTAAGATGTTAAGAGAAATAGATCCTACACACGATATTATGGTAGGACCAGTTGGTCTTTGGATGCCATGGGACCCAGAGGCATATAAAACTGGACGTGTGGAATATATGGAAGAAGAATTGAATCAATTAATGTTTGAGAAACATAAAAATGAAAGTAATGCTAAAAATGCATTCGAACAACGAGTTAAAGAATCAAAACAAAAGGCAATTGAGGAAAATATAAAGAACGCAGAAAAATCTGGAAATACATTAACACAATCTATTGATGATGAAGGTAATTTAATTGGTGTCAATAATATTAATACACAGGAAAAAAATTTAAAAGACCAAGATAATATTTCTAGTGCAGATATATGTAGTGAATTATTTGAAGGAGATAATATTGTTGTAGGAAAGTCTGACTATGGACAAAGTGAATTAATAAGTGGACCTTTTGCAAATAAAAATAAAAATGTAAATTAATTAATAACTATATTAAAAATAATAATATAAAACATATTTTATATTATTAACAATAATGACGCATAATATTGATAAAATTATTTATATTAATTTGAATAAACGTGAAGATAGAAAATTATCAATAGAAAATGAATTAGAAAAATACGGATTTAAAAATTATGAACGTTTTGAAGCTATAGAAACAAAAGGATTTGGAATTGTTGGTTGTACAATGTCTCATCTTTCTGTATTAAAAATCGCAAAAGAGAGAAATTACAAAAATATTTTGATTCTGGAAGATGATTTTGTTTTTTCTGTGAATAAAACCAAATTCGATATTTTGTTAGATGGTTTTTTTCAATTAGAAATACCATTTGATGTATGTATGTTATCTTATAATATGATACAAAATAAACCAACTGAATATAGTATAATAAATCAAGTGGTTGAAGCCCAGGCTGCATCTGGTTATATTGTCAATAATCATTATTATGATACTTTAATAAATTTATATGAAAAGTCTTTTCCATTATTAGAAACGACAAAACAACATTGGATATATGCAAACGACCAAATATGGAAACAATTACAAAAGAAAGATCTTTGGTATTATTTTGTAGAGAGAATAGGTAAACAAATAGCAGGGTATAGTGATATTGGTGAACAATACACTGAAAATAATTGGTGATTTACCATTTATTTGTTTTTTTAACACTAATTTTAGGTCCAGCACCTCGTTTTTTAACGGAATTTGGGTCATATTTTTCTTCTTCATCTTCATCATTCATACCTTTTGATAATTCCCAAAACTCTTTAGATCCTAGTCTAAATTCGTTATGATTATCCGCTTTATACCAAAAGACTTGGTCGTGTAATTTATTTGATTTTGAATTATTATTAATTACGAGACATTCAAAATTTTCAGTACATTGATCCATTACCTGACAAAATGACTCAAATGTTGGAAACATTCCAGCATAATTTTCATAAATTCTTTTTCTATTTGCTATATAGTTCTCTCTAAGTATAAAAACATAATCTATATTTGTACGTAAAGTTGGTGGTATACCTAATGGGTATTGCATTGTTATAATTAACATGACCTTCCAATGGCGACCATTCATAAAAAGTAATCGCATCATCTTATCACGTGTCCATGTATTATCATATAAACAATCATCCAAAATTACAAATGCACGCGGGTCTATAGTACTGCGTTTATATGTTTCCATTTCCTTTTTTATTTGTTTTAAAACCGTACGCTGTCGTTTTAATATATTTTCAATAATTGCCGTATTATATTCATTATGAACAAATAATTTTGGTACCATTTTTCCATAAAAACCATTTCCTTCCTCAGTACCTGCTATTACAGTACCAATTGGAATATCTTGTTGATAATATAACAAATCCCTAACTAAAAAAGATTTACCAGTATCACGTTTTCCAATTAATACTACTACAGGTCCTTTATTTTCATTTGGTTTGAAACTTATAGTCTTCATATCAAACTTTTTTAATTCTAAAGTCATTATTATTTAATATATAAATAAAAATATACTGTATTGAACGAAATAAAACCTCTTTAATTATAATTAATTATAATAAGTTAAAAACACATATAATTTATATATTAATTAGCTAATGATAAATGTTAACTATCAAAAAAGGAAAAATTCTGAACTTTTTGAAAGTTTAGAAAAAAGAGAGAACTTATTTCTCTCAAATACTCAAAATTATATTCCCATTTATCAAAGATTTTTTACATTAAATGAATCTAATTACAACGGAATAAATTTAAATAATAAATTGTACATTTCTAATTTGTATGATGCAACTGAAGATAGAGAAGAAAATGAAAACTTATATTATTGTAGTATTAAAAATATTAATAATAATAAATCAAAAAAAAAACCTGTGTTTTTTAAAATGGCACCGTTATTGGACCCATATAAATTCTTAATCGGAAAATATAATGTCAACGATCCGAATATATTCAAATTGCCTGATATATATTCAAATGAAAGTAATACTAATCCTAAATTTATTGATGTTAACAACAGTGCATATGTTGACGGTTTATTTATATTTTTAACAAGTCAATTAATCCATCATAATAACTTTATTAATGGAGTAAATTATTATGGATCATTTTTAGCTATTAAAAATGATTATAAAATAAATATATTTGATGATATTGATTATTTAACAAATTCAGAGTTTTTTAATAAAAATAAAAATGTATTATTTACTGTAGACGACTATCAATATTTATTTCAAGAAGAAAAACAAAAATTAAAACCTATTATAATTCAACACGATTCTAGTATGAGGTCAAAATTTTCAGTTGATTCAATAAATAATGATGTATTTGATGATATATTTGAAGATACTATTATTGAAAATTCTAATGTACACAACTTATTTGAATTACCAGAATTAATGGATATGAATAACATAAATGAAATAACTGAATTATCCGAAATCAATAATGATAGAGATGAAAATAAAGTTACATTAAAATCTAATTCTACGTGTTCTTCTAGGTCTTCTCATACATCTGACGGAGAGTTGGATGAAAACTGTAACTATTGCAATGAAGAAATATTGGAAGAGGAAGAAAATTCGGAAGAAAATTCGGAAGAAAATTCGGAAGATGAATCTGATTATGAAGAAGAAAGAGTTAATGCAATAATACCAAAATTTCCAGTTCAAGTTATATGTATGGAATATTGTGAAAATACCTTTGATGATTTAATATTAACAAATAATTTAAAACCAGAAGAATGGTATTCTGCTTTTATGCAAATTATTATGATTCTTATTACTTATCAAAAATCATTTGCTTTTACACACAATGATCTTCATACTAATAATGTTATGTATAATCATACTGATAAAAAATATATATATTATTGTTATAAGAAAAAATATTATAAAGTTCCAACATATGGACGTATTTTTAAGATAATAGACTTTGGTAGAAGTATTTATAAATTTAACGGTATATTATTTTGCAGCGACAGTTTTCAAAATGGCGGGGATGCTTCGTCCCAATATAATACAGAACCTTATTTTAATGATAAAAAACCACGTTTAGAACCAAACTATAGTTTTGACTTGTGTCGTTTAGCTTGTTCTATATTTGATTATGTTGTTGAAGATTTTGAAGACATTAAAGATTTAAGTAAATGTAATGACCCTATTAAACGCTTAATCGTTGAATGGTGTTTAGACGACAAAGGTATAAATATGTTATATAAAAATAATGGTGTAGATAGATACCCTGATTTTAAATTATATAAAATGATAGCCAGATGTGTACATAATCATACCCCACAAGCACAACTAGACCGCCCTGAATTCAATACTTTTTCGAATTTTAAAGGTGAAATACCAGATGATGTCATTGATATTGATAATATTCCTGTTTATGCATAAATATAATATTTTTTGATTTAATATTATATTTATTCGCGTAATTAAATTTTTATTTCTGAAACATTTTTTAAATAAGCAAAAATATTGCAATCTAAATTATTATTATAAGCTAATACTTTTTTTGCTGCATCTACTGCTAATTCTATTTTATTATTTTTAATAGCATTTACAATAAAACAGTGAACAATAATGTTTATATTTTGCGTAGGTTCGTGATAGTTAATAAATACAGAACCATAGTCTCCATAATAAATATTAAAAATTTCTGGAAATCTATCATAACAGTACGTCATTACGGTTTCATCTGTATGTCCAACCCCTTTGTATAATTTTTCATAAAAAATAGAAAACATGCTTGTATAATATTGCGAAACATATTCAGCTTCAATTGTATAAGCAGTTGAAATAACACCACAAGGTCCACCGTGTTTCATATATTCACTCATATTACTTAATTCATTATGACCACGATAATGAACGTAACAAACAGAAACTTTTGGACTCGGGTTTTCTAACATAAGAGGTGCGTATTTAGCTAATTCTTTTACTATATGATTGCACCCTATATCTATCCACGCATAATGAGTTGTATTAAAAAAATTAAGTATATTAGCATAATTAAAAGCGAACGGTTTAAACATTCCCATTAATAAATATGATACTGTATTTCTTCTATCTTGTGGATTTCCATTTTTAATACGATTATTATTTATAATGTGCCAACAACTTTTATAATATTCATAATTTTCTATATTGTTAATTACATATTCTGTTTTGTTATCTTTGACTTCATTGTCTCTTATATTTTTTAAAAATTCATATGTGTCATTTTCACAAAAAATTACCATTGGATAGTTTAATTTTAAAACGTATCTGCAATTTTCTTTATAAAACTCAAAAGGTCTTGTTAATTCAGTGCTATCTATTAATTTCTTCATATTAAAAAACATAGTCACTATTGTGGTAGTTTTTGACATTATATATTTTTTATCATTTAATAACGTTTATGTTATTTTATTAAAATATAATAATATTAATAATTATGAATTCTTACGGTTTTATTATAACCCGACACGTAAATTCAGAGAAAACAAATAAATATTGGAATCATTGTCTTAAATGCTTACGAACTTTATATCCATATAGAAAAATTGTTATTATCGATGATAATAGCAATCCAGTTTTTTTGAAAGCAGAATTTAATTATAAAAATATTGAAATTATAAATTCTGAATTTAAAGGTAGAGGTGAGTTATTACCTTATTATTATTATTTAAAAAATAAATTTTTTGATAATGCGATAATAATACACGACAGTATATTTTTTCATAAACGGATTAATTTTGATACATTAATAGGAAACAAAGTATTACCATTATGGTTTTTTTATCCAGATAGGGAGAATATTGATAATACTATACGTATTTCAAGAAGTCTAAAAAATTCGTTTAATATACAAAATAAGATTGCTTTGAACGATTTAGTTATAGGTATGAACCATAATAAATGGTTTGGGTGTTTTGGTGTACAAAGTTTTATTAATCACGATTTTTTAACATTAATTCAACAAAAATATAATATTACTAATATGATTTCTACTGTAACTTGTAGATTAGATAGATGTTGTTTAGAGAGAATATTAGGATGTATATTTTATACAGAAAGTCCTGAAATTATTGGTAAGAAATCATTATTAGGAGATATTATGAAATATCATAAATGGGGTTATACATATGATGAATATGAAAATGATTTTAAAACAAATAAAGTACCCAAAGTTGTAGTTAAAGTTTGGACAGGTCGTTAAAAACCTGGATTATCTGTAAAAACAGGTGTATTAATGATATTACCACCACCATTTTGGATTACAGGTTTTAGTTGTTCTAAAATAAAATAACCAGCAACTACACTTAAATAAACTAAAAGTGCATCTCTAATAAGTAATTTTAAAGGTTTACTTTCTTTATCAATAAATCTCATTTCTATAAATTTAATAACAAGAAAAACTATGGCAATAATTAATGCAATCATAAATATATTTACCATTTAAATTACTTAAGCATATTCTTATAATAGATTTTACGCAACTATTCTAAAATTTCAATATCGTCAATAATTAAATCTGGAAGTAAATTCATTTTAGGTTCATCAATATTGTGAACATCTATACAATCTAAATCAAAAGACTGTTCTGAAATTTTTATTTTATTTTCTTCTTCTGTTTCCATTCTTCTTTGTTGTGATCTCATTTCACTAATTTCTTCTAATCGTTCAATTGATTTTGGTGCAGTTATTGAGGTCATTTGACCATCCACATTTGAAACATAATCTATGTCATTAAAACTAAGTTTTACATTTTCACTTGATTTATGTTGAGATGATACACTACCATTATCACTATTATTTGTTATGGTACTATTATTGTTATTTTGTATATTATGTAAATCGTTAGTTTTAACTGGTTCATCTATAATTTCTTCCTTTATTTCCTCTACTATATCCTCTTCCACTGTTTCGTCCATATAAGCCTTTAAAATAGCTTCTACTGGAATACTCTCTCTTAATGTGTTTAATATACATTCTTGTACAATAATTTCTAACTCTCGATTATGCTTTTGAATTTGAAGGGGAGAGATGTTGATTTCAAATAAATATACATTTTTATAAATCTTTCTTGCAACATTAATATACGCTTTGTGAATAAAATCATCTAATTTTGGTACGTTAACATCTATTTTTTTTTGCTTTTGTCCAACACGCATTGTTGTCAAAATTTTTAATTGTATTATATGTACACAAGTAACTAAATCTTCTAAATAATTACAACCAGATTTTTCACAAATTCGTTTCCTTTCAACTTCAATAATGGTTGCATTCCATTTTGGTATCCTTGAAATAAAATTCTGGAATGTCATTAAATATTTATCCATCTCCCCATTTTCTTTGCATAATTTTATAGCCTCCTCTAAAATAGATTTATAACCATCTATTATCAAAGGAGTTAATATAGTTACTAATCTTGCAGACCATTCATTACGAGATTCGTGTAGTGTACTAACATTAAAATCATCCATTTACATAAAACTTATATTTTCTAAAGACATTTCTGAACTCAAAAAGATAAAATTTACAATAAATAACATTAATAATTTTTCATTTCTAAATTCTTTTCTTACTCGGTTAAAACAAAGTAACAACTCAAACCTTTTTTCTTGTGTTATGTTTGTCTCCATAAACTTCGGATTTTCTAAAAGATTTAATATATCTAAACCACTATAACCCTTTTCATATAATTTTGCACATAAATTCATAAGAGTTTCTAAATTTATTTTTTTGTTTATACTACGTAATAATTCCTTTTTTAACCATTCTAATCTAGTAATTTTTATTTCTTTCATTTTAAATACTTCGTTTAAATTATATTTGTATAAATTAATTATATTACCATTTACAATTGGTTCTGGAACATATATCTCACAAAAACGCGATAATATAGGTTTCATTAAATTATATTTATCTTCTGCAATAATAAAAAATCGTGTATTGTGACTAAATAACTCAATACATCTTCTCAATGCAGATTGAGCATCCATTGTTAACTTATCGGCATTTAATAGAACTATACTTTTAAAAATATTTCCACCATTTGAATTAATATGTGTTTTTGCGAAGAATTTAAGCTCTTCTCTTATGAATTTAATACCCTTTCCGTGTGAGCAATTTACATACATCACAAAATTTTTTATTCTATCTCTTTCATTATTATATATTTTATGAATAAATTCGTGTACAATGGTTCTTTTACCACTACCAGACGGCCCGTGAAAAATAATATTTGGTATTTTATGCATTGTATAAAAATATTCTAACTTATCTTTTATATTTTGATGTATATTTAATAGCATTTAATCTGTTACTATAATTTAAAAAGTGTTTTTATATTTTAATATAACGTATTTAATAAAATATAAATAATGAATGACTTATGTTTTTCTTTTTATATAATTAACCAATGACTTATAATATAAATCATATGATAAATTTGGTAACAATTTATCTTTCGTGATTGTAATGGAACAACCACCACTATCTAATAGAGAAACATCGAAATTTATTATTTTACGGTCAAGAGCTTTATGTATTATTTTTTCTACTTCTATTTCTTTACCGTAATTAATGTGCAAGTGTAAAGCAAATTTCGAATATGGTATACCAAAATAAAAACAAGTATCTACAATATACTCAAAATCATCGCAAGTTAATGTTCCACAAGTATCAGATAAACATAATATATCCACTTTTTTTCGATTTAATTGTAATAATCTATGGACTATGAAATCATTATCTATCAGACCTTCAAATGGACAATAGTTTACACAAGAAATATATAATTTAATCTTTGCATTCTTATATCTTTCTGTATTAATATCTAATAATGTAATCATATTATCAATATCTTTATCACCTTCTTCTAATGTCATTTTAGTATTTTTAAAGTGAAAACTATTCGACATAGAAGTAATGAATGAAAAATTATTAATTAAATAATTATTTACTACTTTTTTTAATTGTCCTTGGTTTGGAACTAATAAACAAAACTCAATTGATTTTTTTTTATTTTCTAGTCTTTGTTGTTTTTCTACATATTTATGGAAATCGATACTATCTTTGAATATTGGCAATAATTTCTCTGATACAATGGAACCAACTTCCATAAATTCAGGATTATGGTGACGAATGATACTATGATATAACTCTTTTTTTTGTTCTAAAGTAAATTCATTTTGTTGCGAAAGAGATAAACCCTGAAGTCCATCTCTTAAAGTAACGTCAAATGGTTTCGGATTACCTAAATATTTATAAAATAATTCCCATTTTGGATGAGATGTACACCACTGTTTAAAACTATTTCCACATTTTGGATACATATTATTTAACATTTAAATAAATTAATAATAATCTTTAATTCATTTTCATTTTAACAAATAATTATTATTTAAGGTGCCCTATTTTTACAACCTTTAAATGGACCGAAAGCGTAACAATCTTGATAATCCCATTGTCCAGTTGTAGGATTATATCTTCTTGCACCCTCCGTTTTACTGTAGCCAAAATTTCCTATTCCGAAACCAGTTGTTGAAAGAAAACCGCCTTTTTTACCCTTCCTAGTTCCCTTCCTTCTTAAAGTTTTTCTATTTTTTTGCTGGTTTTATTGTTTTTACCATATTTATTTCTTCTAGTTTTAACCATTAAAATATAATTATATTTTATTTTTTATTTTCAAAGGCAGACTATTTGGGTTAAAACAATATGAATATTTTATACTGGAAGTGGTTGTAATAAAACAGGAGAACATACCGTAAATGAATTTTTGAATATTATGAATTTGAAGAATAAATCATAAATTTTCAAGTTGTCTTCCAAATTTCATCCACTAATCCATAATTAATGGATTTTTCTGAATTTAACCATAAGTCGTGTTTTACACCTTTTAACATTTCAAACGCCGATTATTTCTATATTTCTGTGTATAGAAATAAATCAAAAAACATATAACAAAAAATTTAAAAATAAAAGATTATTGTAACTGAAGCAAAATGATAGTTTATAAAATGGATGGTGAATTTACTATAGACACAGAAATATTACACGAAGGCAAGGATTTTTTTAGAAAAATGACAAAACACATGGGAGAGAGAGAAATATGTGAATTATTAATGAAATATCCTCATAACAATATTGTAAAAATATATCACATAGGCGACGATTATATTGATATGGAATTATTAAATACTGATATGAGTAGAGAAAATATGAGTAGCGTAAAAAATGTAATGATGGAAGTAAAAACATATTTACAAAATTTAGGAATTATCTACATAGATTGGAAGTTAGATAATATTGGTATAGGTGAGAACCAACAAATTAGATTGTTTGATTTTGATGGTTCTGGATTAATTGATATTGAAACTAAAGAATGGATAAGACGAGCCCCGTTATATTGGTCTTATAGAGAAGCAATTAAAAATGGTATGAAAACGCCAAGTGATATAGATAATTGTGCGTTTGACCTAGAATTTAGAAGAATCTGAAAATATAAAGTATAAATATTTTTATCGTATCACTTAGTAGTAAATCGGCGTTTGAAATGTTAAAAGGTGTAAAATATATTAAAATGTTTGCACGTCTTATAACTTATTTACTTTATTTATACTGCACTAGTTAATGAATGTGTATATGGATTATTTTTAAAGGCATTTAATATGTCTGGCTGTATACGGTCACATCCTGCACATTCATTATAATATTGAGGGGTATTTATTGCCCCATATGTTTGAACCGATGGTGGTAAACTTGATATATTGGAATAAGCAGGATTAACTCTACCATCATATCTATTAGTATCTTCTCTAAAAGTATTAACATTCATTTGTTGGTTAAATATTTGGGTTCCACCTTGATTTGGTCTATTTGCAATAGTAGCAGATTTAATTTCATTATTATGTTGTTGATATGCTGCTTCATAACTCATATCTCCATAAGCAGTAGCATAACCACCTGCTGGCCCGATTGAATCACAATTTGTTGTATCTCTTTGTGTTAAATCTGGTGATGAATAATTATTTACGTATACGCCTTCTTTTTGATTATTCACATTGAATGATGGTGAATATAATGTAGTTTCTTTAATGGTTGTTGGTGTCTGGTCATTTTGATTTATAACATAACCACTTGGTATTACAGGATTTACATCCCCAAATATACGTACATTATTAATTGTTTCATCCTTACGTGTAGGTCTGAAAATATCCATTATGGGAGCTATTACCGCGCCAATTGCACCACCAAATCCACTTCTTAAAGTTTCTGGTTGTCTCACAGTTGACCTATTATTTTCATAATTTGTATGACTACGTAAAAACTTTTCACCATCCATATGCGACCCACGTCCTACTGCTCGTGAATGATTTACACCAGCAGATAATACTTCATTTCGTCTAGACGGCTCAAAATTTTCAGGAGCGTGACCTGCTTTAATATCTGCTGGTGCAGCTGGTCCAGTATAATCGTTAAGTACATCATTACGACGTATAAGACCCATTTCTTGTATAGGTCTTAATGTTTCACCCTTTTCTAAACCTGTTGTAGTAAGCCATCTATCTTGACTATTTATAAAAAAAGTATCAGGTCTTTGTTTTTCGACACGACCAATCATTTGACTTGTAGGAATGGATTTTATGTATGAATTAGCAGGACCTTCGTGATTGGTTAATTCATATTCTAACTTTGGATTTGTTACAACTCTCAATTGATCCACTGTGTAAGGTAACCATTTATCTCGAGCTTCCATACCTGAATTATAACCACCTGTACCATTAAGGGCGTAACCTTTATCTAGACCAGGACCCACCATTACACTATCAAACGGTTTTACATTGTTATTTTTCAATACAGGGTTTACACGTGATTGATAAAAATCACTGTTATTAGGCATACCATAAGCCCATTGCATATTTTCTTCTGGTTTGAATAAAGGTGCTTGTTCAATTTTTTTTATTACTTGAGAACCAGAACCTACCATATTATCCAAAACCGTCTCAGATATATTAGTGTTATATGTATTACCCTTTATTTTACCACCATTAAAAGGGACCATATTATTATGTTTAAATTGACCTGAATTTAGATAATTACCAGTTAAAGAATAAATATCTTGAATTTCCTTTCCTACTTTAACATTATCCCTTGCCATTTTCTCATACAAATTTTGGTCAAAATATTTATCTGTTGCAGTATTTGGATTCTGATATTCTTGTACTGTATCCACAAGTTCATTAATATTACTTACCGGAAAATTTTGTGGAGGAATATGCGTATTTGGTAAGTAATTATCTGTTTTTGTAGCCAAATTACTTCTTATACCCATATTTGTAAATTTTTCTGGTTGATTTTTATTTGATTTATTTTTAGAATTTTCATTATTACATACTCTTGATGATTGATTTGATACTACATACATACCACCTAATGCTATTAAAGGGATGGCTAATTCCATATTTATATATATAAAGTATTATATTTTATTCACATAATAATCTAAATAATATTATAAGATTATTAATATTTATCTATGCTGTTTTTGAAGATGCACACGAATTTGTTTGGGTACAAGTAGTCGGACCTCCTACATAACCACCTCTAATTAAACTGTAACTAGATGGTAAATAATTTTTAGTTTCATTGATAGTGCATTCTCTTTTTGGCGTAAAATAATCCTTTTCTAAAATTCTCGTATTTAAATTATTTTGAAAGGGCAAACATGTGTTTTCTTGTGGATTTAAAGGAGGATAATACCAGTCTACTTGCTCTAAATCACGATACCACCAAACAGGATTTGTTGTTCTAGATTGGTCTGTGTACAAAGCATTACACGTCGGATATTTTATAGGTTCATTCGGTACATTAAAGGTAGTATAATTATCTTTTCCTAAACAATCTCTACCCAATGGTCTATTTACTCCTAATAAATCGCTTTCTAGATTAATCGTATTTGTTCTTAAATTTGCACCCCATTTTTGAATAATTATTTGCGGGTCTTCAATATAACAAGGATTTTCACCATTTCCTGGAACGTTTAATATCCACCGTCCAGGATCTGTTGCTTGTTGTAATTGTTTTTTTGTTCTACATGGGTCATAATAAAATCTAGTACAAGCCATTTTATATTTATATAATATATTTTATTACATAAATAATTTAAAATTTAATTTAAAAACTTATTATTAAATTATTTAATGGAATTATCTTCAAATAATAAAAAACCAACATTATGTTTAAATATGATTGTTAAAAATGAAAGTAAAATAATTACACGATTATTAGAGTCTGTTCTATCTATTATTGATTGTTATTGTATATGTGATACTGGTTCTACAGATGATACGGTTATAATAATTGAAAATTACTTTTCAAGTAAGAATATACCTGGTAAAATCGTACACGAACCTTTTAAGAATTTCTGTCACAATCGAAATTTTGCTTTACAATCTTGTATTGGTATGTCAGATTATGTATTATTAATGGATGCTGATATGATTCTCCAAATTAAGAAATTTGATAAAAATTTTTTGTTGTTGGCTGATAGTTTTGCTATTTTACAAGGGAATGAAGCTTTTTATTATCAAAATACAAGAATAGTACGCAACAGTGGCTTATTTAATTATAATGGTGTTACTCACGAATATATTAATATACCTCCGAATAATAAACTAGGAGAAATAACAAAAGACAATTTATTCATTATAGATTTAGGGGATGGAGGTGCAAAAAATGATAAGTTTGATCGAGATATACGATTATTAACAGAAGGATTAAAAGAAGATCCAGATAATGTTAGATATCATTTCTATTTAGCAAATAGTTATTATGACTGTGGACGATTTGAAGAAGCAATTGAAATATACAATAAAAGAATTGCACTTAAAGGATGGATTGAAGAGGTATGGTATAGTCATTATAGAATAGGTTTATGTTATCAAAATCTAGGCAAAATTTCTGATGCAATTTACTATTGGATGGCTGGTTATGAAGCATATCCTGAACGATTAGAAGGTTTATATGAAATAATTAAACATTATAGAATTATAGGAAAACATAAATTATGTCATTTGTTTTATGAGATTTCTAAAAAAATATTAGATAAAAATTTAAATAGAGATAATTATCTATTTTTACATAAAGATGTATATGCTAATAAATTATATTATGAATATACAATAATTGCAGCATATATTGGTATTAATAATATTAATAATGAAGTAATACAGGTTTTAAATAATTCACTAGATATGGCGGAAAGTAATAATTTATTATGCAATATGAAATTTTATAAAGATATACTAATCCCATCTAGGAAAATAATTTTAGATAATACACATAACTCTATTATAAATAATGAAAATATACAGTTTAATTCATCTTCTAGTTGTATTATTAAAAATCCAGATAAAACAAAAAATACTTATTTAATGAATATTCGATATGTTAATTACTTGATAAATGAAAATGGACAATATTTGAATTGTGAAAAACATATTATAACCACTAACAAATTTATTGAAATTACGGCGGATTTTGAAATATTAAATGAAAAATGGTTTGGTTTAAACTTTGATGGACGTTTGTATATAGGAATTGAAGATGTGCGAATATTTAATGATGATAATACAAACGATTTATTATTTATTGGTACTGGATATCATAAAAATAATAATATTGGAATTGTTAATGGAACATATAATTTAAATAATAGTGAATTAATTTATAATGAAATCGCGCCTAATTTTTGTAATTCTATTTGTGAAAAAAATTGGGTATATGTCGACTATCAAAAATCCACTCATATTATTTATAATTGGCATCCATTAAATATTTGTAAAATTGATACTGAAAGCAAGACGTTAATAGAAGTAGAGAAAAAGAAAACACCACTAATATTTTCTAAAATAAGAGGTTCTACGTGTGGGTTTAAATATATTAAAAATGTTAATATGCAAAATTCTAGTAACGAATTTAATAATATATCAATAAAAATGGAAGAAATTGAATTATGGTTTGTTGTACATATTGTGTCATATGAACAACCTCGTCACTATTATCATATGATTGTAATTTTTGACGATAATCTTAATCTATCACGTTATTCTGCTCCATTCAAGCTTGAAGGAGAATGTATTGAGTACTGTTTAGGTATAGTTGTGGAAGATGAACGAGTAATTTTATCTTATAGTAATTGGGATAGAACAACACGGTTAGGAATTTACGATAAAAAATATATAGATTCAATCGTAAAGTATACATAAATAATGTAAAATTATATAATTAAGTTTTTGTTTAAATAAAATTTTAAATTTGATTTATTATGATTTAAAACCATATTGATAGTTTTATCTCCTTCTCTCTTTTTTGTATTTATTAAATCAATAATTTCATTCAATAAATTATTATTATTATTATAATAATCAACAATAATGTGTTGATGAATAAAACTATAAATTAAAGGTGAATTCGTATTTTTTAAAAAATAATCTTTGCAATACACCAATATATTATATGCAAAGTTAAAATTATTATTTATTATACATTTCTGAGAACCAGATAATATTAAATCCATATTATGAATTGGCGATACATAATTTGATATTAATCCTTTATAATCTCCATAAAAGAACTCAAATAATTCGCTATTTTCTCTTTGGACCATTGTCATTACTGCTTCATCTATTTGATACCATTCTTCTTGATAAATTTGTTCTGTTTTGGTTTTAAATAATTCACAATATTTTAATAAATTATTAGATGAACCAGAAAATAACCCTCCTGCTGTATGATGATATATATATTGAAATAATTCTTTTTCATTCATATTTTCAACGTACGGATTGATACATAGTTGTTTGACTTTATCCGGAATATTCAATATCCAATTATGTATTTCATCTGTATTTTCTGCTACGTGATTTATACCAAAATCCATCCAGATAAAATGTGAACTGTTAAATGGGTTTAAATTTATTGCATTTTCAACAAAATCAAATTTATTATTATTTAATATGATATATAAAGGTGTTTCGTGATCTAAACATCCGTTTTTTATATGAAACGATTTTTGTAGTTCTGTTAATCTTTCTTTATGTTTATAAAAATAAGTATCTTCAAATTTTCTATTAGATATATATGTTTCCTTTTGCATTTGTTTTCTCTCTTCTTCAATCATTTGAATTACATTTGTATCATCTGTAAATACAATTAATGGATAAGGTAGTTTCAATATAAATTCTTTTGCAGAATTTATATATTTATCCATTTTATGATTAAACTTACAACCAGTAGTATCATTTTCTTTCTCTCTTATATTATATAACATTGTAATAATAGTAGGTAATGGTTTTATAGGAGTCGTACACTTACCCCAATCAATATGATTAAATCTTTTAATTTCTTCATTATAGACTTTTTGAATATAAGGATTACCATTCTTATTTTGAAATAATATATTATTATCTTTATCTTTTACAAACTCTGAACCATATTCAAAATATAATAAATAAATTTTTTCATTATGTAAACCTTGTTTTCCTATAAAAGTTGTTTCTTCATTTAAATTTAAATATGTATTTGTTGATCTACCTAATATTCCAGGACCACTAAAATCTAAATTGGAAGGAGGGGTAATATTATTTTCAATATTAAATATAATACGGTTTATACATTCCAGCAATATCGGATGTTTTGGTACGGAAGCAATAAAAGAATTAAATAAATTATGTGTACCAATAGTAGGACAGTTATTTAAATCAATGGGTGTTACAAATTCTATATTTTCATCTAGAAATAATTCTATTGGATTAAAACAAATAGTGTCAATATCTGCATATACCCCTCCATAAATATATAAAATACAATATCTCCATAAATCGGCTTTAAATGCACCAGGTATTATTCTGCTATATGCATTATAAACATTTATATCAAAATGTTTTTTAATAAATGTAATACGGTCATTATCATCAAATAAAAAATAAGAATATGTGGGATTTTTATTTTTCCAACTCTGAGTTATAGAGAGAAATTCAGGTAATATATCTTTTGTTTCCCAGGTTTGAAATATATTTCTAGGTATCTTTGTTAATTTCATAATTATTTTATAAAACAAGTTTTAAATTAAAATTTATTTTATATAATATAGGATATTATTTAACTATCTTCAAGTAAAGCAATTTTATACGGTGTACCATTTAAAAATATTTTCAAATATTGTGGAGGACTAGGAACACTACCAGCACTTGGATCTAGTGAACTACTACCTAAAAGTAAATAACCATTTATATAAACATCACTTGAATATGATATTCCACTTGCACCCGACGGGTCCCAAAAACTCGTTCCTGTATCTCCTTGCGGTCCAGTATCTCCTTGTGCTCCTCCAGCTGGACCAGTAGGTCCTCTACAACTTCTACCAGTAGGTCCTGTACCTCCTTGTTTTCCTGTACCACCTACAGGTCCTACACCAGCTGGACCTGCTGGACCTTGAGGACCTACTGGACCTTCACCTCTTAAATCACAACATCTTTGGGAACCTAAATATTGATTATAATCTCTATAGTATTTGGACATTATATATATTAAATATAAATAATAAAATTATCATTTTTAAATTATTAATAATTTAAAAATCTAATATTTTTAACAATCGTTCTTTATCAACATTATTGTAATCAAATAAATATTCATTGCACCATTTTGTATTTTTATTTGTTAACGATACGTATAATTTCTCTTTTGTACAATTTTGTCCTATAAACTCGTTAGATATCAATACAACTTCTGGTATTACATAAAATTTACCATTTTTACAATTTAACCAATAAATATCATTATCACCTTCTTCATAACATTTATTTTTACATTTACCATCTATTCTACAACTGTACTTTGTCAAAGAAAATGAATATGAATTATAATTATTGTGACTAATAGTTCCTACTTTTTCTTGCACTTTTTTATTTCCAATCATAAAATCGTAAACCAACCCCTCCATATTATTATTTTTGAACGTAATAAAATCTATTTTAGATTCCCTTATTTTACGATATTTTTGTTCATGTTGTTGTGATTTACTTGTTGGAGTGTCTAAAATTTCAAAATTAAATTTATTACATAAATCAAAATAATAATTTAATTTACTAATTAACATTTCTTTTGTGATTTCATATTTATTATATTTTGATTTTTGAGCTATTCCAATTGTTTTTAATCCTTTTACATCTTCATATGGTATTAACCAAAATTTTTTATCTTCTTCACAAATACATAATATTAAACAATCATCATATTTTCCTTCATTTAATCTAAAATAATATTGGTCTCTGTCTGTTTTTTTGTTGGTAGTTTTTACTTGAATACCTAACCATAAATCTTCTGTTGTATCAAACTTTTGTATGGCAATATCTGCTTTACAACCATCAAATGATTTAATACTAATAAATGAGTCTCCTATTAATTCTTTAAAATAATTAATACATTTAAATTCTTGTTCTAATGAAGACAATTTATTATTATTTGAATACAATTTTTTTAATTTAATACCAGCATTTTTATTAACACAAGAAGGACAATTAATTCCTTGGTTTAAACTATTAAAATTTTTCCAAGAAACTTCATTATTATGTCCACACGATGCAATATATTTTAATTTTTGTTTATTGTTCTTATAATAATTTTCAAATTCTTCTTTTGTATAACATAATTTACAATTTTTATTTTCGAAATTAGATGAAATACTTTCATATGTTGGTAAATCTAATGCACAGCTCTTACATTTTTTACCAGCACCTTTTACAAATAATTTAAAGTAGGTTTGATTATGATGACCACAAGAAGCTATATAATCCAGTTTATCTAATTGATTTTCATATTTTTTGCTGATTAAGATACAATTATTTTGTATAAATGTATCTTGAACTTGTTGATATGTATACTTTACAGGCATAGATTATATAGCTATTAATCTTTATATTGTTTTATTAAATATTATATTTGTATACTCAAACTAAGTCAAATTTGTGACGATAAATTTGCATTATACAATTTCATTTTTTTTTGTTACGATTAATGGTACCAAATTATGTTGATGGTAATGGTGCTAAGCAGAGTCTTATAGATCCAAGACTTGCTACATCGTACTTCACAACCAATGGCAAATCATTTTCTAAATATACTTCAATTTGAGAGCATAAATTTGTACATTTAATGAAATAACCTAGGTTTTTAAGAGAGAATTCGCCTTGAATAATTTTGCTTGAGTCTTGCTTTAATATAAATCCCATACTACCATCAGATTCGGCACGATGAATTTCAGCGGAAGCAAATTGTCCTGAGCATTTAAAGATCAATTCATTGCCTACTGATTTAATCTCTAGCTTATCAGAAATACAAGATAAATCCCGAATAATTTTCTGAAAATCAGCAGACGGAAGATTAATAATAGAAGAAAACTTCACATCCGGATATTGTAGTTCTTCAGGCTCTGGTTCAATCAATCTGAGTTTTTGGGTTTTACATTGTTTAATCTCTCCATTTTCAAATTTAAGTGCTAAATGAGAAACAATTCCATCTACATAATCAGAGTTCTCAATATAGATGGTCAATGTGTCATCATTATCAATTGAATTAATCAACTTGAAAAGGTGAAACATATTGACACCAATAATAATTTTCTCTTTTTTGCATTCATAAAACTCAAAATTTTGAGCAGCTAAATAAAGATGTGCTAAAATTGTATGTGATTTATCCATATTAATAATTCGAATACCATCGGGTTCAAATGTAATATTTGTTTCTAATAGAATATCTTTCAATGCGGTCATAAGGGTTCTAAATGGAGCAATTTGTACTGTTTTAATAGTTAAAACATTTCCATCTGTTTGTGTTATTACTTGATTTTTATTTGAAAATGTAGACATTATACTACAATTTATTTTACAATCTTTAAATACTTATGAAGTAAATATTTTAATTTAGTTTTTAAACGAATTAAATTACACATTTACTATTTACATCATTGAAGATTTAAAATGACACCTTTCTTTTAACTGCGTAAAAAATGAAAGGATATTTCAAGACGTGTAAATTTTGATTTTGGGAATTCTTCTAAACCCTGATGACTTGCAAGAATGGTTGTTTCTTGATAAATAATTTGGTCTTTCTTTATTATTTATCGCATTATAAGCAATTTTGTAGATATTTGTTGATCCATTTACATCTCCTATATCATTATTAAGATAATATTTAACCGCCGAAATTTTATAATCTTATGTCTTATTTTTATGTATCTATAATATTTTGAGAAAAATATAAAAAATAATTAAAGGTGTAAAATCAGCGTTTGAAATGTTAACAGGTGTAAAATATATAAGAATTTCATTTAGGAACAAAATTCTAATAATTTATGTGATAATGTAATTTTCAACATTGTAATATATATTTTATAAAGTTATATAATATATGCCAAAAATTAAAGATGAAGAATCATTAACTGATGTTGATGAAGATAGTCCAGATATAGAATATAAAAATTTGTATAATTTTATAACTACAAAAACACAAACAAATGAGACTTTAAGTCAATACATTGATTATATTGGATTTGAAACACAAAACGACATTCTATTTTTAGATACTGATATAGTTCAGAATATTTACAGTTTTTTAGATAATGAAGACAAAACCAAAATGAAAGAATATTTAAGTGAAATAAGAAAAATCACCAATAACCCTCATTTTAATTTTGTAGGTGGTAGAAAAAGTAGAAATAAAAAATCAACTAAAAATAAAAAATCAACTAAAAATAAAAAATCAACTAAAAATAAAAAATCAACTAAAAATAAAAAATCAACTAAAAATAAAAAATCAATTAAAAATAAAAAATCAATTAAAAATAAAAAATCAACTAAAAATAAATAACTATTTTATTAACTTCCTGATCCTGATTTTGCTCTAACTTCTTCGGCACTTGTACTTTCATACAAACCTAAAATGGCATCTGAACAACTAGCAATACAATTATCATCGTTTGCTTCAGTATTTACAATAGGAATAATATCCTGCGAAGGTTCAAATCCTAAATATCTTAAAATATAGTTACATATTGTTCTAAACCATTTATTACCCATTTATTTATATATTTTTTTTGTAAAACTTTAAATCATTGTTATAAATATTATATCCTTACTTAAAAAACTCATTTAAAAACAATTATATATGCTTCTTAATATGTGTAATGATTCTATATTATATAAAAAATGTACTAATACAATATTAGAATTAATTAATAAATATAAAAATGATGATTATATGTTACAACGGATAAATAATCATATTATTAATTATTTACCAAATACATTAGAAAATGAGTTAAAGAATTATGAGAAAAGATTAAATCGTAATAATTATTTGATGGGTGAGCAACAAATATTTATCCAGGTTTTTTTAAGTAAAAACCAATATTATTATTTGAATAGCAATAATTTTTTTTATGAATATAATGGAAAACATTATTTTATAGTAAAAGAAGATGATGTGCTTCATAAATTATTGTCAAGTATATCAAAAGATAGAATATTAATGCAATGGAAACACAAAACAAAATTTAACATTATAAAACAGATTAAAGAGAGAAATCTGTTCAGTTCTATACCAGAATCTGACACCATTCAAAATGTACTTAATCTATTATATCCATCTATATTTACCACTAAAAATACAGCCAAATACTTTTTAACAATAATAGGCGATAATATCTTTAAAAAAAATTCAAATTTAATATTTTTAGTAACATCAAAAATGAGAAGACTATTAAACGAACTTGATAATATTACACTCAACTCAATTGGATATAATAATACAACATTTAACTTTATGACTAAATATCACGAAAATCATTCATATGAAAATTGTAGACTTATTAAAATAAATGAAACCTTTTCAACTGAAATGTGGAGAGAAATGTTAAAAAAAATAGGTTTAGACTTATTGTGTGTATCTACCCATTATTCTAATCGTTATGAAAATTCTGATAAATTTATTGAAAATAAATCAGATGAAGAGCTTAAAAATTATTCATATTATCTCAAAAATTCAAATCCTAATGATATTACAAATGAATTTACAAATAAATACATAATTGAAACTGCAATAGATATTAATATAGGATGGAAAAATATTCATTTTGTCTGGAAAACATTTCTCTCTAATTCTAATTTACCTAATATAATTTATTCAAATACATTGAAGAATATTTTAAAAGAACGTTATAAATATAATGAAGAACAAGATTGTTTTATTGGTATAACAAGCAAATATTTACCTATTCAAAGTGATTTTATAAAATTTTGGGAAACAACAATTAACAGTACGTGTATTACAGTTGTGAATAATACTTATCTAATGGAAAATGAATCGTTTACTGAAAATGATTTTGAAATTGATGAAATTTGTTCTCTCTTTAAATTATGGACAAAACAAAATTCTGAAGAATTATTAACAAATGGTAATATTACAGAGGAAAATGTATTGAAGATCCTCAAACACTTTTTTCATAATATTGAAATAGTTGAAGATAAATATGTATTAAATATTAATTGCAGTTTATGGGATAAAATTTCTGATATTAATAAATCATTTGAATATATTAAAGAAGAAGTTAAAAATAATTATAAATTAGAATTAATATCATTTGATGATGCATATAATTATTATTATAAATATTGTAATAAAAAATCATATAAATTTATTGTAAGTAAACATTATTTTGAAAAATATTTATATTTTAAATTAGCAGATTATATTGTATATGAAAAATTTATTGAAACTAGTTATTTTCTACTAATATAATAATATTATATAAATAATTAAATGATATTATTTGAATAGTTTGAAATTAATTAGCAAGTCCTGCAGCGAATTGTACGGCATTACCACTAGTTCCAACTCCTTTACCATCAAAAAAAGAAGGACTTAGAGCATTGTGTACACCAGAACCTCCACGATAACTTCTGCTTCTAGAACGATGTCTACGTCCACCTTTTTTCATTGTTGTAGCATTTGATGATGGCATAGAAGGCATTTTTGCTAACAATTGAGAAGCAGCAGCAGTAGCAGAAGAAGCCATAGAAGGAGCAGAAGAAGGAGCCATAGAAGGAGCAGAAGAAGGAGCCATAGAAGGAGCAGCAGCACCTCCACGTGTTTTCTTTACGAAACCAAAATGTCCTTTCTTAGTAAAATATCCAGCTTTAATAAGTCTTTTATCTTTTTTGGCAGTATTGTGTTTAGCTTTGGATACAATACGTCCAGATTTATTTTTCATTAAATCAGAATGGGTAAGACCACCAGTAGTTTTGTAAGCAGTACCGTGCCATACTTGTGCACGTGTTCCAATTAAAAGTTCATATGTTTTACCAGCGACTGAATATTTACCAGTTGAAGTTCTCGAAAACTTTGTCATTATAAAATTAAAGGAGAAAATATATTTTATTATTGGGTATATATTAATTATTACTAAAGAATATATTAATTTTAATTTACATAATAATTATAACGCATATTATAGTGTGATATGTAATAATATAATGAATTTATCTATTTATAAATTTATATACCTTATTCAGGTTAATTAATTAAATTTATTTTTAGGAGCAGAACCACTACCACCTGGCATACCTTCATTACGTCCTAAATAATTTAACTGTAATGGTTGTCCTAAATAAAAATTACCATATTGAGTTTTTCCTCCTAAACTAGAAGTGATCACTTGCGCAATCCGCATATTATTAGATATTTTAAGAGAAGGTGAGTCAGAACCAACCGTAGTTTTATCATATTTGTCAGGTACACACACACAGTTCAGATTTGATGTATTTCTTTCTGCAGTATAATTTATCATTTTTCTTGAATTTGATTTTTTACCAGGAGTAAATTGCCTTTGAGAAAACATATTAATATGTTTTTTTATTTTATTTTCATTTTATTTTCATTTTTTAAATAAAATTGAAAATATTTAAAAAGATAAATACATTATTAACTTATATAGTATAATGAGCACAACAGACATTAATCTAGCCAATAAATATCAACAGAAAACCGATAAACAACATATACTGGATAATCCAGATACATATATTGGTTCAGTTGAAGAAGTTGATTCGGATTTATGGATACTAAATGAAAATGGTGAAAAAATTATCGAAAAAAATATTAAATATATACCTGGTTTGTTTAAATTGTTTGATGAAGGAATCGTTAATTGTCGTGACCACGTAGTACGTATGCAACAGTCTATTGCGAATGGTCAAGATAATTGTATTCCTGTATCTAATATTGAAATAACTATTCAAGAAGATGGTACCATTATTATGTTAAATGACGGTAATGGTATTGATGTAGCAGAACATCCCGAACATAAAATATGGATACCTGAGATGATTTTTGGTCATCTGAGAACATCTACAAATTATGATAAAACAGAAAAAAAAATAGTGGGTGGTAAGAATGGATTTGGATTTAAACTTGTACTTATATGGTCTACAAGTGGATCAATTGAAACTGTAGACCATATTCGTGGTCTAAAGTATATTCAAGAATTTAAAAATAATTTGGATGAAATTTGTAAACCATCTATTACAAAATGCAAGAATAAACCATATACAAAAATTATATTTAAACCTGATTATAAACGTCTTGGAATAGATGGATTAACAAGTGATATGATTTCACTACTAAAAAAAAGAGTGTATGATGTTGCTGCCGTAACAGATAAAAATCTCAAAGTTAAATATAATTCTAATTTAATACCCGTTAAAAATTTTCAACAATATATAGATATGTATATTGGAGATAAAAATATATCACCTCGTGTTTATGAAGATAATGGGACAAGATGGGAATATGCAGTAGCGTTAACGCCAACAAATGAATTTGTACAGATTTCATTTGTGAATGGCATTCATACAGCAAAGGGTGGTAAACACGTTGAATATATACTAAATCAAATAACGCGGAAATTAGTAGAGTTTATTGAAAAAAAGAAAAAAGTTAAGGTCAATCCAAATAGTATTAAAGAACAACTAATATTATTTTTAAGATGTGATATAGAAAATCCTGCTTTCGATAGTCAAACGAAAGACTTTATGAATACACCTTCATCTAAATTTGGTTCTAAATGTGATGTAAGCGATAAATTTATTGAAAAAGTTGCAAAAATGGGGGTAATGGATGCTGCAGTACAATTGACAGAAGTTAAAGAGAATAAAGCTGCAAAAAAAACGGACGGAACTAAGACCAAAAGTATACGCGGTATTCCCAAATTAACTGATGCTAATTGGGCTGGAACAGATAAATCTAAAGAATGTCTAATTATATTTTGCGAAGGAGACTCAGCTAAAGCAGGAATTATTTCTGGGTTATCATCAGATGATCGTAACATTATTGGTGTTTATCCAATGAAAGGCAAAATATTAAATGTACGTGGCGAAGCACTTAAAAAAATCTCAGAAAACAAGGAAATTGCTGAAATTAAAAAAATTTTAGGGTTAGAAACCGGTAAAAAATATGATACTATTGAAGATGTGTATAAGAATCTTAGATACGGTAAAATTTTATTTATGACTGACCAAGATTTAGATGGAAGCCATATAAAAGGATTAGGAATAAATTTGTTTCAATCTGAATGGCCTTCTCTTTCAGAAATACCAGGATTCATTGGATTTATGAATACACCAATATTGAAAGCAAAAAAAGGAAATACCGAATTAAATTTCTACAATGATGGTGAATTTGAAGAATGGAAAGCAAATAATGATATAAATGGATGGAAAATTAAATATTATAAAGGTTTAGGTACTAGTACAGGAAAAGAATTTCGCGAATATTTTGAAAAAAAGAAAATAGTAGGCTTCGAACATTCTGAAAAGAGTAATGATGCAATCGATATGGTTTTTAATAAGAAACGTGCAGATGATAGGAAAGACTGGTTAAAATATTATGATCGTAATGCATATTTAGATACAAACAAGACCAATGTTTCTTATGAAGAATTTATCAATAGAGAATTAATTCATTTCTCTAAATATGATTGTGATAGAAGTATACCTAATTTAATGGATGGACTTAAGATAAGTTTAAGGAAAATATTATTCTCTGCGTTTAAAAAAAATCTAAACACTGAAATCAAAGTGGCACAATTCTCAGGTTATGTATCGGAACATTCAGGATATCATCACGGTGAAGCCAGTTTGAATGGTGCTATTGTTGGAATGGCTCAAAATTTTGTTGGTTCAAATAACATTAATTTACTTTTACCAAATGGACAATTTGGTACTAGATTGCAAGGTGGAAAAGATAGCGCATCTGAAAGATACATATTTACTCAATTAAATAAATTAACTAGAACTATATTCCCTGCATCAGATGATAATGTTTTAAAATATTTAAATGATGATGGTATTTTGGTTGAACCAGTATTTTATGCACCTATAATTCCAATGATATTAATTAATGGATCAAAAGGCATTGGTACTGGTTTTAGTACAGATATAATGTGTTATGACCCTTTACAAATTATTCAATATTTAAAAAATAAGTTGCAAAATATAGACGATGTTATTCAGTTTAATCCTTATTATGAAGGATTTAAAGGAACAATAACCAAAATAAATGATGAAAAATTTCTAATAAAAGGACTCTATGAAAAAATTGCAAATGACAAAATTAAAGTAACTGAATTACCTGTTGGTTTTTGGACTGAAGACTTTAAAGAATTATTAGAGGAATTAATTGAACCGTCTGCAGGTAAAGATGGGAAAAAACCACCTTCTATTATCAAAGACTATGATGATATGAGTAAAGATACAAATGTGGAATTTACAATTACATTTATGAAAGGTAAACTGGAAGAATTAGAATCAAGTAAAGGTGATTATGAACGTAATGGTTTGGAGAAATTATTAAAATTGTACACCACAAATACTACAACTAATATGCATTTGTTTAATGCAGAGGATACACTACAAAAGTATAATAACATTCCTGATATTATAAATGCATATTATGATGTGAGATTAAAATTATATCAACAACGTAAAATATATATGATTAATGCATTAGAAAAAGAATTATTGACTTTAACCAACAAAGCAAAATATATAGTAGAAATTTTAAATGGTACAATTGATTTAAGAAAGAAAAAGAAGGAAGAAGTAATTCAAATGTTAGTTGAGAAAGGATATGATATTCTAGAAAATGATAACGACTTTAAATATTTAATTAAAATGCCTATGGATTCAGTAACGGAAGAAAATGTTGAAAAATTATTAAAAGATAAAACTAATAAAGAATATGATTTGACAGTAATTAAAAATACTACTATAAATCAAATGTGGATGAATGAACTTAATCAATTAAAAGAACTTTATATTGAATATAAAAAAGAGCGTACAAGATTAATGGATGGTATTGAAGTTGAAAACATTAAAATAAATAAAAAAATAGTGTCAAAGGGTGTAATTAAAAAACAAACGAAAAAACCTGAAAGCAAACTGTTATTAGTCGAAGAGGATTAAACAAATATAAATAATTAATCTCAACATTTTAATCCTTTATGTTATTATTCAAAATCAATTTAATATTATTTTCATTATAACTTTCTGCACAATCAATAAATTCAAAAATTTTTTTTATGTTATTAACATCAAACATCTTTTCAAATGTAGTAAAATAACAATAATCTGTATTATTAGCATAAAAATTATACAAGTCGTTATTTAAATTATATAAGTAAGTAATTGCACTTTTATCCGTTTTAAACCATCCACTTTCTGATTGTGATTTGATGTTCTCTCTAATGTGAATTATAATCTTAGTTTGTGGAAATAATTCTTTAAATTCCTTCATATAATTAATGTCCCCATTATCATACCTTATTTCTTTAAATCCCCATACATTATTACTTTCATTTTTCTTTAGTAGACTAATTATCAATATTTTAATCATACTTACTGTTTGTTGAAAATTATACGAATTATACCAAGCAGGTTTTATGTTTTGTGAAAGTATATCATCAAAATTAAGAGGGTTTATACTGCCAGGTACGTATTTAAATGTAGTAGTTTTAATTCTTCTATAAAATTCTAGTAAACTATTGATTGCTCCTAGATTTTCTCCACATATATTGCTATTTGGTATAGTATTTAGAATTCTTTGCATAGTAGTGGATCCAGACCGTCCAGTTGCACATATTAATATTATCTTATCATCCATTATTATAAAAAGCATTTTTTTTTATAATAATTTAACGAATATCTTTTTATTATATTCGATTTACACGTGTTATCATCAAAAATAATAATACTCGTAAAGAAATGCTTATGAAAACAACATAAAAATACAGTTGGTATTAATTATTATAAAAATGACGAAAAATAGCAACCGAATTCAACAAAAAACTGTATCGATAATTACTATTTCTCAATTAAGTAGGTTTGATTGTTTATTAAATCTATATGAATTAATTAAATTACAAACATATACGAACATTACTGAATGGGTTATAGTTGAAGGTTCTAACAATAAAGAAGATGGTGACAAAAATGAAGAAAATATAAATACATTACATAAAACGCATTCCAAATTATCAGAAATGAATCCAACCTCTATACATTCGGACATCAAAATTGTATATATAGAATATACAGGATTACTATTAAGTGACTTAAGAAATCTAGGAAATAATAAATGTTCCGGAAAAATTATTGTATGTATGGATGATGATGATTATTATCCACCTGAAAGAGTTAGTCACGCGGTAGCATCTTTAAAAAAAACACGCTGTTTAATAGCCGGATGTTCAGATATGTATATATATGAATATTTTATGGGTAAATTATACAAATGTAAAGGATTTCATCGTCATTGGCGATATCATTCCACAAATAATTGTATGGCATTTAAGAGAGAATATTTACGTAATCATAAACATGCTGAGGGATTAAAAATGGCAGAAGAAGCAAGTTTTACTAATAATTTTAGTGAACCAATGGTTAAATTAGATTCACAAAAATGTATTATAGTATCGAGTCATAATAGGAATACTTTTAGTAAACGCCAAATTTGTATGGATACAAGTAATGGTATGAATCCTTATTTTCATGAAGTAAATGGTCATTCTATTACTACTTATATACCGTCTGAAATATTTAAAAGAATGCAAAATATTTTTACTAAAGAATAAAGAGTAAAAAGAAAATGTATAACTATAACTAAAACCAACTTTTAAATTCCAATTCTCTATCTGTATCATTAGCCATTACTGGGTGAGCAATTGGTACTGCAAGTGTACTAACGTCATTAATATATTTTATATACCCTTGTGCTTCACTGTAAACTTGTTGTATACAATAATTTAAGACAATTTTATTCAATTGTTCAATTTGTTTAGAAATATTATTTGTTTGATTTGCAGAGTGCTGTAAATAAACACTTCGCATTATTATTTTTAGAGATTCACAATCTTGAGGACCAATAACATACTGACCGTTGGAGCGATGATACACTCCAGCTCTTATACCATTTTGTATTATTTGAATATTTTGTTGAGAGAAAAAAGTGTCCGACAATTGTGTAGATACCCACAATCCTTCAGTAGCATTCCTAAATGTAGCACATTGATTTGCTGGTATTTTATCATACATTTCAAATAAAGCTGAAGTATTTGGTGTTTTAATATTTATACGTCCATTATATAATTTGTTCATTTATATTACTCAAATAGAAAAAATTATATATATTTATTCTATATATATGGCAAGTTTTAATTCAATAGTAATCACTATTGCTACAATAATTATAGCTATAATAATTATAGGATTTGTTTTCAGATATGTTACAGCTAAAGAGTTACCAGGTTTTCAAAGAATAGTATTAACTGCTGCTATTATTATTTTAATTATAGCTTTAATAATTATTGGAATTCTTCTTAGTTATTACAAAGCTAAAGAACAGTGGCCACCAATAGTCGCAGGTTGTCCTGATTATTGGACAATCGATGGTTCTTCCAATTTATCGAGATGTACCAATATTCAAGATTTAGGAACTTGTCCAGCACAATCTGGCAATAAACATTTAGTTATGGATTTTTCAGGACCAGCATTTACAGGTACAAATGGTACGTGTGCAAAATATACGTGGGCTAAAAAATGTGGTGTTACGTGGGATGGAATTACTTATGGTGTAAATAATCCTTGTAGTAGTACTTAACAAAATTTTTAATTATTAAATTTGTTTATATCAATATCAATATCAACAAATAATATATAAACATCTTATATATATTGTAATGGCTCAAATAAATAATGATATAGTGAATACTAAAAAGGAAACAGAATTTTTAATTAAAATAAGTTTGTTACCTGATTGTTTAATTAATATTATAACAGAATTTATTCCAAAAATAGTTTTTGTTTTCACTAATAGAGAGAATTATTCTTTATATCATTCACTTATTAAAAAATATATATATAATTATGAAAATTATATAAGAGATACAATTCGTCGTGATAATGAATTTGTATTTGAAAAAATAATAGAAGAGAATTATAAGCGTTGGTCTTTAATTAAAAATTATAAATATAAAAATTTAAATTTTAAAAACTATTTATACTTTGTTGTGTATTATTGTGTTGAAAATGATTCGAATAATTGCAGAAATGTGTTAAATTCTTTTTGTAGTCAACATGGTTTATGTAAAAATCTATATAAAAAGAATGTTGTTCAATATATAAGATGGAGGAATTAAATATAAATAAAATTCTTAATCGAGAAGATAAATCATTAAATATTAAAGATATACTTGGTGCTTTTGAGCAAAATAAAAACAATATGCTTTTTAAAAAAGGAATATATGTCTATGGTGATCCTGGCACTGGTAAAACTACATTTGTTACTAATATTCTAAAAGAAATGGGTTATGATATTATTAAATATGATGCAGGAGATATACGTAATACATCTGTTATTGAAGATATAACAAAACATAATATGTCTGACAAGAATATTATGAGTTTATTTAATAAAAGTATTCGAAAAATTGCAATTATAATGGATGAAATTGATGGAATGAATAATGGTGATAAAGGTGGAATAAATACATTAATTAAATTAATAAGACCTAAAAAAACCAAAAAACAAAAATTAGAAGAAGTAACCATTAATCCAATTATATGTATCGGAAATTATCGTGTAGATAAAAAAATTAAAGAACTTATGAAGGTTTGTAATACAATTGAACTTAAAACACCTACACCTATTCAAATGGACCAAATTGTACAAAAAATATTGCCAATATTAGAACCAAACATTAAAAATAATATGATTAGTTTTGTTCAAGGAGACTTACGAAAACTAAACAATATTTATTCTATCTATAAAAACAAAAAAGACATATTTAATAATGAAAATATTGAAAATATATTTCAAAGCAAATCATATAATGATGATACAAAAAAAATTACAAATAAACTTATTAATAATTATTATCCAATTAATGAGCATACGAATATAATGAATGAAACTGACCGTACTAGTGTTGGGCTATTATGGCACGAAAATATAATTGATGTTATCGATAAAATGGATAAAAAAACATCCATCCCTTTTTATATAAATCAACTTGAAAATATTTGTTTTGCTGATTATATAGATAGAATAACATTTCAAAAACAAATTTGGCAATTCAATGAAATGAGTTCTCTCATTAAAACATTTCAAAATAATAAAAAATATCATCAAGAAATACAAAAAAAACAAAAATATAATCCAACAGAAGTTAGATTTACAAAGGTATTAACAAAATATTCCACCGAATATAATAATTCATTATTTATTCAAAAATTATGCCAAAAATTAGCAATGGATAAAAAAGACCTATTTGGGTTTTTTATTGATATCAAGAATAAATACGACGATAATCAAATAACAAATCTATTTGAAAACTATGAAATTGGTAAATTAGATATAAATAGAATTTATAGATATCTAGAAAAATATACAAAAGAAAATGCTGCAGGTACTGCAGATAAAGAAATAGAATGCGAAGATGAAGAAGAGATTGATGATATTTAATTTAAAAAATACAAGTATAAAATACAGTAATAAAGTAAACAAAGAATAATATCTACAAATAATCTAATCTTCTTCGGAATCAAATTCACTTCCTCTTTTTTCTTTTTCATATAATTATTCTTCTTCATATAATTTCTCTAATTCTTTTTCTTGATAATAATGCTCTAACGTAAAATAATAACCTTTTATTTTTTCCTCTTTAGTATCACTATAATAACCATTTTTATATTTAACATTTAAATCTTTGTCTCCCACACAACTTATATCTACATCTTTCATATAAGTATTCCACATACTTTTTTCTTTAGAGTAATTCGTAATTTGCGTACCAAATAAATTACTTGTAATACGTTTTTCAGCCTCATAAGGTATGCCTTTATCTGTAAGATAACCAAACAAACCATTACCTCTTTCTAACTCGTGAATTTCTGCACACTTTGTACAATATCCAAGAATGACTCCTTTAAAAATAGCCTTACGACAGTAACCACAAGTAATTGGTCCCGTAATTCTATCTCTTTCAATATCATCATCGTAATATAATCTCTCGTCAACAATCCATTTATCAGGAAAATTTTCATCAAAGGGGACATTAACTAATTTCCCAGAAATTTCAACTCGTTTGAACTTACCGTGGGAACCTTGATAATGATGAAACTTTACCAAAGGTAAATACTGAGTAGTTCCAATAAAAGACATAATTAATTATAGATTATAGATTATAAATTATAGATTTACAATAAAATATAAGATGAATAATCTTTTCAATTTTTTTTTATAATATTTCAGAAATCAAAATCACTATCTTTCATTAAACCACCCGCTTTTAAATTTGATGGTTTTATACTATAATTATCAAATTTATCAATATTAGTAGTAATTATATCCAACTTAGCATTTGTAGATATTTTTTCATTTTGTAATATATCTAATATACGTTTTTTATTATACAATAATATTATTTTTTCCATTTCATTCGTTGTCGTTATGTTAACAATTGTCATATTTTTTTCATACTTGTCATCATTACCTGTTACATTTTTGTTTAATAAGTATTTGTTTTCAGGAAAAGTAATTGAATTAGTAGATAATAATTGATAATGTTTTTTAAAATGTCGTGTTAAATTAAACAATAACATTATTATAAAAAACATCATATATAATAATAATATAATGTTTTTAGATTTTATTATTACAATATTTATATAATATTTTATTTAATTAATATTATTAATGTTATTAATGTACAACTTGACTAGAAGATTTATTCTTACTAATGGTATCTAAAATCGTCAATCTTGCATTTCTTTTAGATGTCCATTTATTTATAATATCATCATTTACCTCAATATTAAAATGAGACATATACTGCTGTGGTGATGTATAAAATAAAACATTAGATCCGTTTTTACTCTTACATTCACCAGTAGCTAAACAAACCTTGAAAAATAAATCTTCATCTAGCGAACCAATAATATTTGGATAATAATGACCAATTTCAGCGTCTCTTATGTTGGAACCTGTATCACCTGATACATAAAACTCAATTTTTGTTTTTTTCGTTACATCATTGCGTGTGACAATTCTCGTCGTTTTATTGTAACCTCTATCTGTTTTTTTAATAACATCCATTCTTTTTTCTATTTCTTCATTATTGTCATAATCATTTAATTCAACCGGATGAAAATTATCAATATAATCCATTTTTATAACTGATAATTTAATAACATATTTATCTTTAAGTTACTTTACTAATATTAATTTATGTTTATATAATGGTAATGGTTGGACCAGTTGTTGTTTGATCAGCTTCTTTAACACTTTTTTTTTTCTCTATATGGTCAGTAATAATTTGTTTAATTTTATTATCTAAATATTGCACTTTATCTTTTAATTCACTGTTTTCTATTGTAAGATAATTAATCGTATTTGTTAAATCATTTATTTTACTTTGTAGAATTTGAGGATTATTTAAAAGTTGCATAGAGTTTTGATATGCTATTTGTTTATTCATCATCTCATCTCTTGTTTTCTTAATCTCTGCTAACTGCTTTACAACATCTGGTTTATGTTTTGTATTACCAAAATCATATTTACTCAATAATATATCAATATCCACTGTAAAAAATTTTAATATTTCAGGCTCTTTTACTATATCAGAAGCTTTTAATACAGTTTCGTGAACGTGAGGATTTGGCATTTGAGCCAACAACTCTTTTTTATCAAACGAATTATGAACGTGAGAAAAAACTAAAATAGATTTTAACGATTCTAACTGAACAAACGGTATTGTATAATCTTTCAAAAATTGTTTTTCTTCTGCTACACACGATAATTCATTGAATCTAGTTTGTTTTAATAATTCTCTTTTAAAAGCAAATGTCGCAGCTGTTGCGTGACTCGGAGCGTATGGACCAAATTGATACATTTTATTAATATGCTTAAAATATATAAACATTGCACTAGAACCAGCACATAATGCATCAGGATTTTTTAATAAAGTATCTACTGCGTGACTAAAACGTTCAGGTGGGTAATAATCATCGTCATCCATAAATATTATAATTTCACCACTACTATTATCGTTTGCTATGTTTCTTTTTTTACCTAATGATAATTTTTCATCATATTTAAAATATTTAATTTGAGGAATATGTTTTATCAAATCTTCTATTTTATCCGTACCATCATCTACAATAATCCATTCTATCTTATCCTTAGGATAAGTTTGGTGTTCAAAACATTTAATCATAATAGGAATAAAAGGACGTCTGTTGAATGTTGGCGTACATATACTAATAAAAGGAAGATTGATATTTACATCTACATTACTTTTATTACTTTTTTTACCTTTTTTACCCATTTATAAATATATATATTTTTTTTAAATTGGTTTTACGAAAAGTTATTTAATTTTTTTCCAAGGTTCTTTAGTTCATTTGATATTTTTCCTCCTCTTTGTCCATAAATTAATGTGTATAATAAACCGTGATTATTTTTTGGGTTGACATCCTTATTGTTACACGTTTTTTTCGCTTGAGAATTACTAACTACTGCCGTTAAATTACCTTTACCTACTGGCTGAAATATGTTAATAGATATTATTCCAAAATATATTAATATTAATACTAATATTGAAAATACTCCAGGAATAGTACCCATATTAGAAAATGCACTTAATATAACAAAGAAACTAAATATAGACATTATAGTAACTTTGTAATATTTAAATAAATCTTGTAAAATAGATAAAACAGAAATATTTGTATTATCCATTTGTCCTTGATAACATAGTAATGTAAATATAGTCCATCCCATAGCAAAAGTCGGTAAAACTGGTAGTACAGATAATACTAACCAAAAAAGCAGACAAAATAAAATAACAAGAGCAAATGCGCACCATAAATAAAATGGTTGAAAAAGAGATACTGTCTGCCATATTGGCTTACTATTTAAGTTTGTATTGACATTCTGTTTAAAAAACCAACCCATTTTTGCAAACCATAAATAAATAAAATATATGTTGTTACCGAAAAATATTAAGGCGGATATAAATGTAAAAATAATTGGGCCAAATAAAACTATTAATATTTCTGGTATACCATTAAATATACTTAATATAAAATTAAATGCTACATAATTGAAGCTAATCAATGACTCAATTATTGAAATAAAATAATTTATTAAAAAATAAGATTTTGGTTCTTCTTTATATGAACGAAACATATCTAATATTTTATTTGACGCATTATATTTATCATATGGAAAGCTTAGTTTCATAGATAATGGAGGATTTGTAAAAGTAGTGAAAATATTTGTTTGAATTTCTTGAATGGACGGTTTTACATCAGTATATGGATAACATTTTTCATCTGTAGGTAATATATTCGACTGTGCTAATTTACACGCATATAATATCAAACCTCCATAAGAAAATTGTGCTATAATAATCAAAACTAGAAAAGCAACTGTCGTAAAAAAACCTAATATATTTGAGAATATGTTAGGTGAACTAGAAGTTGTGTCTTCTTTTTTATCATCAATAGCTGAAGTATCACTCGTATCTGACATTACTTATATTAAAATGATATAAAATTATTTAATTTTTAATTCGATATGGGTAAAATTTTAAGCATTTCTCTCTAAATGAATTATTTACTTTTATGCTATGACAAAAATATAATATAATTTAATATTATATGGGTATTACAAAACAGAACAAATATGTGATATTTTTGTCAATAATTAGTTTAATATTATTTATTTTTGTTTATAATTTAATTAACTACTTAGTTGTAAATGATTTTATTGTTGAGTGTTTTTCATCTAATATAATAGCTGAAAGTAAAAATACTACTCATACAGTTAATTTACCATTAACTACTACATATAGTTGTAAAAATTTATGTGGCCCCACATCACGATGTGCTATAACGGGTCAACAGTGTTTTACTGATATTGATTGCCCTGGATGTCAACCATATGTACCTCCTTTATCTAGTACTTCTAATTGTATTCCAGGTGATAATGATGCAGGTAAACTAACAGTCTCGCAAACTCCTCAATATTCAACATTAACTACCGATATTGGTAGTCGAGCTAAACTAATTACAAGTAATAAATTTTCGCAACCGGTGATGGCAAATTATGGTGTTAACACTTGGCGCGCAGCCTATGATAATTCTAATAAATTATTTAATGAAAGATATAAACCAAATCAGCTTCTATATATGCCAAATTATGATAAGAGATATTCCCTAACTGGCGAATTTATAGATGATGGACCATTACCATCAAATGCATATTTTAAATAAAAAAATTATTCTTTTACAACAAAAACCTCTTTCGAAATATTACTAATAATTTTATTTTCTTTTTCCAAGTCATTCTCTCCTTTTCCGCCCATAGATTCAATAATGATAGTATTATATTTATCTGATACGTGTGAGGCACTTTTATTACAATCTGGATATTTCTCTTTGTAATGTGGTAATAATCTCATATTTTTATCTGCAATTTTTTTAATTGCTGTGCGAACTTTTTTATTTTGTTGGTCTTCTTTTTGCCATAAATTTTCGTCTTTTACGTATAATACTTCTCTTTTTTTATCAGTACAGTGAATTGGTCGTTGGGTAATATCCATTGCTTTTAAGTTTTTAATAATAATATTAGAAATACCATCAACATACCCGAGCTCACCTACTCTCTCTAAATCAGTTAGTTGTAATTTGATAGATTCTATAAAATCCATAATATTCATCGCATCTTTACACGTTTCATTTAAAAAGAATTGTAAATTGAATGTTTTATTATGCGAATTTGTATTTGTAATATTATGCGTTCCATTTTTGATAACTTCCATCATCATATTTTGTAGTTCATCATTCTTTTTCATAAGCATAACAATTAATTCTTTATCAGACGGCTCATCAGAGATTTTAATTTGCTCTTCATCATTACAATTACATTTTTGTTTATGTTTCCATAAACCAGCATTAGTTGAATAATGTTTGCCACAACTTATGCATATAAATGATTCTTTGCTACTTTTGCTACTTTTGCTACTTAAAATATTTCCATTTTGTGATTCTAAATGTTTAGCTGTCATTTTATGTTTGTCAAAATTAAACTTTCGACACGTTTTATAGTCACACTTTTTACAAAAGTAAAAATTAACAAGATTTTTTGCTACTTTTGCTATTTCCATTATTTCCTATATATTTCCAACAAAATAATTTTAAATACTTTTAAATTTGAATAATAAAAAATTAACAGTAACAAATTGTAAATTTATTTTTTGGTCACGAGACGTTAAAATTCATTTATGGTCACAGAAGGAATCAAAAAAGGGAAAAGTATTTTCATTTTTGAAAAATGGACATTTATAAATGTCCAAAAATGAAAACCCCGTAGACTTTTGGGAAAAAAATAAAATATAGTAAGTTTTTTTTCTTTAAGTTCCAAAATAATATAATATATAATATATTTTATGAAGAAAAGAAAGGTATGGAAGGTATTTTATTTATGCAAAAAGAAGCAAAAAACAATATTAGTGGAATAAAAGAACCGAAAAAACACCATAACTCAGCTTTATTATAATAAAAATACTTATAACTTATATATAATAAAAAGTATAAAATAATAAATAAGAATAATGCGTATTTAAAATTAAATAAATAAAAAATATTAATAGCAAGTAAAAATAAATAATAACTAGGATTTGAATATTTAATCCAAGGCCATTTTAAATGATTATTCTCTGTAGATGTTACTAATTTTTCGTTAAATAAAAATTGAATGTATACTTTTAAAAAGTATATAAAGTACAATAAATTTAATATAGCTACTAGTAAATTAACTCCTTCAAAAATATTTGGTTTATAGTAAATATATTTTATTATATATAGTATAGTTGGTTGAGCGACATTTAATATGGCACCCAAAATAGTTGTGATTTTATTTATACCATAAACGTTTTTCAAATCAATCCAAAATAAAAAATCCATAAATTGAATCAACGAAATAAATATTAAAAATATACCGGATACTTTATTTTCTAATTTGTATTGTGGGTTTCCATATTTTATCAATAGAATAGAAAATACTGTACCTATAACAAAGGTTAACAACGATACTTTATAATTGAAACACATATATTATAATATTATTTTTAATTATTAGTTGTATAATAAATATGGCAACAAATATAAAGATGAAATTAATACAATTATATTAGTATTTGTGTTTTTATTTACAAGATAGGAAGCAATCAAACAAGCCATTATAATCATCCCACTATCAGCTAAAATTGCTTTATAAGATACATCATTTGCGTAATCCTTAAACGTATCAAGCATTTTATTTACTCCTCTTGGTGTATTGGTAAAAAAAATATAAAATAATATATCATGGATAATTTGTACTATTGTGGCTATAATAATAAAGTTTAATAGTGAAAAAGTATTAAATATGTAATAATAAATTGCTCTTGTAATAATTAAACCAATTAATATTATTAATACATCCGCAATAACAGCCGATAAGTTATATTGTGAATACCATTTCTGTAAAACTTGTGATTTAATGACATTTGTGTTTAATAATAAAATTACAAATAAATCTGTAATTAAAACAGCATTAAATAATGGTAAATAATCATTAATATTATTAAAATTTGTTATATTTTTTAACATTAATATATTTAATATATTATTATATTTTTATGATATAATTGGCTTTTTCTCAAAATTGTAAAGGTGAACAGAAAAACTAGACAAAAATAATAAATTATAACTATTATATTTAAATATAAATTTAAATATAATAATAAAATGTTTACTAACTTACCATTTGATGTGTTAATTTTAATTTTAGAATATGATGGTAGGATAAAATATAATCATAAAGAGCGTATATATGTAAATATTATAAGTAAAAATGATTACAGATATGATATTATTAATTCAAGAATAAAAAACAAAGCTAATTTAATAAAACATTTTAATAATGGAAATAATGGATTAAAATTTTATATTGATATTTATTATAAAGATCACGAACACGGATTAATACTTTCTATGAAGTTACTTTAAAATTATGTTGCATATAACAGTCCTGCATTACCACCTACAAATATAACCATATTCACTCTCTCTTCCATTAAATATAAATTAAAATTATAATCATAAATACGCCATGTAGGTTTATTTATACCCACAAGTTCTCCTGTATTCGGGTCGCAAATGGTTAACACTTGTGCATATGGGTCAAAAGGAGGGCTAATGGTTGTAAATTCAAATTGGACATTAGTAAACCGACTCATATTCATAGCTCCAGATGGTTGTGTTTTAAAAGGAGATGTATCTAAACAAAAATTATAACAATATAAGCCTTGTGGAGCATTGCCAGCAGTTCTTACATATTTTTCCACAAAATTAAATACTCCTGCAGGTAAAATATTCTCTCTATATTGTCCATCTAAAAGTATTCCTAATGCAATAAGAATATACTGAATATTTTGTGGATTATATATCCCACTCACATATAGACCACTTAATGTTCCATTTGGATTAACACCAGGTCCAAGAGTTGCAGGTATGGGAGGAATAATCGGAGTATATGGATTTGGATAATCCCCATCAGTAGATGCAGGTGTTATATCTTGAGGCATATAACTATATGGCCAATTAGTATAATTCGACCACTGATTTCGCAAATTAACATCACTTCGTTGAAAATAGAACATCCAACTAATAACCATACCAAGAGAATCTAAATCCACTTTATTTTGTCCTGTAACATTATAAAATGGTTTCTCATATATTTGCTTAAAAATATATTTTTGCTCATTCTTTGCAAATAGTGTAGATTCATCATTAGAGAGAAAACAATAGGTACAATTTAAGTTAATATCCGCATTCCATTGAGTTCTTGTATCTGTATAAGATGTAATACCGAGGTTTTCATCCGGTGGTGTTTGTAAGAATCGATAAAATTGCATATAATATTGATTAAAATTTGGCGCAACAACTGGAAAATTATTAACATAATCCTGAACATCACGAATGGTAAACCATTGATTAACTGGTCTAAATGTTACACTGATTTGAAGTTCATTGTATTGAAGGGATACTAAAGGAAATGCTTGTACAGTATTTAAATTAAACCATGCACCCAAAGGTATATATAATACTTGCCCTTGAATAGATGGTTGAGCTCCCGCAGGACTTGTTGTATAAAAAGCATTTGGATATGCATTTACACGTGCGCCAAAATTAGCTGGGTCGTTTAATTCAGCTGTATTTCCAATCATTTCATTAAATAACGCTAATTTTTGTCCACTGAAATCGCGTTGAGCAGATGCTAATATGTATCTACCAGAATATTCTTGTAATTTTTGATTACCGCAAGTAATAGTAATACGGTCAATAATTTGTGCGCCAAGGTTTTCTATCCATTGAAACTCATATGGTGCCCAATCTGTGTAACCAGTCGTACCATCCGAATTTATATATGTTTGAGGTGGAAAAATGGGTGACCATATATTCGGTAACGAAACTGAAACATAACAATCCATTAAAAGGTCAGCATATCGTTTAATGGTAAAATTAAATGTAGATTCTGTTGTTAAATTCAAGGAAGGTGTACCGGTATAATCTATACGAAAATTCTGTTTACCAAAATTAGTATAATTTTTATATGTGGCTTTCCAGAATGTTTTTTGAGGATTACCATTTAATATAACATTTTGCTGTCCAGTGGCAACTAATTGCATTAATCCGCCCGCCATATCTAGTATATAATAGACCAATTTTTTAATTAATTATTTCATCATAATATAAATTTTTTATCTTTATTTTCTTAAATTAAAAATACTATAATATATTAAGTATGACAAGTCAACCAAATGATTATTTAAGCGCTATTAATAAAATGGATGAGAGGTTCAAAAGTTATATTATTATGGGGTTTATTTTCTTAATTTTATTAATGATAGTTGGTTATATGATTTATTTAAATAGATTAAAAAGCGCTGAATGTAATTATATGAATACATTATATCCAACGGTGGATGGAAATCTTAAACCAATTACAAGTGGTGACCCTGATTGTAGAGAGAATTTGAATGATTATTATATTAAAACTGCTTATAATGCGTGTAGCGGTGGTTCTTATAAAAACGATTTTGTAGATATATGCAATTTAAAAGCGGTTATTAAACAAGGTGTGAGGTGTTTAGATTTTGAAATTTATTCTATTAGTAATAATCCAGTTGTTGCTACTAGTACAATAGATGATTATTACGTTAAAGAAACATTTAACTATGTGAATTTTTCAGATGTGATGAGTACTATTCAGAATTATGCATTTTCTGGTGGAACGTGTCCTAATCCGACAGACCCAATTATAATTCATTTAAGAATTAAAAGTAATAATCAACAAATCTACACTAATATGGCAACAATATTTAAATCTTATGATTCTGTGATGCTTGGTAAGGAGTATAGTTATGAATATTCAGGTAAAAATTTAGGAAGACTACCTCTATTAACATTTCAAAACAAAATAATTTTAATAGTTGATCGTATTAATAATGCATATTTAGAAAATAAGGAATTTTTAGAATATGTAAACTTAACAAGTAATTCTATTTTTTGTAGAGCATATAATTATTATGATGTTAAAAATAATCCGGATATAAATGAATTAACAGAATATAACAAAACAGCAATGACAATTGTTTTACCTGATAATGGTGTTAGTCCACAAAATCCTAGTGGTATTTTATGCAGGACAACAGGATGTCAGATGATTGCTATGCGTTACCAATATGTTGATAATTTTTTAATGGAGAATGCATTATTTTTTGATAGAACTAGTTATGCATTTGCATTAAAACCATATGAGCTTAGATATCATGCCGTTACTATTCCTAACCCAACACCACAAAATCCATCCTATTCATATGCTACCCGTAATGTCACAAAGGATTACTATAGTTTTAATTTTTAGATGTGTATTATTTGATTTTTATATAATAATTTTATTATATTATTATATGAAGGAAGAAAATAACTGTAAAGGTTTAAATTTTTCAGACTGTGAATTAACTATTCTGCGTATGGCTGTTGATAAAGCTGAAGAAAAAGTTGCAAAACGAGTGGTTAATTCAGATGATATTAAAAAAATAATTAAAATTGTAGAAGATTTTATTCAACGTAAAAAATTAATCTGTTATGGTGGTACAGCAATTAACAACATTTTGCCCGATCAAGATAAATTTTATAACAAAGAAGTGGAAATTCCAGATTATGATTTTTTTACACCAAATGCGCTAGACGATGCAATAGAATTAGCTAATGTATATTATAATTTAGGCTTTACAGATGTTGAAGCAAAATCGGGCCAACATCACGGAACATATAAAGTTTTTGTTAATTATATACCCGTTGCAGATATTACACAGTTACCAAAAGAGATATATAATTCTTTAAAGAAGGATTCAATTCGCATTTCGGGAATTTTATACGCACCTCCCAATTTTTTAAGAATGTCAATGTACTTAGAATTATCAAGACCTGATGGTGATACAAGTAGATGGGAAAAGGTGTTAAAACGTTTATCCCTATTAAACAAAAATTATCCATTAAATGGTACAAATTGTGATAAAGTAGATTTTCAAAGAAAAATGGACAATAATAAAAAAGAAGATAAAATATATGAAAATGTAAAAGATACATTAATACGTCAAGGAGTTGTATTTTTTGGAGGATTCGCAAATACATTATATTCACAATATATGCCTTCCCATCTTAAGAAAAAAATACAAAAGTTTGCAGACTTTGATGTTTTATCTAATGATCCGGAAACAACATCACATATCGTTAAGGAGCGTTTAAAAGACATATCTGTTACAGATGTCAAAATTATAAAAAGAGAACCAGTTGGAGAAATTATACCTCTACATTATGAAATTAAATTAGCAAATGATACAGTTGCATTTATATATAAACCAATTGCTTGTCATAGCTATAATGTAATAAATACTGGTGGACAAAAAGTTAAAGTAGCTACAATAGATACAATGTTAAGTTTTTATTTAGCATTTTTATATGCAGATAGACCATATTATAATGAATTTTTAGACAGAATTTTATGTATGTCTAAATTTTTATTTGAAGTTCAACAAAAAAACAGGTTGTCACAGAAAGGTTTGTTGAAACGATTTAGTGTTACGTGTTATGGTCATCAAGAATCAGTTGAAGAGATGCGTGCATCAAAAGCAGAGAAATTTAAAGAATTAAAAAAAAATAGAAATGATGAAGAGTTTCGCGAATGGTTTTTAAATTACAAACCAGACGATTTGAAGAATAAAAAAGTATTTGATAAAGAGCCATCTAAGACATCTAAACTATCTAAATCATCTAACCCGTATAAATCATCTAATACATTTAAAAAATCTAAACCATCTAAAATATCTAAAATATCTAAAACTTCTAAAATATCTAAAACTTCTAAAACTTCTAAAACTTCTAAAACTTCTAAAATATCTAAAACTATTAACCCATCTAAAAGTAATACAATTTTTGATATTTATAGTAAAAAAAATCCCAAAACAGTTAAATATCTTAATTTGTATCATAAAAAAACCCGTAAAAATGAAATTTATTAATTCAATTCTTCAATCTAAATACAATATGTTTCTAATATTATAATAAAAATATCTTGAGTTATCTTTGATAATAATTTTATTATAATACCATCACGCCAATCATTTGAAATATTATTATTAATTGTAATAAATAACTTTACAAGAATTATAAATATTTTTTCAAGTAATAATTTAAAATAGTTAAAGGATATATTATAATAGGACCAATTATTAACATAACTACACATTTGTGTATCTGTTTGTTTTATAAAAAAACAATGAATATCTAATAATCCAGATAATATTCGATGATAATTAGTATTTTCATTTTTAACATTTAATAAATTTGCGATTTTATCATAACCATATAGGTCTAGATATAATATTTTTTTATCACATTCTATAGGAAATACAAATGGATTTAAGCCATCTATTGCTTTATTTTCATATAATAAATTGCCATCAATAAGGTATGGAAGATAACAAGACCGAATAATAGTATTTATTATATCGTCTACATTTTTGTATACAGACTTAACAATTTTTTTGTTTTTTTTTATATTATTATAACAAATAAAAAGCTTATTATTAATCTTACTGCATATATCATTCGGAATAACAGACAATAAATATGTTTTCAGTTCTTTAATAATTTGTAAGTTATACGTTTTTTTAAATTCACTATGTACAATTTTGTAGAAATTTGGCATAATATCTAATCCATCGATAAAATAAGTAAATGCTGCAATAGACCCGATACTACAACCAGAAATTCTATCAACTTTAATATAATTGTTTTTTTCCATTTCTTTTAAAAAATATAATGCTCCTAAAAGATAGCTTCCGTTAAATATACCCCCATCTAAAACTAAGTCAATAATTAAAGGTGTTTCAGCATTTTTGATGTTATTTGGTAAATTTTCAATTAATTTATTAGCATATTCTTTAACCATTTAATAGTATTTAATACTATTAAATACTATTTACTATTTATTTTTGTAACGTAAAAATAAAAATAATTATATTTTTTTATTTTGTAATAACCGATTTAGAAAGTCTTTTTCGTTTTTATATGATATATAAATGTTTATTAATTCGGCAGGTGAATAAAAGAACGGTTTTATTTTTTTTAGTTTTTCTTTATCTATTGTAGTACCAAATAAGTGTAAATGTATATCTGAAATAGTATTATGACTTGCATTATTAAGTTCGTGGGTAATATCAATTCTACCTGGTCGAATCAAAGCCGGGTCTAATTTATCATAATGATTGGAAGAAATAATTAGTATTCTACCTGGTGTCTCACGAATTCCATCCCATAGGTTTAGTATATCATCAAGCGTAATAGGATTATCTTCAGGAGCTAGTAAAATATTTTTTGGTCCATCTTCTTTTAATTCACATATATTCTGTAAAACTTTATTAATATTATTATTATTATCTATAGTAGTGTTTTGGTTATTTTTACGTAATTTTGTATTGTATGTTTTTAAGTTTCTATTTAATACAATATCACCTATACAATCTATATCTTCAAATAGTACTATTTTATTTTGGAATGAAATCGAATTAGATTCATTTTTATCATTGTAGGTACATTCAAAATAGAAATCATCTAATTGCCTCTTTGTTTTAAATAATTTGAGTGATATAATAATTAAATGGCGTTTTATATAATTTGCCAATGCTTTAACAAATGAAGTTTTACCTGTACCAGGTGGACCGTGTAATCCAATACCTAATGTATATGGTATTCCCTTATCGTAATACCATTTGCGATTATTTACAAAAAAATCTATTTTTTCAATTAAAGATTGTTTTCCTTCAAAAAATAGATTTTGAAACGTTCGTGCACTTTCAAAATTGTATTCGGACCAACATTGTAATCTCTCTATTTTATCATCATATTTAACCGTTGTTAATTGATAAATAAATAGTTTATTATTTCTACTATTTTTTAAATTTGTTAAGTATATATCTGTTATATTATCAATGTATTTAATGATATAATCTAGTGGATATATATAGCTATAAATATATATTATTATTTTATCTGTTTTTGTATTATTTGTATCTTTATCATTTCTAGTATCTTCTTCAATTATATTACTAGTAATAAAAATATTTTTATCTATTGAAAATGTTTTGTTTTGACATACCATAAAAATAGCTTCTTCTTGTTTTTTATTTATTTCAGGATTTAGTGTACTATATGATTCTTTTATTTGATATATAGTATTTGTTTGATGTATATTTTTAATAATATAACTCCATAATGCTTTAAAACGCTTACTATATGTAAATGATACATAATGCGTATTAGTATATCTACAATTAGTAGAACTTTTAGTTCCTTCAAGTATCATACAATTTTTTGTATAAAATATGTCATAAATAAAAAGAATATTAAATAATGTGTAACTTTTATTATAATTATAATTATCATATAAATAATTAATTAAAAGTCCAAAAAAACTCATAAAAAATGTTGATAATAAAGCATCTAAGACTGTATTACCAGTTTTAATATAATTAAACAATGTCATTTTAGTAACATTATTATAATTATTATATAAATTATCAATAAATTTAAACATCATTATTATAATTAATAAATATCTTAGCATTTATTTAAGTTTATTGATTATATATTTTAGAAAACTGCAAATTGTTGTGTTATTTTGTTTAGAATATAAAATAATAACCCGAATAAAATACTTGTAAATAACAAACCATTTATATTAAAATTGCCATCTTTCGAGAAGAGTACGGGGAAATAGCTATATAAGTGTTTTTTAACAAATGGTAGTTGGAATAAAAAATATAAAACAACTAATAACAATGGTGTTTGAATTTCATTATACATTTCATCAATGGAATGTTGTCTTGCCATATTTGTATCATAATGATCAATAATATCACCAGTTTGTTGATAATTTTTAATGTAATCATTATTATTTACCGGTGAAGGCACATAATTAGGTTGTATTTGTGGATCATTACTAATATTTGTTGTATTCATTGGAATATCTCTAGAAGATAATTGAGTAATACCTGTAATACTTGCTTGTTGAAGTCCGTTAACAATTTGACTAATAGTGGATTGGTCTAAAGATAATCCGTTAGAAGACGGTATTTGATTAGGTGTTAATGGCTGTACTATGTTATTTTCAGTTGCAGTTAAAGATATATTATTAGTTATATTTCCACCACCTATTGGATCAGTAGGAAGATCTAAAATACTAGTTGATTCACTCATAATTAATATAAAGAATGATTGATTATAAGAATTACGCAAATTGGTATATTATATATTCAAAATCTATTCAAAATCTATTCAAAATCTAATATTTTAGAGTTATTTGTACATTTAGTAGGAACAGCATTATATTTAACACATTTTCCATTATTTTTATAAACTTTATCTTTAAAATGATCTAAAGGTGGCGCATGAAAAATTAAACAATTTTGGTCTTTACATATTGTTCTAAATAAAGAAGCTAAACCAAAGCCTAATAATATAGACATTAAATATTTACCAGTTTCAGTATGTACAAATTTTCCTAGATTTAACCCCATTTATATAATTTGTATATTTTATATAAATTATATAATTTAATTATTGTCTATGCTTGTATTGGTATAGTTGATATTTTTGATGCATCTTTTGGACATTCTACAATCTCTTCTTCAAAATAAAAACAGTTGTCAGCTTTATCTTTAAATAAAACCTTATCAATATTTTCAGGACTAGGATATATGTATATAATTTTCATTTCAGGTCCTAATATATAAATAAAAAATAATCCAATTGCAAAACTAATTAAAAACACTGATAGCGAAATATAATTGAATAACATATATATTTATGCTATAAATTATTTCAAAAGTATCCATTTTCAAAACCTAAGTCTTTTGCTAAAAGTTTATTTAACGTATCAATAAACATAGAGTAATTATTAACACCATTCTTTTCTGAATATAGACTAAATAATGTATTTTGATATGATTTGTCCAGTTTATTGAATAATGCATTATATGCTTCGTTACCCTCACCAAAATTATACTCATCATTTTCTGATAGTTCAGGAGGTACAATCAAATTTTTCGGTGTAACAAATTTGCAATTTTTATTTTCAGATTTTGCAATAATACAACTATGCATAAATTCATTCATCCATTCACTATTATTGGTAAGTGCCATTTTAAATTTTTCAGGTAATTTATCCCATAATTGTTGGTATTTTGGATTATTCCACGTTACGATGTTTCCATTATAAACGCCTTCGTCCTTAGCTAATTGGTCATTTTCATTTGTTTGGATTTTTTGGTTTGTTTGGATACTTGGTTCTATTATTGTAGGTACAGATGTAGCATCAGAATCAACTATAATTAATGCCGGTTTCTTACCCTTATTGATTTTTAATCCAACATCATAACTAACAACGGTATTATTAAATGATGTATATTCTAAATTTTCAATTTTGTACTTTTTTTGTATTAGATTATAAGTATTCAAATCTTCATTATAATAAACAAAATTTTGTTTATATTTTAAACTTGATATTTTATTTAATAAAGGCAATAAATTATTAATATAAATATGTACAGCATCCCGTACATATTGTGTAGATTCCAATTCATTAAAACTAATTATACATTGTTTAATTTCTATAATAATTTCATATGTTCTCTCTATATCTCCATTTAACAATTGTTTTTTTTCTAGATTATCTGTTATATCCAAATAAATTTTGAGATATTGTTCTAATAAAGAAGTGAAATGAGAAACATAATCTTTAATTGATTCATAATTTTGTAGAGCGGTCTCAGTTGTAATATAACCAAATAAAAGTTTATTTTTACTGTCAATAATTTCATTTTTGTTATCTTTGATTTCTTTTTCGATATTTTCTAGAATATCAGGTAGCAATTCATATGTACCAAGATGTATATTTATATTTAAATTACACGGATCTGCAATAATACCACATCTAGCAGATAGTTGTCTATAATCATCTATAAAATCATTATTTTCTCCTTTTTTTGTATTTTCAGAATAATATTTTGTTGAAAATATAGTACCTCCTGGTCTTTTACAGTTTATACATTTTGGTTTTAATTTTAAAAACTCAGAACGTTTTTCTTTTGCACTTAAAGACTGATTATTTGATATTTTTTTCTTATTTTTCATTATTTCTGTTTCATATTTATTTTTTAGTTTATAGTATTCATTATAAGCATTTTCTACAGATTCATTTGGTTCTTCCATTATATATTTATATCTTATAAAATTATTTGTATATTTTATTTAATGCTTATTTTTAGAATGTATAATATCATATTCACTTTCCCAAGCAGGTAATCCAGTAATTAATTCTTGGTGAGCAATCCGTTTGGCTTGTTGGAAATTTTTTATTTTTGACAATATATATTGTTGTTTTTCTTTATTTTTCTCTTCTAATTCAACCGGACTAAGTTTACCTTTATATTTATATAAAAGTATTAATCCTAAAAGAAGTAGAAATGCGAATAATAAACCTATATTAAAAATTGTATTATGAAAATTATTTCTTATGATATGACATTGTTTTAGAGTTTGATTTAAAAAATATTTAACACCTGGTTCTGTAAGTTCTGGTTTAGGCGAAGCCCACCCTTGGTTAGAAAAATCATCAAAACCCATTTATAATTATAGTTAAAAATATAAAATAATTTATACATATTATCTATATGGCTAGTTCTTACTTAAATATTGTCACATTTCTATTAACAACATTATTTTACTATATGGCAATAAAACCAAGTCTAACTTATGATATATTAACGGACACACAAAAATACAAAACTTATACTAGTAATAGTCACGTGTATTTAGCTGTTTATTTTTTATTAGTTATTGTAACACAATTTATTATAAATGCTTCTATAATCACAACTAATTGTGGAGGAAGTATTACTGAAAATATGGGAGCAGCAGGGTTGTTAACATTTATACCGTGGACATTTATTTTTGGAGTTATAATAGCAATACTCATTATTTATCCTGGTTTTAAAAGTGCATTTTCAGATGTTATTGGTTATTATTATGTTTCTAGTTCAGCAACTAAAGTTCTTACAGATTTATTAATTGATAAAGACGTACAAAAACAAATGGATAAAGATACTGAGCTTACTACAGAAAAGAAAGAAGCATTAGAAAGTGCAGCAGATGCGATTATAAAAATATGTGGTAACACATCTATATTAATTAATCAAATAGTACCATCAAATTTTGTTGAATATTGGAATATACTTACTCCGTTAATGAAAGATAAATATAGAATTGGGGATAATACAGATATAAGAAATAATTTATTTGAATTGGTTGTAACAAGGGATAATATTGGGGAAGCATTATGGTTTATGTATACAGGATTACTATTAACATCGATTGTTCAATTGAATATTACTACAAGAGGATGTGCAAGTAATCCAAAAACAATGGAACAAAATTACAAGAAATTTATAGATAACGAAACAGTTGCAAAACAAAAACAAGAACAAGCAACAAGCTCTATTTATACAATTACATAATAAAGTAAAAAGTTAGAAATTATATATATAATTATTTAAATACTTGGTATATAAAATTATATATATTGAATGTTTGAAAATTTGGAAAATAATGTTTACTATGATTTTGTCCCAAATAAAAAAGAACTTGAAAAATTAGAAGAGAGAAAAAAGATACAAGAGTCAGAAGTTAAATTAATAGATGATTTATTTAATCAGAATAATAATAATGATAATAATAACATTGATAATATTGCTACTAATAATAAAGTATATGATTTAGTTAGTAAAGAACAAGAACATAAAAACAAACAAGTTGTACAAAGAAGAAAAACAATTATAGAAAATACAAATTATAATAACAAAAATATAAATAGAGAGAACGAAAAAGATAAATGATATAATGTATGTAACTATGTTTTATTATTTAATAATTTATTAATATTTTCAATTATTCTATATTTTGAATAGTGAACAAATAAAAAATCATCACTATTAGGTGAAATTGGAAAACATATATAGCCTAAATTAAATAAAATAGTAAATGAATTTAAAGGATTTTCAAAATCAAAAGTGTTTTCTTTTTTTTGTTTGGAACAATTATTAGATGTACACCATAATTCTATAAAAATCGAAGGGAAATATTTTATAATCGTATCAAGAGCACCTTCTAATACTTTCGATTCGGCACCTTCTACATCTATCTTTATAAATGAAATATTAGTAAAGTTATACTTATCTAAGGTATCTAAATTTATTAATAAACAATTACCAATATCACCATTATTACCATTATCACCATTATATTTAGGTAATTTATCTAAAGTTGTATAACCATAATTATTTGGTAAATTAAAATCAATAAAACCGCCTATAAGTTGTTCTTTTTTATTCGACAAACCAACTGGAAACACTATAACAGTTTCACTCAGTTTATTATCATCAATATTTAATTGTGTAATTTGTGTATAAACGGGCTCAAATGCGTAAATAAAATTATGTTTAGATATATATTTAGACATCATCAAACTCATTGTACCAATATGTGCACCAATATCAATCATATTACTATTTTTCTCGTATACAATTGGGATAATTTTTTCAAACCAATTTTCCCATAATATATTTTTCTTTGCACAATCTGTAATACAAGTATCATTTTTAATACAATTTAATACAAAACCATCTACAATATATTTTTCAATGTACTCTTCCATTTTTATAATTTTATTAATTATTTTTAAGTTGAAAATATTTTATTATCACTTAAAATTAAAATTAATTAATAAAATTATTATAGATTAAAATATTTTTGGGTAAGATATGTAATACATAATGAGTGAATAAGATAATATTCCTAAAACAATGGATAATAACCAAATAGGTAATATTGTCTTATTTTTATATCCTATACCAAATTCTCTAATACTTCCATCTTTATTATAAAAACAAGTAGGTTTTATTATCTGAATGAAACCAAAAATTATAATGAATAATATGATAGCAAATAGTGTAATATTTTCTCTTATATACTTTCTATACATCTTATATATAATTATAAACAATTTTTTATAATTATATTTGTCTAAAATTATTTTGTATTTTTATGATTAATTAAAATCCTCATAGTCTTCATATTCTTCTTCTGGAGCTCCAAAACCATCAGTATTACCATCATAATAATCCTCATTCATATATTCCATATCATTATCTTCTCTGTCAATCTCTTGTTCAACCTCATTTTGTTCAAAATAATCATTCATTAACTGTTCAATATTATCATCTGTGACATTATTATTCTTTTTCCTTATATTCTTTTCTGCTTTTACCATTTCATCTCTAAATTCTCTCTCTTCATCGTAAAAATCCTTGTCTAATGTTGTTAATCCTTTTTGTAATCCTTTACTATATTGATTCAACTTATTTATCTTAAGTATAGTATCAACATCTCTAGTTTCATCAGTTAATCCTTTTAGTCTATCAGTAACCATATCTTTTTCTCTTTCCCTTAATTTAAAAACTCTGTCTTGAATTTCATCATATGATGTATCAATTGTTTCTTTATGACTATTCATAATTTCTATAAAGGCTATTAGTAATTGGCATACTCTTTGTTTTAAATCCTTTTTGTTACCTGTAAATAATTGTCTATTTGTAACATTTTGTGTAGACATTGTTAAATCTATTCTAGTTTCTCTCTCTTCTAAATAATCAACAGTTACTAAATCAGACAAATCACTTTGACTTATTGTTTCATTAAGAATCATATCAGTATCATCCGATAATTCAATGTAATTTATTAATACTCGTAATAGATAATATTCAAATAAAAACCTACTAGTCCTTTCATCAAAAACTGGTTTTAAAATTTTATCACCATTTTTAATACTTGAAAAACAAGGTGTATCTTTTGATAATTTTACTAAATTTTTACTAGTTTGTTGTATAGTTTGTAGAGTTCTTAATATAGCAGGTACACCATATAATCTAGTTATACTTTCATAGTATTCTTTAACTGATTTTTTTAATTTTTTACTGTGATTTTTTGAATAACCCAAATAATTTGGTATATGTACATCATTATAGTTAACTTTATTTAATATTATGTTTGGAAATATATTTACAAAATTATCAATGAATAATTTGTAGAAATTTATAATATTATACATTTTATCATTTGATATTTTATCATTTTCATTATGTATTGATGTATCTGCAACCCATATAGAAATTTTATTTATATATTGTATAGTTTTTTTAATAGAATTATTAGTTATATCTGTTCCTGCATTACTTTTAATAAAATCAATAATTTCCTCTTTCATAGAAGTGATATTAGTTATCAAAAAATTATTCAATAATTTAATTTCCTTTGTAGTTTCTTCAGAGGCGATGTCAAATGTATCTAATGCATTTCCTATTAAATTAAGTAATGAACGCTCTACAACTTCATCATTATCAATATCAATATTTTCCAATAGGTCTTTGAGTTTTGTAATAGACGATATTTCATTACTATTAAAATGTGTATCAATAATATTATCTCTTGCAACCAATTGAATCAACCTTAAAAATTGTTCGTATGAATAATGTCTGCCATCATCCTTTAATTTTTGTATGATTCTATCAATTGAATCATTTGGGTTGATTAATGTTATATCTGGTTTATCTGTACATAATGGAAGAAGGTCTTCTGGTATTGGCATCAAAGAATTAAATTTACAATAATATATAAAAGCTAAATAGATAGTTTTTTCATTAAATTCATTACTAATAGGTGGGTATTTATTTTTTGTATTTATTCTACTGTAAAACAAACCACTTTTAGAATAATAAATAATATCAATTAATATGTTAGATAATTGATTTACAATGGTATTATATTCTTCTATATTATGGTCTTGTTTATAAAAATAACCGATAGTAGTAATATCATTATTTGTTTCGCAACAAGCATTTTCTAGATAGGGTTCATTATTTAATGTATGTAATAATAAATTATGTTTTTTAACTACTTCACCTATATGCTCTTGAATTGCCAATGAAAATTGTATAATTTTTGACTCTATTACCGCTATTTTTTCTCTCTGATTTAGAGAACCAATACGTAATTCATTCGTTAATGCTTTCTTAAACTCACTTGAAATATTAGCAAGATTTTTGATTTTAAATGGTACTAATGGAGGGAGAAATCCGAACCAGTTAGCAATGCTATGTTCTTCTGGAATTTCTAATGCATCATTAGTAAGTAAATATTCAGTTTTTTCATCTATTTTTCTTCTCACATCTGGTATATTTAAAAGAACATCATCAATAGACCCTTTAATTTTATTCATTATAACATCATTTTTTTTTCCTTTTAATACATTCCAAGGTTCTCCAGATTCTCGAATATCATATGCTACACATCCAACATACTTTAAGCTTGATAAATCTCCTGCGCCTTCAAACGGATAACCTGTAAATGACCTAATACATCCAGGATGTGTTTTTCTTGTTTTAATAGATGGTATAGATATTTGAATTGCTATTAGAAACATTCCTAGTGTATAATACAATACTGCAGTGTTGTAAAAATCTTTATAAGAAGCTATTTTTTTACCTTTTTGCGCCATTTCTTTCACTTTATCTTTATAATCAACTTCTGATTCCAAAGTATCTCTTAAAGATGATAATACGCAATTAAAAATAAATTCTTTTTGCGTTTCCATATTTATACCCATAGCTATTGACATTGTATTAATAATATTGTTTATCATTCTAATCTCAGGTGTGTTGTATTTTACAGATTCTGTAGCTGCAGAAGTGATTTTATTACCAGCATCATCCTCTAAAACTCCTCGTGTTGTTAATTTGAACCCTCCTTCATAACCTTCTTCAATGTCAAAATCAATTCTACAAATAGGCCATCCACTATTTTTATCTGTCCAATAATCACCATCATCACTTAATTTACCAATTTTAGAAATCACAATATCTAAATAGTTTTGATAACCAGTAGGATTTATAAAATATGCGGTTGCCAAATCGAATTTGAATGTAGGTAATAAAGGAACACCAGATTTTAAACAGTATAACCAATAATTTTGTTCACTAGTATTTGTTTCAATATATGGTCTTGTATAAGTATTTACGAATCGAATTATATCATTTTGTTTTTTGACAAAATCATTCTGCCCCAAAATTATATTTAATATTCGAGAATAAGGTGATATTTCTTTAACGTGATTATCATTCTCAGTACTGATACCCAATTTATATTTTTGATTATTAAATTTTAACAGATTTGTCGTTTCTAATTTTGTTAATATACCTATATTATTAATTAAATAATCATATTTTGCTTTTACTTGCTTTGAAAATTCTTCTTTGGAGATTTTGTATCGTGTATCAAACTCATTTATTACACTTTTCAATAAATTTGAGTGGATTGATAATTCATCAAGCTTAATGCTTTCACATTTACTATCTATATTATCTTCTACACTGATACATTTTTCTTGTAAATCGCATAGTATAAGAGATTCATCGGTATTAACTTTATTAGACATATCTTTATCGAGTACCCATTTTTCTTCTCTACGAACATAATAATCAACTTCATCATTTATATTTTCATTATAACCTTTATACAATAAAGCATATTGTCCATTAAGTACCTTTTTATGACCATCAAGCAGAGTATTTGCAAAATAATCAGCATCAGTCTCAGAATATTTTTTTTTATTCATTAAATCTGTAACAATATAGTTTTTCAAATCTTCGGGAGACATTCGAATGAGTTCTTTTTCATAATCAGAATCCAATATACCATAATTTGTTTTATCATATTTTTTATCAAAGTATATCGTTTTATTATTATCATCATTTAATGCATTCATTGATGTATACATTTTAGAAACAATCATTGTTTTACATTTGTCTTCTGATTCCTCCTTGTTAATATTTTTATCTATTTCCGATTTTTCGCTATTAATAAGAGTTGATATATCATTTGGGAACATTAAAGGTATGTTTTGTAAAGATAGTGCAGTAGTATATAATTTACTGCAATCTTTTATTAATAATTTACGTAATATTTCAGAATCAGTAAAAAGGTTTTCTGAAATCAGGGTTTTAGTATCAACATCATATCCATTATAAAATACATCATAATTTATATTATTATTTGTTGTTAAAATATTAATTAGTGAAAACGCAGATGAAGCAATTATTGATTTATTTCGAAACCTACTTAGTGTCATAAATAAACGTGATTTTTCAATGAAGGTTTTATTATATTGTGATATTTTTTCATTAATAAATGTAATGATATCCACATATTGCATATAGGTTAAATCATCTGGATAAACTAAGAATGGCTCTAGGTAACTGACTACTTCAACGATAGATAGTTTTCCTACTATATATTTTTTCATCAAATTAAATAATATTTTGGTTTTTGGAATGAATGTTTCGACAAATTTTTTATAAATTTCTTCCTTAGTAATTCCATTTATTTCATCATCACTTAAATTAAGTACATAATTTTTAATACTATTTACGAAATTATTTTCATTAAAATCAATTTGGTCATTTAAATTATCAATGAAAATATCATTTTTTGTGGTTTTTTTCCTTAAAAATTCCCAATAATTCAAAAAAGATAAATTCAAATTCGCCTTATCTAATATATTTGAACCTGGAAGATTGATTTTTGAAAAACGAATTACTGGTTCGGGTAAGGTAACAAAGGATTTAATAGACATAATATCAGGATTCGTCATTTTAACTCTTGTTGTAATCAAACGGCTACTGGTAGAATCAACTGTATCTAATTTGGTTAAACCCAAGTTATACTTTTGAATAACGAATCGTCTTAACCTTATGTTGTTATTAGTGAAAATAGATGAATACATATCTTCCAAATTATCAATAATTACGGAGATATCATTTTCTACCATTTTTTCAATAATGACACTACTACTTGATTCATCACTTATTAAATCAAATGGTGTAAAAAATGGATTTAAATCAGAATATAAACTAGCATATCGATTATTGTTATTGGATAAAGTATCCGACTTGTAACTATCTATTAATTCATTTATTTTTTCTAAATCCTTACTAAATTCGATATCTATTATATCTGAATTTTCTTCATCAACACTTGTAACATCATAAACCTTTTTAATATTTTTAATAACAGGTAAAATCCAAAATAGGTTTTGTTTAAATTTCAAAAAATATTCGAGTAAGGGCTTGTAGTTCGCTTCTTTAATTAATATATTTTCAACATTTCCATATTTGTCAAATTGAGAGAATTTAGTTCTAAGTTGTTTAAATCTTTCAATCATAATATGTATATTATTAAGTACACGTGGTGTTCTTTGATTATTTGGAATAGTCGATAAAAGGTCGTCTAATAAATCAGTAACTTGAGTTTCAACACTATATCTTTGTGACTTACTAGACACATCCACATATTGAACAATAGGTCCTAATTCTTCATTACCAAACTTAATTTGGTCTGCTTTAAGGATAAACTCGCGTAATTGGTCTTTAATATTTTTAGTTGGTATTTTTATTTCAATATTTTCGGTACCTAACAATTTTTGTTCTCTCTTTAACTCTGGAATATCTTCTAGATCTAAATTTTTTTCTTTTTCTTCTTCTTCTGATGGCTCATTCTCTTCCTCTACTATTGGTTTTTGAGGTTTATCTCTTATTTCTATCATTTCAATGGGTAAATCTTCAGGTATACCTTTATAATCAAAATTTATATATATTGTATCACCATCAATTGTTTTAACCTCAATCATATCTTCTTCTAAATTAGTAATTTCACCTGTAATAATAATTGGAAAATCACCTCCAAAATATATATTTATCCATTTATCTGGCATTAATTGATGTTGTTTAGCATAACCAGGTGTATCACTTCTGCTTAATAATGCAATACGTTTAATATTCCCATCACCCATAACTCCATCTTCTGATATTTTAACTTTTATTTTTTCGAGACTATCTGTATTTATAAGATAAGTTTTCGATTTATCGATATAATCAATTAAAAATATCTGTTCATTTATTATTTCGTTTGATGGATTTGTTATTTGAATTATATCACCCAACTGTAACTCAATTTCAGTATCATCTTTTCCAAGATTTTTTTCAGGATTATTTTCACTTTCTGATTTTAATGACATATGTTTCTATATTTATGATAGAAATTTTTATGCTTAAGTAAAAATCAATAATAAAATATAGTTTAAAGACAATATTATTATAATAATAAATTGAACAATGAATAATAATATTTTATGTGCTAATTTATCATTAATACCAGAATTTAACACTATAATTAATAAAGGAGAAAATAGCTTGAATATACTAAAATTAAATAAAGTGAACTGTGTTTCAAGTAGTTTACAAGATGGTTCATCGTATACTGTTATTAGATATGATAAAGATTTTTTGAATATTGACCTTATTGAAACATACGGATTATGTAGATCTATAATATTAAATAGTGATAATGATGTTGTTTCATTTGCACCACCTAAATCAATACCGTCAGACCGTTTTATTCTGAAATATTCTGAAAATAAGGATAATATTATTGCACAAGAATTTGTTGAAGGTACAATGATTAATGTTTTTTGGAATGATAAAATTGGATTAACTGGTGGATGGGAGATTGCTACACGAAATACGGTAGGTGCAAATTCTAGTTTTTATAAGTCATCAAAGACAAAAACCTTTCGTCAAATGTTTTTAGAAGCGGCCAAAGAAAATAATTTGGTGTTAGAAAGGCTAAACCCAAAATATTGTTATAGTTTTGTTTTGCAACATCCGGATAACCGAATTGTAGTACCATTTCACAAATCACAATTATATTTAGTCGCAATGTATCATATTGATAATAGCGACAAAAATAAGATAATTATAAATTCAATAAATAATATTACTATTAGAAAGTTAGACTGGCAAAATTCAAGTATTAAATTTCCCGAGATTTATTCATTTGAAAATTATTCTGAACTAATTGAAAAGTATGCTTCTATGAATACATCATATAACATATTAGGTGTAGTACTATATAATTATGTTACTGGTGAAAGATGTAAAATTCGCAATCCAGTTTATGAACAGGTTAGAAATTTACGTGGCAATCAACCAAAACTACAATATCAATATTTATCTTTAAGAAAAGAAGGGAAAGTGAAAGAATTTTTAAAGTTTTATCCTGAAAATAAAAAAGAGTTTTCTTCGTTTAGAGACCAAGTTCATTTATTCACAAATACATTGGTTTCAAATTATATTTCTTGTTATATAAAAAAAGAAAAACCATTAATAGAATTTTCTCAACAATATAGAAGTCATATGTTTCATTTACATCAAAAATATATTAATGAGCTAAGAGAGAAAAAAATGTTTATAACAAGTACAATAGTGTGTAACTATGTTAATAATTTACATCCTTCTATTTTAATGTTTACTCTTAATTTTCAAATGAGAAAAAGAAATATAGATTTTATTACTGCAAATGTAAATGAAAATGAATTGAATTAAATTAACAAAAAAATAAAATAAATTTATATTTAAGTTTGTTTTAATTTTTGTTAATTTATTAAATTTTTTATATTTTGTAGTAAATTTTCATCCTTTAATGAAAACCATTTGTTATTTCTTATTAAAAGTTGTAAATAGGGCGTATTTATAGGTGTATATTTTTCATCCATCATAATATAAATAATATTTTTTTTACTGAAAATAATATTATTCATTTCTATCATTTGAAAATATGATTTCAAAGTATCTTCTGAAATAAATATTATTAAGCATTTAGATTGAGATATAATTGATTCTATATTTTCTATTTTTTGAGATAACTCTAATTGGCTTAAATCATTTGCAGCTAATTCACTATCTATTATTATAAATCCGTGATCATTCAATTCACTACAAATATGTTTAATGTCTTTATTAAATCTTAAATTTAAATCATAAGATATGTAAATATTATTGGTAATACTTCCAGAAGCGCCCATTTTTGATAAATTAATTAGTAATATGTATATTATAGATATTCAATTAAAAATAAATCAATTTTTTATTTACACCCTTGAAGATTTAAAACCGCACCCTTTAAAACTACTTAAAGAAAATTAATAAATTCTTATTTTATTATATGAAATATGACTAAACATAAGACAGAAGATTATAAAATTTCTGCGGTTAAATATTACTTAAATAATGATAAAGGAGATGGATATAAGAAAACATGTAAAATATTTGATTGTAAGAAATCCACTTTACGAGATTGGATTAAAAGATACAATACTTCTAAAAATCTCACAAGAAGAAACAGAAAACCTATTTCTTACAAAATTACTAAACCACAAGTAAAAACTGCGTTAGAATTATTGAAGAAAAACGAACAATTGACTATGAATGAATTAGCTTTTGATATGAAACAAAAATACCCTACATTTGATATTACACCTCAACATTTAGGACATGTTATTAGGGATAATAACCAAACAAGAAAAAGAACAAGACACGAACATTTCCCAAAAGAAAGATACAAGAAACCAATTGATAAACAAACTGAAATGAACACTTTTTATCAAAAAATAAAACATTATCCGTTAAACAAAATTATTTGTTTAGATGAAACAAGCGTAGGTTCTGCGTTACATCCTACTTATAGTCGTTGTTATTTGGGAAGAAGATGTAGAATAAAAACAAGTAATCAATTTGTATTTCGTAAATTTACATTATTAGTAGCAATAAGTAATTCAAAAATAGTAGGAAAGGAAATGTATGAAAATGGTGGAATGACTGCTGAACGCTTTTTGGAATTTTTACAAAAACATATTTTTCCAAATTATAAAGGATATTTGATTGTGTTAGATAATGCGAAAAGTCATAATAACGAACTAATAAAAAATGCTATTACCAAGAGTGGTAATGATTTTTTATTTGCGATACCTTATACCCCTAAAACCAACAATCCAATAGAGGCATACTTTAATCAAATAAAAACTTATATGAAAAAGAATAGAAATGTAGAGAACTACGAACAATTAGAAAAGAATGTAGAAAATGCAATTGATAAAGTAAAACCTGAAAATTATAAAAATTATTTTCAACATGCTTACGGAATGAATGAAAAAATAGAATTTATAAGGAAACCATCAACAAGAAAAAGAAAATTAAAAATTTATAAATAATATACTTAAAATTTATTTTTTATTTTAAGTATATTTAAGATGCCTATGCGATTGAAAAGTGAATTATATAAAAAAGAACAAGAAGAGGTTATAGGAAAAATTATATCCATATTAGATTTAACCAATAAGAATACATATACACTTTATGAATTAGATAAGAATGCAGAAATACAAAATAAAATCATGGAATTAATACCTGAAATAAGAAAATGGTTTTCTTTTAATGGATTAAAAGCAGTTGGCGAACCGAGTAAAATAAAAAGACCTTGGTTAAGTATTATAAAACAATTATTAAAATCAAAATATAATATTGAAAGTAAAGATTTTCAATTTACAGAAAACGGAAAATATATTAGAACACATATTTATAGTTTTAATAATCTATAATTTCATCTTCATTCATTTCTAAAAATATATCAATATTTTTTTCAAGGCATATATTGAAATTACTAATAAATAATTCCATATCATTTACTTTAACTAATACACGCTCTATTTTAATTTTATCATTTCCACATATGTCTAACTCTTTACTAATATCGTAAAAGTAATCTGATATATATTGTGGAAGTTTTTCATATTTATTTAATTCTTCCATAGTAAAATTTATACTATTTTTATTTTTGGGTTTATTTTTATAACAATATTTATAAAATTTATATATTAATTCGTGATGTTCTGAGTATGTTGTAAATAAATAATTTTTTATTGATTGTTTCATTGATGTATCATTTTTATCTATATTTAATTCATAAAATATTGGTTCTACTGAATCTAATGTTAAAATACAAGTATATATTTTTTTATTATTATATCTTTTATAATTATTTTCATAATCAGAAGTGCAATTTAATATCATAAAATTATTTAATATTGACTCACACATTATATTATTAAAATTTAGTTCGTTAAATTGTGGTTTAATTATAAAATAAATGACATGATTTGTAGAATGTCCTATTATAGTATATTCATTCATTATTGTAAAATTTTTATTTTTCTTTCCAAAAGATATTTTATGAAATATATTATATTTCATATTTTCAATTTGTAATTTGTCAGTTATGTATTTTTTATAATTGTAGTATGTCGTATTAATATGTTCTACATTATTGTAATGATTTTTTATACTTTTTCTTATTTCATCATATGAATTATTATTAAAATTACATTCATTAAAACAATTATGACAAATACATTTATTTTTTTCTGTATGTTCCATATCTATTTCATTAGAACAAGAATCATAACAATACATAATAGAATAAATATCCATTATTGATATATCAGAATAAGAACCATTGTCAATTAATCTAATCATAAATAATAATACGACGCATTCCAAAGGACATAATGGAGGTAATCTATTTATTTGTAAATATTCTTTTATTTTACTTTGAATATTCAACATAATATCTTTAAGAATATTTGTATATTTATAATATTTTGTATTTTCATTCGTATCAAACATCAATAAAGGTATTTCACTATTATTTAATCTTTTTTTATTGTTATCATCTATTTCTCTTAATTTTTTATTGTAATTTCCATACTTATAATATGAAATAGTTTTGTTAGATAAATTTTTTAAAATAGTAATAAACTGGTCTTTATATTCTTGATTTTCTATTACTTCATTTTCTATAATATTTAACATAAGATTATATATCAAAACCCCATAACGAACTATATGATGTCCCCAATCTATTATAGTTTTTTTGTCTTCATTATCAGGTAACAATTTTTTATAATTGTTTGGTTCTATAATTTTATCGTTTATTTCGGTAAATATATCATCATTATTATTTATGTAATTTTGCACTTTTGAAAATTTATTATGACACTTTATACATTCTAATCGTGGTTGTATTTCTTCATCTTCATCAATACCTAATTTTGTAAATCTATTACAAATATCATCATTATTTTTTTCAATACCTATATAAATTGATTTTTTCTGCCTTGTAATTGCTACGTGTAATAATGAGTCATAAACTAAATTACATTTTTTTTTACTAAATATCGTAAGCGTTTCTTCTGTAATTCCTAATACAAACACAACTTCACAACCATTTCCTTTTGATGCATGTATAGATAATATCCTTGATGCGTTTTCAGATTCTTTCAAATTTATTGATTTACCTTCATCTGATTTATGTAAATATATATATTTATAAAATTTATTATCGTTAATTTTATCTTTATAAAACTCATTTTGTTTCAATACTTCTTGATAATCAATATCATTAAATTTATTAATCCAATAATTTTGGATTCTTGTTTCTAACATAGTTGCGAATATATTTTTTGATAAAATTGGAAATATAAACATGAAATTATTTGGTAGATAATTATACTTGTTTATTTCTTTATCCATAAATGATATAATTTTTTCAATAACTCTATCTATTTTAGGATAGTCAAATTCACTCGCATATATTTTAGGAACTTCAAAAATATTATAAGGAATAATACTATTTTCATGAGTATATTTACAACACCCATCACATATTTCGGTTATTGGAGGTAATCCGTATTTTTCAAAAGGGATAACATCATTTACAAAATTAATAAAATGTTTATTATGAAAACGCATAACTTTATTTATACCATTACTTCTTTCAATATGAGAATCTAAATTATTTACATCAATATATGTGTGAATATTATGTTCTCCCCATATACTTTGTAATTTATCTCCAATAACATAAACATCAATATTTGTATGCGTTATTATAGTATTAAATGCTTCAATATATTCTTCACCTAAATCTTGTGCTTCATCAATAACAATTAAACATTTTTTATTAAGAGATGGTCTTTTACCAGCATAATTTATTTTACTATCTTTTGTTGAAAGAAACCCATTTCTAATAGTTTTAACTATTCCCTTAAAATAATCATTATGTTTTATAATTTTATTTTTATCAACAACAGCATAATTAAATGAATCAATCGTCCCAATTATAATTACTATTTCCTTATTTGTCTGCTTGTTTAAATAAGATATTTTATATTGTTTTCCTGTATTATTATCATTTTCTACAATTTCTAATATATTTAATTGTCCTCTTTCCTCTTGTTCTTTTAACTCATTATAAATAACTTCTTTTGCTGAATGCATTTTTGTAAGATAAATATATGTTTCTTTCTCAATAAATCGTTTATCACTTTGTATAAGTTGTATGCTTTCATATGTTTTACCACAACCTGCTCCTCTCTGATTAAAATATATAATGCCTTTTTCTAATTGTTTTTCAATAATATTTTCTTGATTATCACAATCCTCACAAGTTTTATCACGAATACATTGTAATTGTATTGTTTGTAAATCACAATCATTAAAAGTTTCTATTATATTTTTAGCATCTAATTCAAACCAAGGTTCAGGTCTATTTTCACTACAAGTTTTATGTGTATTGCATATTTCAAATATACATAATATTTCATTATCTTCAGTATATGCTATATCTGCTATTTTTACTCCATTATATTCAAATCTATATTCAATTATAATTGACGAATTTTCTGAAACTTCTGGAATATCATATTCATCTATTTTATTACATTTATTACATTTTCTTTTAATTTTTAATTGTATTTTATTTTCAAGAATATATTTTAATAATAGTTTTGCGTTTTTATGAATTTGTGATTCATTTGGACTATTATAGAAATTACATTTTATATCTTCTTTACAATGTGCGAAATGATGAATTCTTATTTTACCTTGACGAATAATAACATCATTCCCACAATCAATACATATAAACTCATCTTGTTTATTTGCATGTGATGGTTTTGTATATTGATTCGTTTTTTTATTAATTGCACCTAATCTTATGAGTTCTGACATCTTATATTTGTAGTTATTGTTAAATAGATTTTATATTATTTTGTTTCAATTTTATAATTTATTCGTTAAATTACTTAAAAATAAATTATTTAGGAATATTATAAGGATGTCTATAAAAGAAAAACCACCTGATGACTTTTTCAAAGGAATTAAACTTTCCTTGAAAAGTGTCTTGAAACATCCTGACATAAATACACCGAAAATAACTAATGCTGTTATTCTTTGTAATAAAATAGTAATTAATGTTTTGCTTTTTATGAAATTATACTTATTGAATTACTATGAAACTCATAATGCTTTGCCTGTTATAGATAAAGTATTTATAAATTCATGTATGAAAATTATGTGTAATGAAAAACCACAAGGAAGACCTGCGAAGAAAGAAATTAAAGAACTCAAAGATAATTTAACCGCATTTTACAAAACTGATTTTGAACCACTTATTCAAAAGGACACACTTGAATATACACATATGAATACTATTTTGGATTATTTAACAATTGATATTCTTACCATGTATGAAAATAACATTAAAAATCATTTTGTAGAATATGTTGAACGATATGTAAATGTGGTTTGGAAAAAGAAATTTATTATAAGTAAAATAAGAAAACTAAATATTACCAAAAAAGAAAAAGACGCAAAAATAAATAAATTGTGTAATCAGTTAAGAAAAATCAAAAATGATTTATTGAATGTTGAAACAACACAATACAAATCTCATAATTCTTACCATACATGGATTAATCAACAAAAGAAACACATTATACCTGTTAAAACATTCAAGAAAAATTTATATTATGATTTGATGTGTAGTCCTATGGATTATTTCCCTTGTATGATTAAAATGATGAAACAAGTAGAAAAAGAAGAACAAACAATTTGTAATGTATTTCCTATGCGTAATGAAATTATACCAAAACACATAAGGTTAGATACAACTACATTAGTGCATCTTCTTATGACGAAAAAACAAGGAAACAAAAGTGATTATTTAACAGAAGGAAATTTGAAACGAAATGAAAATAAAATTTGGGAATTCTTTTTTAGAACTGAACGCAAATGTTTCCATAAAAAGCATTATGAATTTCACCATATGATAGAAACAGATGGAATTAGTTGCTCTTTGTTATTATTACGAAAAGACCTGATTGGTAAGAAACTACCTATGATGAAAAAAGGAATAAATAGTGAAGAATATATTGATGAATTGAAAGATTATTCACAACTACAACATAAGAAAATTGTATCCATAGACCCAGGAAAATGTGATTTAATTTTTTGTGTAGATGCTGATAATAAAGAAGCAAATAAGTTTAGATATTCACAAGACCAACGAAGAAAAGAAACCAAGAAAAAGAAATATTCAAAAATTCAATTGGAATTGAAAAAAGAACAAATACAAGGCAAAACAATTATAGAATGGGAAACTGAATTATCAAAATTAAACAGAAAATCACTTACTATAACAAAATTTAAGGAATATATCCAAAAGAAGAGTGAAATAAATATTATTTTATTCAAGTTTTACGAAAAATATATATTCAGGAAATTACGCTTACAAAGTTATAGAAATACAAAGAAAAGCGAACAAAAAATGTTAAATAATTTCAAACGCATTTTTGGTAATGAAAAAGAAGTTGTAGTTTGTTTTGGGGATTACGAACAGAAACAACAAATGAAATATAAGGAAGCAACCAAAGGAAAAGGCATGAGAACCTTATTTAGAAAATCAGGGTTTCAAACTTATTTGGTTGATGAATTTAGAACCAGTTGTAAATGTTCCAAATGTGAAATAGGTATTTGTGCGAAGAATATGGTAATGGAAAATCCAAGACCATACAAAACAGGAAACATTCTCGTCCATGGACTGATTTGTTGTAAGAACGGATGCGGTTATTGGAATAGAGATGTGAATGGTGCAACAAATATTTATAAAATTGCTTATAATGCGATAAATAATAAAGAAAGACCAAATTATTTATCAAGAAGCAATAACTCATCAGGGTTTTTAGAAGAATTCCCAAAATCAAAATTTACATGCCTTGAAATAGGCAAACCTTGAAGTTTCCTTTCATTTTATACCGAAAGGTGCGGTTTTAAATCTTCAAGGGTGTAAATAAAATTGAATACTTTATTAAATATTTTAATAATGATAAAATATAGTAATTATTAAAATGAATTTAATTGATAATATATCAGAATATAGATTTATTCTTGAAAATAGATTCAAATCTTGTGTTGCGCGTTATAAAGGAATAGAAGAATATATGGAAATACCAGATATGGATATGTGGTTAAAATTAAAAGAGGAAATATTACATAATACAATTATAAAAAATAGAAATGAAGTATATATAGAATATGATTCTGAATATGATTATGAATATGAATCTGAATCTGACTATGATAATTATAGTATGGATTCTATAGATAGGAAAGAAGCTCGTATAAATTCAGATGTGGACAAACTTTTATGTAGTAGACGTTTCGATAGATATGATGATTAGATAAAAAATATAAAATTTTGTTGTATTTATATATATAAATCGTTTTGTAATTTATTCTTTTATTGTTTTATTTTTTATAAAATTGTAAAACATCTTTTTTAATTTTCCCAAAAATTAATTTAGAATCATTTATACATTCTTTTAAATGACCTTTAATAGTAGTTTTTTCAACTGGGTCAGTATATGCAACTCTAATAATACTATAATTGTCGTGTGGATGCATTTTTTTAAAACCACAAAATGTCATCATTTTAGTCTCATAATATTTTGTATATAAGAAATATTCTAATACTTTTCCAATGGTATAATCTTCATTTTCTAGAATAATATCAAAACAATTATGCATTGTATTTTCTGAATTTTTAATTTCTAATTCGTCTTTTTCAATTAAATCATCTGTTTCTTCGAATTTTTTAATTAGAATTTCACAAGCTTTATCTACAATTTCATAATTTGTATATGCACCGACAGAGTCTACAACAAAGTCAAAACTATCTTTAAGTGTAATTCGTTTGCCATCTAGCAATTTCCAATTACTAACCTCAAATTCAATTTCGTCTTTTGATTTGCCTTCGTCTTTCCAAGTTTGTTTTTTCTTTTCTAATTCTGCATCCTGAGCTACGGTATCAACTGTAAAACCATAGGAACAAGTACTAACAGCATTAAACATTCCATCTTCCTTAGCGGTTCCAATATCAAATTCAGATATAATATGTATTTTTTCGCCAGGCAAATCATCTGATATTTTAGGTCGTAAACGAAGAAAATCAATATAGTCTCCTGTATAATCATTAGCCGGGAATATTTCTCTCATTTCAGATTCAGTCAAAAGTTTTCCAGTTATATTATCTTTAATTGTGAAATCTTTTGTTGTAACATATATAGTTGTAGTTGTATTATTTTCTACATTAACCTCCATAGTATAGTTTTTATAAGGAAAATTTTCATAATCGCTTATATGAACAGGAATACAACTAAGTCGTTGTTTTATTATCTCATTATTTAATCTACTAGTATTCTTTAGTATATTAACTTTATTTTTATCATTTGGTGTAGTTCTAAATATAATTAAAGGGATATCTGATAGCATAGTTCGTCTAATTGCATTAGCTATACTAACATTTACTCCTTTAAGATTAAATTGAAGCATATCATCATTAGATAAAAGTTGTACTTGGGGATTCATTTTATTTAATATTACTTTATATTTAAATTATAAAATTAAATCATTTTTTTTTAAAAATGAGTTAAATATTAATTTCAATAAAATAAGTATAGATTAAGATGAGTTGTATTTTATATTATAGTAAATACTGTGAAATTTCTAAGAAATATTTACAAATCTTATCAAAGACAAATTATCAAAAAGAAATACATTTTATATGTATAGATAAAAGAGTAAAAGATTCAAATAATAAAACATTTATTGTTTTAGAAAACGGACAAAACATTATTATGCCAGATAGTATTACAAGAGTGCCTGCATTATTACTACTAACACAAGGATATACAGTGCTATATGGTGAGCAAATTTTGCAACATTTAAAGCCCAAACAAGAGCAAGAAGTTAGGAAAGCGACACAAAATAATATGGAACCAATGGCGTTTTCTTTTGGTGGGGGAGGTAGTAGTTTTGGAGATATTGTGTCTGACCAATATAGTTTTTTAGACCAAAATGAGGAAGATTTGAAGGCAACTGGTAACGGTGGTATGAGACAAATGCACAATTATGTAGATTTAAATAATAATAATAATATGACAATTGAAACCCCATCGGATGAACATAGTTATAAAGGTGCAAATCGTATAGGAGAAGATGGATCAAAAGATTTAATGTCACAAATACAAGCGCAAAGAGAAGCGGATTTACAAAAAATAACCGGAAATAAACCACCAATGAGTTTTTAATATATATATCGAAAAGTAATTTAAAAATATAAAGTTAACATAACTAAATGTCTAATAATATTCTTACAGCATTTAACGAGCATTTTTTTGATTTCATTAATGATATTCACAGCGTTTTTCCAGACGATGTAGATATTTTAACAGCAAAAAATGCATTACAGCTTGTAAGAAAAGCTAATCCAAAAATGATTGTAAAAATCTGGAATACCTTTATTGTTGGAAAATATAAATCAGAAATACAAGCTGGTAATATAGATTTTTTTATTAATAAAGATTATTCTAGTGATGTAGCAACTGCTGCAAATTCTGATAAAATTATGGAGTCAATTAATAGATTAAGAGATCCAATTAAACATATGAACCCTGTCAACCAAGCCAAAACAATGAAATATATTCAAAATCTAACAAAGCTTGCTGAATTATGTGAAGGATAAATTTATACTACTTTCTTTTTAATTTAATAGTTAAACTTATGAAATATATATTCTAATAAGTTTAATTTAAATATATTATCTATTAATTAATTAAAAAATGACAGAAGAAACAAAAGTAGTTGTTCCTGATGAATTTAACAAAGTGATTAAAGATTTTGTAGGTGATTTGAAAGCGACATTTCCGGAATATGACCCATTAATTAATAAATGGTGGAAAACAATAGAACAATTTAATTACATAGATGATGAAGAAGAGAGAATAATGGCCTTCGAAAAGTCAGAAACTAAATGTATCGAGACTTTGTTTAATTTTTGTCAGAAAAAATTACCTCCGAGATTTTTTGATATATTGTATCAAAATCTTGATATCTTTAGTGAAGATTCAGATGTAGATACTGAATTTTTACCACATATTCATTTCAAAAGTTTATGGCAATGTGAGATTACAGAAAAAACTCGTGAAACCATATGGAAATATCTACAATTAATATTATTTTCCATTATAGGCACTTTAAATAATAAAGAGGCATTTGGTGATACCGCAAAAATGTTTGAAGCAATAAATCAAGACGAATTTAAAACCAAATTGGAAGAAACTATGAAACATATGCAATCTATATTTGATTTTAGTGGTAATTTATCTGAAGGAGCGGAAAACCTAGGTTCTGGGTTTAATATGAAGGATGTACCGAATGCAACTGATATTCACGAACATATAACAAGTATGCTAGACGGTAAATTAGGAAAGCTCGCAAGAGAAATTGCAGAAGAAACAGCCGCTAATTTGAATATGGATATGGAAAATATTACCGATATGAAAGATGTATTTAATAATTTAGTACAAAATCCGACTAAATTAATGGGACTTGTTAAAACAGTAGGTGATAAATTAGACGCAAGACTTAAATCAGGAGACCTTAAAGAAAGTGAATTAATTGCTGAAGCAACGGATATAATGAATCGAATGAAAAATATGCCAGGAATGGGTAATATTCAATCCATGTTAAGTAAAATGGGTATGGGTGACATAAATGGTTTATCTGGATTGGCAGGTTTGGGAGGAAAGGTTGATGTAGGAGCTATGGAAGCAAAATTAAATAAAAGTATGAAATTGGCAAAAACAAAGGAAAGAATTCTGGCAAAAGCGGAGGCGAATAAAAAAGCCAAACTAGCTGAACAACTTGCCACAATGTCACAACCTACACCACAGCAACCCTTATTATCAGAAGAAGAATTAATTAAAATTTTTAGTTCTGGAGAAACGGTAGAAAGAACACCTCGAACTACGAAACCTCAAGGAAATAGTACAGATGCAAAAAAGAAAAAGAAAGGTAAAAAATAATAATAAAAATAATAATAATAATAATAATAATTAAAATAATATAAGTATATTACAAGTATAATATTATACTTACAATATGTTTAATAATTATGAATCAGCCGGAAAGCATATGGTATGTGATTTAAAATGTATTAAAAATAGAGAATTATTAAACAATTGCCATTTATTAAAAAATATGATGAAAGATATTTGTAAAAAATATGACTTCCAAATATTAAATGAAGTGGAACATCAGTTTCACCCTATTGGATGTACCATTATATTTTTATTAGCAGAGTCACATATGTCTATTCATACATTCCCTGAAAAACAATATATATCCTTTGATATTTATACATGCAGACAATACAATGATAATTCCGTTTATACAGAAATATATAATCATATTATTAATAGATTAGATGCATCAGAAGAAAATTCTTCAGTTAATATCATTGAACGATTTTTTTGAAATAAATAATTTATTTTCAATCTAATAGTTTTGGTTAACTTTTTTTAAAAGATTTATATATATATAATGACAATACAATTCTGGACCAATGAACCCACCGTATTATTTAATAAAGACTATATTTTTGATTTGTGGCCTACCTCAGAGATGTGTTATGAGCAAAAATTAAATGCTATAACAAGGTTAATAATAATAATAACTATTTTAGCATATATTTTAACAATGAATAATAGAATACTTGTAGCCGGATTTTTTACAATATTAGTTATTTTTATTCTATATAAGATGAGAAAACAAAAAATAACAAAAGAATTTATTAACGAGGGTTTTAATGTTCAAGGTAATAATATTTCTGGTTTATCATCTGATTTTAATTCCGATAAAAAATCTGTAACTTTAAAAGAAGTATTGAAAACCGAATTTAAAGAAGGTAACCGAAAAAATCCATTTAGTAATGTATTATTGACTCAAATTATGGACGACCCAGATAGAAATGCAGCACCACCATCTTTTAATGTGGATGTTGCAGAAAATATTACTAAAAATACAAAAAAAACAGTTCAAATGTTAAATCCTGAAATTAAAAATACAGACAAACAATTATTTGGAGATTTATGGGAGAATTTTGAACTAGACCAGTCGAATCGTGCTTTTTATAGTACAGCTAATACACGGGTAACGAATGATCAGGGTGCTTACGCAGAATACCTTTATGGTGATCTTAAATATTCAGCAAAGGAATCAACACCAGAAGGAAATCTTCAAAGAGTTTTGGATAATTATAGATATACATTATATTAAACTTTTGTTTACAAAAATCTACTGTATTATACTATTAAATTAATTCATATTTATTTGACATTTAGAAACAAAAAACATCTTAATTAATATAATTTATATAAAAATAATTGTATATTATAATTATATAAATGGCAAATGTCTCTAGTTATACTTTTGATAATCTATCTAGAATAGGAAATGATAGTTGTTGCATTGATCAAACTTCTATTCAAAATGTTGCATCATGTAATTATATGACTCAAAATTATTTCGCATCTGATTGTTCTATGAAAAAACCGATTGATTTAGCTACAACACAACCTGGTATTATGTATAACGGAGGTTATAATTCAGGAGCAGGTGGATGTAATATTGATACTAGTTCCAAATTATTAATTGGAACGATTCAAACACATCCAAGATGTCATATTGATTTATTTCAACGCCCTTTTGCTACTGTTCCATATTTAGGAAGAGGCTCTGTTAACCCTGTTATTGAATCACAAATACAACAAGGTGAACAAATTGTGAATAAACGAAGTGTCAATAATTTAAGTGAAAAAAGTTATATTAAATATCATCAAACACCACTTCTACCTGCTGTTGAAGATAAACTTACGAATCCTGTTTATCATATCGAAGGAGTTGCTAGTGAAGGATGGGTGCGCGGTGGTGTTCCTTCTAGAGAATTAACACGTGATGGAGATTATTTTAACAAACACACAACAAACCAATATATCTAGATTTATATTCTTATTCTTATACATATTTGAAAACTAATTTAAATATATATAAGTAACTAACTTTAATGTATAATACAAAAATTTTATGTACGTACCACACTTCTGACGTTTTTCTCAATTCAGATGAATTAAGTGAATCAGATATGGATTTTATAAGAGATTCTATTTATCGTCAGGAATTATTGTATATTTTAAATATTGAAGAATTTAATGAATATGAAATGAATATAGCATTACACGAATTATACGAGAAAATTAAAGGCTCTACAGAATTAATTGAATGTATGAGAAATTTAGCAAGTCATTTTACGAGCATTGATGAAGAATTTGGATTAATGTTATTATTTGCATTTGATTATATGTATTTAACACATATTTGTATTTGTGAATTTTTAGAAACTGGAAAAATAAGTGAACTTAATATAACTAATCTTAAAAAAATAGCTTTTTAAAATGTAAAATCTATAATATATTAGAGGTTTTTTTAATTGTATCTATATATAAATGGCATCTACACGTAATAGAAATACACCTGGAAACTATTGTTTAGAACAAAGAGAATTTAAACAAAACGAAAATTATACATTATATCCTAACTCACAATATGGTAATGCATATAATACTAGATTACCTGGAAATGGCCTATTACCTGCTCAAATTCCTTGGAATAAATTATCTCATAATGCAGCTGATACCGAATCATTCTTATTTGGTATTAATTCTACTAATTTAGTAAAACCAGCACCGTGTTTCGTACCTGAAATATCCAAATTAGGTTCTATTAATATTTATGAGAAACAAACAACATTAATACCTGAACCACTTATAATCGAAAAAAATCAAAGGCCGTTTCCTGTACCAAATTAATAATTATATAATAACTATATAATATTTAATTTTTTTGAATATTATATAATTTCCATACCTTTTTATTTATTTATAAATTGTATTAGTACTTCTTTTAGATTATATACAAAAATTTAAAATATGTCTACTTTTTATATAAATGAGTAACATAAATGCAAAAAATATTAATAGTGAAAATATCACGGTTACTAATTTAACGGTTAGTTATATTAATGGTGTACAATATAATGCTTGTAATAATTCTAGTATAGGTGGTTATTACGTTCCGTGTCCAGATTGTGATTATACTGGTCCAGATGATTGTGATTGTGGGAATACGTGTGAATGGTGTGACCAAGAACCATTTGTACCAGACGAGTGTGATTGCTATGTTCCTTGTAATAATGGAGGAGGAACTATAGGATCTACTGGACCAACAGGACCTACCGGTGCTACAGGACCTCAAGGAATACCAGGTACTATGTCTGGAACTGGTGCAACTGGTGCAACTGGTAATACAGGACCAACTGGTATTACAGGTCCAACAGGAAATACAGGACCTACAGGACCAACTGGAGTAACAGGTAATACTGGACCAACTGGTGCAACTGGTAATACTGGGCCAACAGGACCAACTGGTAATACAGGACCAACTGGTGCAACTGGTAATACTGGACCAACTGGTAATACTGGACCAACTGGTGCAACTGGTAATACAGGACCAACTGGTATTACAGGTCCAACAGGTGCTGCCAGTATGGTAACTGGACCTACAGGTAATACTGGACCAACCGGAAATACAGGACCAACCGGTCCAACTGGAGATACAGGACCAACTGGTGCAACCGGAAATACAGGACCAACTGGAGTAACAGGTAATACTGGACCAACTGGTAATACAGGACCAACTGGTGCAACTGGTAATACTGGACCAACTGGTGCAACCGGAAATACTGGACCAACTGGTGCAACTGGTAATACTGGACCAACAGGACCAACTGGTGCAACTGGTAATACTGGACCAACAGGACCAACTGGTGCAACTGGTAATACTGGACCAACAGGACCAACTGGTGCAACTGGTAATACTGGACCAACAGGACCAACTGGTGCAACTGGTAATACTGGACCAACTGGACCAACTGGTGCAACTGGTAATACTGGACCAACTGGTGCAACCGGAAATACAGGACCAACTGGTAATACAGGACCAACTGGGCCATTGTTAGATGGTAGTCCAATTGGTACTGTTATTGCTTGGTCTGGTCCGTTAACATCCAGCGGACCAACCGGACCATATTTATTATGTGATGGAACAGCAGTATCCAGGTCGTTATATAGTGAATTATTTTCAACTATTGGAACTACCTATGGCAACGGTGATGGTGTAAATACATTTAATCTACCAAATATCAAAACAAAAGTAATCGCTGGATATGATTCTACGGACACATCCTTTAATACGATAGGATTAACAGGTGGTTCGAGTAACACTACTTTAATAGCTAATAATTTACCTACACATACACATAATAATACACTATCAAATAACACTGTAGCTAGTAGTACACATACACATACATCATGGTTAGGCCTAGCTGTTGGAGCAGGTGGCTCTTTACTTGTTCCACAACCTCAGTCAATGACAGTTGTATCTCCTCCTGCTTTTGCCACAGGTACAAGTAGTAATGCTGGTGTAAATATAGGTTTTGCAAGTATAGGTGCAAATGATTTATATCAGCAAACTAGTAGCGCACCATCTGCAACCACTACTGTTACAATTACAAATGGTACCAATACAACTACCAATACAGCTATCAATAATTTACAACCGTATATAGTTATGCGTTATTATATCAAATATACTGCTGGTGGTACGTCTTTTGGACCAACAGGACCAACTGGACCTACAATCACTAATGCTACTACGGTTACTGTTACAGATGTAAGTAATAATGTTACCTATTATCCTACACTAACTCTTAATTCTGGTACTAATCAAAGTTTATATGCAGATATTACTTCTGTTCCATTGAGTTATAATCCAAGCACTGGTGCTTTATCTACTACAACATTTGTAGGAGATTTGAGTGGTAATATTACAGGCGGTCTTGGAGGCCAAGTTCTTTATCAATCTGCGGTGAATACGACTGCAAAATTAGCAAATGGAACTGCGGGTCAAGTCCTTGTATCGGCTGGGACAACTCTTGCTCCTGTTTGGTCTAATGCTGAAAAAAAACCTTTTGCTTATTTAAGTTTAGTATATTATGGTGTTTCTTACGCATCAGGGGCGACTGTAAATATGCCTTTAACTGCTCTAACAGGTGGATATATATGGGGTGGTAATGGATTTTCTGCCCCTACAGGGACTTCTCTTTTTTTACCAGAAACAGGATATTATCAGATAACAGCAACCCTTACGATGTTAAATAATTCTTTATCACCAGCAGGAACTGGTTATATGTATTTTGCTTTGTATAAAAATGGAGCAGATATAGCAACAAACGGAACATTAACTGGTAATTCAGGTGGGTTTTGTGTTTTAAGTAATAATTATTCTGGAAGTAATACTGTATATGAAACAATTTCAACCACAGGAATAGTAAAATGCACCACCGCATCTACAGATTATCTATCTTTTTTTATTAGTAATTCTACAAGTGCTACTCAGTATTTTTACGGAATGAATGTTAATGTAGTAAAAATAAATGATTTATAGTTAATATATAAATGGATACGAACCAATTTGGTGGTGCTTTTTGGATTACTATTACTGGAATTATATTAGGATTTTTAGGCACAATGACCGCTTTATGTTTGAAATCCAAATGTAAAGAATATAATGTTCATTTAATATTTTGAGAGATAATGAGAATGAAAAAATCCGTTTTTCTACCTAAGAAAAAGTTTTGTAATAAAAAAATAAAAAAAATGAATTTATAAAATAATCAATAATTTTTTATTATTGATTATTTTTTTTAATACTCCGGTGTATGCTTCTTAAATAAACATCCTTGTGGTTGTAATCCTTTCACATCACTAGAAACAACCGTTGGATTTTGATTATTACAATCAGCCATCCAAATTTTTATAATACAGAAATTTTTTTTAGGCGAAATGGTAATCCCAGTAACACAATTAACAAAGCCAGCAATTTTACTAATAGTACCACCGACGACAACATATGTCAAATCTTTCCAAACTTTATGTACATTTTTATTTGATACTTTATATGAAAAACATCCTCCATTACGATTACGAGGGTCCTCCCATGTTGGTTTTATTCCATCTCTCATTAAAAACAACATACAATTTTCTACAAGTACCTGAGGTAAAGTCTCAGTTACTGCAATTGTCTCTTCTAGTGTAGTAAAAGTAGAAATAGGTATATAACTTTTTATACTCCAATCTGTATTGTGAGGTAAATGTGCCCATAGTGTCCAATTATCTGATAAATTATGAAATAAATCAGTACTAGTAGTTGTTGCAGTTGCCATTGTATTATGCTGGGATTCCATTTGTACATAAATATTTCATTTTTTTTTTAAATTGTTTTTTAAATATATATATTTAATAGTTATAACTGTCTTTTCTAACTACAATATTTTTTTCGTCTGTAATTTCTAGTTCTCTGACATCGACATTGTTGTCGATTAGTTTAATAATTATCTTATCTTTTATACTATATATATCTTCTTCAGATAATGTATCTGTATTATGATTTTTTAAATAATAAATGAAAAACTTTTTATCAAAAACATTATCTACAATATAATAATTATAAGTATCGTTTTTCAGCGTAATTTTATAAGTTTTATTGTTAATACTAACTTCCAATAACATAAATTTAATGGTTGAAATATCATATTTGAGAGAAAGATTATTTTCATTCAGAATTACCTTATTAATACAATTGTCTTCTACAGGATTTATGTTATCAGAATATATAAATAAATTATTGTTAAAATCTTCAAATAGATTAAAATTAACAAACTGTTCTAATACATTTACTGCACTAAATTTTTTACAGATATCGCCATTTTGAATTTGATATATTTCATTTTTAACTACATTTTGAAAAATACTGAATTTATTTTCATTTATATATGAAGTAATTTTAGTGGAACAATTATTATATATTATTTGAGTTTTGCTATATATATAAATCAATTTCATTGACAACTCTACTATAAAATTTTCATATTCTTGTGGATAGTTTCTTTTAAAGTAATCATTAAAAAAGAATATAGTTAATAATGTTTTTAAAAGTGTTAATAAATCTGATACCAACATAAAAATAGATATTTATTTATTTTTAAATTGTTTATATATTAACTTTGATAAGCAGGACTACTCGATCCCCAAGGTACTAATGGTTTTGTAGCAATAATAGGTTGTGATAATGGGATATCATTTTTATGTGGATTTGGAATTATAATATTAGGTGATTGATAATAAACAGGATTAGTTGTTCCGTTATATTCTGGGTCGTAGATGATAATATTGCCTAAAGCGTCAACAGATATACCATTCCCGCAATTAGTGTTTGTATTATCACATTTATAGTTTAAACTCCCGGTTGACGCATCTAAACCAAATAAATATAGCAACATACTTACAATTACAGTCATTAAAATAAAAGGTATAAATACTATAACCCACGAAACAAAACCTAAACCCTGGTCACACAATATATTTAATAATAATGTTACCATAAACATTACAATAATTTTCATTACGGCAGTATTATAAAGACCCTTAATAGTATCAATAAGTATTTGAGTTGCTGAAAATATTAAATAAATAATTGCTGGTGGACATAATTTTATCATTATTTTATATTATATTCATATTTTTATTTTTCATCTGCATAAAAGAATGGTTCGCCTTCTTTTAAATATCCAACTTTATTACCAACATCTCCATCTTCCTTTAATTCATAAATGAACCCATTTTCCTCATTATTGGTACAATATGTGATATCGTCAATATCAATTTCTAGAAACTCCTCCTCTTCCTCTTGTTCTTCCTCCTCATCCTCTTCTGTCTCTACATCATCATCTGTAACAATTACTTCTTCAACTGATTCCTTTTTAACTACTACTACTTTCTCTACTACTTTTTCAGTAACTTTTTCTTCTTTTATTACTATAACTTTCTTTACTTCTTCAGCAAGTTCTTCTTCCTCTTCTGATTCATCATCATCTATAACAATTACTTCCTTTTCATCCTTCACTTCTTTTACTTGTTGAACCTCTTCTTCATGTTCTTCCTCTTCTTCTGATTCTAAATCTTCTCCAGTATATTCTTCCTCTTCATTAGATTCTTCAATTATCTCTAATTGGATATTTTCTTTTTCAGAACTCGAAACAGACGCATTTTTTAGAATCTGTTTATCACATATACATATATGTGTGATCGGACTTGGAACTGGAATTGGATTAGAAATTTCACTTGAAGTTGTAGGTGGTAATAACTTGATACTATTTATTTCATTTGTTAATGTAGTTAATTTTGTCAATATATTATCTAAAAGAGGGTATATAAATTTTTCTAGAGTATCCATTTTGACTTGTAATTTATCATTTAGTTCTACTTGGTGTGAAGTTATATTTTTATTATTTTCCGTATTTTTTGAAATACTATTAACTATATCAAAATTATTCTGACTCTCAATACTTACACCTGTAGCTAACTGTACAATTTGTTTGTGTGTTTGCTCCATTAAAGTATATTTATCAACATATTCATTTAATATTTTATGGATACCATTATTAATTACATTTTCAATTTCTTTTAATAGTGGCTCAGTATTAAAATTATTCGATTTATTTTCACTCATTGTATGATAATTTATATATAACTATTCGTTTAATATGATTTAAAAAATAATTTATCTAATTCATATATAAAAGTAATGGAAAATAAGATGTCATTAGTTGAAACAGCAGAAATTCCAGAAAAAATACAAATTATTTTAAGACAAACTAATTATACTCCAGAGGAAGCAATTGAAAAATTAAAAGAATATAACTTTAATGAAATATCAGTAATAAAAGCATATTTGGGTATAGTTGAAAAAACGAAAACAACACACAAAACTTTAAATCAGGAAATTTATACACAGTTACGTCATCGTCTAGATTCAAATGTGCGTGATTATAATAAAAGAGTAGAAAAAGGTGAAGCAAGAAAACTATAGAAGTATAACTAAGAGAGAAAGTTTTATTTTTTATTTCTAGAACGCTTGTTTGTAGAAAGTTTTTTAACATTAATATTTTTACTATTGGATGGATTACTTAAACCTGGAATAATTTGTGGAGCTCCATAAATTAGTGCATTTATATTGGATAAATAATCTACCAAATAAATGATAATGCATGCTAGAAGAAATAGTAGAAATTTTTCATAATGATTTATCACATAAATAAAAAAAGATTTAACATCTTTAATATTATTAATATCGTCATTATTATTGTTATTGTTATTTAAAATACTGTAGTTATATGTCATATTATATTATAGTGAAATAAAAAATAATATGCTGAATTAAAAATTAATATACTAAAATTAACAAGTATATTAATTTATTGTTGTGCCAAACCAAATTTCTCATTTAATATATTTTTTTTGGTTAGATGTTTTTTTTGTAATTTTTTTTTAATTTGATATGTATTTGAAGGAATTATTTTGTTATTTATTATAAAATCATCATTGTCTTCGTGTAACTCTGGCAAAATTCGCGTAAGAGGTTTATCAACAACCAGAAATAATCTCTCATTTTTTAGTAAAGCGCGATATTCTTGTATATTCAAGTTACCATAATATTTTTCAAGCATATAGTATGGATTTGGCGCAGGCTTAATATTTTTTTCATAATCGTATATTTTTGCATATATATGGTTAATTAAATGATAACGTTCAAATTTAGACGAGCTATCAATATTTTCTTCCATCAAGTATGCAGTTGCACATTCAGGACTACAAAAACATCCATACACGTGATACGACTCCTTAATATAATGTTTTGGTATATAAACTGGCGGATTATCGAACTCATATGTACACCAAAAACAAGCAGATTTTTTATCACTAATATTATTAATATGTAAATTATGTTCTAATATTTTCAATTTTTTCCATACTTCTTTAATATCATTTTCTTTACTCTTAGATGAAGGTTCATCTTCTTCATATTCTATATCTTCCTCTGTAGCCTTCATAAAAGTATTAGTATTATTTGTATTAATATTTATAATATCATTAGTTATATTTTGTTTAAAAATAGTGTCATCTGTGCCTGTTACATCATTTGAACATATAATTTCATATGAATTATCATTTTTATTAGTATTAAAATTAAAACTTTGAATATTAGAATTAAGTAACGAATTACTTTGTAAATCTTTTAATGAACATTTTAAATGTAAGATTACGTTTGGTTTAGAATCTTTAATATTATTAATCGGTACAATTTGAGGTATAATTTTTCCTCCTTTCGGTTTCCTCCCGCGTTTTTTTCCTCCTTGTTTTGGTTCTTCTAGTGTAATATATTCATTTAATGTTGTAAAAGTTTGGATATTAGTGTCCATCAAATTATCACTTTCAAATGTATTAATTAAGTTGTTATATTTATTATCTTCTTCCTCTTTTTGGTTTTCTTGGGCATCTTCGATTAACACTGTTATGTTGTTCTCTTCTACAATGTTTTTTTTTGGTTTTCTTCCTCTTTTTTTTGACGGTATGGTTGTATCTCCTTTTAAACTGGTCATTGAATTATAATTATTTTAATAAGTATAATTTAAATTGTTTTTAAATATAATAAAACGCCTATTTTCAAAAGTTATAATCTAAATATTTTATATTTACTATAAAATTTCAACATAATTATTTATTTTTTTTACAGTTTTTATTATAATTGGTTTAACTGGAAAAGGAACAGTGTATGTAAATGGATTAATAATGTTAATTATAAATACATTATTAAATATTTTTTTTTCATACCAATCTTCATATTCCAAATCCATCCATTCTTTTTTTTCAATACAATTTTTATCAATACTTATTAATGCATCACCAAATCCTGGAACAATTTTAACTATATTTGATTCTAATGACATAATAATAATACTATTTTGTATTCGCATTTCTTGATATATCCAAAAATAAAAACTTTCACTTACATCTAAACATAAATCTTTAAAATATAGATTTGGAAAATTATTACAATATGGAACAACTTTTTCACTTTTAACAAATGGAAATAAGAGAATATAAATATGTAATTTAAAATTACCACTTATATTTGTTTTTATTCCGATAAATGTTACACCAATTTTGTTTTGAGAATAAAAGGACTTATTATTACAATTTATTATAGTTTGAAAATAATTAATTGCGCTATCAAATTCATCTTTATCTTCCATTATCAAAATGTATATTTTATTATAATTTGTCTTTATACCTTTTCACTCTTTCTATGCATTATCATTCTTTTTTCATAACAATTTCGACAAACTGGTATATAATTATCTGCACCAATAACAGTCTGTTCTGTCTCATTTGTTAATCTCATTGAGAATATTCCGTCTGTACCATCTCTACACAAAGAACATATTGACTTTAATTTTTTAATAGAGTCACACATAGGGATTAAGTCTAATACAAACCCGAATTTTTTTCTCTCAAAATCACCATCTAACCCACAAATATATACTTTTTTATTATTTTTCAGCATATCAATAACTGTTTCATAGAGGTCAGGAAAGAATTGTCCTTCATTTATAAGAATGACATCTGATTCTCTCAATAATTTATGAGGGATGTATTTATCTGAGTTAAATATAGTATTACTCCCAAACCATATGTCACTTATTTTATTAGTTTGGATACAAGGTGCCATTATCTTATTATGAGTAGATATCATTGTATCGTGGTATCTTATATCTAAGTTATGATTAATAATAGAAACGGGTATATTACAGAAGTTACATTTTTTATATATTTCTAATAATTCACTTGTTTTACCACTGAACATTGGACCAATTATTAATTCTAAGTATCCATTGTTAAAATTTGTAGACATTATAAATGATTAAATATTAATCTTTAATATTGTAATATAGTAAATTTGATGTTTAATTATTGATATTTGAATAAATTATATATTAAAAATTATAATTTATATAATTAAATGACAAACAGTGGGGTACCTTTTGTTGAAACATATCGTCCAAAAAATTTTGAAGACATTGTTTTAGACCCTTTAAATAAACAAATCCTTAAAAACATTATTGAAAGTTCCTATTTTCCAAATTTATTGTTTTATGGTCCACCTGGTACAGGGAAAACTACTACTATAATTAACTTGATTAACGCTTATCAAACAAAAATTAATATGAAAAATAAAGATTTGGTAATTCATTTAAACGCATCTGATGAGAGAGGTATTGATATTATACGTAATCAAATAAATCTATTTGTAAATTCGAAACCATTATTTAACGATGGAATGAAATTTGTTATATTAGATGAAGTAGATTATATGACTAAAAATGCTCAACAAGCTTTAAGATATTTATTGCAAAATTATTCGTACAATGTAAGATTTTGTTTAATATGTAACTATATAAGTAAAATAGATGAAGGATTACAGAATGAATTTATAAGATTACGTTTTAATCAATTACCTAAAAATGATATAATAAATTTTTTGAAATACATATCAATATCAGAGAATTTAAATTTCAGTGATTATTCTTTATCTAGTATTCAATTGTTATATAAATCAGATATAAGAAGTATGATAAATTTTATGCAATCAAATCAAGATATAGTTAAAATACAAAATACAACAGATTATGTGTTCAATATTATTGAAAGTACAGTTTGGGAAAATATTATTGAAAAAATAAAAAAGAAAGAAAACATTACTAGTTTATGTTCCTATGTACACAAAATAAGTATAGATTATAATATTGATAAAAAGAATATAATTAAAGATTTTTTAAATTATATTATTCGATACCATTCTGAATACATAGATTCAAAATTTTTAAATTTCATAGAAAATTTAATGCATTCGCAAAATCAAAATAATAATATAATAATAAATTATTCACTGTCACGACTATCCTCATTTATTAATGTATGATTTCTGTTAGAAAATCTAGACATTCGCATTTGCAACTTAATCATAAATTCATTAGGAGGAGAACTTTTAAATGGGTCAAAAAAGTTTTGTTTTAAGCTGTACTCACCCTCAGTATTTTTTATTTTTATAGGTGAACTAAAGGTTTGTTTAATTATATTTTTTTTGTTGTTATTGTGAGTGATGATATGTGAAGAGGAATGCATTCTTTATATTATATAATAAAGAAAATAATTGAAATAAATTTAATTTAAAGAATATAAAGACATAATAGGAAGTATTTGTATGTCTATCAACATGAACATTGAAGAAGAATGGGAAAATTTTATATCATCTGCAAATGAAGATGATATATCATCTGATGATGAAAATATTAATGAAATAAACCAAGAAAATTCCAATGAATATATTTCGACAGATATAAATGAAGAAATTAATTTAGAAATACCTCCTAAATCTTCTAATATTTATATTTCTACAAAAACCAAAATAGGTTATTTAAATATTCCAATTGATTTAAAAAAAATATTCTGGGATATACCTGTTATTCCTTATGCTAAACCTTGTGACGGAGTAATTAAAAAACAAATGAAATTTAATACATTATCCCAAGAAGAATTAACTTTTATACAAGACAAACTTAAAAACGAGGTTTATTTTGAAGAACATATTATTACGCATATAGATAATCCATCTGGGCGCATAAAATTCAAAGATATTAGAAAAGTTAGTATTGGAATATCTAAAAAAGATATTATGAGTTATCGTTGCAAAAAGAAGAGTGCCTTTTATAATTGCTTTGTATTAATTCTTAGAATGAAAGTTGAAAAGTCATTTAAGGAATTTCACGTTAAGGTATTTAATACAGGTAAATTAGAAATACCTGGTGTACAAAGTGAGATTGTTTTCGAATTATTATTAAAACAAATAATTACAACATTACAACCTTATATTGATTTTCCATTAGGATATAAAGATGATAGTAATGAAACAGTTTTAATTAATTCTAACTTTAATTGTGGTTTCTTTATTAATAGAGAGATTTTGTATGACATATTAAAAAGTAAATATAATATTCATTCCATTTATGATCCTTGTTCCTATCCAGGAATCCAAAGTAAATTTTATTATAATCCAGATATTGGTATACAAACTGGTTGTCAAATATCCGAAGAGAATAGGTCATTGTACACAGATGTAAAAGAAGTATCTTTTATGATATTTAGAACAGGTAGTGTTTTAATTGTAGGTAAATGTGATGAAAATGTATTAATGATTATTTATGAATTTCTAAAAAATATATTAACAAACGAATATAAGAATATATACCAAAAAAATGTTAAATCAGCCGACTCGAATAATAATATTAAAGATAAAAAGAAAAAAATACGTAAAAAGAATATAACTATTGACTTTATTCAACCTTGAAATTATTGAGCCTTAAATGAATTAGTAAAATCTTAGAGTATAATTAATTTAAAAACCAACTTATAAATTTATCAACTGGTCCTTTTATTTTTTCCGTGAAAATATCTGAATTGAATTTTTCGTGACAATTATTTAGTATTTCATTATTTTTCAAAAAACGCTTTATTATTTGTTGATTAATTTCAAAAAATACATCAATATCCCCTAATATATTATCTAATTTATTGACTATATTTTCTAAAAACTTTATTTTTTGTTGATTAACTAAACTAGTGTTTAATTTACTTGATAATTTATTAAATAAACAAATATATTGAGTGTTTTTATCAAAATCAGTTAATCGTAGAATTTTATTAATGTATATTTTATATAAATCAATATATGAATTAATAATATTAAATTTGTCTTTAGTAGTTTCACTCATAGTAATTTCATTTAGTTTTTTGTATTCATTATTTATAGTAAAAATAGTTTTTTTATATACATAAGTAGCTGCATCACGAGAACTTAATTGTAAAAAAACTTTATCATCCTCAACAATTTGACCGACAAACTCAACATAAAAATAAAATGATTTTTGACAATGAAAATAGGTAATATCAATATTTTTTGTATATAATAATATAAGTAAAAATACATTAGTGATAGTATCTAAACCCCGAATAATAATATATCGTGCAAAAACTTTATTTTTCAATTGTATATTTTCTAATATAAATTTATAATATTCTATAACTAAGGTAGAATATTTGTTTGTTATTTCATCTATATTATTAAATAAATCCTTTTTATAATTGTCAATAATTTGTAATGAATATTTTAATTCTTTATTAGAACTATCGCTTTTCATTATATTTATTAATATTTAAAATTATTTAAAAAAAATACTTTTTAAATTATAAGTATTTAAAGACTTATAATTTAAATTTATATAAAATGTCTGAACAAAAACCCGATTCTAGTTTTAATTACAGACTCCCAACTGATATTACTCTAAAACACGCAGCCAAATTATCTGTTGTTGAAGATAAACCTATAATGCTAGACTATTGGACTGCTTCCCTAGATAAAAAAGCGTTAATTGGTGCAAAAGATAATGGAGAGAAATTGTTAGTTAAATCAGAAGACGAGTATACATCTAGTATTGTAAAATTTTATAAGTCAAGTACTGAGTATATTATTATTACTGAAAATTCTATATATGTTGTAGCTAGTGATATACCTACTAGAAAGATATCTTAAACCAAAAGTTTTAGAAAAAATTGACTACACTAAAAATAATAAAAATATATACTAAGTTTAATTAGTGTATAAAAATAAAATGTGCAAATTATATAATTATTTTATATCATAATTATATAAATGTCCGCATTTGGTAATGGAAGTAATTCAAATGGTCAATTTTGGTATGGTAGTACAACTAATTTTCCTGGATTTTTATATAAAAAAAATCTTGGTGTTGGAGGAAGAAGAACTACTAAAATGGCACCAGGAGGTAATATAACGTGTAATAGTTCGACATATTTATATAACAAATATAAACCCGGTCAAAATGGTGTTGGAGCATCTAGTATAGCGAATAGACGTGCTAAAAATAGGTTAGCAAGTGTTTGTTATAAAAGTGACGGACAATGTGGTGCATTTTATAAATATTTGGGTAGATATAACAATTGGACAGAAAATCCGAATGGATATTTTCCTTATCCTCCGGCACAAAATGCAGGTCAATCTGTTACCACTTTTATATCACCTGCACAAAACTACCCGATTTAAATATTAGAGCAACGCGTATTATAAATGTCTATTTATTAAATAAAACCTTTAATATAGTTATTAGCATCTTCATTTAAACTATTGTTTAATTTGGTATCTATTTGATTGTTAAGTTTTTTAATATTTGTTATGTAGACATTACCACTTAATATAATTGCTTTTTTATCTAAATTAAATTCAAATTTAAAATCATTAATTTTTAAATCATTTATTTTATATACTACTTTATTTTCATTATTTACATTATTTTCTTTATTTATCTTTATTAATAAATCATTTAAAAATTTATTAATCGACCATTTTATAACATCTAAGTCATTTATGTTACCATCAATATAAGATAAAAATAAACTATGATAAGTAAAATTTGGATCTTTATTTGGAGAAGTAAACGCGTTTTCTAAATTTGTAATATGTAAAATTGGTAAAGATTGACTTATTTCTATTTCACTTGGTAAACCATTAAATTTATCACTTATAGTTTTACCTTTAACATAACCACTTTGTTCTTCAATTACACCAATTGAATAAGAAGTACCACCTTTTTGTATTTTGTTTGTATTTTTTAGGGTTCTAGATTTAGATTTTTTATTTCTTTTTGTAAATGAATTTTTCCTTTTATTTTCTTTTACAGATTTTTTCATATTTTGTATATATATATATATAAATTATATAAAATATAAATATTAACAAATGTAATTTCTCTCTAATTCGGCATTTATAATACGCGTTTTCTAAATTAACTAGAACAAATTTTATAAAATTATTTCGAGACAAATCCAGTCATATGTTTTGATACTGGCTGCATATTATTTGGTAAAGCAGATGGAGGGAAATAAGGTCTATAATAATGATTATCATATTTTACATTTGCATCATAAAATCCTACACCTGGCCGAGCATTATATGAATAATTGTAGTTTGTTGTTGGTCTAAATCCTGCAGTAACAGGTGTTTGTGATGGTTTAATATTTAAGAAAACCATATTTGCATAACTCTTTTTAACGGCATTGGGGTTAGTATTACATTGTGTGACATAATTATACCAATAATTTCTGGTTACACCAATACTAGGGGCTGTTCCCATTTTCATAGGACCAGAAAATGTATTATTATCAATGTGATTAATATAGGATTGTTTACTTCTTACTATGCGAGGTCTACCTGCCATTTATATATATATATATATCCACTTTTTAAAAAGTGGAGCAAAAACATTTAATTAAAATTAGATATTCTAAACATTTAATTTTAATTTATGCTTTGGAAGAGAATCGAACTCCTGATCTCTAGTTTACAAGACTAGTGCCTTACCAACTAGGCCACCAAAACATATACAACCGCTGGGAATCGAACCCAGGACCTCTGCTTGGTAGGCGGAGAGTTTACCACTAGCCTACGGTTGTGTTAATAAATTAGAGTACAATGTTTTTAAACCATTATTTTAATAAATAATATTATTTATTTTCAATTTAAAGAATCGCAATTAATTTATCAATTTGTTCTTCCGATAGAGTTTCTGGGAAAGTTATATGGAAATGGATTATCATATTTCCTTTATGCTCTCCGCGTACTAACCCCATTTGTGGGTATATTTTATTGTAATCTGGTGTTATAATACTACCTTTATTATTATTTAATGTATAACTTTTGCCATTAATATACTTTATCTCAAAAGAAAAACCACACAAGGACTCTTTTAATGTAATATTTTTTTCTAATATTAAATCTAACCCAGAACGCTTGAAAATTGTGTCATTAATAATTTTTATGAATATTTTTATGTCACCCTTTACGTTATCATTAATAATATTTCCCTTATCTCTTATTATCAATAATTCACCTTCATCTATACCTTGAGGTATTGCTACATAAAACGTTTCTTTCTCAAAAACCTTTACACCATTTTCTAATATCCATCTTTCTATTTCTAATGGAATATTTGCACCATTTAATACTTGTTCCATATTAATATCTAGATGTTTAACAATTGGAGTTGGCTTCTGCAATGCTTGTTGAAAACCCAATGGTGTACCGTGAAATATATGCACGTTCCCTCCTGGAAATCCTTGCATTCCACCCATTCCACCCATTCCACCCATTCCTGGTATTCCTCCCATTCCTGGTATTCCTCCAAAAAACATATTAAATATATCATCCATTGGTGGTTGTCCACCGTTTGGATTAAAACTATTAAACTTCATATGTGGGATTTTTCTTGACATATCATAGGCTACTTTTTTTTGTTCATCTCCTAAAGTTTCATATGCTTCGTTTAATTTCTGTGTCATATTTATCGATTCTTGTTGATTAGTCGGATTTTTGTCTGGATGATATTTCATTTGTAAGCTTCTATATGCCTTCTTAATTTCTTCTTTGGATGCATTCTCGTTTATTCCTAGCGTATTATAAAAATTGTCGGCCATTAATAATAATAATAAAGATATACTTAAATAATTATTTACGTATTATAATAAATGGAAAATTCAGACCAATTGTTTATTCATAAATATCAACCTCTTTTTTTAGATGACTTTGAAAATGATAATGAGGTTATTAAAATACTTCGAACCATGATTAAAATGGATAATTTAAATATTTTGCTTATAGGTGATATTGCTTCAGGAAAAACATCTATATTGAATGCACTTATCAGAGAATATTATAAAGGTTATACATCAAAAGAATATGAAGAAAATGTACTTCATATCAATAGTTTAAAAGAACAGGGAATTAATTATTATAGAACGGATGTTAAAACATTTTGTCAAACTTGTTCTAATATTAAAGATAAAAAGAAAATTGTCATTCTTGATGATATTGATATTATTAATGAGCAAAGTCAACAGGTATTCCGCAACTGTATAGATAAATTTAGCCACAATGTACATTTCATTGCTTCTTGTACTAATATACAGAAAGTAATTGAAAGTTTACAATCACGTTTTATAATTATTAAGATTAAACCTTTAAAAAGAGAAAATTTAATTGGTATTATTACTAAAATTAAACAAAATGAACAAATTGAGATTGATAAAGATGCTGAAGAATTTATTATTAATGTTTCTAATAATACTGTAAAAATTCTTATTAATTACTTGGAAAAATTCAAACTGCTTGGAGTTAACATTACATATAAATTGGCTGTGAATTTATGTTCCAATATCAGTTTTATTACTTTTGAGGAATATACTAGTCTACTTAAAAATAATAAATTGAAAGAAGCTATTACTTTAATATACGAAATTTACGATAAAGGATATTCAGTTATGGATATTCTTGATAACTATTTTATATTTATTAAAAATACTAATATTATAACAGAAGACCAAAAATATAACATAATACCATTTATTTGTAAATATATAACTATTTTTCATAATATACACGAAGATGAGATTGAATTATCTTTATTCACAAATAACTTACTTACCTTATTAAATTAATTTTTATTAATAATAATTTATATCTTTATTGATAATAAAGTATTATTGCGTTCAATTAAACCCTAATATTTATTATTTTAATATATTTTAATATATTTTATTATTATAAATGTCAACACAAATATTTAAAAATAATGTACCAAACGAAATGTTTTTTTCTTTATTAGACAATATTTGTATGAAAAATGATAAACGATATACAATTAATATTGAAGCTTATAAAAAAGGTATATTTAAAGAATTAATTCCAAAATTTATAGAAGATTGTAATCCATATTATCATTTATCAAAAAAAAAATATTTAGAACGAAAATTGACATATAATAGTTTTACTACTATTATAAGACAAATATGTAATTTTAATAAAATAACTTATACTTCACAAATAAAATACGACAAGTCTACCTATGATATTATATATTACATTTACATCTAATATCTTCTCTTTGTTCCAGTATTTTTTTTATTTCGTTTAGTTTTAGTATTACGTGATCTCACTTTTGATTCATACTCTTCGGGTTCGTCATCATCCTCTTGATAATCATCTTCATCATTAATTTCATCTTGGTTTTCTGTTTGAAAATAATCATTATGTTTGTTTTTATTTTTACTTCCTCCTTTTTTATCATCATCTGACGTCTTGTATATATATAATCCAACCCCTCCAACAGCTAAAACCGCAGTTGCTAAAAGTAAAGAAATAGTATCATTCATAATTATAATATAATATGCTTAAATTAATTATAATTATTAAACACATTCTTTATTGTTTTGAACAAATTTTTCAATTTTTCTTTTGAGTAATTTGTTTTATCATATCCAGACAATTCAATTTCACTTGATGCGTTATCAGATAAATAATCATACGTAATATTTTCTGACCTATAAGGTAAATTATCATAATTGTATAATGTAAAGTTCCATAGATTATTTTTACAGATTATAAAACTAATAAAATATTCTAAAGATTTTATATTTTTACAGTTGAAGGAAAAACAACAGCCTTTAGTATTTTTAGTATCATTTCTTTTACCTCTAATTACATATTGTTCATCTTTTTGGTCATATAATACGTATACTGTATTATCTGTACGAACATTATCTATATCATATTCTTCTATCATTAAAACTAAACAATCACTACTAGATGACATTTATATGTTAAACAATAATAAATATTTAAGTTAATTTTTTATATTATTATTATTTAACGTCCTGTATAATCTTGTTTAATCAGATTATTACCTAGATAATTCGGTTGTGAAACCATATATAAACCTGGGTATAATGGAGTTCTCCAGAATCCAACCCAGTTTGGTTTCATTTCTAATGGTTCAAGAATTCCGTCTTCTGGTGAATTTGCTAATAAAATATAGTTACCTATAATAGTGTTAGATTGTAGCACTTGTTTAGCAGACATTCTTGCAAACCATTCGTATTTCACGCGTTTTAGTATTTCATCCGATGGTATTAATATACCGTATGTTTGTGGATATATGTCCAGATAATGATTTGACATTAGATCTTCTATCACTATTGTTTTCCCTTCACTTGTTTTTGTACCAATTTCAGTTCCTTCTATTAAATTTATCTTGCCTGATCGAACACGTGAGTTTACCCACCTATTAAAATCACCCAAGAACACACTTTGACTAGTGTAATCAGATGATATAATACGTTGAATAAAGTCACATAAATGATAAACTGTTTCATTGTTTTTTGGTGCTCCACAAAACGATATATTCGGGTAGAAGTTGTATTCTGTTGATGTTATATTATTATCTACTGTTTCACATACAAACATCTTATTATGATGTGTACCTTTATTATATAATCCGTTTAAATTTTTCATACATAAAAATGAAATTGGACACATTAGACCACCATAAATATAAAGTAATTTCATAAATCCCAATCTTCTCATATTAGATAATATAGGGTCTGATATTTTAGTCATATTCACATCCCAACCAGGGATTAATCGATGAAAAGCATTATCATCAATAATACATATTGTAAAAGATGAATCGCAATGTTTTATTATACTTTTAACTGTTAAATATAAATATGGTTGATTTAAATCAAAAGATGATCTTGAGCCAAAACTTAGCCATTTTCTAGAGTTATATTCATACGGTATATGTATCCATAGAATAGGTTTTTTGCTCATACCTAAAGTTACATCATCTAATAAATAATTTTGAATTGCCTCATCAATATTTTTATTATCTTCTTTTTTTTGTTTATCTTCAAATCTTTTGTATAAGAAACCTAGTACAATAAGAATAAAAAAAAGGATAAATAAATTATTTAGTGATTTCATATATAATATACTATTATATTTTATTTGCAATATTCATAATTTATTCTCTAGTTTTTGTTTTTACTTACATCTTAATTCTAAAAATTAAAACAATACAGATTATAATTTATAATAAGAAAATAGAACAACAATATATGTTAACATTATAATAAAAAATTGAAATACTAATTCTCTTTTATAAAATAAGTAAAAAGAAATAATAAGTTAATAGAATGGAATACTTTTATAAAATAGATAATCTTCTTCATCACGGTTTCCCACTATATTATTTAATAACAGAGGATACAAAATTTAAAAAAGCAACTCAATTCAATGATAAATATATATACTATTATAAAGGTCCAAATCAGAATGAAGAATATAAATTATTAGGCAAATTCCTTGGAAAAGGTAAATTAAATACAAAGACACCTTACAACGATTATGACTATGAAGTATATAATTTTGAAAATGAACCCTATATTTTTTGTGATAAAAGTGATTTTATTTATTGTATGATATTACCTCAAACACCTCCGAAAGAAAATGGAAGAAATCTTTTGCCGATTCACAATTTCACTTATTATGATTATCCTGTATATGCACATTGTGTAAAAGAAAATATTTAAAATAAAAATAATATTCAAAACTTACAAAAAGAGAGAAATTTATATATTATTATTGTAAACAAACTTAAAGAACTTGAGATTTCGGATTATTATTTAATGCATCCATTAAATGACTACCACATCGTGTAAAAAAATTATGTAGTTCATTTGGATCTGAACCTGTAATTATGTCATCTGGAATATATGTAGTATTGTTTTTCTTATAGCATAATAAAACAGGAATACCATTTACCATTTTTTTACTTTTCAAAAACGAATAAAAATCAAATGACTTATCCACATCAATATCTGCACATATCACTTCTGGTGGAGATGATGCAAAAAAACCGTGTACAACTGTTCGGATTTGTTTGCAAGGACCACACCATTCTGCGCCTAATTTTATTACAATTAAACCCGTATTATGCTTTAACAAATGAAAAAAAGCATCACGATTTGGTATTTCAGTAATGATTTGTTTAGACATTATAAATATTAATTGTATTTAATATTTATAATTTGAATGCATTGAAAATAACAAATATTTTATTCTAGAATTGTATAAAATTACTAAAATTTCTATTTTCTTTTTTATACTTCTTTAAGTTATTCTACCATATATCTATTTATTTTGGGAAACGAAATGGCTTGCGTGATTTTCTCACATAGTGACGTTTTTGGTGAAATACCTTATCACCTTTTTTTGTGGTGAAATTTTTTCTCCCCTTTCTTGTTTTTGATTTTGTTCCTCTATGGTAACTATATGGTTTGTATGTTTTTTTCACAAAGTGGTGTTTTTGGTGAAATACCTTATCACCTTTTTTGGTTGTGAAATCCAAATCCCCGTGGTGAGTTTTAGATGGTGTACCGAAAAAATAACTCATATTATATATTATATTTTTATTTTTATTTTTATTTGATGATAAACATTAAATAATTGATTTGTCTATAATAACTTCCTTGGAAATTTTCTTTATTATCTTATCTTCTTTTTCTGCCTCATTATCTCCTGAACCACCCAATGCTTCAATAATTAACTTATTATATTGGTCTGCAAATTTTGAATCACTTTTGTTACAATCAGGATGCTTTTCCTTAAACTTAGGAATCAGTTTTGAATTGTTATGTGCTATTTTTTTTATCGCTTTTCTAAGCTTAATTTTCTCATCATTCTCTTTTTCCCATTTATCTTCATCTTTTATATACATTACTTCACGTTTTGAATCACTACAATGTACTGGTCTTTTATGTATATCCATCTCTTTTAAATTTTTAACAATAATACTTGAAATACCCTCCACATAACCTAATCTACCCATATTTTCCAAATCAGATAATTGTAACTTTAAAGAATCAACAAAATCGGTAATATTCATTGCATCTTTACAGTGTTCATTTAAAAATACATTTAAATTAAAGGTCTTATTATGTGAATTTATATGACCATTTGTATTATTTATTGCCAAACTATTTCTCTCTTTACACAGATCAACAATCTGATTTTGCAACTGATTATTTTGATTTAACAATGTTAAAATTAATTCTGATTCATTCAATTTAGTATTTATATATTGATGGTTCGGATATTTTTTTATATGATTAAATAGACTTTGACGATGTTTGTATTTGTTTCCACAATCACAATTGAAACAATACGATAAATCATCTGGGGTTTTTTTGGGGTTTTTTGGGGTAAAAACGTCAGTATTTGGCAGTATTTTGGCAGTATTTTGATGTTTAGGTGTCATTATATGACGACCATAGTCCTTCTTATTAGACGATACAAAGTCACAAATATCACAGTTAAATTTTTTGGGGTTTTTTTGGGGTAAAATGTCAGTCATTTGTCAGTATAAAATACTGCAAGAAAAAACGCCTAAATTGTTTTCCAAAGAATATATATTTTTTTACAATAACAAAAATAATTATTTATTTTTTATTACCAGACGCTAATTTTTCATTATGGTAACAAAACCAGATATTTATTTTTTTCCGGGAAAGTATTTGGATTTTCTGATTTTGGACATTTATAAATGTCCATTTTTCATTTTCCCGTAGACTTTTGGCTTTTTTAAAATAATATCTGGTTTTTTGAAAGTCAACATTCTTTTATGAAAAAAATATAAATTATCAAAATAAAGTATCACAATATGATGTGAATAACTGGTTTAAAGGTTAAATATTATATAATAATATGTCATCATTAAATAATAATACAGTTATAAATACTAATTATTACGCTCTATGGTATTATTTTTTAAATGGAGAGAGAGGTACTAATGCTATTTCTTTAAATTATGATACACTATGGGAATTACATAAAAATACTGTTAACAATGAGAATAGTATGATTCATAATTACATAAAAAAGATTATTAGAGTATCTGTTAATCGTATCCTTTGTTATAAATATAATTCTAGAGAGAAAACCATTGAATTATTAAATGAACATAATAATACGTATGAAAAAGAGGGAGCATTTTATGCTATGCAAAACTATCCATTTATAGACAATCAAGCTAATAATTTGTTTGAAGTTCTTATATATTTAACAAAAGAAGACCACGATATGTGGTATCTGTTAAGTCACGCTGATAATATAAAATATACAGAAGATAGTTTATATCCAAAATTCTTTTATGAAGAATTAATAAGTTTGAATCCAATTACTCCTGATGAATATTATGAAGACGGAATAATGAATGCATAATTTTATAATAAAATTGAAATATGAATAACTATTTATTCATATTTCAATAGATTGTAAAAACAACAATATTTGGTTATAATGGATAATAAATCAAAAATTGTCAAAACTTTTCGTATTAGTGATCAGCTTGCCGAGTTTCTAGAAAAACCAACTGGTTATGAGATGAGTAAAAATGAAGTGATTACATATATTAATAACTATATCCGTAGTAACAAATTACAAGACAATGAGAATGGACGCAATATTAATCGTGACAATAAGTTAACAAATCTTCTCAAGTTGAAAAATACAGATAATTTAACTTATACCGATATACTAAAATATATAACCCCTCATTTTGAAAGAGAAGATAATTTTGAAAAGATGGAAAGACTTCGGTCTAATCACTCTTGTAATGTAAATAAAAAGATGTAAATTGGATTATACATTCTCTTTGACAAAATCCTCTAATTCGTTTATATCAATATGAGGCAATTGTACGTGTGATTCCCAAAAATATCTGCAAAATGCCCAAACAAATTCGCAATTATTATCATACCATTCACTCTTTTTATTTATTAAATTATTATATAAATTGCTTGGTAATAGATATAAACTTTGTTTAGGCAATACATAACATAATTGAGTTAATTCATTAACTGGATTTGGTTTTACATTTTCAATAAATTCTGTATTAAAATAAGGTACAAAATGTATTAAATCAGTTAATAATGGCGGATAATCGTAATTATAACTCCATCTCCAATCTGGACATCCTGTAGTATAATATTTCATTGTCCATTCTAGACCTTCCAAATAATTTACACATATTTGTTTTTTACGAACATCATCAATATCAAGATTAAATAGACATTTATAATATCTGTTTTGCCAATTTTCACTGAAAGGATTTATATATTTTTCTAAAGAACGTTCGTAAGTTGGTATTGCCTCAAAATTCTTGAATGCCTCTTCGGGTGTAACATTTTCATTTAGTGGTTGTTTATCTCTTCTATTACGTAACTTCATTTCTGTCTTGAAATTTTCTTCCTCATTATCTGCAAGAAACTGAACTAGTTTTCTAACGTTTTTCCAGTATATATTTTTACCATCCGTTAAATTGGAATCAGTAGAACCAATGGTATATTTATACGCATTAATCATTTTATCAACACCACCTGTTCTGATATTAACCGATGGAAAATGTGGCATAAAGTCATTACCCAAGAAAAAACAAAGAAAAATATAATCATATATCCGATTTTTTTGTTGTTGACTAGTTAATGGTTGACCATTGTTCATATCCAGCGTAATAGTATTCGCTAATTCTGGTATATCAATAACATAAGATTCATTTGGTTCCAATTCTGAATTAATGGATTTTATAAAATGAGGAGTTTCTCTAAAAAGATATATATTTTCAGATATAGGTAAATGATTTATTGATAACATAATAAGGTCTGCATCAAGACCATATATTACGGTATTTAAACCTTTGTGACTTTCAGGAAATGTTCTAATATAATCAAACAATTTATGTTCTCCCTCTCCAAACCTATCACTAGGTGAAATAATCAATTGTTTAACATTATATTTTTTAGGGTTGTTATAAACATTTCTAATTTTATCATTGAGTTTTTTCATAAAAACTGTTCCAGGTGTAATAGCGGTTGTATTCCACGGGTCAGGTTTTGTATTTTTATATATAGATTTAACAATATTATTTTGATATAAAGATTTATATCTTCTAGACCGTTGTTGTTCTAATTTCGCAACAGGAGCAACACCGTCAAATGCTATAAAAATATTATTGTCTGGTTTCAAGAGATATATATATTCATCAATCTTATTACATACAGCCCGAATTATTGTATCTACATCAGAATCCGTTAATTTAGTAAAATCAATGCTATGGACAACATCATATATAATAGAATTACAATCAAGATAGAGATTATTAACAATAAAATTATTAGATTCTAAATTTTTAATAATTTTTGAATGATTTTTAACTATATATGAAAAATAACTTGGGATTCCCATTTTAATTGAATATATATTAATATAAATAAATGTATTTATATACATCTAATAATATATTATTTTGAGACATACTTACCTGTATAGTAAGTATTTCAAAATTTAGTTTATTAGTATCAAATTATATATCAATATATATATTGTAAAAAATAAAATAGCATAAGAATATAATGGCCCAAAAGAGTAGTGTTATTAAAAATGAAATGATACAAAAAAATAAAAATGATGATATTATTACCTTAATAGACAGAAAATTTAATTTTTTTAAAGATGTTATTCAAAAAACAATTATCCACGTCCAAAAAAACAAAATCCTCGATATTTTAGGAATTAGCGATGTTGGAAATTGTATTGAAAGATTAGGCGAACTTAGTAAAAAAATATGTGAATTTAGTGAAATTAAGAACAAAAAATGTGAAACATTAATAAATGGTTTACAGTTTGTAAATAATGAATTATCTAGTTTATTTAAAAATTACGGAACTGAAAACTTAGAAGACTTAATATCTATTTGTTTTGGTAGTAATAATAAAATTCCAACAGATGAAACAGATATAGATAAATTTGAATTACTAAAAAAATATTTTCACCCAACTAGTTATAAGCTTGTTAATACTGTAGTAGATGATACCAAAAATAAAAAAAATGAAGAACAAACAGATGATATAACAAATAATTTACAATGTAGTGATATATGGAGTAACTATAAACAATTCCATATGAAAGTATATGGAATGAAAGTATATATACATAGTTCCGTTTTAAAAAAAACTCTTATTGTTTTTGGAACAGTAGACGATGTTATAACAGAATTTATGAACAATAAATATATAACATTAAAACAAGAAAAAATATTAGAGAATAAACCAAAAGATAATACATTTAATTCTGATGATTTTAATAGATTCATAACCTCACTATTATTAAAAGATTATTTTATATGTGATCATCATAAAGATATATATAATAAATTTGCTGGATGTATAAGTGAAAATAACAGTATTATTAAACAAAAACAAATATCTCAAATTGTAAAAGAATTTATTCAAGATGATATGTACAAAAAAAGAAATACATTAATCAATCTTTTAATTCACTCTAGTAATTATGAAAATCAATATTTAGCTTATCTATTATACGACCTTCTCTCTAATGACTCAAATGGAAATGTGGATACACAAGAACAAACAATACTTTTTGATAGTTTGCCTTGGTCTTTTAAACAATATTTTAAACAAGCAATGAAAAAAACAATACAATATACAAATGAATTATCTAATTTTGATATAAATAAAATACCATTAGAACAGCAGATATGTTTATTGCAAGCATCAGACACTGTAAAAGAAAAAGCAATGATTAAATTGAAAGAAGTAAAGGCTAAGGCTGAGGACTCTGGATCAAAGGCACGACAATACTTAGATGGTTTATTAAAGATTCCTTTTAATGTTTATAAGAGAGAACCTATACTAAATGTTATGAATAATGTTAGAAATAAATTTAAAGAAATGTGTCATCAAACAAATATTGAGAAAATAATACCAGAAATACCAAATAAAGAATCTTATACGAGTATTGAAATATTAAACTATATTAAAAAAATACAAGATAAAATAGAAATATTAGACAATAATGAATATATAGATAAAATTAAAGAAAATCTTGTAATTGGTGATAAAAAGAAATTAATTCATACTATTACAATAGTAAACGAATTATTAAACAAACATAAAATACAACAAATTAAACAAACTGGGTTAACAAAGGAACAATTAAAAAATCATATTGAATTATTTATATCTTTATGTAAAAAAAATGATAATAAAAATTTAAGAGAAGCTACTATTGAAACTTTTATGAATATATACAGCAATAGTGTATTAGAAAATAATAATATAATTAATAAAACAATAACAACTATAAATAAAGATATGAATCAAATAAAAGATTATATGACAAATGTAAAATTAATATTAGATAACGCTGTTCACGGACACGATAAAGCCAAAAAACAAATAGAAAGAATTATTGGTCAGTGGCTTACTGGAAAACAAGACGGTTATTGTTTTGGGTTTGAAGGACCGCCCGGTATTGGTAAAACTTCATTAGCAAAACGCGGGTTATCGAATTGTTTAAAAGATGATAATGGTAATAGTAGACCATTTGCTATGATTCAAATGGGTGGTGATAGTAATGGTAGCACACTACACGGTCATAATTATACATATGTTGGTTCAACTTGGGGTTCTATACTGCAAATTTTGATTGATAAGAAGTGTATGAATCCAATCATTTTTATAGACGAAGTTGATAAAATAAGTCGTACTGAGCACGGTAAAGAGATAGTTGGTATTTTAACGCATTTGCTAGACCCTGCTCAAAATGATTGTTTCCAGGATAAATATTTTACAGGAGTCGACATTGATTTATCCAAAGCATTATTTATATTATCTTATAATGACGTTGAAGCAATTGATAAAATTTTATTAGACCGTGTACATAGGATAAAATTCACTAATTTATCATTAGAGGATAAGTTGATAATATGTAACACTCATATATTACCTGAAATTTATGCAAAGATGGCTCTTCAGGATATGATAACTTTTTCAGATGAGGTATTAAAATTTATTATAGATGAATATACATTAGAATCTGGAGTAAGAAAATTAAAAGAAATATTATTTGAAATTATAGGAGAAATAAATTTAAATGTTTTAAAACTGGATAAACACTATGATTATCCTATAGATATAACAATTGAAGACATAAAAATGAATTATTTCAAAGATAAGAGAGAAGTTAAAATATATAAGATTCATAATGAAAGTAAAGTTGGTGTTATAAATGCATTATGGGCAAATCAACTCTCTCAAGGAGGCGTTCTTCCTCTTCAAGCAAGTTTTATTCCATCCAATAAATTTTTAGATCTAACATTAACAGGATCAATGGGAGATGTTATGAAAGAATCCATTAGTGTTAGTTTAACAAATGCTTGGAATTTAACAAATATTGAAAGACAAAAATATTTAATTGAAAATTATAATGATACTAAAAATAATATTGTTTATGGAATACACATTCATTGTCCAGATATTAGCACTAAAAAAGACGGACCTTCAGCAACAACCGCTTTTACAGTATTAATTTATAGTTTATTAAATAATATCAAAATTAAAAGTTATTTTGGAATTACAGGAGAAACTCATTTTGGTTTATTACTTACAGAAATCGGTGGGCTTCAAGAAAAAATAATACATTCTATTAAATCAGGAATAAGAGAATTTATATTTCCTAAAGAAAATAGTAAAGATTTTGAAAAAATAATGGAAAAATATAAAGACAATACAATAATAGATGGTATTAAATTTCACTCTATTGAACATATTGATGATGTATTAGATTTAATTTTAGAAAAATAAATATGCATTAGAGAGAAAATAATATAAATAATAATAAAAAATATATTATTATTTATTAGTATATGAGCAATACGAATACACCAATGAAAACAGGAGGGGTTGCTGATGCTCCTCTTTTATTATTTCAACCATTTAATATTGTTGTGTTTTTATCTTTTTATTCACCTATCATATTGGCCACGTGTATAACATCAATGTCTTTTATGTTTCAAAATTTTAAAGGTCTCATCTATTTAGGATTTTTAATTGGTATGTGTGTTGTAAGAAATTTTACTTATATGATGAATGGTGCAAAACCAACTCTAAGCGATGGTACAATTTGTACATCAGTACAATATAGCAAATATGGTAATGCGACATTTAGCGCCTTTGTTTTCGGATTTACAATAATGTATTTATCGTTGCCTATGTTTACAAATGAAGCTCCTAATTATTGGATTTTTACGACTCTTTTGGTGTATTTTTTTATAGATATGTTTATTAAAGTTTATAAAAATTGTGTAATTAATACTGGTGATTTGTTTTTAAATGTACTGTTAGGATTAGCAAGTGCTGCACTAATAGTAACATTAATGTATGCAGGAGGTTCAGGTAAATTTTTGTTCTTCAATGAAGTATCGAGTAATAAAGAAATTTGTTACCAACCCAAGGAGCAAACATTTAAATGTAATGTATACAAAGATGGCACATTAGTATCAAGTATTTAATTTTTATTTTTCTTTTTATTTTTCTTTTTTTTTATAATTGGTGCAACTACAACTGTTTCTTCTAGGGAAGAATTATTATATATTTCTTCAACCGTCATATCATTTATAGAGACATTATTTTCTTCTACAGGTTCTGAAATTACTTCTGGAATTACTTCTGGATTTACCTCAATAATATCTTCTGGAGTTACCTCTGAAATTACTACTGGATTTACCTCAATAATCTCTTCTGGAGTTACTTCTGGAGTTACCTCTGGAGTTACCTCTGAAATTACTTCTGGAATTGTCTCTACAGTTTCTGGAATTACCTCTACAGGTTCTGAAGTTACCTCTTGAGGTTCTGGAATTACTAGTGGATTTACCTCAATAATCTCTTCTGGTGTTACATCTGAACTTACTAGTGGATTTACCTCAATAATCTCTTCTGGTGTTACATCTGAACTTACTAGTGGATTTACTTCTATAATCTCTTCTTGAATATCTGAAACTTGTTCCGTTATATTTAATTGTATTGTATTTTGCATTGATACAGGAATAAAAAAATTAATATTATTTATAATCCAATTTTTGAAATCTTTAATTATAAATTGTCTTTGAAATGACTCTGCAATTAGTTTCATATTACCCTTGGTATTGTAGACAGCAATAAAATTATTTACAACATAAATAATACGATAATTTTTGTATATGTTAATATTAGTGTAATTAAATAAAGGTTTCTTTTTTTTGGCATTAACATAATTATGAAATAAATACAAAAGATTTATAAAATCTGTTTTTGTCTTTAAATCAGATAGTTTGACTTTTGCTAAAAAAATGCTTGCGTCTTTTGCACATTCTGGACAAGGCAAAAATTTGCATATTCTTTGGATTTGAAAAAATAATTGTGGATAAATATACTTATACGCATTATCATTTATGTTTTCTGCTAATGTATGAAAAAGCCTCCATATTGAAGGTCCCCAAACTTCAGGCGGTGACATTGATATAGATATTAAATATAAAAAATATAAAGATAATACTTAAAAAATATAAAGATAATACTTAAAAAATATAAAGATAATACTTAAAGAATATATATTAATGAAAAAATATAATATAGAAGAAGGTATTGATTTTTATAGCGAATTATATAAATCACTTGATATTGAAGAAAATATAAATAAATTAGAAGCAGATGATAATATATGTCTTATTTCTAATTTACCTCTAACTAATAATTATATAAAAATGAAATGTGGGCATAAATTTAATTATGAACCATTATTTAAAGATTTGGTAAACCATAAAAGTAAATTTAATATTTTAGAAGCAAGTAGTGGACGATTAAACAAGAATGAAATCAGATGCCCTTACTGTAGAGCAAAACAGTCAGAAATCTTACCATATTATGAAGATTTAGGATTACCAAAAATATCAGGTATTAATTATATAAATCCAGTTATTGTTAATAAAAGCTATATATATAAAACTTGTGAGTATTTAACATTAAATAATTTATATGACCCTAGTGGAAATAACCCACTAGAAACTGCTTATCAAAATAATGGTAATTGTAAATTTTTAAAATGTTTTTTTCACGGTTCACAATTGAATAGTTCTGAGACAAATGGAGAGCTAATAGAATATATGCAAGATAAAAGTTATTGTTGGAAACATAAAAAACTGATATACAAAGAGTTTAAAAATAATCAAAAGGAAAAAATAAAAGAAGAAAATAAACAACTGAAATTGAAAGAAAAAGCAGATATAAAGAAAGCAAAAGAAGATGAAAAACTCAAGTTAAAAGAAGAACAACTAAAGATAAAAGCCGAATTAAAAAAATCTGTTATGTTAGCGAAATTAAACAAAAAACCAGTACAAACAGAAGTGGAAAATACAATTATAAGTAGTAATATTAATATTTTAATTGGTAATAATGAAACAAAAATAAATAACGGTTGTACAACTTTACTAAAAAGTGGAACAAAAAAAGGCACATATTGTGGTTGCAAAGTTTTCAATGATAATTTATGTAAAAGACATCATAATTTAATGACCAAAGAAAATATAGTAAGTTAGTTATAATATAAAATATAATATAAATATAATAATTATAATTATATTAAATGGAAACCAAAGACCAGTTAGTAACTAATATAAAAGAATGGATTAAAATGGATACTGAAATTTCTCAGTTGAAAAATGAAATAAAAGAGAGAAATCTCAAGAAAAAAAATTTAACAGAAAATTTAGTAACTGTTATGAAGTCAAATCAAATAGATTGTTTTGATATAAACGGTGGTGCATTGGTTTATAAAACAAATAAAGTTAAAAAACCAATAAACGGTAAAACATTATTAAATGCTCTACAAAATTATTATAAAAGTGACCCACAAATAGCCGAAGATTTAACAAAACATATTATGAATAGTCGCGAAGAACAAGTTAAAGAAACAATTAAACGTAAGATTGATAAATAAAATCCAATTAACAATTCAAATATTTTTATTTTAAAAAAAAATTGAATACTTATTATAACAGTGTATATATATTATACAACAAATAAATACATATTACAATGACGGAAGCAATATGCATTCAAAATATTAATCAATATATTTATGAAATTCACGAAAATACATTAACATTAACACCTAAAAATATAGATATTACAGAAGAAGAATTAATTAAAACTAATCTACATTCATCTAAAATATTACAATGTATGATTAAAAAAAATGATGAAATTATATCAACAAAACGTAAATATCTGTCAAATTTAAATAATATTTGGCAAAGAATGCCAATGCAAAAAATATTGCAAACTACATCTTTTAATATGAAATTAACAAATGAAGATGGAAAGGATGGATATAATTGGAGTAATAAATTAAAAATATCTATACAAAGTAGAGATGCAAACTATACTATGAAAGAAATTTTAAATATGATTAAAGTTAATAAATATTCTATACATATATCTATTAAATTAGAATCAGGACAAATAATTAATTATAAATATAATATGTAAATTTTATATTTATATACTTAATAAATAACTATATAAGTATCAAAAATATAAAAATCATTAAAAATATAAAAAGTTATAAATAAGTTTAAAATAAGTTAAATAGATATATTTATTTATTAATATGGATAACAATAATAATGAAGATTATGTACCTTATGAAAAAAATCAGTATAAATATGTGGAAGATATATTAGAACATGATATAGACGCTTTCTTTTCAAATAAAGAGAGAAAATATGAGCAAATTAATATTTGTGCATATGAAGTAAATAATTACGGAAAATACCCTTTCTTAAAATTTTTATTATCAAGAAACATATTTATTGAAAATTTTACCTTTCCTTTTTTACCATTATATGATAATGTATCAAAGGAAAAATTATTTAATTTTATAATTATACATTTATTTAGTATACTTTTATTGGAAAATTTTCAATCTTTTAAAGAATCCATTAAAATAAAAGGTTTATATGATTATAAGGATGAAATATATTTGTTTATTGATTTAACCGAATGTAAATTAAATTTAAATGATATTTACTATAGTAGTAATGTAATGTTCGCATTAGTAGATGAAATTATGAATCATAAAAGTATATGTAATATTGAAATAGATGATGAAGTAGTTGATTTTTTTATTTATAATAACAATTTTTGCTATTTAACATCTGATAAAAATATACGTTATGAATTACCAATAGTAGCATATGTATGGAGTGAAGAAAATATGTTAAACTTTACATATATGTTTGGAACATCAAAAAAGGATAAAATGGTTCTTCTAGGCCCGTATTTTTACTTTACAGATTATAAAAATGCATCTCAAGGTATTTATCCGAATTCAACTATTCTAGATTCTACCATAAAATGGAATAATTTAGATTATCCAGTTAAAAATAGTAATATCAAGAAAAAAAGTGGTATAGTACGTTTTGCTATATTTACTGGCACGACTAAATATATAGAAAATCATCCAAATGACCTAATAGATAACTCTGAAATTAAAAAACAAAGGTTAAATGATAATAGTTTGAACCAAGGATTTGAACGTTTAACAATGAGAATTTCAGATTATGATGGTACTTGGAGTGACGATTATGATAGTTGTTATTTAGGTAATATAGAATTGGATAATGGTGAACGAATACCATATAGCCCTTTATTTGTTTTAAAAAATTATAATCAGCAAGTTCCACTAAGTTATCATTATATAAATTATTCATCCAATACGAAAATAGGAGATTATTCTATTTTATAAATAAATAGAAATAGATTTTTTAGAATTAATTATTATTAAATAATATTAAATAATAATATAGTTATGAATGTAATTACTTTTATAGGTTTATCAATAATTTTTTTTTATAGTTTAACTCAAATCCTTAATTTTTTTGGAGTTAGTCAAGAAATATATGGTATCTATCTTTTATTTTATATATTTATGGCTACTTCAGTTATAGTATTACCGAATAATTATCCAACGGTATAATATACATCAACCGTCTTTAAGTTGATTTTTTATATATTAAAAAAATTGAACTAAAGAAATGGCATTATAATATATTATATAAATAATAATATGGAAAGACGTTTAAACAAAAAATTAGAAGGTTATATTACTACCTTTAAAGATAGCATAAGAGATAAAGTAACACAAATGGGAATGAGTAAAAATCAAGAAGCGAATCAATTACTACAATATATTTACGATTATGACAGACTTTCATTTAATAAAGAAGATTTTCAAAAACGTAAACGTGTTAAAAATTTTGTACCTATATTTGACCGTTGTTGTGCAAAAAGAGCATCTAATGAACAATGTACTAGAAGAAAAAAAGAGGGAAACGAATATTGCGGTACACATATGAAAGGAACACCACACGGTATAATAGATATTCAAGGAGAACCTAAAAACAACTCGCAAAAAGTGGAAGTCTGGGCTCAAGATATTAAAGGAATTATATACTATATCGATAAAAATAATAATGTCTATCAAGCAGAAGATATAATTAGTAATAGAACGAATCCAAAGGTTATTGCGAAATATCTAAAAATAGAGGAAGATTACAGCATTCCAGAATTTAATATTTAATATTTAATATTTGAACAAACTTTATTAGCATTTACATTTTTTTCACATATTATTGGATTCTTATCTTGATAATTAGTTAGTATTCCTTGTGATTCTTTTATACGATATATCAATGGAATTTTTGATTTATAAACCAACTATTAATATTTTAAATAATAATTTAAATAAATATTATATATTATTATTATTATGAATTTTATATTGACTTCTCTCTTCGTTATTATTTCATTTCAAAATATTCTAGGATATTTTTCAAACATACATCATTACAATGTAAATGTTTGTTTATTAATGAAAAAATCAAGAGAACCATTTCAATCTAAATCATATAAACCCAAAAGCATTAACCAAATTAATTATGTTGCCGCTTTAGATAATGAGACAAATAAAATTATTATTGCAAATGGACCTGCTGGAACAGGTAAAACACTTTTTGCTTGCCAAAAAGCTATCGCACTATATAAATCAGACTCAATAAACAAAATAATAGTTACTAGACCTGTAGTCACGGTTGAAGAAGAAATTGGATTTCTTCCAGGAAATCTTGTTAAGAAAATGGACCCGTGGACCAAACCATTATTTGATATTTTTTTAGAACATTTTACCAAAACCGAGTTCGACTTACTTTTAAATAATAATAAAATAGAAATTTGTCCGTTAGCATTTATGAGAGGTCGTACATTTAAAAATGCGTTTATCATCGCAGATGAAATGCAAAATAGTTCACCGAATCAAATGAAAATGTTGGTCACTAGATTAGGCGAAAATTCAAGAATTGTTATAACAGGAGATTTAAATCAATCAGATATTAAAACCGAAAATGGATTAAATGATATTATTAACAAGATTAATAAATTTAATTTACATAATACAAGCGCAAAAGGAATAAATATTATCGACTTTACCACTAGTGATATAGAGAGAAGTGAAATAGTAAAAACTATTATTGATATTTATGATAATAAATTAGAACCAAAAATTAAAAAAAACATAACAAATACAACTTCATCACAAAACTACACACAAAATAGTATTAATACTACTCAAACTGATTCATTTAATGCATCAAAAATATCTAATTATATTAAAGACAAATTAAATAATAATTCTAATGATTGTGCATTAATACCAAAACATCATATATCTAAGAATTATAATGATATTTTTTTTTATGAAAAGGAATTTTAAACTTAAATATTTGAAGGAAACAGAAGTTTATCTACGGTGGTACGTACACAAAATAATCTGTGTAATACTATACCAGATGCAAAAAGTATAAGTAGAACATAAATAAATGAATATTTGAAAAAATAGGAAATTATATATGCAGCTATTATTGT